>Ga0302314_10023271_pt1 | contig 10117 bp, 10 predicted proteins | sample III_Palsa_N2_3_FD_200533 | JGI IMG/M metagenome (GOLD analysis project Ga0302314, IMG submission 200533) | Peat permafrost microbial communities from Stordalen Mire near Abisko, Sweden - III_Palsa_N2_3 | ecosystem: Environmental > Terrestrial > Soil > Palsa > Peat permafrost | place: Sweden...
CCGCCCCGTCGATGACCGCCTCGGAGTAGCCGCGGATCGAGGTGAGCGGTGTGCGCAGTTCGTGGGAGACCGACATGAGGAACTGGCGCTCCTGTTCCTGGGCGCGGCGCAGGTTGGACCCCATGGCGTTGATCGACTCGGCCAGTCGGGTGAACTCGGGATCCTCATGGGAGCTCACCGGCACCCGGGCGTCCAGGTCCCCGAAGGCGATCCGCTCGGTCGTCTCCACCGCGGCCACCAGTGGCCGGGTGAACCGCCGCGCCAGCGCCGCGGCCACCAGTGCGCCCGCCACCGCCGCCGCCAGGGCGATGAGGCCGAAGTACCGGATGCCGTTGACCGGACTGCGGATCTGGCGGGTCACCACCAGCACCGGGGTGCCTGCTTTTTCGGCCTGGAGCGGCGTCGGCACGGCCGAGTAGGCGAGTTGGCCCGACGTGCGCCCGGTGACCTGCTGGCCGGCCAGGAGCGCCTGGGGATTGATCTGGGCCGCGGTGAGCCCGCCGCCGGGGTCCCCGCTGACGGTCCCGTCCGACGACAGGAGTACGAACGTCACCGAAGTGAAGTTCCCGGCACTGGTGACGATGGCCAACTCCCTCCGGAATGTCACCCTGGTCAGGCCGGCCCGGTCGCGGAAGGTGGTGGAGATGGCCTGTGCCTCACCGGCGAGCTCCTGTTGGGCGGTCGAGAACGCGGCCCGCCGGATCAACACGTAGCTGCCGAGGCTGGCCACGGCGACGGTGACCACCACCAGGGCGATGATGGCGGCGGTCAGGCGGCGCCTCATGCCGTGCACCGGCGAATGTCGAGCCGGCCTGGTGGTCCGGGGTCGTGGTTCATCCCAACCGGTAACCGACTCCCCACACCGTGGTGAGAGGTAGGTCGTCTCCCAGCTTCTTGCGGAGCTGACGCACATGGACGTCGACGGTGCGTTCGTCGCCGAACCAGTCGGTGCCCCACACGCCGTCCAGCAGCTGTTGGCGCGACAGGGCCAGGCCTTCGTTCTCCACCAGGAACACCAACAGGTCGAACTCTCGGGTGGCCAGTGGCACCACCTCGTCGCCCACCCGGGCCTCGCGCCGACCGGAGTCGACCACGACCTCGCCGAACACGAAGACCGCCGCCTTCCCCGAGGCCTGGGGGGCGGCGGTGCGCCGGAGGATGGCGTGCACCCGGGCCACGAGCTCGCGGGCGCTGAACGGTTTGGTCACGTAGTCGTCGGCACCCAGTTCGAGTCCGAGGATGCGATCGACCTCGTCGTCGCGTGCACTCAGGATGAGGACGGGCACGGCGGGAACCCGACCGGCCAGGCTGCGGCACACGTCAAGTCCGTCCAGTTGTCCCGGCAGTCCGATGTCGACGATGACCAGGCTGGGCTTCTCCCGGTCGATGAACGCCAATCCGGCCTCGGCGTCGTCGGCCTGGAGCACCCGGAACCCGTCGCGGCGGAGGTACATGGCGACCAGGTCGCTGATGTTGTGATCGTCCTCGATCACGACCACGCAGACTTCCGGGCTCGCCATGGGTCCAGCCTGCCACCCGGGCCCGGACATGCGGCGCCATGGTTAGGGAAGTGTGAGGCCACGGACCACCGGCTGCGGGTGGGCCGCCGGTAGGCTAAGCCGGAATGCCCGCCTACCTCGAATCGATCCTCGCTGCCCACCGCGCCGACGCCGCGGCCGACGACCGCGACCCGACGACGGCCATCGCCGAGGCCAGGGAACTCGTCCGCGCCGAGGGCCGGATCAGTCGACGCGACTTCGTGGGCGCGCTGGTGACCGGTAGGGCCGAACGGGGGATGGCGGTGATCTCCGAGATCAAGCGGCGCTCGCCCTCCAAGGGTGACCTCGACCCCACCCTCGACCCGGCCACAGTGGCCAAGGAGTACGAGTCCGGTGGGGCATCGTGCCTCTCGGTACTCACCGACGGGGCCTTCTTCGGGGGGAGCCCGGCCGACCTGGTGGCCGCCAGGGATGCCTGCACCATCCCGGTGCTCCGCAAGGACTTCACGGTGGGCCCACTGGATGTCTGCGACGCCCGCACCATGGGCGCCGATGCCGTGCTGCTGATCGTGGCCGCCATGGACGACGACGACCTCGGCTCGTTGATGGCACTCGCCGACGACCTCGGCCTGGCCGCACTGGTTGAGGTGCACGACGAGGCCGAGCTCGACCGGGCCCTGGCCGCGGGCGCCGGTCTCATCGGGGTCAATCAGCGGGACCTGCGTACCTTCGAGGTGGACCGGGCCCGGGCGCTGCGGATGGGTGAGCGGATGCCCGAAGGCGTCATCGCCGTGGCCGAATCCGGCATCCGCGACGCGGCCGACGTGGAACGGCTGGCCGGTGCCGGGTACACCGCGGTACTGGTGGGGGAGACCCTGGTGCGCTCCGCCGACCGGCGCTCGGCCGTCGACGGTCTGCTCGGCGCCCGGACATGAACGCGCCGGCCGATGACGACGATCCGGAGATATTCGTCAAGATCTGCGGGATCACCTCCGAGGCCGACGCTCTGCTGGCCGTGGGGATGGGCGCGTCGGCGGTCGGGTTCGTGTTCGCGCCGTCACCCCGCCAGATGGCACCCTCGGCCGTCGCCGACATCGTCAAGCGGCTCCCCTACGAGACGGTCACCGTCGGTGTATTCCGCGACGAGTCACCCCGCCGGGTCGTGGAGATCGCCGGACAGATCGGCCTGCGGGCCGTGCAGCTGCACGGGCTGGAGTCGGCCGAGGACACCCGCTGGGTCGCCGAACGGGTCAACTGGACCATCAAGGCCTTCCCGGCCGGGCATCGTTACATCGAGCGGTTCCTCAAGTACGGGGCCCAGACACTCCTCATCGACGGGGCCAACCCCGGCGCCGGAGACCTGTTCGACTGGAGACTCGCCGAGGGTGTCGTCGACCCCGGACGCCTCATGGTGGCCGGGGGACTGCGTCCCGAAAACGTGGCCAAGGCCATCGCCCACCTGCACCCGTGGGGAGTGGACGTGGCCAGCGGCGTCGAGTCGTCCGTCGGGGTGAAGGATCCGGCCAAAGTGCGCGAGTTCGTGATGGCCGCCCGTGAGGCCGGCCGCCAGGTGGCCGAGCAGCGCCGTGCCGATCGTCTCGTCCCCGAGGACCCAGAACCCGACCCGGGGATCCGTCGGGCCACCGACCTGTTCGACTGGCAGGACGACACCTGAGCGATGCGCGCCCGACACCACAGCGGCCGAGCCCGGCCGACCCTTCCCTCCTGAGTGACTGCGAACTGGACACGATGACCACAGACACCAATCCCGCCGTCATCATGGGCGACCCGGGACCGACCGGCAGGTTCGGCGACTTCGGGGGGCGCTATGTGCCCGAGTCCCTCGTACCGGCCTGCATCGAGCTCGAGGCCGCCTTCCGCGACGCCTGGGCCGATCCGGCGTTCCGGGTCGAACTGGACGGGATCCTCCGCAACTACGGAGGACGGCCCACCCCGGTGACCGACTGTGGGCGGCTGTCCGAGCAGCTCGGTGTCCGGGTGCTGCTCAAGCGTGAGGACCTGACCCACACCGGTTCCCACAAGCTCAACAACGTGATCGGCCAGGGCCTGCTGGCCCGGCGGATGGGCAAACGCAAGCTGGTGGCCGAGACGGGCGCCGGACAGCACGGGGTGGCCACGGCCACGGCCGCCGCCCTGTTCGGGATGGACTGCATCATCTACATGGGCGAGATCGACACCCATCGCCAGGAGCTCAACGTGTTCCGGATGGAGCTGTTGGGGGCCGAGGTCGTCCCGGTCACCAGCGGGAGTCGCACGTTGAAGGACGCGGTGAACGAGGCCCTGCGGGCCTGGGTGGCCTCGGTGGGGGACACCCACTACTGCCTGGGATCGGTCATGGGCCCCCACCCGTACCCGTGGATGGTCCGTGAGTTCCAACGGGTCATCGGCGACGAGGCCCGGGAGCAGACCCGGGCAGTGCTCGGTGCCGATCCCGATGTGGTGGTGGCCTGCGCCGGCGGGGGATCGAACGCGGCCGGGATCTTCGCCGGGTTCGCCGATGCCACCGGCGCCCAACTGGTGGCCGTCGAGGCTGCGGGCGGCGCCGCCCTGACCACCGGGATCCCCGGTGTGCTCCACGGCATGCGCAGCGCGCTGATCCAGGACGAGGCCGGCCAGATCCTCGAGGCGGAGTCGATCTCGGCCGGGCTCGACTACCCGGGCATCGGGCCCGAGCACGCCCACCTGGCCGAGCTGGGTCGGGCCCGGTACGTGTCGGCCGGTGACGAGGAGGTACTCGAGGCGTTCCAGCTCCTGGCCCGGACCGAGGGCATCCTGCCCGCCCTCGAGTCGGCTCACGCACTGGCCTGGGTGGTGGCGGCTGCCCACACCGGCGAGCTCGCTCCCGGGACCACCGTGCTGGTCAACCTGTCCGGGCGGGGCGACAAGGACGTCGCCCAGGTGCGGGACATCCTGCGGGGACGATCGTGACCGCGTCAGCTCCAGCGCACCTGCCGGTCCCACTCGGATCGACGCTGCGGGCCCGGCGCGACGCCGGGCACAAGCTCCTCATCCCCTATGTCACCGGGGGGCTCGACGACGAGTGGCTGCTGGTGCTGGAGGCACTGGCCGGCGCCGGTGCGGACGCCATCGAAGTGGGGATTCCCTTTTCCGACCCGATGATCGACGGCACCGTCATCCAGGAAGCGTCGTTGCGGGCCCTCGATCGGGGGACCACCCCCGAAGGGGTGCTGGCCGATCTCAGCCGGGTCGACATAGGCGTTCCGTTGGTGGTCATGACGTACTACAACCTCATCTATCGGGCCGGCCACGCGCGGATCGCCGGATCCATGCATCAATCAGGGGTGAGCGGGGCCATCATCCCCGACCTGCCGCTGGAGGAGGTCGGCGGGTGGGCCGCGGCCGCCGATGCCGAGGATGTGGCGACGGTGCTGCTGGTGGCGCCGTCCACGCCCGACGAGCGGATCGGGGCGATCTGTGAGCGGTCCCGGGGATTCGTCTACGCCGTGGGACGGATGGGGGTCACCGGCGAGCAGGCCGTGCTGGCCGACTCCGCCCGCCAGGTGGCTCGCCGGATCCGCACCGTCACCGATCTGCCGGTGTGTGTGGGGATCGGCGTCTCCACCCCCGACCAGGCAGCCATCGTGTGCGAGGAGGCCGACGGGGTGATCGTCGGGTCGGCCCTGGTACGCCGTCTGCTCGAGGGCGGAGGCCCGGACGGCGCCGCCGAATTCGTGGGTTCGCTGCGGGCCGCCATCGACGCCGGGTAGGCGAGAAAACCCACGCATCGCGGTCGCCATTCGGTTCCTTCGGCTCTGGCGAACACTGGGCGTGAACTCCAGCGCGGAACAGGGGAAGCCGGGGGTACGTTCGCCCCATGTTCGGGGGCAGGCGCAAGGCGATTTGGGAGCATGAAGCGACGCCGCTCGTCCACGAGCTGTACCTCACCCTGATCGATCTCATCGCCGACATCGGAGAGCCTGCGGTCGTTGTCCTCGACGCCTGTGCCCGACTCGACCTGCGGATCACCAACCTGGACCGGTGGATGCTGGCTCATCCGTGCCCCGATCCCGGGATGGAACAAGCCGTCCGCGACCTGGTGGGAGCCTGTGCCGGACTGTGGGCGACGACGGTCCACGTGGCCCGACTCACCCCGGCCGGTATCGATGCCGGGTCGGCCCACCTCCCCCCGTCGTGCGCCAGCGACATGTCGGCCCGGGTCGACGCCTTGGAGGACGCCCTCGCTGGTGTCCGGCGAGTGCGCCTGATCTGACCGCCTCGCTCGACCGCTGGATCCTCAGTCCCTGATGGGTCGGATCACCCGGTAGAGGGCGCGAAGGAGCGGCACCCTCCGCCTCGGGTGTTGATGGGCCTCGAGTCGCTTGGCGATCAACTCCCGGCGTTCCTGCAGGTCTCGGAAGGTGATGGCGTCGTCGTCCCCGGTGAACCCCATCGCCGCCCGGTAGCCGTCCAGATCGATGGTGTCGCTGTTGACCTCGAACCCGACTTCGCGGGCGATGCGTTCACCGTGGTGCTCGGTGAAGTAGGTGACGACAGCCACGATCTCGCCCAGGATGTCCACGTCCGGAGCCATGGTGGCCATGGCGCCGTTCAGGAAGAGCATGTTCTTGACGAACAGCATCAACTCCTTCGGGAGTCGCGCCCCGTAGCCGAGCAGCGCCTTGGTCACCTCGCGCAGTTCGGTCATCATCTCCTCGGCGGTGAGGGTGGTCGGGTCGATGGGCGGACGGTCGAGGTTCAGGTCCCGGATCACCGCCTCGATGTCCGAGTCGGCCGGCAGGGCACCGAGGTCGCGCAGTGCCTCGACCTGGACGGTCACGTTGTTGGTGCTGGCGCCCATCTGGAGGCGCAGGAAGGCCTGGCGCTTGCGCGGGTCCAGTCGGGCGGTGATGCCGAAGTCAAGCAGGGCCACCGTGCCGTCGGTCTGCACCATCATGTTGCCGCCGTGGAGGTCGCCGTGGAAGACCCCGTACAGGAGCGCTCCCTCCAGGAAGGCGATGAGGCTCGACCGCAGCACGGCGGCGGTGTCGATGCCCGCCACCCGCATTCCCTCGGCGTCGCCCCACGAATACCCGTGCAGGTGCTCCATGACCAGCACCCGCCGGGTGATCAGCTCGGGATGGGGACGGGGCACGACGACCGAGCGTTGTCCGGTCCCAGCGAACACCTCGGCGATGTCGAGCATGTTCTGGGCCTCGAGTCGGAAGTCGAGCTCCTCGACGATGGTCTCGGCGAACAGCTCGACCAGGGCCGGCGGATTGGCGAGGGCGGAAACGGGGATGCGCCCGACCAGGAAGGGGGCGATCCAGGCCATGGCGGCGATGTCGAGACGGACCATCGGGGCGACACGGCTGCGCTGCACCTTGACCACGACCCGCTCGCCGGTGCGCAGGGTGGCGGCGTGGACCTGGGCGATGGACGCCGAGGCGACCGGTGTGGTGTCGAACGAGGTGAACACCTCGGCCAGTGGGCGACCGAGGTCCTCTTCGACGGTGCGCCGGACCACGGAGAACGGTTCGGGCGGGACGCGGTCGCGTAGCAGCCGGAACTCGGCCACCAGCTCCTCGGGAAAGATGCCTTCACCCGACGAGATGATCTGCCCGAGCTTGATGTAGGTGGGGCCGAGGTGCTCGAAGGCGGGCCGCAGCCGACGGGACAGTCCGGCCCGCGACTCGGGGGTTCCCCGCTCCTTCGACCCCCACAGCAGCAGCGCACCGCCGAGCCGGTAGGCGACGGTCAGGACCCGACGCACCGAGGGGAGATGGTCCGGGTGGACCAGGGTCCGGGCCAGTTCGGCCGCCTGTAGGCGCAAGGTGACGACGTCCGACTCGCCGTCATGGGCATAGCGCCACGGCATGGCGTCGGGCTCCACGACCCAGGGGGCGTTGTGGCTGAAGGCACCGATGGCCAGGTCCGGTGGGTCGTCGGGTCCGGGGACGTACTCGAGGTGGGCGGTGGGGTCCGTCATGGGGAACCCACGGTAGGTGCTGATCCGGTGGCCCCGGCCATCACCGTCCCGGTGGTGGGGTTAGGCAGGGGAGATGACGAGGCAGCCGTTGTGGCCACCGAACCCGAACGAGTTGGACAGGACCGGTCCCGGCTCCCACGGTCGGGCCTCGGCCACGATGTCCAGGTGGATGTCCGGGTCGGGCTCCTCGTAGCCGTTGGTCGGCGGGATGCTGGCGTGCTCGATGGTAAGCACGGCCGCTATGGCCTCGATGGCGCCACTGGCACCAAGACCGTGGCCGGTCACGCCCTTGGTCGAGGTGACCGGCGGCGAGGCGGCTCCGAACACCTTGCCGATGGCGTCGGACTCGGCCAGGTCGTTGAGGGGCGTGGACGTACCGTGGGCGTTGATGTGGGCGATCTGGTCCGGACGGAGTTCTGCGTCGTCCAGGGCCTCGAGCATGCAGGCGGCCGCTCCTGTGCCACCGGGGGCGGGGGCGGTGATGTGGTGGGCGTCGGCCGTGCTGCCGGCGCCGGCCAGTTCGCCGTAGATGCGCGCCCCCCGGGCCACGGCCCGGTCCCAGGACTCGAAGACGAGGGCGCCCGCACCTTCGGTCATCACGAACCCATCGCGACGTACGTCGAAGGGACGGGAGTGCCCGGACGTCGAGAGCGCGGTCATGTTGGCGAAGGCGGCGATGCCCACGTTGGTCATGCCGGCCTCGGCCGCACCTCCGATGGCCACGTCGCACCGGCCGGAGGCGACCAGCCGGGCGGCGTGGGCGATGCTGTGGGCCCCGGCCGCGCAGGCGGTGATGACGGTCTCGGACGGGCCGTGCCAACCGAGCCGCATCGACACGGCGGCCGCACCGGCGTTGGACATCATCATCGGCACCAGCCGTGGGGACACCCGTTGGGCGCCCTTTTCGGCGTAGACCAGGATCTGGGTCTCGAGCGACTGCAGTCCGCCCACCCCGGTCCCCATGATGACGCCGGAGCGCCCCGGGTCGGCGTGCAGCGCACCGGCGTCCTCGAGGGCCATGTCGGCCACGGCCACGCTGAACTGGGCGAATCGGTCGAGCGTGCGGGCCTCCTTGGACGTCAGCCAGCGCTCGGGGTCGAAATCGTCGACCCGGCGCTCGCCTTCGGGTGGCGGGCCGTGCAGTCCCTCCCAGAAGGCATCGGTGCCGATGCCGCAGCAGGCGAGTACCCCCATACCGGTGATGGCGACCCGTCGCCCGGCGATGGCGCCGTCGGGGCCGATGCCCAGCAGCATCAGAGCTTGGCGACGATCAGGTCGTAGGCCTGGCCGATGGTCTCGATCCCCTCGAGTTCGGTCTCGTCCACGTTGACGTCGAAGGTCTCTTCGAGCGCCATCACCAGCTCGACCAGGTCCAGGCTGTCGGCGTCGAGGTCCTCGGCGAAGCGGGCGTCCCTGGTGATCTTGTCCTCGGGAACCTGGAGTACCTCCACCGCGCACCCCTTGAACTTCTCGAACGTCTCGTCGTTGCTCACTGCGTCTCCTTGGTCTCTGTGTCGATCGTGATGGTGTGTGACTCCGTTGCGCTGGACGGGATCCTGCCGTAGTCCCGACCGCGCCATGTTGTCGGCTCGCCGGGGTGCCGCGCCAGACGGATCACAGACCCATGGCGAGGCCGCCGTCGACCGGTACCACCGCTCCGGTTATGTACCCGGCTCCGTCCGAGGCCAGGAACCCGACGACGCCGGCCACCTCGTGGGGCGACGCCACCCGTCCGAGCGGCACTTGTGCGGCGAACTCGGCCAGCTTGGCTTCGCCCAGCTCGGCCAGCATATTCGTCTCGACGAGGCCCGGGGCGACCACGTTCACGGTGATGGAACGGCTGGCGACCTCCCGGGCCAGGGAGCGGGCCATGCCCACCAGGCCGGCCTTGGAGGCGGCGTAGTTGGCCTGGCCGGCGGAACCGATGAAGGCACCGACGGAGGACATCATGATCACCCGGCCGCGGCGGAGCCGGATCATCTTGGTCAGGGCCCGCTTGGTGACCCGGAACACGGCCGTCAGATTGGTGTCGATCACCTCGGACCAGGCGTCCTCGGTCATCCGCAGAGCGAGGGTGTCGCGGGTGACGCCGGCGTTGGCGACGAGGACCTCGACCGGCCCCCGCACACGTCGCAGGTCAGGGACAGGAATCGATCGGGCCCCTGGCCGAGATCCCGTTCGGTCGACCCGGTCCGTGACGTGACGGCCACCCGGTCCCCGTTGGCCAGGAACCACTCGGCGCACGCCAGCCCGATGCCACGTGACCCGCCGGTCACCAGCACCACCCGTGCGGGTGTGTCGTCGCTCACGAGTGGGCCGGCCGGGAGCGGATCCAGGCCACCGGTTGGCCCTCGACCACGCGCTCGCCCCGGACGGCGAGCCAGCGCACCAGGATCCCCTCGAACGGCGTGCGCACGTCGGTGAGCCCCACCGTCCCCACCCGGTCGCCGACCGACAGGAGTGAGCCGGGGTCGACGCCGGCGCCGCTGCCCGGGGCGGCAGTGGCCTCGGCCAGAGCCATCCGCTCCAGTGCGGCCAGCGAGGCATCGGGCTCGAACACCCCCGGGGCCGGACTCACCACCACCCGTTCGGACGTGTAGAGGTGCTCCCCCTGGTTGACCGGGGAGCCGGCACCCCAGTCGTCGACCCA
>Ga0302314_10023272_pt1 | contig 10117 bp, 8 predicted proteins | sample III_Palsa_N2_3_FD_200533 | JGI IMG/M metagenome (GOLD analysis project Ga0302314, IMG submission 200533) | Peat permafrost microbial communities from Stordalen Mire near Abisko, Sweden - III_Palsa_N2_3 | ecosystem: Environmental > Terrestrial > Soil > Palsa > Peat permafrost | place: Sweden...
CCTGAGCGCCCCCGGCTCCCGGGCCAGAAGCTTACTGAGCTGATTGATGTCCTGCGTGATCCGGCTGTCCAGCCCCGGCAATTGGGCCTCGGCGCTGGAGGCCTCGGCCGCGGCCCTCACCGCGTCGATGTCGCTACTCAGGCCCGCGCGGCGTCTCTGGCCCGCCAGATCGAGCAGATCACGCTCGGTGGCGATGTTCCGCTCGACGATCCGCCGGCTGCCCTGAGCGCCCCGCAGGTCGATGTAGGCGCGGCCGACGTCGCCCAGCATCGAGATGAGGACTGCCCGGCTATCCTCGACCTGGGCGGCGGTGTCCGCCTTGGCCGCCTCGACAGAGCGACGGACGCGGCCCCAAAGGTCGACCTCCCACGAGGCGTCGAAGCCGAGCTGATACTGGTCATAGGGATTGGGGATGCTGACGCCGGAGAGACCCGGAAACTGACCAATCTTGCTGAACAAGGCGCCGGTCGGCGTCGTTTCGCTCAAGCGATTGACCTGAGCGGAGGCATTGGCCGACAGGCTGGGCCACCGGTCCGCGGCGGTAACGTCGTGTTGCGCGCGGGCCTCGGCGATGCGCAGCACCGCCTCCTTGGCGTCGAGGTTCGCGGCCGCCGCGCGATCGATCAGAGATGTGAGCTCCGGGTCGTGGAAACCTGTCCACCAGGCGTCGGCGTGATCAACGGGAGCGGTCGTCGCCTGGCTCGGCTGCGCCGACGAAGCCGGCGAGGCGCTGGCGCTCCAGGCGGCGGGAACCTCCGGGTTCGGCCGCTTGAAATCCGGACCCACCGTGCAGCCGATCAACGGCGCCAGGGCGAGCGCGCTCAAGAGCGCCGAACGGAATGAGGGTGTGGGCATGGAACTCATCACTCGAGCCGATTGCGGAACATCCACGCCGCCGCGCCCAGGGTGACCGAGGCGATGATCGCCATCGGCCAGAGGTCGGGGACCAACCGGTCCAGTCCCACCCCTTCCAGATAGACGCGGTGGACGAGGTCGATGGCGTAGCGGAGCGGATTGATGAGGGTGAAGTCCTGCAGGATCTGCGGCATGCTGCTGACCGGGGTGGTGAGGCCCGACAACAGCGCAAACGGCATGATCAGGACGAAGGCGTAAAGCATCGCCTGCTGCATGGTGGCGGCCATGGAGGACACGAACAGGCCGATCCCCACGGCCGCCAACAGAAACAGGATCAGGCCGACATACAGAGTTACGAACGATCCGGCGAAGGGGATCTTGAACCAAAGCTGAGCCACGAGCAGCGCACTGGTCGCCTGCACCACGCCGATCATCATCGCCGGAATGGCCTTACCGGCCATGATCTCCACCGGCGAGAACGGGGTGACGAGGAGCTGATCGAAGGTGCCCTCTTCGCGCTCGCGAGCCACGGACAGCGAAGCCAGCATCAGGGTCGACATCATGGTGATGGTTCCGACCAGCGCCGGGACCAGGTTCCAGCGGGTCTCGAGGTTGGGATTGTACCAGGCCCGCTCGCTGACCTGGACGGGCGGCGCTGGCAGGCCGTGGTCGCTTCGCCAATCGGCGTTGAACGAGTCCACGGCCGCATCGACGTAGCCCAGGGCGGCGCCGGCGGTGTTGGAGTTGCGACCATCGGCGATCACCTGCACGGCCGCATTCTGGCCCGCCGACAGCTGGCGCTCGAAGTCAGGATCGATCTGCACGACGATCAGAACTTTCTGATTGTCGATCAGCCGGCGCATATCGGCGGCGTCGGTCAGGTTGGCGATGCGGTGGAACACGCCCGAGCCGTCAAGCTTGGCCAGCAGGGCCGATGAGGCCGCGCTGCGGTCACGGTCAAGCGCCGCATAGGGGACGTTGGTCAGATCCAGCGTCGCGGCGTAGCCGAAGATCAGACACTGCAGCACTGGCTGGAGCAGCAGCATGTTGCGGGTGCGCGCGTCCTTGAGGACCGCCAGGAGTTCCTTGTGGATCAGCGCCATGACGCGCAGGAGGGTGGCCGACATCGCCCTTCAACCCAGCGATTTGCGCGTCGCGCGACCGGTCAAGGTCAGCATGGCCGCGGCGATCACCGCCAGGACGGCGGCGTTGGGCAGGATGACGCTCCACACATCGCCGGCCAGGAACATGGTCTGCAACAGGCTGACATAGTAGCGCGCCGGCACCAGGTAGCTGATCAGTCGGATCGCCGTGGGCACGCTGCGCAGATCGTAGATGAAGCCTGACAATAGGAGCGCCGGCATGAAGGTGGCGACCAGCGCGACTTGGCAGGCCAGAAACTGGCTCTTCAGGGTCGAGGAGATGAGCAGTCCGGTAGCGACCGAAACCAGCAGGTAGAGCATCGAGGCGCCCGTAAGGATGAGGAACGAGCCTCTGAACGGCACGTCGAACAGGAACCTGGCCGAGACCATGCAGAGCAACAGGCCGCCCAAGCCGAGCAAGAAGTAGGGCGCGATCTTGCTGATGAGAATCTCTTCGGTGCGCACGGGGGTGACGAACAGCGCCTCGAACGTGCCGCGCTCCCACTCGCGGGCCACGACCATGGAGGTCATGAAGGCCCCGATCAGGGTGATGATGAGCACGATGAGGCCGGGCACCAGGAAATAGCGGCTGTCGTTGGCGCTGTTGAACCAGAGCTGGCTTTCCACCACCGCCTGGCCGCCGGCGGCGCTATCCACCTGGCCCTCGGCGGCGACCCTGACCCCGGCCTGGGCGATCGCCGCGCCGGCATAGCCTTCGATGATCCGGGCGCTGTTGCCATCGACGCCGTCGACCAGGACCTGGACGGCGCCCTCGCCCTGGGCGGCGCGACGCGCGAAATCGGATTGCACGAGGACAATCCCTTCGACCTTCCCCGCCAGCATGAGCTCCCGGGCCTGGGCCATCGATGGACTTAGCCGGGCCTCGAAATAGGGCGAGAGCTGGAAGCTGGTGGCGACCTCGCGCGCGTCGGACGAGGTGTCTTCCAGAACCACCGCGACCGGGACATGCTTGACGTCCAGCGACATGCCGTAGCCGAACAGCAGGATCAGCATCAGCGGCAGAACGACCCCGATGGCGAAGCTGGACGGATCGCGGAGCACCTGCCGCCCCTCCTTGCGGATCAGCGCCCAGACCCGCCGCATCTTGGCGGCGAGGCGCGGCCCGAGCGCCACGGGCGGTTCACCGGCGGCCGTCACGCGGCCTTCGCCTTCGAAGCGGCGGCTCTGGCTTCCTCGATGACCGCGATGAAGGCGTCCTCGATGGAGGGATTGCGATTGGTCGAGGTGGCGCCACGGGCGCGAATCTCGACGGGCGTCCCCTGGGCCAGAATCTGGCCGGAATCGAGTATGGCGATGCGATCGCAATACTCCGCCTCGGTCATGAAGTGGGTGGTGACGATCACGGTCACGCCGCCTTCGGCAAGCCCGGTTATACGCCGCCAGAATTCACGCCGGGCCATGGGATCGGCGCCGCTGGTCGCCTCGTCGAGGAACAGGATCTGAGGCTCATGGAGCAGGGCCGCGGCCATCGCCAGGCGTTGCGTGTAGCCGCCCGGAAGTTGGCCGCTCAGTTGGCTGGCGACCGCGCCGAGCTCGAACTCGGCGATGGCCCAATCCATGCGCTCACGCCGGCGCGCGCCATGGAGACCATAGGCGCTGGCGAAGAATTGCAGGTTCTCGGTGACCGTGAGCTGCGCGTAGAGCGAGAACTTCTGCGCCACATAGCCGATCTTCTGACGCGCCGACGCCGAACTGCGCCGCAGGTCCGCGCCGGCCACCTTGAGCGTGCCGCTGGTGGCTGAAAGCAGACCGCATAGCATCCTGAAGGTGGTCGTCTTGCCCGCGCCGTTAGGGCCCAGCAGGCCGAAGATCTCGCCCCGGCGCACATCGAAGCTGATCTTGTCCACGGCCACGAAATCGCCGAACCGGCGAACCAGATCGCGGACCTCCACGACAACCTCGCCCTTCGCCGGCTTGGCTGCGTCGGGGACGGGCGCAGTCGGCGCCGGGACGGGTTTGATCGGGGCTTCGGGCGACGACCCGCGCTGAAGCAGCACCATGAAGCCGTCTTCAAATCGGGCCGGGGCGGCCTCGAGAACAAGTCCCGCGAGCGCGGCGCCCGGCTGGGCCGTCCCGCGCACGATCCTCACGCGCCCGGCTTCCGGTGAGGCGTCGATCACCGCCGGATCACCCAGCAGCGCGGCCTGCGCCACCCGCGCCGTCTGACCATCGGGCGGCCTGGCCAAGAAGGTCAGACCTTCGGCCAGGGCGGTGACCTCCCCAGGCGGCCCCTGCGCCAGCACCTTGCCTTCGCGTAGCACCACCACGTGGTCGCAGCGCTCGGCCTCGTCGAGATATGAGGTTGAGAGCAGCACCGGAACGCCCTGATCGCGCACCAGGCCTCGGATGATCTCCCACAGTTCGCGGCGGGACAGAGGGTCGACGCCAACGGTCGGCTCGTCCAGCAGCAAAAGCTCCGGCGAGCGGACCAGGGTGCAGGCCAGCCCCAGCTTCTGTTTCATACCGCCCGACAGTTGTCCGGCCAGGCGCCGGGTGAACGGCCCCAGCGCGGTCATCTCCATCAGTTGCGGGTATTTCGATTTGCGGTCGGCGGCCGAAACGCCGCGCAGGTCGGCATAGAGGTCGAGGTTTTCCTGCACGGTCAGATCGTCGTAGAGGCCGAACCGCTGCGGCATGTAGCCGATGCGGTCCTGGACCTGCTGCGGATCGGCCTTGACGTCGACGCCGAGTACGCTGAGTTCGCCCTGATCTGCCGTCATCAGTCCCGTCACCAGTCGCAAAAGGGTAGTCTTGCCGCCACCATCGGGCCCGACCAGCGCCGCCAGGCCGCCTCTGCCGACTTCGAGGGAGACGTTGTCGAGCGCCTGAACGATCTCCTTGGTCTTGCGCCGGAAGTGTTTGTGCAGCCCCTTGCCGACGATCACCGGCGCGCCGCCGTCGGCGGCCACTACCGCTGTCCCGGCGGGGCTGCGCCGATCGGCAGGTGAACCGTCGCCGGCATGCCCAGCCGCAAATCGTCGCCCGGATCCTTCACGAACACCCGGATTTCGTAGACCAGACTGGTCCGGAGCTCGGGCGTCTGGACCGTCTTGGGCGTAAATTCGGCCACCGGCGAGATGAAGCCGATCCAGCCCGCAAACGCATGTTTGGGAAAGGCGTCGACGGCTATCGTCGCCTTCATGCCGGGATGGACCTTGCCCAGGTCGGTCTCGGTCACGTAGGCGCGCACCCATTTCGGATCGGTGATGGCCAGGGAGAAAGCCGGCTTCTGCGGCGAGGCCATTTCGCCAGGCTCCGCCAGACGGGAGCGGACGACCGAGTCCAGCGGCGCATAAAGACGGGCGTCGGCCAACACCTGTTTCAGATAGGCCAGTTGCGCCAGGTCCGCCTTCAGCTGAGCCTCGCCCTGAGCGATGTCCTCCGGGCGCGGTCCGATCACTTCCAGCCGCAGCGCCTGGCGACCGGCCGCCAGCTTGGCGTCCGCTTGGTCGGCGGTCGATTTGGCGTTGTCCAGGTCCTGGCGGCTGAGCGCGCGGCCGCTCGAGCTTGTGGAGAGCGAGGCGAGTCGACGATAGTCGGCCCGGGCGCTGGCGGCGGCGGCCTCATCGCCGGCGACGGCGGCGCGCGCCTGGGCGATCTCTTCGGGGCGGCTGCCGCGACGGAGCTTATCCACGACCTGGGCCTGGGCGTCCGCGACGGCTGCTGCCTGAGCCGCCTGGGGCGCGAGGCGGCCGGTGTCGAGTCGGGCGAGGAGCTGCCCGGCGCGAACCCGGTCGCCCTCACTGACCAGCACCGCATCGATGCGCTCGGTCCCGTTGAAGGCCAGATCCACCTGACGAAGATCGACGTTGCCGTAGAGCACGATCTCGGTGGCGGGTTTGTGCGGATGGGTCAGCCACCAGGCCAGGCCGCCGACGACCGCCAGCGCGACCACGGCCGCGACAATCAGGGGGGTGCGCTTCATCGGCCTCCCGTTCTTCCAACTGGACGGGCGTCCGGCGCGAGCCATCAATCCCGCAGGGTGTCACCGCGGAATCTCCGGGCGCGCAACGTCGACGGCAATACAGTCGGGAAAGGCGCCGCTTTGTCGATATGGGTCGGCGCGACGAGGGCAATTCCACTCGCCCTAGGTGGGCGAACGCTGGCGCCGGCGATTGGTTCCATGGGCGCGGGGCGTGCCGCGTGGCCGCAAATGCAATCGGCGGCGTCGCGATGATGTATGGATCTCTTGGATCGCGGCAGGCGCGAGGGTCGAATGAGGTCCGGTTGTCATGGCAGGAGCCCAACCTGAAGCGACAATACTCGCGCTCAACAGCGGCTCCTCATCGCTCAAGTTCGGCCTTTACCGCGTCGGCGCCCAATGCATCGAAGCGCTGGCAACCGGGGAGGCCGAGTCGATCTGCGGCCTGGGCGGCGAGTTCCACGCGCGGGATGCCTGCGGAACTCCGTTGGCGGGTTCCGGCGAGGCCGTCGCCGACCAAGGTGCGGTGCTGGTCCGCATCGCTCACCTGCTCACCGACGGCACCTTTCCGGCACCGGTCGCCATCGGGCATCGGATCGTGCACGGCGGCCCGAAGCTACGGCGGCATTGCCTCATCGATCCTTCGGTACTTCGCGCACTTGAGGCCGCTATCCCGTTCGCACCGCTGCACATTCCACCGGTCCTGTCCGTCATCCGCCTCGCGCAGGCTCAGTTCCCCGGCCTTCCGCAAGCGGCATGCTTCGACACGCAGTTTCACGCCGGCCTGCCCGACGTCGCGAGGGTTCTTCCGATCGCCAAGGCGCTGCAATCAGAGGGCGTCCAGCGATACGGATTTCATGGTCTGTCCTGCGAATCGATCGTCGATCAGCTTGCAAAGGACCTGCCCAGGCGTCTGGTGATCGCCCACCTCGGCAATGGCGCAAGCGTCACCGCGGTCAAGAGTGGCGAGTCGATCGACACCAGCATGGGATTGACCCCCACCGGGGGCGTGATCATGGGCACGCGTAGCGGTGACCTCGACCCAGGTGTGCTCGTCTATCTGATCCGGGAGAAGAAGTTCGACGCAGCCAAGCTTGAAGACTTGGTGGATCGCCAATCCGGCCTCCTGGGAATTTCAGGCATCGGTAGCGACATGCGGCGCCTACATGAAGCCGCCCCTTCAGACGCCAACGCCCGGCTGGCGATCGATATGTTCTGCTATTCGGTACTCAAACAAATAGCCGCGATGATCGCCGCGCTCGGTGGAGTCGACATGATCGTCTTCACCGGTGGCATCGGAGAAAACGATGCGGCGGTGCGCGCCGCAATCTGTGACGGCCTTGCGTGGATCGGCGTCAGCCTCGATGCGGCTCGGAACCGGTCCGTCGCCAACCCCGTCAGCGATGCCGCTTCGCGGTGTTTGGTGCTCGTTCTCCCCTCTCAGGAAGACGAGCAGATTGCGCGGCATACCTGGTCGTTGGCCCGCGGAGGCCAAACTTGACTGTCGGGTCACGGCGGTCCCCGAGCTGCTCCCAGCGGAGGAACTCAGGCTAACGGCTCCAGGATAGGAAGGCACTTCCGCTCCTTGAATCTAGGCGCACCTCCCCTGTGCCCAAGCCTCGGAGGCTCGCATCTACTTCCGTCCTGGCGCGTTCTAGACTCTGACCGTCTGCGTCGGCACCCCGGGTGGGTAGGCGGCGGCGTCCTCGGTGAACTCATCAGAGGACAACCAATATGACCAATCTGAAAACGCTCGGCTCCGTCGTCGTGGTCGCAGCGGCGGCGCTTAGATAGGAATCGAGGATGTGCCTAGCCAATCAGCCTCGATAGGGGGAGACAATCATGCTCGATGAAGACGTAACGGAAATGAGGCGCATCCAGGCCGCCATCGCCCCGAAACTTCTGGCTCTGGTGGTCGAAGAGTTCTGTGATTGCTCCGGCGCCGATAAGGACGTGTGGTTCACGGAATTCTCATCCCGCTACCTCGCGCCGCTGGCGCATATGGAGGACAAGGGCCGCTACGCCAATCTGTCGCACATGGCTGCGGAAGACTTAATCCAGAATACGATCCGGGCCATGCATCCGAATCGTCGGCCACAACATGTCAAGCAAACGAGCCCAGGATAGGGGGCCCCTGCCGTTTCGGAATTCCAGGCGCCCGTCGCCTGTGACTAGGCTTCAAAGGCTACCGCTGAGCGAGTGTGGCGGGACTATGCCAGCACCGCCGCGCGAAAGGGTTTTGAGACGTGTGCGGCCAGGCGAAGCATGCGCGTTTATGCCGGAGGAAGTCCTGCCCGGCGCCTTAGGAGGGAATAGTTAGGACAATTGTCAGACGACCAGACGTGGGCGCAGTGATCTCATGCAAGGCGCCTTCGACCCGAATTTCCACGATCCGATCGCCGAGGGCGACCATCACTCCATCGGGGACGAACCATCGCTCCACGAGGCCCTCGGGCAACATGCTGGATCCCCAGAGCGCTTCATCGACTCTGATATTCGCCATTGCGATCTCCCTTCAAATCTAGTGCGGCCGTGTTCCGTTTGACCAGATTTCGAATCTCGACCCGCCCGAAGGTCAGAAGCCGAGGCTCAACGGTGCGGCGCGCGTGCCACCGACCAAGGACGCCGCGTTGAACGGGTGATCCGACGCTAGGCGAGTCAGTGGGAGACGAGCGAGCATCGGTCGGCGCATAGCAGCAGATCCCGCGTCACACCGCCAAGCGCCCATTCTCGCACCCGGTTGTGGCCATAGGCGCCCGCGACGATCAGATCCGCGCCCTGTCTTTGGACAATTTCATTAAGCTCAGCCGCGTCGGCGCCGTTGGAGCGCGCCGCGATGGGCGTTGCCGCCACGCCGTGTCGCTTGAGCCATTCGACGACATCCGCAAGACGCGCGCGAGCCGAGGCGAGGTCAGATTCGGGAGCAATCTCGACGACGGCCACGTGCGTCGCCCATTTCAGGAGCGGCAGGGCGTCGAGCACCGCGCGCTTTGCCTCTCGCGTATCCTTCCACCCGACGACGATCCGCTCGAGTCGCAACTTGTCGGCGGCGTGGGGCACGATAAGGACGGGCCGGCCCGCTTGCATGATGAGATCAGTGGTGTCCCAATACCGCGACGTGTCGAGCCACCCGCTTGATGCGACCCCCGTGATCACCAAATCGGTGCATCGTGCCTGGAGCGCCAGGTAGCCGGAGAGCGAACCGAACGTCACTGCAGAGCGCCATTCAATGGCCTTCGCGTGGCCCTCGAGCGCGGCGCGGAATTCCGCCTCCGCCGTCCTCATCTCCGGGTCGATTTGCTCACGATCCAGGTCGATGACATCGGCGGCGATAAAGCTGTCGCCTTCATTGCTGATCACCTCTCGAAGAGGTTGGCACGCCGCGATGCCGATCATGTTGGCGTAACAGCGGTCGGTTAGGTCAGCGGCGATCCGTAGCAGGCCGGCGTTGGAGCGCCCAAGCTCCAGCTTCACCATCAAGGTCTGGTAGGTCATGGTTGGCGTCCACGTCAGGCATGACCCCGCCAGGCCCTTCTAGATGGGCCTGGCGGGGTCATGCGGGTGACTAGTTCACGGTGATGTCGTTCTCGACACCGGTGACGCCGGGCGCCGACCAGGCCGTCATCGCCGCGGTCCGCCGGTCATGCGGCGAGCGCGCCGTCCCGGTGAGCCGGACCTTGCCGGCCTCAGCGCTGACGTTGATGGTCTTGGGATCGAAGGCCCAGGAGCGGTGCAAAGCGTGGGTAATATCGTCGCTGAGGTTCAGGACGTTGACCTTTGGCTTGATCGCGATCTGGTTCGACACGCCGATGACGCCGTACAGACGACGGACATCTTGCTGGGCGGCGTCGCGCTGATAATGCCAGTCGACCTGGCCCGTTAGGGACACCCAGCCCTTCTCGACCTTCACCTGGATGGCGTCGCGGGGAATGGAAACGTCCCAGGCGAGGCGGTCGATTGCCGCGGCCGCGATGTCCTCGTCGCTGCGCTTGGTGTCGTAGAGGAGTTTGACTTCGATTTCCTCGGCGACGGCCTTGACGCCTTTCACTCGGCGAGCGGCCTTCTCGGCGGCATATTTGCCGGCATAGTTCTCGACATGGCCCGTGAGGGTGACCACGCCCTCCTTGGCCGCGACGCCGATATGGGCGGCGATCACGCTGGGTTCCCAGCCGAGTTC
>Ga0302314_10023274_pt1 | contig 10116 bp, 8 predicted proteins | sample III_Palsa_N2_3_FD_200533 | JGI IMG/M metagenome (GOLD analysis project Ga0302314, IMG submission 200533) | Peat permafrost microbial communities from Stordalen Mire near Abisko, Sweden - III_Palsa_N2_3 | ecosystem: Environmental > Terrestrial > Soil > Palsa > Peat permafrost | place: Sweden...
GCCGGCCAAGGCGGAACCGACCATCGCCTTTGTCTCCCTGGGCTGCCCCAAGGCCCTGACCGATTCCGAGCTCATCCTCACGCAACTGCGCGCCGAGGGCTACGGAACGAGCAAGACCTACGCGGGTGCCGACCTGGTGGTGGTCAACACCTGCGGCTTCATCGACGATGCCGTCCGCGAGAGCCTGGACGCGATCGGCGAGGCGCTGGCCGAGAACGGCAAGGTGATCGTCACCGGCTGCCTGGGCGCGAAGCCGGGCAAGGCGGGCGGCGCGAACCTGATCCGCGAGATCCATCCGAAGGTGCTGGCCGTCACCGGCCCGCACGCCACGCAGGAGGTGATGGACGCCGTCCACCTGCACGTGCCCAAGCCGCACGACCCGTTCGTCGACCTGGTGCCGCCGCAAGGCATCAAGCTCACGCCGCGCCACTACGCGTACCTGAAGATCAGCGAAGGCTGCAACCATCGCTGCACGTTCTGCATCATCCCGAGCATGCGCGGCGACCTGGTGTCGCGGCCGATCGGCGACGTGCTGGGCGAAGCCCAGCGGCTGTTCGAGGCGGGCGTCAAGGAACTGCTGATCGTGAGCCAGGACACGTCGGCCTATGGTGTCGACGTGCAGTACCGCACCGGCTTCTGGGACGGCAAGCCCGTCAAGACGCGCATGTTGGACCTGTGCGAGCGCCTGGGCGAACTCGCCACGAAGTACGGCGCCTGGGTGCGCCTGCACTACGTCTACCCGTATCCGCACGTCGACAACGTGATCGATCTCATGGCCAGCGGCAGGATCCTGCCGTACCTCGACATCCCGTTCCAGCACGCCCACCCGGCCGTGCTCAAGCGCATGAAGCGTCCCGGCACCGGCGAGCGCACGCTCGAGCGCATCCAGATGTGGCGCGAGAAGTGCCCCGAGCTGGTCATCCGCAGCACGTTCATCGCCGGCTTTCCGGGCGAGACGGAAGAAGAGTTCCAGACGCTGCTCGACTTCCTGCGCGAAGCGCAGATCGACCGCGCGGGCTGCTTCGCCTACTCGCCGGTGGAAGGTGCCACCGCCAACGAGATCGCCGACCAGTTGCCGCAGGAACTGCGCGAGGAGCGCCGCGCGCGCTTCATGGCCGTGGCCGAGGAAGTGTCGGCGGCCAAGCTGCAGCGCCGTATCGGCGCGACGATGCAGATCCTCGTCGACAAGGCGCCGGCCCTGGGCCGCAAGGGCGGCGTCGGCCGTTCGTACGCCGATGCGCCCGAGATCGACGGCATCGTGCGCCTGCTGCCGCCGGAGAAGGCGTCGAAGACGCTGAAGGTGGGCGAGTTCACGCGCGCCCGCATCGTCGCCACCGAAGGCCACGACCTGGTCGCCTTGCCCATCTGATGGCCAGCGACCAGAAGGACGACGGGCAGGTCGGCGCCGCGCAGGCGCCGTCCACTCGGCAGATCCACCACGACTACGTCCCGCCGGCCGGTTTCGGCGCGGTGGCACCGCCGGTGTACCGGGCCTCGACCGTGCTGTTCGACGACGTGGCCGCGCTGCGTGCCAGCCACTGGCTCGACAAGAACACGTATACCTACGGCCTGCACGGCACGCCGACGTCGTTCACGCTGGAGGCGCGCCTGGCGACGCTGGAAGGTGGCACGTACGCGCTGCTGGCACCCAGCGGGCTGGCCGCGATCGCGCTGGTCGACCAGGCGCTGCTGTCCAGCGGCGACACCGTGCTGATCCCGGACAACGCCTACTTCCCGAACAAGAACATCGCGGCACACGAACTGGCGCGCTGGGGCATCGCGCACCGCTTCTACGATCCGATGGATGTCGGATCGCTGCGCGCGGCGCTGGGCCCCGACGTCGCGTTGGTGTGGATCGAGCCGCCCGGTTCGGTGACGCTCGAGTTCCCCGACCTGCGCGCGCTGGTGCGCACGATCCGCGCGCATGCGTCGCGCGCGGTCGTGGCGATCGACAACACGTGGGGCAGCGGCATCGCGTTCGACGCGTTCGATCTCGAACCCGGCGCGACGCCCGCGCTCGGCGCCGATCTGACGATCCACGCGCTGACCAAGTACCCGTCCGGCGGCGCCGACGTGATGATGGGCTCCGTCGTCACCCGCTCGCAGGCGCTGCACGACCAGCTCTCGATGACGCACTGCCGCCTGGGCCTGGGCGTCGGGCCCAACGACGTGGAGCTCGTGCTGCGCGGCCTGCCCACGGTGGCGCTGCGCTACGCGGCGCAGGACGCCGCGACGCGCAGGATCTCGCAGTGGGCGCTGGGTCGCAAGGAGTTCGTCCGCGTGCTGCACCCGGCGATGCCCGGCTCGCCCGGTCACGAGCACTGGGCCGAGCAATGCCGCGCGGCGGCCGGGCTCGTCAGCGTGGAGTTCGATCCGGGCTATGCGCCGGGGCGTGTCGACCGCTTCGTCGACGACCTGCGCCTGTTCGGTATCGGCTGGTCCTGGGCCGGGCCGATGAGCCTGGCCGTGCCCTACAGCCCGGGAGTCGGGCGAGTTTCCGGCGACCGCTACAAGGGCTCGCTGGTGCGCTTGTCGATCGGTTTCGAAGCGGTGGAGGATCTGATCGCCGACCTCGAAGCCGCGCTGGAGAAGCTGGGGCCGGCCTGAGGCCGGAAGAAAGCACGCCGTCGGCGCGCCTTGTCGTCAGCCCTTGGCCGGGCCGGAGACCTTGTGGCGCATCAGCCGACCTTTTTCGCGCTCCCAGTCGCGCTCCTTGATCGTGTTGCGCTTGTCGTGGTCGGCCTTGCCCTTGGCCAGCGCGATGTCGGCCTTCACGTAGCTGCCCTTGAAGTGCAGGTTCAGCGGCACCATCGTGAAGCCCTTTTCCTTCACCTTGCCGATGAGCCGCTTGATCTCCTCGCCGCGCATCAGCAGCTTCTTCGTGCGGTCGGCCTCGGGATTGACGTGGGTGGACGCCGAGCCGAGCGCGTTGATGCGGCAGCCGATCATGTACAGGTCGCCGCCCTTGATGACGACGTAGCCGTCCGTCAGCTGCACCTGGCCCGCGCGGATGGCCTTGACCTCCCAGCCTTCCAGCACCAGGCCAGCCTCGTATGTCTCTTCGATGTGGTATTCGAACCGCGCGCGGCGGTTCTCTGCGATGAAGGCGGACATGGGGCGCTTAAAATTCAACCATTGTATGAAGCACGTCAAGAAGTCCGTTCTGCTCTGGTACTCCGCACGCGAAATGTACGAACTCGTCGTCGCCGTGGAAGACTATCCCAAGTTCCTGCCCTGGTGCGAAAACAGCACCGTGCTCGAACGGCACGAGGCCGACCCGGCAACGGGCGCGCCCGCGGGCATGACGGCGAAGCTGGGCCTGTCGTACGCGGGCGTGCGCCAGTCGTTCACCACGCGCAACCAGGACGTGCCGGGCGAGTCGGTCAAGCTCACGCTGGTGGACGGCCCGTTCTCGCAGCTCGATGGCGTGTGGTCGTTCAAGCCGCTTCAATCGCCCGATCCGACCCGGCCGCCCAATCCCGACGAACCGGCGGCCTGCCGCGTGGAGTTCGATCTGGCGTACGCGTTCTCCAACCGCGTGTTCGAAGCGGTACTGAGCCCGGTCTTCGACCAGGTGGCCAATACATTCGTCGATTCGTTCGTCAAGCGCGCGGCGCAGGTCTACGGTGAGCGCTGAGATCGCAGTACGGGTCGTCTGGAGTCCGTCCGAGCGCGAGACCCTGAGCGTGGTGTTGAGCCTGCCAGCGGGCGCCACGGTGGCCGCGGCGCTGGAAGCCGCCGGCTGGCCTGCGCTGGCGAGCGCCGCGCAGGGCGACGCGGCGTTCGCGGCGGCGGGGCTGTCGGCGGCGGTGTGGAGCAGGGCGCGCCCGCTGGGGCACGTGCTGCGCGACGGCGACCGCGTGGAGGTGTTGCGCGACTTGCAGATCGATCCGATGTCGGCGCGCCGCGTGCGCTTCGAGGCGGCGGGCGGCATCGATGCGCTACGCCTGCGCGGCTACGCGGGACGAAAGCGCTGATCCCCGCGACCGGCGACCCGCTTCCTTCTGGCGACTACTGAGCGGCCGGCGCCGGGCCGCAGTTGGACGCGACGATGTCCTGCACCCGCTTGAGTTCCGCGGCGCGGCCGGCGTCGTCGAGGTACTCGCGCTCGCCCTTGGCGTTCGTCGTGGCCATGCGAACGCCCGACTGGATGCCTGCCACCTCGTTGGTCGCACGCGTGCAGTTGTCCTGGCGGATCGCGGCGTTCTTCTGCTCCAGCGCGGCGCGGTCGGCCTTGTCCTTGTCCGCCCTGACCTTGTCGGCGGCCTTCTTCTTCTTGTCCAGATCCGATTCGGGCGCCGAGGAGGCGTCTGCCGCGGCTGTCGTCGCGGCGATCGGCGCCAGGATGCCCCCGGCCGGGCTGCTGACGATGTTCTTGGCGGGCGTGCCCGGCGGCGGAGGCGTGTCGCCGATGTGCAGTTGACCCGAGGCGTCACGCCACTTCCACATGGACTGTGCGTGCGCGCCGACGGCGGCGATCGCGAGCAGGCAGGCGACGAAGGGGAGGGCGATCTTTTGCATGGGCGTTTGAACCGGCCGGGGCGGCTGGCGAAGGAGTGTGAGGGACCAACGTGGCGCGCGAGAGGCGCGTTGACGCATTCTCGTGTCTTCGGCGGCCATCGCGGCCAGTGTAGTGCTCTGCAGTGGTGACAAATCGCAAACAAATCGACGCGTCGGCGAGCGTCTGGAGGATGTTCTCCAAGCGCCCGCCGAGCAAAGCGCCGCGCAGTCCGTATAATCCGCTTTTGCGTCTGGAGCTTCCTCTATGCGCCTTCTTGGCAAAGCGCTCACCTTCGACGATGTGTTGTTGGTGCCGGCATATTCCCAGGTGTTGCCCCGCGACACCAGTCTCAGAACCCATCTGAGTCGAAACATCGTCCTGAACCTGCCCGTGGTCTCGGCAGCGATGGACACCGTGACAGAGGCCCGCCTGGCGATCGCGATCGCTCAGGAAGGGGGCATCGGGGTCATCCACAAGAACCTCACTCCCATGCAGCAGGCCGCCGAAGTGGCGCGCGTGAAGCGTTACGAGTCGGGGTTGTTGCGCGATCCGGTCACGATCTCCTCCGCAGCCAGGGTGCGCGACGTCGTCGAGCTGTCGCGCCTGCACGGCGTGTCGGGCTTCCCCGTCGTCGACAACGGCCGTGTCGTCGGCGTCGTCACCAACCGCGACCTGCGCTTCGAGACGCGCATGGACGCCCCGGTGCGCGAGATCATGACGCCGCAGGACAAGCTCATCACGGTTCCGGAGGGCACCTCGCTCGCCGTCGCCAAGGAGCTGATGCATCGTCACAAGCTCGAGCGCGTGCTGGTCGTCAACGACGCCTTCGAGCTGCGCGGGCTGTTCACGGTCAAGGACATCACCAAGCAGAACACCTTCCCGAACGCCGCGCGCGATTCGCACGGCAAGCTGCGGGTGGCCGCCGCCGTCGGCGTCGGTGACGGCACCGAGGAACGCGTCGAGCTGCTGGTCCGCGCCGGCGTCGACGCGATCGTCGTCGACACCGCCCACGGCCACAGCCAGGGCGTGATCGACCGCGTGCGCTGGGTCAAGCGCAACTTCCCGCAGGTGGACGTCATCGGCGGCAACATCGCCACCGGCGCCGCCGCGCTGGCGCTGGCCGAGGCCGGCGCCGACGCCGTCAAGGTCGGCATCGGCCCGGGCTCGATCTGCACCACGCGCATCGTCGCCGGCGTGGGCGTGCCCCAGGTGATGGCCATCGACAACGTGGCCACTGCGCTCCTGGGCACGGGCGTGCCGTTGATCGGCGACGGCGGCATCCGTTATTCGGGCGACATCGCCAAGGCGATCGCCGCGGGCGCGAGCACCGTGATGATGGGCGGCATGTTCGCCGGCACCGAAGAGGCGCCCGGCGAGGTCATCCTGTTCCAGGGCCGCAGCTACAAGAGCTACCGCGGCATGGGCTCCATCGGCGCGATGAAGGCCGGGTCGGCCGATCGCTATTTCCAGGAAGCCGACGACAACCCGAACGCCGACAAGCTGGTGCCCGAAGGCATCGAAGGCCGCGTGCCGTACAAGGGCTCGGTCGTCTCGATCCTGTTCCAGATGGCCGGCGGCCTGCGCGCCGCCATGGGCTACTGCGGTTGCCCGACCATCGACGACATGCGCAACAAGGCGGAGTTCGTCGAGATCACCTCGGCCGGCATCCGCGAGAGCCATGTCCATGATGTACAGATCACCAAGGAAGCGCCGAACTACCGCGCCGACTGAAGTGTCGCAAGCCTTCTGAATTTCAGCCGCCCGGTTCGCCGGGCGGCTGCGCTTCAGACCTTTTCGAAGATCGGCCGCGCCAGACGGCCGACGCGAGACAAACCTCTCCTCCTCGACACCGTGAGCGCAGCCCCTTCACCCGTCGCCGACTCCACCGCCCGCACCGGCAAGCGCCAGGCGGCCATGCCGTTCATCATGGCGACGGTGCTGATCGACATGATCTCGATCGGGCTGATCATCCCGGTGCTGCCCAAGCTCGTGGGCTCCTTCGAGACCTCCGCCGCCGCGCAGGTGAGCGCCTATGCCTACGTCGCGATGGCGTTCGGCTTCGCCAACTTCATCGGCTCGCCGATCCTGGGCGCGCTGTCCGACCGCTACGGCCGCCGCCCGGTGCTGCTGATCGGCTTCAGCGGCCTGGCCATCAGCTTCTTCGTCACGGCGCTGGCCACGGCGCTGTGGATGCTGATCGCCGTGCGCCTGTTCAGTGGCGCGCTACAGGCCAACATCGCGGTGGCCAACGCCTACGTGTCCGACATCACGCCGCCCGAGGAGCGCGCGAAGCGCTTCGGCATGCTGGGCGCGATGTTCGGGCTCGGCTTCATCCTCGGCCCCGTTCTGGGCGGCCTGCTGGGCGGCATCAACCTGCGGTTGCCGTTCTATTGCGCCGGCACGCTGGCCGTCTGCAACTGGCTCTACGGGTTCTTCGTGCTCCCCGAATCGCTGCCTGTCGAACGCCGGCGGCCGTTCAGCTGGGCGCGCGCCAACCCCATCGGCTCGCTGATGCACCTGGCTCAACTCAAGAGCATGGGCGCGCTGCTGGGGGTGGTCGCCTTTGCGTCGCTGGCGCAGTTCATCCTGCAGACCACCTGGGCGCTGTACACGCAGCTCAAGTTCGGCTGGCAGCCCGAGCAGATCGGCTGGTCGCTGTGCGCGGTCGGTGCGATGTCGGTGCTGGTGCAGGGTGTGCTGGTCGGCCGGCTGTCGAAAATGATGTCCGTGCAGCGGCTCGTCATCTTCGGCCTGGTGTCGTCGGCGCTCAGCTACGTGGCGTGGGGCGCTGCCACGCAGGGCTGGATGATGTATGCCGTCATCGCCTTCAACGTGCTCGGCTTCGCTGCAGGCGCCTCGCTGCAGACGCTCATCGCCAACGCCGCCGATGCGAAGACGCAGGGCCAGACGATGGGCGCGGTCGCCGGCCTGTCCAGCCTCACCGCCGTGCTGGCGCCGGTGATCGGCCCGCTGCTGCTGCGCACCGTCGCCGACGCGCCGCACGGCGACTGGCGCCTGGGCGCCCCGTACTACGTCTGCGCCGCGCTGCAGCTGTGCGCGATGGTCATGACCGTCCTCCATTTCCGCCGGCTTCGCGCCGACGCGACGGGCGCGCCCGTCATCCCCTCCTGATTTCCACTCCTCACCGCCCAGACGCCATGCACGACAAGATCCTCATCCTCGATTTCGGCTCCCAGGTCACGCAACTGATCGCGCGTCGCGTGCGCGAGGCGCATGTCTATTGCGAGATCCATCCCAACGACGTCTCCGACGAGTTCATCCGCTCGTTCGGCGCCAAGGGCATCATCCTGTCGGGCAGCCACGCGAGCACCTACGAGGATGCCGAGCTGCGCGCGCCGCAGGCCGTGTGGGATGCGGGCGTGCCGGTGCTGGGCATCTGCTACGGCATGTTCGCGATGACGGTGCAGCAGGGCGGCGAGGTGGAGCCCGCGCACGAGCGCGAATTCGGCTACGCCGAGGTGCGCGCGCATGGCCACACCAAGCTGCTCGACGGCATCGAGGACTTCACGACGCCCGAAGGCCACGGCATGCTCAAGGTGTGGATGAGCCACGGCGACAAGGTCACCAAGCTGCCGCCGGGCTTCCAGCTGATGGCCAGCACGGGCAACTGCCCGATCGCCGGCATCGCCGATGAATCGCGTGGCTACTACGGCGTGCAGTTCCACCCGGAGGTCACGCACACCGTTCAAGGCCGCGCGTTGCTGAACCGCTTCGTGCTGGACATCGCCGGTGCCAGGCCCGACTGGATCATGACCGACCACGTCGAAGTGGCCGTCCGCCGCATCCGCGAGCAAGTCGGCGACGAAGAGGTCATCCTGGGCCTGTCCGGCGGCGTCGATTCGAGCGTCGCCGCAGCGCTGATCCACCGCGCGATCGGCGACCAGCTCACCTGCGTGTTCGTCGACCATGGCCTGCTGCGCCTGGACGAAGGCAAGATGGTGATGGAGATGTTCGCCGGCCGCCTGCACGCCAAGGTCATCCACGTCGACGCGAGCGCGCAGTTCCTGGGCCACCTGGCCGGCGTCACCGATCCGGAAGCCAAGCGCAAGATCATCGGCCGCGAGTTCGTCGAGGTGTTCAAGGCCGAGGCCGCGAAGCTCAAGGCCGGCGACGGCGGCAGTCATGGCAAATACAAGGGCGCGCAGTGGCTGGCCCAGGGCACGATCTATCCGGACGTCGTCGAGTCCGGCGGCGCCAAGACCAAGAAGGCCACCACGATCAAGAGCCACCACAACGTCGGCGGCCTGCCCGAGCAGCTCGGCCTGAAGTTGCTGGAGCCGTTGCGCGACCTGTTCAAGGACGAAGTGCGCGAGCTGGGCGTGGCGCTGGGCCTGCCGCCCGAGATGGTCTACCGCCACCCGTTCCCGGGCCCGGGGCTGGGCGTGCGCATCCTCGGCGAAGTGAAGAAGGAATACGCCGACCTGCTGCGCCGCGCCGATGCGATCTTCATCGAGGAACTGCGCAACTGGCGCGACGGCGAGTCGGGCAAGAACTGGTACGAGCTCACCAGCCAGGCGTTCGCGGTATTCCTGCCGGTCAAGAGCGTCGGCGTGATGGGCGATGGCCGCACCTACGACTACGTCGTGGCACTGCGCGCCGTGCAGACCAGCGACTTCATGACGGCCGACTGGGCCGAGCTGCCGTACGGGCTGCTGAAGAAGGTGTCGGGCCGCATCATCAACGAAGTGCGTGGCATCAATCGCGTCACTTACGACGTGAGCTCGAAGCCGCCGGCGACGATCGAGTGGGAGTGAGTGCGAAGGGGCTTTTGTGAGCGAACAGCTTCCCATGTTCCCGCCGTCGCCCGGGCGCGGGCCGACGCGGCCGCCGCAGACCCGGATGGTGTCGAGGGCACGTCTGCACAAGGTGTTCTTCGCGCTGCAACCCTCTGCGCCGGAAGCAGCGCGCATCGCGGCACGGGCGGCGAACGATGATCGTCGGCTCTCGATTGGCGGCAAGCCGCTCGAACCCGGGCGCCTGCACGTCACATTGCGCCTGATGGTCGAGTATTCCGATGTCTTTCCGACGTCGGACATCGAGTGCTGGATGACGGCTGCAGCGTCGGTGCGGATGGCGCCTTTCGAGGTTTCATTCGACCGCGTCGCGACCTTTGGCGGCAGCGGCCAGCCGCTCGTGTTGAAGGCGAGCGCCGAGTCGGCAGTCGCGGCCGCCCGCGAGCTTGACCATGCGTTCGGGACGGCGCTCGCGGGCTTTGGAAAACGCGCCGTTCCGAGAAGCTTCGAACCTCACATGACCGTGTCGTACTACGGAGCCCGGATGGTCGAGACGCCGATCGAGCCGATCCGATGGACGGCCCACGACTTCGTGCTGATCGACAGCCATCAAGGCGAGCATCTGCATGAAGTGCTCGGTCGCTGGCCGCTGGAACTCTGAAGGTCAGGCGGCCAGAGCCTCATCGATGGCTTGCACCAACCGCGGATCGTCCGCGGTGACATCCGGCGCGAACCGCGCGACCACCTTGCCATCGCGGCCGACGAGAAACTTCTCGAAGTTCCACAGCACGTCGACCTGGCTCTTCGGATCGATGCCGTAGCCCTTCAGCCGCTCGCGGAACGGGCCGTCGCCGATCGCCG
>Ga0302314_10023275_pt1 | contig 10116 bp, 9 predicted proteins | sample III_Palsa_N2_3_FD_200533 | JGI IMG/M metagenome (GOLD analysis project Ga0302314, IMG submission 200533) | Peat permafrost microbial communities from Stordalen Mire near Abisko, Sweden - III_Palsa_N2_3 | ecosystem: Environmental > Terrestrial > Soil > Palsa > Peat permafrost | place: Sweden...
GCATGATAAACCCGAATGGAGCAATCAGGAAACACAATCGGAAAAAACTATTGATGTCATGGCCGCTCGCCTGCGCCAGGCCTCGCCAGATCTTGACAGTGGGAGAGTAGACAACGGATGTCATCTGGGGTCATCTTCGCTGATCTGATGGGGCGTCAGGTAGCTCAACCGGCGTGAATTCCCCACCGGTGGAGGCAATTCGCGCCGGGCGCGAGCCGGATCAGATCAGTTCCACTGTTGAATGCATCGGGCGGACAACTCATCGGTTCCACCGCTGCGGCGGCCCGGTGCAAGTCGCCCGGCAACGGGTCGGCGGTGAAGACCTGGATCCAGTCCAGCCCCCGGTCCAGCCACAAGGTCACCGCGCCGCCGCCCGGCTCGGTCAGCCGGATCCGGCCGAAACCGTCCAATTCCCGCTGCAATCCGCCGAATGCGGTGTCCAGCTGCGCGCCGGCCAGCGGGCGCGGGGTGCGGAAGTCGAACCCGGTGCCGTCCACGTCGGCCAGGCCCACTGGCAGCATCCGGTCGTCGACCGCGACCCGGAACACGGCCGGCAGGTGCAGGCTCCAGGAGTCGATCGCCCCGGCCGCCGGTGTCTGGCCCGGGGTCAGGTACGGGTGCGCGGCGAGGCCGAAGGGCGCGTCCTCCAGCCCGAGGTTGGTCGCGGTCACTTCGACTACGAGTCCCTCGGCGGACACCGAGTAGCGGGCGGTCAGTTCCAGGGTGTGCGGGTAGCCGGGGTGCGGATGCAGTGTGATGGTCAGCGTTACCGAGTCGTCGGTGTGCTCGACCGGCTGCCAGGGCAGCCACCGGGTAAGACCATGGATGGCGTTGGCTCGGGCCGGTTCGGACAGATCCAGCTGCTGGGCTTGGCCGTCGAATGTGTAGCGCCCGTCGGCGACCCGGTTGGGCCAGGGGGTCAGCAGCTGACCGGCCGCCGCGTGCACCTGATCCTCGGCCGCGTACGGCCAGACCAGCGGATAACGCCCTGAGGGAGAAGGACCGGGGGCGGCGCCGAAGGGCCCGGTGCCCGGGTCGGCCTCGAAGCTGCGCAAGCCGGCGCCCACCTCGGTGACGATCGCGTGATAGCCCCCGCCGTCGATGGCGAACTGGGTTCCGGTGGGATACGTGGCCGTCGCGGTGCCCGCGGACTGTGTCACATTCATAGGCGAATACTCTACCGATATCCGCAGGCCGCAATGACCCGGATCCGCCTTTTCACCCCGGGCGGAAAACACGCCAGCCACCCGGGTTCGCGCGCCAAGGGGGGAGAAGCACGCGGAACCGAGTGGCTGACTGTGCTGATGCTGTGCTCAGGACCTGGGGACGAACAACCCATCTTCGGTCCCTGCTGACAATCAACCTACGGCGTGCAAGAGTCCGCCGAAAGGCCGCAGACCGGTGCTTGACCGAAGTTTTGCCGACTTTGCCGGTCATTGAACACCTCCGGCTTTGCTGGACATTGGACACTGTGGAAGAAGACACCGGACTGGTGCCCCGGATAGGCCGAGGTGGCACCCCGCGGGGAAGAGCGTTTAAGCTCGCGGGCATGACCGAGTCCCGATCTGACCAGACGCCCGCCGAGCAGGTCGGCGACCGGATCATCACCATTCCCAACGCGCTCAGCGCCCTTCGCCTGCTGGGCGTGCCGCTGTTCCTCTGGCTGATCCTGCGGCCGGTCTGGAACGGTCCCAAGGAGGACGGCTGGGCCGTGATCATCCTCATGGTCAGCGGGTTCACGGACTACCTCGACGGCAAGCTCGCCCGCGCGCTCGGCCAGGTCAGCCGGCTCGGCCAGGTCCTGGACCCGGCCGCCGACCGGCTCTACATCCTGGCCACCCTGGCCGGCCTGGCGGCGCGCCACATCATCCCCATCTGGTTCGTCGTGCTGCTCATCGGCCGGGACGTGGCGCTGCTCCTGACAGTGCCGACCCTGCGGCGGCTCGGACTGAAGGCCTTCCCGGTGCACTTCCTCGGCAAGGCCGCCACCTTCAATCTCCTCTACGCCTTCCCGTTGTTGCTGCTCGGGGACGGTACCGGCGCCCTGCACGCCACCGCGAACGTGCTCGGCTGGGCCTTCGCGATCTGGGGCACCGCCCTCTACTGGGCCGCCGGGGCGGTCTACGGCATCCAGTGTCGGCAGCTGGCACGGCAGTACGGGTGAATGTGACCTCGCACTCACCGGGTTAGCCGAATAGTCATCCTCCGGCTGGGCATGGGTAGGGCGTGCGTCGCGCAGTGCGGCAAAGGTGGTCAGTCCACAAGGCGTTTGGGCGCGGCCCGGCCGCGGCCGGAGGAGATGGGCGAAATTCAATGAGGGCTGTCGTAATGGCGGGCGGCGAGGGCACCCGTTTACGGCCGATGACGGCGTCCATGCCCAAACCGCTGCTGCCGGTGGTGAACCGGCCGATCATGGAGCATGTGCTGAACCTGCTCAAGCGGCACGGCCTGACCGAGACCGTGGTGACGGTCCAGTTCCTGGCCTCGCTTGTGCGCAACTATTTCGGCGACGGCGAAGAACTCGGGATGCGTCTGCATTACGCGAACGAGGACACCCCGCTGGGCACCGCCGGCTCGGTGAAGAACGCCGAGAGCTTCCTGGCCGGAGAGCCGTTCCTGGTCATCTCCGGGGACGCGCTCACCGACATCGACCTGACCGAGCTGATCAAGTTCCACCAGGAGCGCCAGGCGCTGGTCACGGTGTGCCTGACCCGGGTCCCGGACCCGCTGGAGTTCGGCATCACCATCACCGACGAGGAGGGCCGGGTCGAGCGCTTCCTGGAGAAGCCCACCTGGGGCCAGGTGTTCTCGGACACGGTCAACACCGGGATCTACGTGATGCAGCCGGAGGTGCTCGACTACATCGAGGCCGGGGAGAACGCCGACTGGTCCAGCGACGTCTTCCCGCGGCTGCTGCGCGAGGGCCTGCCGGTGTACGGCTATGTCGCCGAGGGCTACTGGGAGGACGTCGGCACGCACGAGTCCTACCTCAGCGCCCAGGCCGACGTCCTGACCGGCAAGGTGGACGCGCGGATCGACGGCTTCGAGACCTCGCCGGGGGTCTGGGTGGCCGAGGGCGCCGAGATCGACCCGGCCGCGGTGGTCCTGGGCCCCTGCTACATCGGCGACTACGCGAAGATCGAGGCGGGCGCGGAGATCCGCGAGCACACCGTGGTCGGCTCCAACGTGATCGTCAAGGCCGGCGCGTTCCTGCACCGGGCGGTGATCCACAACAACGTCTACATCGGCCGGCAGTCGAACCTGCGCGGCTGCGTCATCGGCAAGAACACCGACGTGATGCGGGCCGCCCGGATCGAGGAGGGGGTGGTGGTCGGCGACGAGTGCCTGATCGAGGAGGAGTCGATCCTGGGCGCCGGCGTGCGGATCTACCCGTTCAAGACGATCGAGGCCGGCGCGGTGGTCAACACCGACGTGATCTGGGAGCAGCGCAGCGCCCGCTCGCTGTTCGGCCCGCGCGGCGTGGGCGGGGTGATGAACGTGGAGATCACCCCGGAGTTCGCGGTCCGGCTGGCCGCCGCCTACGCGACCACGCTGCGTAAGGGTGCCACCGTGACCGCCTCCCGGGACGGCTCCCGGGCCGCCCGCGCGCTCAAGCGAGCGGTGATCGCGGCGCTGACCGCCAGCGCGCTCAACGTCCGCGACCTGGAGTGCGTGCCGATGCCGGTGGCCAGGCTGGAGACCGCGCGCGGCACGGCCGGCGGGATGGCCATCCGGACCACCCCGGGCCTGCCGGACTGCGTGGAGATCTCCTTCCTGGACTCCACCGGCGCGGACCTGTCCCTGGCCGGGCAGCGCAAGCTGGACCGGGTCTACTCGCGCGGTGAGTTCCGCCGCGCGTTCCCCGGCGAGATCGGCGACCTGGGCACCCCGTCCAGGATCTTCGAGAGCTACGTCCAGGAACTGCTCAGCCGGGTGGACACCACCGGCATCGTCGAGGCCGGACTCAAGGTGGTGGTGGACGCCGGCGGCGGCGCGGCCGCCCTGGTGCTGCCGGCCCTGCTCGGCCGGCTCGGCGTCGAGGCCTTCACGGTCAACGTGGGCACGAACGAGGCGCACCCGACCGACTCCGAGGCCGAGCAGGCGATGGCGCTGCGCCGGCTCGGCGCACTGGTGGCCTCGTCCAAGGCGGCCTTCGGGGTCAGGTTCGATCCCGTCGGCGAGCGGATCTGGCTGGTGGACGAGACCGGCGCGCGGATCGACGACGGCCGGGCCCTGCTGGTCCTGATGGACCTGGTCGCGGCCGAGCGGCACGGCGGACGGATGGTGCTGCCGGTCACCACGACCAGGGTGGCCGAGCGGGTGACCAAGTTCCACCAGGTCGGGGTCGACTGGGTGTCCACCGCGCCGGACGAGCTGACCCGGGCCTGCGCCGCCCCCGGGGTGGTGTTCGGCGGGGACGGGCGCGGCGGGTTCGTGATCCCCGAGTTCCACGCCGCCCTCGACGGCATCGCCGCCTTCACCCGGCTGCTGGGCCTGGTGGCCCGGACTCACCTGACCCTGTCTCAGATAGACGACCGTATTCCGGTGGCGCACGTGCGCCGGCTCGACCTGGCCACCCCGTGGGCGGCGAAGGGCATGGTGATGCGGACCGTGGTGGAGGCGGCCGAGAACCGGACCCTGGACACCACCGACGGGGTCCGGATCGTGGAGCCGGACGGCCGCTGGATCCTGGTGCTGCCCGACCCGGCCGAGGCGATCACCCACCTGTGGGCCGAGGGATCAGACCCCGACATCGCGGACGAACTGCTGGGCCTGTGGGCGGCGGTGGTCGAGCAGGCCGGCACCTGACCGCGGCGTTCCGGCCCCGATCCAAGGTCCGTGCGGACCGTCGCCCGCCGGCCCGCACGGAGCCGTGTCCCGCAGCGGATCCGGGCGGGACACGGCGCGGAGTGGGCCCGCCGCCAAGCCCGACCCTGGAGCGCCACCTGTAGTAAGGTCACCGCACCGGCGTAAGTAATCGACTAGCCCAAATTACGCAATCTATTAGAGCGATGGAGCACAGAGTGACCACGGCGCAATTCCCCGAGGACCTGAAGTACACCGTCGAACACGAATGGGTTCGGTCCACCGCGCAGACTGTCGTGCGGGTGGGTATCACCGACTTCGCCCAGGAAGCGCTTGGCGACATCGTCTTCGTCACCCTGCCCGCGCAGGGCGCCGAGGTCACCGAGGGCGAGCCCTGCGGCGAGCTGGAGTCGACCAAGTCGGTCAGCGACGTCTACGCCCCGGTGAGCGGCGTCGTGGCGGCGCTCAACCCCGCCCTGGACGCCAATCCCGAACTGGTCAACTCCGACCCCTACGGCGAGGGCTGGATGTTCGAGATCACCGTCAGCGGCCCGGACGCGCTGACCGGACTGCTCGATGCCGCCGCGTACCAGGAGATCACGGAGAAGTAGCCGACTTGTGTCCGCCCGGTCGGCGGGTCGGTTGACCCGGGACCGCACAGACGCTTAGGTTTCGATAAGCTGTCATACTCCCCACCCCTCGTCGCGACTGTGGCCCGGCCACAACAGGAGGTCGAACCAATGCCGCTGTGCACCCGGTGCGGGCACGCCAACTCCGAGGGCAGCCGCTTTTGTTCGAACTGCGGCAGCCGGCTCCAGACCGGGGACGCGGACGGGCCGAACGAGCCGCGCCGGGTCGAGGTCACCTCGACCATCTCGCTGGGCTCGCTGCCCCTGGGCGACCTCGGCGAGGCCGAGCCGGCCACCCAGGTCGCGGGCGTCGAGGGGGTCGTGGAGGGCCTGGCCGCCGACACCGCGCTGCTGGTGGTCCAGCGGGGCCCCAACGCGGGCAGCCGCTTCCTGCTGGACACCGAGGTGACCACGGCCGGCCGGGCCCCGGACAGCGACATCTTCCTCGACGATGTGACCGTTTCGCGACGGCACGCCGAGTTCACCCGGGCCGCACAGGGGTATCTAGTGCGTGATGTCGGTTCCCTCAACGGCACCTACGTCAACCGTGAGCGGATCGAGGAGGTCCTGCTGAGCCACGGCGACGAGGTGCAGATCGGCAAGTACCGCCTGGTCTTCCTCACCGGGAGCCAGTGATCTCGCGGATCTCGCGCCGAAGCGGCCTGGCGGACGCTCAGGGGACCTTCCTCGCGCTGATCCGCCGGTTCGCACTAAGGTGGCTAACGTGAACGAACTCGAAGTGGTCGGCGTCCGGGTAGAACTGCCGACGAACCTGCCGATCGTGCTGCTGCGCGAGCAGGCCGGTGAGCGCTTCCTGCCCATCTGGGTCGGCAAGGCCGAAGCCAACGCGATCGTCAACGCCCTGGAGCACGCGCCCGCTCCCGCCCGCCCGCTCACCCATGATCTGTTCCTGGACACGCTCAAGGCGCTCGGCCGCAGGCTGACCGAGGTCCGGATCACCTCGCTGCAGGGCAGCATCTTCTTCGCCGAACTGGTCTTCGACGGCGGGGTGGCGGTGCAGGCCCGTCCGTCGGACGGGATCGCCCTGGCGCTGCGCTGCGGCGCCAAGATCTTCGCCAGCCCCGAGGTGCTCGACGAGGCCAGCATCATCATGCCCGAGGACCAGGAGGACGAGGTCGAGCGGTTCAGGGAGTTCCTGGACCAGGTCTCGCCGGAGGACTTCGAGAGCTGAGGCGGGCCCTCCCGCCGCGGCCCGGCCGCGCCACGGCCTCGGCCGCGGGCCGGGAACCGCGCGCCCGGCCGGTCCGTTACCCCTGAGGAAGGCGAAGCTGTTCGCACGACTTGGGGGATTTTCGGGATGGAAGCGATAGAGATACTCGAGGCGCTGTTGACGCCCGAGGGACGGACCGATCCGTATCCGGTGTACGCGAAGGCGCACCAGCTCGGCCCGGTGCTGGAGATGGCCCCGGGCAGCCTTCTGGTCAGCGGTTACGCGGAGATCAACGAGGTGCTGCGCAACCCCGGGTTCGGCTGCCTCGACTACGACCTCACCGTCGAGCGCTTCCCGGAGAGCGCCGACCAGCTTTCCCTGGCGGTCATATCCCGGTCGATCCTGGAGGCCAACCCGCCGAACCACAAGCGGATGCGCTCCCTGATGTCGGCCGTGTTCACGCCGAGGCGCACCAGCGGACTGGAACCGGCCATCACCCGCACCACCGGGCGGCTGCTCGACGCGATGACCGAGCTCGCCGGAGCCGGCGGCGAGCCGGTGGACTTCATGGCGCAGTTCGCCTTCTCCCTGCCGGTCACGGTGATCTGCGAGCTGCTCGGCGTCCCGGAGGCCGACCGGGCCCAGTTCCGCGACCTCACCCGGGACCTGACCGCCGCGCTGGACCTGATCTCCGACTTCGCGATGCTCGTCCCGGCGAACGAGGCCGCCGCCGTGCTCACCGAGTATTTCAAGGGCCTGATCAAGACGCGCCGGGCCGAGCCGCGCGACGACCTCGTCAGCGCCCTGGCGCAGGAGGCGGACGAGGCCGACGGGTCGTTGTCCGAGGACGAGCTCATCAGCAATCTGATCCTGCTGCTCGTGGCCGGTTTCGAGACCACCACCAACCTTTTCGGCAACGGCCTGGCCCTGCTCTTCCAGCACCCGGCGACCTTGGCCGCGCTGCGCGAGGGCACCTTGTCGTACGCCGATTTCCTCGAGGAGGTGCTGCGCTTCGACTCGCCGGTGCAGATGACCTCCCGGATTCCGTTGACCGACGGCCTGCAGGTCGCCGGTCGGCCGGTGCCCAATGAGCCGGGCTCCGAGGTGATGCTCCTGCTGGCCGCGGCGAACCGGGACCCGCGGCGGTTCATCGCGCCGGAACTGTTCAACCCGCTGCGGCCGGACAACGTGCCGCTGAGCTTCGGCGCCGGGGGCCACTACTGCCTCGGCGCGGCCCTGGCCCGGCTGGAGGCGAACACGGCATTCCCGTTGCTGTTCGAGCGATTCCCCGCTCTCGCCCCGGCCGGCGAGCCGGTCCGGGGCGAGGGATACAACCTGCGCGGCTACCGGAGCTTCCCGGTGCTCCTCTCCGGCGCCCCGGCCTAGAAGCGCCGAAGCGTCTGGGGAATCCGGAGAATCCGGGTTCTGCCTACCGCGAGCCGAGGACGAAGAGCATTTCCCCGAAGCCGACCACGTCGCCGGGGCGGACGGCGACGTCGGTCTTGATCCGCCAGCCGTTGACCGTGGTGCCGTTGGTGGAGCGCAGATCGCGCAGGATCCAGATCCCGTTGAGGTACAACAGTTCGGCGTGCACGCGCGAGACCGAGTCGTTGGCCAGCCCCAGATCGCAGCCCTCTCCCCGCCCGATCCGCAGGGGGTACGGCGCGGGCGCGGGCAGCAGCAGCCGTGGCATCTGCGGGCCGCCCCAGGCCGCGTGCAGCCGGTTCCTGAGCGTCGCGACCCGGCTGACCACGTCGATCAGCCACTGTCCCGGCCGGCGCTCCTCGACCGGCAGGTCCGCGGTCAGGTCGCGCAGTTCGCCCCGGCGGCGGGCCGAGAGCGCCGCCTCCATCCGCACCAGGAAGGTCTCGTGCGAGATCCGGCCCTCGGCCGCGCCGAGCCGGAGCAGATCGATGGCCTGATCGCGTTCCGCGTCGGAGGCCCGCGGTGCGCGGGTCTGGATTTCAAGCGTGGTCACGGTTTTGATTGTCCAAGCCGGTCGGCGGGCTGTCTAGACGTCGGCGGCCCGCAGCGCCGCCGCAAATACCGCCGCGCCGGGGCCCGACCGGCCCCGCGCCACGCGGACGGAGGTTAAATCGGCGGTCGGTCGCATTCCATTATGTTAGGTTGACGGATAGTCATCCGGCGTGGCGAGGCGTTCAATCGTTGACGTGACGGGGGCCCGCTGCTTACGGTCGGGAGGACCAATCACCGATTCGGTCGGTTTGGCGCCCGGCGCCGAAGCGCACAACCAAGACGAAGCGCATAACCAAGACGGGACCCAGCAGGCAGGACTCGGCGCGGTCGGCCAACGCCGACTGCCGCCCGGCGGAACGGAGGGCAACGTGAGCGCGGTCATCGCCGAGGCACGGCAGCCTGCGCCGGACCCGTTCGACGGGTACGGCTACCGGGGCACTGTCGCCACCGTCGCGGCCGGAATCACCTACCGCCAGCTGGACTACTGGGCCCGGACGAATCTGCTCGGCCCCTCCCTGCCCGGCGCGAGCGGCGGCGCGGTGCCCAGCCTCTACAGCTTCCGGGACATCATCGTCCTGAAGATCGTCAAGCGGCTGCTGGACGCAGGGGTCTCCCTGCACAACATCCGCGCGGCCATCGACCACGTCCGCTCGCGCAACAGCGCCGAGCTGGCGGCCATCACCCTGATGAGTGACGGCGCGAGCGTCTACGAGTGCACCTCCCCGGAGGAGGTGGTCGAACTGGTCCACACCGGCCAGGGCATCTTCGGCATCTCGGTGGGCGCGGTCTGGCGGGAGATCGCCGACACCCTCGGACAGCTGCCCGGCGAGCTGCTCGGCGGCGGCCCGGTGCCCGCCCTGGTCCCCGGCGGCCCGGTGGACGAGCTGGCCCTGCGCCGCCGTTCCCGGGTCGGCTGACGCCGGACCTCGCCGACCGCCTCACGGCACTGCTCGCCGGTCCGCAGTAGGCGCTGTCCGGCGTCCTACTCCGCGACCGCCTGCCAGAGGTGGAAGGGCGGCTCGGTGTCGTGCGAGCCCGGAACGGCGAGTGGGGTGATGTCGGCCAGCCGGAAGCCGCACCGGCGCAGGCACCCGGCCAGCGCGGCCGGAGTGTGGTGCCAGGCGCTCGCGGAGAAGGTCGCCCCGCCGCGCAGCCGGTAGTGGGCCAGGAACGGCTGCCCCTCCTCCGGCTGCGGCCCGGCCCAGGCCGAGCCCTGCCGCGGCTCGCCCCAGCGCGATCCGCCCCACTGCACCGTGCCGGCCGGACCGCCGTGGCCCGCCGGTTCGAGCAGCACCAGCGGCGCGCCCCGGCGCAGCACCCGCCGCGCCTCGGACAGCACCCCGATCACCTCGGCCGGGTAGCGCAGATGGAGTAGCAGGAACTGGGACACCGCCCCCGTGCACAGCTCGTCGGCCAGCGGGAAGCGCCAGGACGAGCGGCTGGGCAGGATGCGCTTGACCCAGTCGTCCTGGTAGCGCTGCACGCCGGCCCGGTGCACTGCGGGGGACAGGTCCACGGCGTAGGCGCGGGTCC
>Ga0302314_10023276_pt1 | contig 10116 bp, 12 predicted proteins | sample III_Palsa_N2_3_FD_200533 | JGI IMG/M metagenome (GOLD analysis project Ga0302314, IMG submission 200533) | Peat permafrost microbial communities from Stordalen Mire near Abisko, Sweden - III_Palsa_N2_3 | ecosystem: Environmental > Terrestrial > Soil > Palsa > Peat permafrost | place: Sweden...
ACCATCGATCAGCGGATCACAATGCTGCACTGGGCGCTGAAGATCACGCCGGCCGAAGAAACCCAGTGGAGCGCCGTCGCCCAGGTGATGCGCGCAAACGACGCCGCCATGCGCGACCTCATCGCCAGCACCAAGGCCGAGCGACATGCATCAACCAATGTCAGCGCGCTCGAGGAGCTCAAGACCTACGAACGGTTCAATCGCGCGCACCTGGACGGATTGAAGAGCCTGCTCTCGTCGTTCGAGACGCTCTACACCGCCATGCCCGACACCCAGAAGGTCGTGGCGGATCACGTGTTCGCCCGGTTCGGTCATGAAGGTCCGCGCTCCAACGGCTGATCGCAGCCGGTTGTCCGCACCTTTTCGTCCCGTAGCTTGACCCGTTCCAGGAGGTCGTCATGACCTGTATTCCCGACAATATCATCCCGCGCCGCCGCTCCATGAGGGGCGCTCTCGGCCTCGGCTTGTCCGCCCTGTTCGTGCTCGGCTCACTCGCCGGCGCGGCCGATGCGGCGCCCCACGGCGGAGGCGGCGGCCACGGCGGCGGCGGTCGCGGCGGCGGGGGAGGCCACAGCAGCGGCGGCGGCTACCGAGGTGGCGGCGGCTATCGCGGCGGCGAGGGTTGGGGTGGCGGTTACTATCAGGGCTCGCCGTTGGTCTATGACTCGCCCTACTATTGTGCACCGCCTCTGATCTACAGGCTCTACCGCACCCCCTACGGCTATTGCCAATAGGGAGGCGACGGCCTCTTGAGGAGGAATAGAGAGGCGCCGCCTGCTTGCCAGGCGGCGCCTCAATCATGTCAGGCTAAGTGGATCCGGCGGCTCGACGGGCGACGGTGCGGCCCGCAGCGGCGATCGTCTCCGCCGTGGAGGTCAGACTGCCGCCTGGCCCGAAGCGGTCGCGGCGCCGCTCTCGACCGCGAAGACCTGCGCATGCACCAGTGAGACCTTGGTGCCGGGTGCGGCGTTGATCACCTGCACCTGGGCGTGCAGCTGCCGGGCGAGCGCCTCGACGATGCTGGTGCCGAGACCAGGTTTGGCTGGCGGCGAGGAAGGGACCGGCATGCCGATGCCGTCGTCGCTGACCGACAGGGTCCAGTTCGGTCCGTTGGATAGATAGCCGACCTGGATCTTGCCGTTGCGGTGTTCGGGAAAGGCGTGCTTGAGGGCGTTGATCACCAGTTCGGTCACGACCAGACCGAGGCTCACCGAGGTGTCGGCGTCGACCTTGCTCTCATCGATGGCCACATCGAGCAAGATCTGGTCGTGGTCGCGGATCATCGAGGCGCCAAGGCTCGCGCAGAGCTGGGTGAAATAGGGGCGCAATTCCACGTGGCCCAGAGTAGACGCCGCCAGTTGCCGTTGCACCGCAGCGATGGACATCACCCGATGATGGGCGTCCTGCAGATGGATCTTCACATCCTCGGACTGGACGTTGCGGGCGCTTTGCATAAGGACGCTGGCGATGATCTGCAGACTGTTGGCGACCCGGTGCTGCACCTCCTGCAGCAAGACGGCCTTCTCGCGCAGCAGGTCGTCCTTGAGCCGCTCCGCTGCGCGGGCGTCGGTGACATCCGAGACGGTCAGCAAAATCCGCACCGCTTCCCCGGCGCCGTAGTCAAGCTTCTGGGCGTTCAGGACCAGCCTTCGAGGCTCTCCGTCCGGCCGCGCAAGGTCCATTTCGTAGGCTTCGATCCGGGCCTGACCGGACATGGTCGCAGTCAGAAGCGAGCGCAGCCGCGGCGATCGCCATTCGCCGTGGCCGAGGTCGAAAACCGACCGGCCGGACGTGTGGTCGAGATCGACCGTAAAGGCTTTGCAGAACGAGCTGCTGGCCGCGATCACCACGAGCTCGCCATCGAGCAGCAGGAGCGGAGCGTTGGACGAGGCGACCATAGCCAGCGCCAGTTTGAGTGCAACGTCCGGATGTGTCGGTGTTGGGGCGGCGGTCATGGCTGGTCCTTTCGGACCGACCGGAGGCTCGCGGAGCGAAAGCCATACCCGGTAGATGCAGGCGTAGGGGGCGTGCCGGCGAACTCGGCGCGTCGGGTAATCTACATTCAATATCACATGCCGACACCGACACGGTATTGTTTCAGCGCAACCGTTGCGCACGTCGGGCAGATCCGCACGACGTGGTTGCGCCCGTGAAGCTTTAGAGCCGGCCCGCCTTTTTCATCCGCGTGATCAGGGCCTCGGCCGCTCGCTTTGCGCCCGACTTGGTCAGGGAGCGGCCCTCACCGCCTTGCGGCACGAGCCAGTGCCAGAAGAAGAACGACTTGTTGAGTTCATAATGCATAACAAAACGGCCTTCCTGGCCGGAAGCGAAAATCAGTTACTGTCGCTCCGCATTCGCCAACCCGGTGTCGGCGCACTGCAGGTTGCGGGACGGGCGGCCCCAGGTTCCGGCGAGCTTGGTGATCAACTTCGACAGTTTGTTGAGATCGTAGGGCTTCGGGACGAAGCGCGTCTTGTCCGGAAGCGCGGCGGCGATCGGCATGACCAGGCCGGAGGTCAGGACGACCGGAATGGAGGGCCAGCCCTCGTGGACCACGTGGGCCAGATCCATGCCGTCGAGGGTCCCGGCGGTAAGGATGTCGGTGAACACTACCGCGATCCCGTCGCCTTCCTCACGCAAGATGTCCGCCGCCTCGTCGGCGCTCGCGGCTTCGACCACGTCGAGCCCGTCGTGCCGCAGCGATTGGGATGACAGATGGAGGACGAGCAGGTCGTCCTCGACGACAAGCACCTTTGGTTGCGCCACAGCGGGCCGCTCCCTTTGTCGGCGGAGCTGTAAGCCCCGAGCCGGCGTTAGGTTGCATCGGGCCGTGTCATCGCCTGGGGGCCCGCGCCCGACTTTCTTTCCAACGACTGGATGCTCCGAGCGGCCGAGAGGGGTGGAAGCCGCCATGCCGCGCGCCAGGCCTCTCGGGATCGGACGGCCCCATCGATCCGGGCAAAAAGGGTCCAGGGTGCAGCACTTGGAGCAATTCCGCGTGGCCGAACATGTCCCGAGCCGGTTGCGTTCCCGCCATCGTCGAGCGATTGAATCACGTCGCATCCGCTGAGGGAACCGCGAACGATGATCACAGTCTTCGGCGAGGGCAGGGGGTTCCGGGTCGTCTGGCTGCTGGAGGAGATGGGACTCGCCTACCGGCTGCGGCCGGTGGACCTGCTGGCCGGTGTCGAAAACGACCCGGAGTTCCTGGCCATCAACCCCGCCGGCTTCATCCCGGCGATCCGGGACGGCGACGTCACCATGGTCGAGTCGATCGCGATCATGGAGTACCTGATGGCCCGCCATGGGCCGACGCCGCTCGCGCCGGACCCGCACGATCCCGCCTTTCCCGCGTACCAGCAGTTCCTCCACCTCGGCGAAGCAGGTCTCGCGGCGTCCATCTACTTCGTCGTCGGGGCCCGCAATTTCGCGCCCGAGACCGAGCGGGACAACTGGAGCGCCGGCCAGGCGCTGGAGGTGTACGAGACCCGGCTGGGGCTGGTGAGGCGGCAACTCGCGCACTCGCCCTATCTCGCCGGCGAACGGTTCACGGCCGCCGACATTTCAGTGACCTACGCCCTGGAGCTGGCCCAGAAGGGCGCGGGCGTCGTCCTCGGCGAGGTCGAGCAGGCCTATGTGGACCGCACCAGCGCCCGCGACGGGTACAAGCGGGCCATGCAGACCTGCGAATCCAGAAGGGCGTGGTTCGCCAGGGTGGCTGGTCAATGATCGCGTCCGGCCGTTCGACAGACGCCGAAGCTGGCGCTCAGTCCTCGTTCCAGGGCGGGGGCAGCTGGCCAGACTTGAACAGGATCGTCGGATTCTCGTCGTAGTCGCCCATCTCCACGTCGACGGTCATGGTGAAGGCGAGGGCGCCCAGCCGTAGGGGCGCCATGCGCTCGGCCTTGCGCCGGGCCTCCTCCGCGGTCTTGCAGCTGACCTGGGGTTCGGCCCTCAGGGCCTTGCCGCGGCCGGCGATGTAGGTCTGCAGGATGTGGACGGTTTCGCGGGGCATGGCGTACCAGCGCATGATGCGGCCGATATAGCCACCCTGCGCGTTCGAAAGATTCTACCGCAGAGTTCGCGGAGGCGGGCGCGGAGCGCACAGAGTCCGATCGGCGCCGGCGCTGGCCACCAGGAGCCCAAATTCTCCTCTGCGCGCTCCGCGCCTCTCTCCGCGAACTTTGCGGTAATTTCTGCTTTCTTGGGCCGAGCTTACCGGCCGACGTTGTCGGTCCGGCGGATGAAATCGGCGACGTTGTCGTGGAGCTGTTTCAGGGCCTCTTCGTGGGCGTAGACCATGTGTCCGGATTGATAATACTTGTACTCGATGTTGCCCTGCAGCGTGGCCGGGATCGGCATGTGGTGCATCTCGTACCAGCCTTCGTAGAACGGCGTGGCCAGGTCGTAATAGCCGCCGTTGACCATCACCTTCAGCGTCGGATTGTACTTCATCGCCGCGGCGAGGTCGGGCATGACGTTGGTGATGCCGGGGATGGGCATGGGCGCGCCCGGCGGCTGGTGGTCCATGCTCCAGTTGGCGCCGACGTCGATCTCGGGCTTGTAGGTCTTGCCCTCGCCGAACTTCAGCTCCTTGCGGACATAGTCGTTGAAGGCCGAGACATAGGCCGAGCTGATCGAGGCCGACTGGGGATCGTAGTCCGCCTCCTTGCTCAACGGGTCCATGTCCGGGCCGGAGAAGCGGGTGTCGAGCCGGCCGGTGGTCAGGCCCGAGGCGTCCTGCAGCATCTTTTCGAACTGGCCGCCTTCGACGCGCAGGTTCGACTTCAGCACATAGGCGGCCGGGATGCCGGTATAGCGGCTATAGTGCTCGGCCACCGCCTGGCGGCGCGCCGGGTCGAGCTCCGAACCCGCCTGCAACGCCTGGGCGTACTCGCCATTGGCGAACTGCTCGACCTCCTTGAGCCAGGCTTCGAGGCTCGCGGGCTGATCGCCGGTCACCCGGTGGTGATACCAGGCCGTGGCGGCGTAGGTCGGCAGGGCGGTGATATAGGCCTCGTCGCTGCCGGGATTGAAGGTCGGGCCGTCGGCGGACAGGTCGAAGTTCAGGATCTGCGACAGCAGGATCACCCCGTTGAAGTCGACCGACTGGCCGCTCTGCAAGAGGTTGACCAGCACCGCCGAGCGCGGCGTGCCATAGCTCTCGCCAAACAGGTACTTGGGCGAGTTCCAGCGGCCGTACTTGGACAGGAAGCCCATGATGAAGTCGCCGAAGGCGTGCGCGTCGGCGTCCACGCCCCAGAAGGCCTTCTCCTTGTCCTTGCCGGCGATGCGGCTGAACCCGGTGCCGGGCGCATCGATGAACACCAGGTCCGAGGCGTCGAGCAGGCTGTAGGCGTTCTCCACCAGCTTGTAGGGGGCGGCAGGCGTATGGCTGTCGTCCAGCGTCACCACCCGGCGCGGGCCGAAGGCGCCCATGTGCAGCCACACCGAGGCCGAGCCTGGGCCGCCGTTGTAGAGGAAGGTGATCGGCCGGTCCGCCGAGGGGACGCCCTTCTTGAAATAGGCGACATAGAAGATCGAGGCCTCGGCCTGGGGGTTGGGGCTGTCGGCGAGGGCCGCCTTGCTCTTGTCGGCGTCGTTCTCGCGGGCCGCCGCGTCGTCCCAGCCCTTGGGGTGGACGATGATGGTGCCGGCCACCGCCCTGTAGGCGATCGGCTTGCCCTCGATCACGACCTGGCTCTCGCTCTCGCTGCTCTCCGGATGGAACAGCACGCCCTGGTCCGGCGACGAACTGGTCCCGCCGGGCTTCTGGGCTTCGGACGCCGGCGACGCGGGCTTGGGCGGGTCCGCCGCGTGCGCGCCAGCCGCCGTCAACGACAGAGCCGCCGCCATCAACAACGCCGTCTTGAGTCGCATTCGTATCCGCTCCGAGCACCGTAGTTCGTTCAGCAAGCGATACGTGGTGTACGGCGGGTTTTCCAGCCCAGCTTCGAACGTCCGGAGCCGTCGACGGGCGTCCCGGCGCGGCGTAAGTCTCCCCGATCCAACCTGAGGCGCTTCCATGACCGAACCGGCGATCCCCCATGTGCTGAGCGAAAAGAGCGGCGGCGTGCTGACGCTGACCCTCAACCGGCCGGAGAAGAAGAACGCCCTGACCCGGGCCATGTACCAGGCGCTCGGCGACGCCATTGACGGCGCGGGGCGGGACAAGGACGTGCGCTGCGTGTTGATCCAGGCCAACGGCGACATGTTCACCGCCGGCAACGACCTCGGCGACTTCGCGGCGGTGAACGCCGGCGACACGACCGCCAATCAGGCCCGCGAAGACGGCAACCCGCTGTTGAAGGCGCTGGCGCGCGCTACCGTGCCCCTGGTCGCCGCCGTGAACGGGCGTGCGGTCGGGGTGGGCGTGACCATGCTGCTGCACTGCGACCTGGTCTATGTGGCCGAGGACGCCCTCTTGACCACGCCGTTCGTCAACCTGGCGCTGGTGCCCGAGGCGGGGTCCTCGATGCTGCTGCCGGCCCGCATCGGCCATGCGCGCGCCTTCGCCATGTTCGTGCTCGGCGAGGCGGTCGACGGCCGGACCGCCGCCAACTGGGGCATCGCCAATGCGGCCGTGCCTGCGGCCGAGCTCCGCGCCAAGGCCCGCGCCGCCGCCGAGGCGGTCGCCGCGCGTCCGGCCTCGTCCGTCGCCATCACCAAGGCCCTGATGCGCGACCCCGCCGCCATCGCCGCACGCATGGAGGAGGAGGGCGTCCACTTCGCCGCCCAGCTTAAATCCGCCGACGCCAAGGAGGCCTTCGCCGCCTTCGCCGAGAAGCGCGCGCCGGTATTTGCGAGGTAGAGCGCCTGATCGGGTGATGGCTGTGCGTCTTGCCGGCCGCCTTCGTTCAGGTCAGACTTGGGCTATGGTTGCTGTCGGAACCCGAAATCATGATGGTGTAGAAGAGAGGCGTCGCCGCGCCCAGGCAGGCGCAAACGCTGCCCTTGACGCTTTGGCGCGGCGCGGCGTGCGAGCCGAGCTGATAGGCTCTCTCAGCAACCATCGGTTCGACAGCACTTCGGACGTCGACATTTTGGTCACCGACTGCCCCCGACATCTGAAGTACGCGATCGAAAGCGTCGTGGAGGACCACCTGTTGGGCTTTTCCTTTGACGTTCTGTATGCAGATGAACTGTCGCGGGAGCGCGTCGCCGAGATCCGGAGGCGGGCGCATGCCGTCGGGCCTATCCGTTGACATAGAAAACGAATTTCGTGTCCTCGGCCAGGAGGCCGAGTTACTCGCTGAAGCGTTGCAGGGACTTCAGGATAGGGAATTTCACGAGACAGCGGCCCAGCGTTGGATCGAAACGGCGGGCGTGGCGGCGGCGGTCGAAAAGATCTACTCGGGCTGCGAGCGGGTGCTCCTTTTGATCGCGAAGCATGTAGATGGCGCACCCATCGACAAGGCCGATGCTTGGCATGCGACGCTCCTGAATCGAATGGTGAACGCCTATCCTGGAGTGCGCCTTCCCGTTCTATCGGAAGACTGCAAATCGACGCTGGATCGATTTCGAAGCTTTCGGCACCGGGTGCGAAACAACTACGGCATCAGCCTTGACCATGACGTCGTCCTTGAGCGAGCCGCCGAGGTGGAGGGGGCGCTAGGTACGTTTCGCAAGGAAGTCACAGTTTTTATCCAAGCTTGGACTGAGCAGAACTCATAGCGTTCCAGAGTGGCATGGGCGCATGCATCAAGCGTCGCCGCTGATGCGCCAAGCCTGTCCCGCTTGCAGGGTTCATGAAAAAAGGCCGGAGGTCGCCCTCCGGCCTTTGATTTCATTCCGGGGAGGACGTCCTCAGCACTTGTAGTACATGTCGAATTCGACCGGGTGCGGGTGCAGCTGCAGGCGCATCACCTCTTCCATCTTCAGCTCGATGTAGCTGTCGATGAAGTCGTCATCCATCACGCCGCCCTTCTTGAGGAAGGCCCGGTCCTTGTCGAGGTTCTCGAGCGCCTCACGCAGCGAGCCGCTCACTTCCGGCACCTTCTTCTGCTCGCGCGGCGGCAGGTCGTAGAGGTTCTTGTCCATCGCCGCGCCGGGGTCGATCCTGTTCTCGATCCCGTCGAGGCCGGCCATCAGCAAGGCGACGAAGGTCAGGTAGGGGTTGCCCATTGGATCGGGAAACCGCACCTCGATCCGCTTGGCCTTGGGCGAGGATACCCACGGGATCCGGATCGAGGCCGAGCGGTTGCGGCTGGAGTAAGCCAGCTTCACCGGCGCCTCATAGCCCGGCACGAGGCGCTTGTAGGAGTTGGTGGTCGAGTTGGAGAAGGCGTTGATCGCCTTGGCGTGCTTGATCACCCCGCCGATGTACCACAGGCACAGGTCGGACAGGCCGGCGTACTTGTCGCCGGCGAACAGCGGCTTGCCGTCGCGCCAGATCGACTGGTGCACGTGCATGCCCGAACCGTTGTCGCCGAACATCGGCTTGGCCATGAAGGTGGCGCTCTTGCCGTAGGCGGCGGCCACGTTGTGGACCACATACTTATAGAGCTGCATCCGATCGGCCATGGTGATCAGATCGGAGAACTTCAGGCCGAGTTCGTGCTGAGCCGGCGCCACCTCGTGGTGGTGCTTTTCCGGCTCCATGCCGAGCTCGCCCATCACCGCCAGCATCTCGCCGCGGAGGTCCTGGGCCGAATCGATCGGGTTGACCGGGAAATAGCCGCCCTTGGGCCCTGGGCGGTGGCCCATGTTGCCTTCGGGATAGTCGCGGCCGGTGTTGGCCGGCAGCTCGATGGAATCGAACGAATAGCCGGTGTCGTGCGCGGCGGTGTTCCAGCGCACGTCGTCGAACACGAAGAACTCGGCTTCCGGGCCGAAGAACACGGTGTCGCCGACGCCCGACGACTTCACATAGTTCAGCGCCTTCTTGGCGATCGAGCGCGGATCGCGGTTGTAGGGCTCCATGGTGTCGGGGTTCAGCACGTCGCAGAACAGGCAGAGCGTGGTCTGCTGGTAGAAGGGGTCGATATAGGCCGTGCTGAGGTCCGGCTTCAGCAGCATGTCGCTTTCGTTGATGGCCTTCCATCCGTTGATGGACGAGCCGTCGAACATGGTGCCTTCGGTCAGGAAGTCGTCATCGACCAGGGACAGGTCGAAGGTGACGTGCTGCATCTTGCCGCGCATGTCGGTGAAGCGCACGTCGACGTACTTGACGTCCTTTTCCTTGATTTCCTTGTGGATGTCGGCAGGCTTCATCGCAGTCCTCTGGTTGGCCGCAGGGGTCCGGGCCGGTGGGTTCAGCGGCGCGGAGCGCGCAACGCCGATGGGCTTAGCTCAGCTGGGGTGGGTTCGGAAAGCCCCACCCCGCAATTCCGGATCGCGACGCCAGATGGCCAATACTAGATGGCCAATACTAGATGGCTTGGGCGCCGGTCTCGCCGGTGCGGATGCGCACCACTTCGATGATCTCGGACACGAAGATCTTGCCGTCGCCGATCCGGCCCGTGCGGGCCGCGGTGGTGATCGCGTCCAGCGCCGCTGCCAGCTGGTCGTCGGCCACCACCACCTCGATCTTGATCTTGGGCAGGAAGTCGACGACGTACTCGGCGCCGCGGTAGAGTTCGGTATGGCCCTTCTGGCGACCGTAGCCCTTGGCCTCCAGCACCGTCATGCCCTGGACCCCCAGGTCCTGCAGCGCCTCCTTCACTTCATCGAGCTTGAACGGCTTGATGATCGCTTCGATCTTCTTCATCGCACACACAGGTTGGAGGGCGCCGCGCCCCTCAACGAGCCGGCGCGCTCAGTCAGCATTTCCCCCTTTTCGCCTCAAGCGGGAGGCGGGGAGCAATCTGGCCCCGGTCCGCTTTCTGAGCAATCGCCTATTTTATAGGCCGATGATGCTTATGTTTTGAACTCATCCATCGCGACCCTGCCGCTGACGCCGCCGCCGGCCTATGGACCAAGGCCGGCCCATGGATCAAGGAAGGCGATCCTGTGGGAGGAGTACGACAATGGCCCGCGTCTACATGATCCGGCACGGCCGACCCGCCGCGGGCTGGGGCGATCACGGCGCCGACCCCGATCCGGGGCTCGACGACGTCGGCCGCGCGCAGGCCGAGGCGGCCAGTGCGACCCTGCTGGCCCTGCCCGCACCACCGA
>Ga0302314_10023277_pt1 | contig 10116 bp, 5 predicted proteins | sample III_Palsa_N2_3_FD_200533 | JGI IMG/M metagenome (GOLD analysis project Ga0302314, IMG submission 200533) | Peat permafrost microbial communities from Stordalen Mire near Abisko, Sweden - III_Palsa_N2_3 | ecosystem: Environmental > Terrestrial > Soil > Palsa > Peat permafrost | place: Sweden...
GCAGTACGAGCAGAATTTGTCGCAGCCTTCGATGATGGTGATGTAGCCGCGGTGAGGGTTGGTGCGGGCGGTGAACTCGGTGTCGAAGGTCTCTTCGGTCTGGCGGTCGTCGAGGCCGGTGATGCGGGTCTCGCCGGCTTCGAGACGCGCCAACATGCTGGGCAAGTTGCGGTAGCTGGAGGAGCCTACGACCATCGAGACGTAAGGGGCCTTGTCGAAGATCTTTTCGCCCTCCTGCTGGGCGACGCAGCCGAGGACAGCGAACTTTTTGCCTTCGCCCTGGAGCTTTTTGTACTCGTTAAGACGGTGGAAGACCTTTTGCTCGGCCTTATCGCGGATGGAGCAGGTGTTGTAGAGGATGAGGCCGGCGTCGGCTTCGTCGGGGACCTGGGCGTAGCCCTCGCGGACGAGGGTGCCGACGACCTTTTCGGAGTCGTGGGCGTTCATCTGGCAGCCGAAGGTTTCGATGTAGAAGGTTTTCATGGGAGTGGAACGCAGGGATCAGTTTAGGTGGGGGCTACCCCCCCGTACTTTTTAGCCTAAAGTCTTCAGGATAGGGCGGTTAGGTCTGGACCTGTGGCAGTCTGCTTGCGCGTTGGGCTCCTTTGGCGGCTCGGGCTTGGTTGAGCGCTGTTTCTATTTTAGTGGATTGGGGGGTAATTATGTGCGGGGTATAAGTGGTTTGGGGTCATGGGGATGGGGGGAGCGGGGGCTTGACAAGAATTTGGGCTAGAAAAAAGGCGCTTAGCGAAACGTGCGGAAGTTCAATGAGACTAGATTAGCGGTTCGGTGGCAGTTTGAGGGTGAGCCAGCCGGGGCGGACGGTGGACATTTCAGCGTTGGCAAAGGCTATGGGATGCCCGCCAGACATGGGGTTGGGGATGTGGAGAAGGATGGCTGTGGCGCTGGGTGGGATGGCGTCGAAAGTGAGTGTCCAGTCTGACGCGGTGTTGGGCAGGAGGGACGGAAGCGGCCAGGCGCCAGTTGTCTTAGAGAGGGTTTGACCGTGGCTGTCGACAATTTCGGCTTCGACCGGCCAGTTGTAGTAGAAGGGGGCAATGCCTCGATTTTCAATCCGGACATTGAGCGTTGCGGGCGGGCCAGGAATGATGGAGAACCGGCTGGCGAAGAAGGTGTAGCCCAACAGGCGGTCGGCGCGGAGAGCGTTGGCGAGGACCGCGGGCGGCGACGGGGCGCGGAACATCTCGGATTCAAGCATCCAGGTGGGATGGATGGTTTGGATGGCGGAGACGATGTCCTGGCCCTGGGATGGGGGCCAGGTGTTCCAGAGGCCGGCTTCGAGTTCGGGACGGACTTCGCCGCCAGTGGGCAGGCGCTTCCAGCTATCGGTCATGTTGCCAGCCTTCATGCCGGACCAAAAGCGGGCGGGCGGGTCGCCGAGGGTGTCCTGGAGGAAGGAATCGTCCTCAAAGCCAAAGTGGGAGAGGAGTTCGTGGTTTGGAGTGATGAAGGCATAGCGGGCTTCGATGTGGGTCTTGTGGAAGCTATCTACCCAGGCCTGTAGGATCGCGTCTATATCGCGCTGAGATATGGCCCAGCCCGCGGGTTCGCCGGGGGTGGGATGGCGATGGACGTGAAACTCACCCCAAAATCCGTAGAGGCCGACGGTGAGGAAGGCGATGCGGGTGTCGCCATCGTAGCGCGCACCGAGGGCGTGGACGAAGTTGGTGAAGCACTGGATGAGGCGCGGGTCAGAGTAATCGGGGGCGACGCTGTGGGTTTTGGTGACAGCGTCGTTGCCATTGCCATCGTCGTTGTAGGGGAAGGTTTTGAGGCCGTCTGCGATGAGGTAGGCGGGAATGCCGGAGGGGCGTTTGGGGTAGTCGACGTAGAAGCGGAAGATGGCCTGGTGGCCACGGCTGGAGATGCCGGCGAGTTGCTTGTCGAGGGCGGTCCAGTCGTAAGTGTTTTCTCCTTTGACGATATCCGAGAGTGGCATGTAGAACCACTCAAGCGAGGTTGGGAAGAAGTCCGTGCCCTTGATCTCGCCGACGAAGGGGACAAAGCCGCGGAGAGGATTTTCGTCTATGCCGGGGGCATCGGCACGAAAGGAAAGGGGTTGGGACTGCTGTGCGCGGGAGAAGCTGGCGGCGCAGAGGACTGCGAGAGCGACTACGCGGCCGAGCGGTGTGAAATTCACAGGAGAAGGATAGCGCAGTGGGTCGTAGTGGCGATGAATTGGTTTGCACGGATATCGGCAAAAGCAACTACAAACGCAGGTTCCCTTCGGAATGACAACCAAAATAGTTCTGGATCAGCCGCGTTCGTAGTGGAAGAGGAGTTCCTGCTCGCTGGCTACGGGGATGCCGTTGCGGGTGGCGGGATTGAAGGTCCATTGCTGGATGGTGGCGAGGACGGTCTCGTCGACGCCGTGTCCGAGGCCTCGGGAGAGCGTGTAGCTGGCGATGCGGCCAGTGGGGTCGATGACGATGTCGACGATGACGTCACCACGGGTGCCGGCGGGGAGGGCGGCGAGGTCAGGGTGCGGCGGCGGGTGGAGGAGGACGGAGGCGATCTTGATGTCGCCGTCGCCGAAGGTGTCGGTGCCGGCATTGGCCGTAGAGGTGGTTGAGACTGTTGTGGATATGGAGGGAGCGGCGATGGAGGGTGGCAGTTTCGGTGTGGGGACGTGCAGGCTGGGGAGTCGGCTGGGAGCCGGTTTGGGGGTCTGCGCGGGAGCGGCTGGGGAGCTGTGGCCGGGGTTGTAGGTGAGCAGCAGACTGTGGCCGGTGAGGTCTCCGGTGCGCTGGGTGGACTTGAGGAGGGTTGGGCGGTGGAGGAGCAGGAGGCTGAAGATGGCCAGGTGAAGCGCGAGAGAGAGCGAGAGCCATCGCGAGAGGCGATTGCGAGTGCGTGGAAGTCCGCTGAAGAGATGCGACTGAATCCTGGTGGCGTGGGCCGGGCTGGATGTAGAGCGGAGTCGCATTGTGTCCCCCTGTTGAACAGTATAGAGCGATGTGCGCGGGGAAATGTTGTGGCGGGTGTAACCCGGTCGGACAGGATGTTCGTCGTAGCCACCATGCAGCACTTTTCCCGAGGGCCTAGAAGTTGAGCAAGATACGGTTGGCGATAGCGAAGCGTGAAGTTGACGACGATGACCATGAGGGTCACGTGGAGTGGATGCCGGCGCTGGACCGGCGAGCGGCGATGCGGATGATGGGCATGACCGCGATCGCCCTGGTGGCGGGTTGTAGTAGTGACGGCACGACGGCGAGTGGGACGGCTGGATCGACGGCTTCGACGACGGGGCTGGGGACCTCGGCGAGTTCGGTTGCGGAGAATGTGGATGTGACGCTGACGGCGTCGGTAAGTCCATCTGCCGCTATGGGAACCGTGACTTTTTACGATGGGACGACGGCGATTGGCACGGCTACGCTAAGCAATGGCGTGGCTACGCTGATCAAGAGCTTCAGCACGACGGGGACGCAGTCGCTGACGGCGGCTTATGCGGGGTCTTCAACTTATGCGGCGAGTACGTCGAACGTGGTGAGCGTGACGGTGACGGCATCTACCGTAGCTTGCAGTGCGTCACTGGAAGGTGAAGAGGGACCGTACTTTGTGGATGACAGCGCGACGGGCTATCTGCGCACGAATATTCTTTCGAACCTGGATGGGACGAGTACGCAGACGGGTGTGCCGCTGACGCTGACGGTGTATGTCTTCGATAGCGAGCAGAGCTGCGTGGCAATGCAGGGTGTGCAGGTGGACATCTGGCAGTGCAATGCGGCAGGGGTGTACTCGGCTGAGAGTAGTGAGTCGACGACGGGGCTGAGCTGGCTGCGGGGGTATCAGTTGACGGATGCTACCGGGAAGGTGTCGTTTACGACGATTCTTCCGGGATGGTATTCGGGACGGACGAACCATATTCATCTGCGGTTTCGTTCGACGTATGACGAGACGGAGACCAGCGGCAGCAATACGATGCAGGTGTTCTTCGACCAGACGCTGGTGAACACGCTGAGCACGTCGGTATCTCCGTACTCGACGGAGGGCGTGAATCCTACGACAAATGCGACGGACCGGGTGTATTCGACCGAAGAGGATGGGACAACGCTGCTGGCGCTGAGTGGGAGTACAGCGACGGGTTATACAGCGACTTTTAGCGCTTATATGCCGCTCTAGTGCAGGTTTGCATGTAACGAAATTACAAATTTCTGGCTTTTTAGAATCCAGGCACGATAAATTACAGACATACGTGTCAGCTGGACGAACCGACAACTTCCTACGCGCTTTCTCTCAGGAGAGATAGATGATCCGCATTTTAAAGACCATGACGCCACTATCGGTGTGTGTGGTGGTTGTTGTGTCCGGAGTTGCAGGTCTGCTGAGCGGGTGTGGGCTGGGCTCTCCGGCGGCGTATGAACCGAGCGAGCCGGTGAACTATAACCTTGGAGCGATCGCAGGCCACGTGTATGGCGGAGCACCGCCGATCATTGGGGCGACGGTGAAGATGTATGCGACGCAGAGCGTGACGTCGCCCAGTTCGTCGAACAACTATGGCTATGGGCAGGCGGGGTTGCTGCTGGCTGAAGCGACGTCGATCGATGGGCATCATGGAGACGGCGACGACACGGATTCGAACGGATATTTCAGCTTCGACGCTGCGGACTACGTGGCTGCGTGCCCGGCCGGGCAACAGGTGTATATCACGGCTTCCGGCGGCAATAGCGGTGGTGGTCTGGCGAATGGGAACCTGCTGCTGATGGCGGCGCTGGGGAGTTGCGCGAACCTGTATAACGTGACCGGCAGCGGCGAGACGTACCAGGGCACAACCAGCATCTGGGTGGACGAGGTGACGACGGTGGCCGCGGCGAACGCGCTGGCGAACTTCATCACGGTTACGGGGAGCGAGACGCCGTTCGTGGTGAATATTTCGGCGCCGGTCGCGAACAATTTTTCAGACGGCACGTATGCGTGGAGTGCAACGAATTCGGCCTATCAAACCTGTTCGGGGACGGGCTGCAATGGGTATGCGAGCTTTAGCGGGGGCGTGGAGACGACGTATGCGAACGGGCTGGCCCATGCGTTTGCGAATGCGGAGAACATGGTGAACCTCACGACCGGGCGCGTGAACAACTGCATCAACCAATCGGGAGCGGGGATTGTCGGTTGCCCGACGAGCGGCGGGTATGGGGTGATTCCAGCGAGCGAGATTAACTCGATCGCGAATGCGCTGCAATCGTGCGTGAACACGATTGGGGCGGATGCGGTGGTGGCGGCGGTGCAGACGCAGGCATCCGGGGCATCGCAGCCGCAGATCGATACGATTACGCTGGCGAGCACGTCGGATACGGTCTATGGGCAGCTCGAGATCCAATTTTTGTACTACGGTGTGGGGGTACAGACGGCCAACATTACTGTGCCCGGGGGCACGACGCCCGCTGGGCTGGCAACGTTGATCAACAACAGCACGGTGAGCGTCGATGTTACGGCAGCGGCTGCGGGCGATGTGGTGACGATCACCGCGACGAACTCCGGCGTGAACGATGGTTTGGGTTTCACGGGGACTTCCCTGTTCGATGTGTATCCTTCGAGCGATACGTCGACGGTGTGCGGCAAGCTGTTCAACTACATGCCGGCTAAGGCAGGGACTGTGCCGAGCAATACGTTACAAGCGGCGGTGAACCTGGCGAAGAACCCTTACTCGAGTGCGGCGAATGTGGGGAATATCCAGGCGCTGCCGACGGCGCAGACCAGCGTGTATACGCCGTACCTGACGACTGCGCCGGCAGACTGGTCGCTTTCAATCACCTATTTTGGCGGCGGCCTTTACACCCCGTACAACATCGCGCTGGATGCGAACGACAGCATCTACGCGGCCAACTCCGGGAACACGACGATCACGGCAATTGCGCCGGGCGGTTCCTTTACTTCGGGAACCACGGGGTGGTCTGCGGTCGATGGATCGGGGACGGCGCTGACGCTGCTGCGCGGTCTTGCGGCGGACTCGTCGGGGAACCTGTTTGTGGCCGACGATGCGGCCGGCGAAGCTGTGGGTTCGGATGCGGGCACGTTTGAGTACAGTGCCAGTACAGGCGCATTCGAAGCCCTGATGTCCCATGCCAACGGCAGCCCATCGACCACGCTCGACCCTATCCCCAGCCCGGTGTACCTGGCGGTGACGCGGCGCAACGACGTGTGGACATCGTACAGCGCTGCGGGTATCGGTAACACGGATTGGTGGGTATGCAGCGGCTCGCCGTGCACCTATAGCGCTGCCGCGGCGACCGGGGGTGTCGCGTCGTACTCGGATGGCGGCTTCTCGGAGATTACGTCGGCCACGGACCAGAACAACGAAGGCATAGCGGTGGATGCCAACCAGAACGTGTGGGTGTCGGTGACCGGCTTTACGAGTTCCAGTGGCGGCACGAACTATCCGGGTGACGACGAGGCGATACTGGTCAACGGCAACGCGGCGACACCAGCATCGGCCCCTGTTTACGACGACTCTACGTCGGCGGGAACGTCGCCGTATAACCACATCAAGTTGCTGCAGTCGATCACCGGCTGCAATACCTCGGCGTATGCGACGGCGTTCGACTCAACGGGTAACGGGTGGTTTACGACGACGACGTTATCGCCGAATATCAATGTGACGACGCCGAGCGGTTCGCTGTGCAAGATGACGGTGACGAATACGAGCTCGGTGGCGACGAGCGCGTCGGTCGGGACGGCGATACCGGTTGGGGCCGGGATGCCGGAGGCGCTGGCGATGGACGGCAACAACGTGCTGTGGATACCGCTATTCAGTTACGATGCGTCGACGACCGGGTATGGAAACTTTGGCGTGGCGGCTTACAACACGGTGGCCGGAGCGCTGGTGTCGGAGCCGACCAATGGATTTACGTCCTGCAACGTTGCTGTGGGTGCGGCAAAGTGTGGAACGGGGAGCACGAGCAGTGCGGTGTATTCGGGACTAGCGATCTCGAACCCGCGACAGGCGGCGATCGATTCTGCCGGAAACCTGTGGCTGAACGAGCCGGACGACAGCACGCTGACCGAGACGCTGGGTATCGCGGCGCCGACGTGGCCGCTGCTGGCCGCAGCGAAGTTCGGCACGGAGCCTTATTGAGACGGGCTGACGTTGCCGGGTAGCGTGCGAATGTCTAGAGCTTATTTCATAAATCAAGCTCAGCTTGCAATAGTTCGTCCCTCCGGGGCTAAAGCCCAGATTTCCTCAACGCCCTAATGTCAGGGCTAAAGCCCTGACCTATCAAAGCTCATTTATGAAACACGCTCTAGGTGCCGTTGTTGATGAACGTGCAGCTATCGATGTTGACCGTGCTAGTGGTTGGGAGATAGATTGAGCCGCTTGAATCCCCTGCCTGCATCTCGACCATGGTTGCGGGACAGGCGCGTGCGGGCAGTCCCTTGGGGAAGAGCGCTGCGTTGGGTACGAAGGTGTAAGGATTGGTGACCCCGTCATTGGTAACCGTGACGTTCAACATCCCGTCCACCATGATTCCCTCCTTGACCTGCGCGGAGAGGATGCCTGTGCCGTTATTGGTGTAGGTGGGACCCTCTCCGGCCTGGGCCCCGGTGCAGGTAGCATCGGCCAAACGCGGGGCTGCGAAGAACGGACGGCCGCCGGCCATGATGCCGAAGTCGAAGGTGGTGTATGGCCCGGTCCAGAAGGTGTTGTTGGTGAAGGTGGTCCCGGCAAAGCAGGGATACTGCTGTCCGGTTCCGGGAGTGTTGTTGCCGTTCACCACCGGGCCTGTGAAGCTAATGGCGGTAATGTTGTCGGTCGCAATGGCCGCATTCATCGAGTTCCCCGCTGAAACAATCGTGTTCCCCGTGATGGTCGAGTCCTGCGTGGTGCCCGCAACCGCTGTTCCGAAGATCACAATCGCGACATCCGCCATATCGACGATCGAATTGTTGGTGATCGTAAGATTTTCGCAGTACATGGTCATGCCGTCCGCCGTCGCGCTGAAACCATGGGTCACGGAGTAGCCCGTCAGCAGGTTTCCGGAGATGGTCTGCTTGCTGCATGGATGAGCGTCCGTCACACCCTCTGAAGCAAAGTTCGATCCTACGCTGGGGTCGCTGCTCTTGTTGTTCTTGACCACGGTCCCGGTTCCACCGAGCGTATCGACGTTGGCGCCGCCGCCGCTGCCGACGATGGGGCGCTGGCCGTCAATCCAGACACTGGCCAGCGTTGCACCGCCAACGACCTGGACTACTGCTGTCGTATACGACGCGGAGCGGACGAGGCGGGCCATCTGCGTGTAGTTGTTGGGCGGCGGCGTGCCGCTGGTCTCGAGCGTCACGCCGGCCGGGATAACCAGCGTTGCCGGGATGGGAATCAGGGCCGCCTGGGCGAGGACTACAGTTGAGCCGGACGCCGCTGCGTTCAAAGCAGTGACCAGCGCCGAGTAGGTGCTGATGCCGCTGCTGAGGAGATTGAGGGTGGGCGCGGGGACTGCACCGAAGCTGTAGTCCGGGTTGTAGACATTGGTTACCGCTGTCGATCCAACCGTCAACTGCCATTGGTTTGTCGATGTGCAGATGGTCTTGGCATCGGTTGCGAACTCGGAGCTGGTATAGAGATAGCTCGCGACGTTTGCGGGAGTTGTGCCGGCTGCCAGTTCGCTCTCGTACAGCGCGAGGCCTGTGGGGTCGGGGTCGCGGTTGAGAATCGCCCGGTACATTGCCATCACCTGCGATTGCGGATCAGGGTTGGCCGTGGTGAACTCCGCTGAATCGAAGAAGGTCTGCGAGGCGATGCCGACGGTCTCCATCCCGCTGACCGAACAGCCACTGGCCGTAAGCGCAGTGATGAACTTCTGCCATCCAGGCTGGTCGGGGGCGCGGCCGAGTCCTTCGGTATAGAGCTTGGCTACATACTGCGTGGGGATGTAGGCGCTCAAAGCGGTCGTTGCTGGAATGGGGATCTCGGGTGTTGCGCTGGCCTGGTTCGATGCTGCCGATTCGTTGCCGCCGTAGACCGCGGTCACGACGAAGTAGTAGGCCGTCTCATTGGCCAAGCCCGTGAGTGCGTAGCTGGAAGTGGATATGCCGGGGGTCTTGCTCCCGCTGGCTGCCGTGACTCCGGTCTTAGTGGAGCTGTACAGGTTGTAGGAGGTGGCTCCGGTAGACGCCGTCCATGCGAGTTGTACCTGGCCGTTGCCTGCTGTCGCCGTCAACGCGGTTGGTGCTTGCGGGGTGACAATGGTGGGGGTTGTCGCTGGAGTGACGGAGCTGGAGCAGCCTGCGAGCAGCAGCGCACCGAAGCCAAGCAGGCCCAGACGCGACGCTCGGGCTGGTCTCCCCGTGGATGCTGACATCAACAAACTCCCGGGAATATCTTTGCCATGCTGGCTGCCTCCGTCTGGAGACCGATGGACGGCTTATTACAATAGAGAATTGATTTCATGGACGCGGTGTATGCTATGGAGCGCGTGAAGGGTTTGTCAATCAAACCGGCGGCACTGCGCCAATCGAGGCAAGCTCGAATGTCCTGCCGGAGGTCGATTTTTTGAATGTGAAGGAGGTTGGTAGCGTTATCGGGGCTCGAACCCGAACTCTTCGCCTTGAGAGGGCGTAAAGGCGATTCGCAGCACACAGTCGCACAGACACGCACTATGCGCTAAGTCGGGACGGACTTGGCTCGGGAACTCTTCCCCGAATACACCGCTTCCCTGCAAAGTCGATTGCAGTTCGCCCTCGCCGTGCAACGGTCGGCGGCTCACGTTGCCGATGAGGTTTACAGACGCATCCTCTCCGGCCCGGTCCTGGGCGATGCGCTCTTCACTGCCGGCGGAACGGGTGCTGGCAATTCATTCGCAGAACATGTTTCCGACTTCTGATCTGTCTGACCATGACTGTGGCGTTTTCCAATTGCACAATCCATCCTGAATCGACGGACTTACGGCCCTACATTGGCGGCTAATGGAAGGATTGCCGGAAACGCTGCACCCACAATCTTTGAGACGCTATTATCTCCGGCATTCGCTGTCCAAATACTGCCCGAAGCATCTACAGCTATGCCGGAAGGCTGGTTGAGCGTCCCAAGTCCCGCTGCTGGCGAAAGGGGTGCGCTCTGTCCGAAGACAAGCTCCGAAATGCTTCCCGCCGTCTGGGTGTTGGAGA
>Ga0302314_10023278_pt1 | contig 10115 bp, 5 predicted proteins | sample III_Palsa_N2_3_FD_200533 | JGI IMG/M metagenome (GOLD analysis project Ga0302314, IMG submission 200533) | Peat permafrost microbial communities from Stordalen Mire near Abisko, Sweden - III_Palsa_N2_3 | ecosystem: Environmental > Terrestrial > Soil > Palsa > Peat permafrost | place: Sweden...
CGGCCGACAGTGAGGACTCGACCGACTCCAGTGCGGCCAGGTCGAGTTGCGGCAGTTCGCGCAGGGTGCGGGTGCGTCCCTGGGCCCGGCGCAGGTCGGCCAGCAGGGCGGTCCAGCTGTCGGCGTCCACCGGGGGTTCGCCATGGGATCGGCGGATCAGCGCGGCGGCCTGCTCCCCGGCCTGCTCCAGCGCCTGCGCGGCGCGCTCGGCCAGCGCTCCGACCCGGGCCTGTTCGGCAGCCAACTGCTCTGCCGCGTCCCGTAGTTCGGCCAGCGGCTGGAGCAGCCCGGTGTCGCCGAGCCAGTAGTGGCGGTCGCCGGCCCGGGCGCAGCCGTCCAGGATCAGCGCGGGTGTGGCCGCGCTGGTGTCGGGGTCATCGCTCGCGGCGGCGGTCGCGGTGCGGACCACGTCCAGGCAGTCCGCGATGCCGCGCACCAGGTCGGCGTTGCCGATGCGTTCCAGCGGCCCGTCGCCGACCGGTTGCGCGGCGGCGTACTCGGCGGACACGAACGGGGTGCGCCACAGCTGGAGTTCATGGGTGCGGACGGGTTCCCGGTCCGGCTTGAGCAGGGCCAGCGTGCCGTCCGGCAGCAGCGCGTAGCCGGCGCCGTGCAGCGCGGCGGCGGCCTCCCGGCGGACGGTGTTCCAGGGCAGCAGCAGCGCCTGGGCCCGGCCGGGGCGGCGCAGCACATAGAGCAGGTCCTCGCCGTTGGGGGAGGCGAGCACGGCGTCGAAGCGCAGCTCGTCCGCGGCGGTCGCCGCCGCGGCGCTGTCGTCGATCCGGAAGGCGCGGTGGCTGCCGTCCGCCAACTCGTAGCCGCCGGGGAAGATCAGCCCCTGCTCGGCCGGCAGCAGCCTGGCCCCGAGGCCGAGCGAGTCCTGTCGGCGGACCGTTCCGGTCCGGGTGTTGACCACCAGGAACCGGTCCGCAGGCTCGTTGTAGGGGCGGATCCGGAGCAGCAGCAGCGGCCCGGTCGCGGCGTGCGCGACGGTGGCGTCGGCCAGGCTCTGCAGCGGGTCGTCCACCGGCTCGGTGAACAGCGGCCGGTCGCCGGGCAGGGCGTGGACGGTGAGGCGGCCGCCGGTGGTGGCGACCGAGACCGCGCCCTCGGGGCCCTCGATCCTGATCCGGCCCTGGTCGTGCTGCTCGCGCCCGGTGGTGGTCCACGGCAGCTCGAAGGCCGGCGGCCGGGGCAGGTCGCGCTCGCCGTGGTTGTCCAGGTACTCTGCCTGACTGTCCGTCAACTGCCAACGCAGGACCCGGATGTCACCCTCGTTCTCGCCGGTGCGGAAGACCGCGAGCAGCCGTCCGGCGGCGGTGCGCACCAGGTCGGCCAGGCGCGAGCCGCGGAAGTAGCGCAGCAGCTCGGCCAGGTCGCGGTGGAACCGCTCGTCGTCCAGCAGGCCGGGGACGGCGTCCGGGGCCAGCGGCGAGCCGTCCAGGCCGTGCAGCGAGAGCAGCCCCTCGGCCAGGCCCGGCGCCGAGGTCCCCAGCAGCAGCACCCCGGGCCTGACGGCGACCAGGCCGCAGACCGCGGCCTCGCCCGCGGTTCGCGGCCGGGCCGATCCGGTCAGCTCCAGCGGACGCGATCCGAAGACCTGCTGCCGGCGGGTGTTGAGCTCCGCCGCTCGCCGTCCCAGCTCCGCGGCCCGATCGGCGAGCCGTGCCCGCAGGATCTGGTAGGTGCCGTCCTCGACGCCCATGGCTGCTCCCTGTCCTCCCTTCCGGTTCCGGTGGTTACTTGCCGCTGCTCGCCAGCTGGACCGGATCGATGAGTGACGAGCCGTCAACTCCACTGCTCGCCAGCAGCTTCAGCAGCATCGCCAGGTTCCACGGACCACCCGCCGCGAGCGAGCTCAGCACCTCGGTGGCGTCCGAGCTGAAGCTCTTCTCGCCGCTCAGCCAGTCCGCGCCCAGGGCCTGCACGGTCTGCGAGCTCTGCACCGCGGCGTCGATGCCCTTGCCGAAGGACACCGCGCCGACCAGCCGCTCCAGGAACATGCTGTCGCCGCCGACGATGTCGATGTCGGCGCTCTCCAACCCGGCCGCCAGCACCGCCGCCTGGGCCTCGGCCACCTTCTGCTGGACCTCCAGCGCGGCCAGCCGGATCTCCTTGTCGGCGGCCAGCCGCAGCCGGAACTCCTCGTGCGCCCGGGACACCTCGTCCAGCGCGGCCATCGCCGCCGCCTTCTCCTTGAGCCCGGCGGCCTCGCCCAGCAGCCGCTCGCGGATGCCGGTGGCCTCCGCCTGGGCCTTGCTCTCGGCGACGGCGGCCTCGGCCAGGCCGACCTTCTCGATGCTCTCGGCCTTCTGCTTCAGGCCCTCGGCCTCGGCCTCCAGCCGGGCCCGGATGCCGACGGCCTCGGCCAGGGCCTGCCGCTCCGACACCTCGGCCTGGGCCAGCCCGATCGCGCCGGCCCGGGCCCGTTCGCCCTCGGCCGTCAGGGTCGCCGCCGCCGCGTTCAGCTCCGCGCTCTTCTGCCCGGCCTCGGCCAGCACCAGCTGCTCCCGCGCCCGGAAGTGCGCGGTCTGCTCGGCGGCCTCGGCCGCCTTGATGTCCTTGACCAGCTGCTCCTGCGCCTCACCCTCGGCGGTGATGATCACCGCCTGCCGGGTGCGCTCGGCGTCCTGGACCACCCTGACCCGCTTGATCTCCTCCTCCTGCTCGGCGACCGTGCGGTCCACCGCGACCCGCTCGCGGACCACCTCGGCCACCCCGCGCCGCTCCACCTCGACCTGCTTGTCCATCTCCGCGCGGGAGAGCTGGACCTCGCGCTCCCGGTTCACCACCTCCAGCAGCCGGTCCTTCTCGATCCGCTCGGTCTCGACCGCGATCACCCGTTCGCGGTTCTTCTCGGCGACCGCGATCTCCCGCTGCTGGTTCTCCCGCTGGACGCCGAGCAGCTCCTCGGTGCGCAGCAGCGCGCTGTGCGCCTTCAGCCGCTCCTCCTCCTGGACCTGGGCGGTGGACGCCTCCTCCTGGGCGCGCAGCGTCTCGATCCCCTTGCGCTGCCGGATCTCCGCCTCCGAGCGGCGGCGCTCCAGCTCCAGCACCGCCTCGCGGGCGTCCACGTCCTGGCGGGTGATCTCCATCTGCTCGTTGCGCTGGAAGTCGTTGGTGCGGATGTGCTCCAGCGCGGTCAGTTCGGTGATCTTGCGGATGCCCTGGGCGTCCAGCACGTTGGCCGGGTCGAGCTGCACCATCGGGGTCTGTTCGAGGTGGTCGATCGCGGCGTCCTCCAGGTGGTAGCCGTTGAGGTCGGTGCCGATGGCGGCGATGATCCGGTCCCGGAACTCCTCGCGCTTGGTGTAGAGGTCGATGAAGTCGAGTTGCTTGCCGACGGTGCGCAGCGCCTCGGCGAACTTGGCGCTGAACAGGCTCTGCAGGGTCTCCTGGTGGCTGGCCCGGTCGGTGCCGATGGCCTGGGCGACCTTGATGACGTCCTCGACGGTCTTGTTGACCCGGACGAAGAAGGTGATCTGGATGTCGGCCCGGATGTTGTCCTGGCAGATCATGCCCTCCCGGCCGGTGCGGGAGATCTCGATGGTCTTCACCGAGATGTCCATCACCTCGGCCCGGTGCAGCATCGGCACGACCAGGGCGCCGGTGAAGGTGACATCGACCGACTTGGGCCTGGAGATGATCAGGGCCTCGCCCTGGATCACCTTGCGGAACAGCCGCCCGAAGAGCAGTAGCGCGCCGAGCCCGATGAGCAGGAGGACGGCGATGAGCACGCCGATTCCGATGGTGACGACAGACATGGCTGGTCCCTTGACGACCTTGCTGCGAATGGATGATGACGCGGTGTCAGTTGATGGGCGGCAGGCCGGGCATGACCCGGAAGAACTCGCCCTCGGCGTCGTAGTCGTAGATGAGCGCGGACGCGCCGGAGCTCAGCGCGCCTCCCGGTCCTGCCGCTTCGTCGAGGCTCTGCCGGACCTGCACCAGCGCTGAGGAGCCGTCGGCGGCGCGGACCTCGGCCTGGCCGAAGTCGGGGCCGACCCGCCCGGTGCGGATGACGCAGGCGCGGCCGACGAAGTCCCTGCGCGAGGGCGGAGGGGCCGGGGTCGGCATGATCCGCCGGAGCGGCCACACCAGCACCCGGGCCCCTGCCCACCCTCCGGCCAGGGCCGCCGGCAGCAGGATTCCCCCGTTCCCGCCGCCGAGTACGACCCGGCCGGTCAGTGCGCTGAACCAGGCGAACACGATCAGCAGCGAGACCGCCACCGTGATCGGAACTCCGCCCAGGCCCAGCACTCTCTGCAGTCCCCCGTGGCTGTGGTGCCCCCCGTGGCTCCTGGATCCCCCCGAACCCTGGTGCCCTGCGTGCCCCTGGTGTCCCCCGTGGACGTGCACGCCCCCGACGAGCACCACCACCCAGTAGGCCACCACGACGGCCAGCGCGAAGGTGAAGAGCACGGTGGGGTATCCCGTAGCCGCCCTCAGAAAGCCACCCACTGCTGTCGCCTGCCTCTGCAGAATCTTCGGCGATCACTCTGGTGCGTCGCCGGGGTCAGCGTGGCAGCGGGGGAATCCCTCGCACAGTGCATGATCCCGGCAGTCTTAACGCCCTGTTGACGTCCGGGTTCAGCTCACATCCTGCTGGCCACGGACGTTAAAGGATTGCTAAAGTGCCAGTCAGGTGTGCCGGGAAGTCTGGTCGGCGCGGGAGACGGAGTGTCGCGGTGTGCGGCAGCGCTCCCGGGACGAGCAGAGGTCTGCCCATGCGCGCGGTCGGGACGGTACTCGCCCTGGTGGTCCTGGCGACGGTGGTGGCCACCGGCGCCCGCCGCTGGCGCGTTCCGGCGCCCTCGCTGCTGGTCATCGCCGGTCTGGCGGTGGCGCTGATACCCGGGACCCCGGCCCTGCACATCGCTCCGCAGACGATCGGCCTGGTGGTGCTGCCGCCGCTGCTCTACGCCTCCGCCGAGGAGCTCCCGCTGCGGGATCTGCGTACCGTGTGGCGGCCGGTGATGCTGCTGGCCTTCGGCCTGGTACTGGCCTCCGCCGCCGTGGTCGCCGTGCTGGCGCGCGAGGCCACCCCGCTGACCGGGTCGATGGCCTTCGTCCTGGGCGCGGTCCTGGCCAGCACCGACCCGGTCGCGGTCACCGCGCTGGGACGCCGGCTGGCGCTGCCCGGCCGGGTGCAGGTGCTGGTCCAGGCCGAGAGCCTGTTCAACGACGCCACCTCGCTGGTGCTGTTCAAGGTCGCCCTGGGCTTCGCGATCGCCCCGGGATCGGTCGGCTGGGGCAGCGCCGGCGGGCAGTTCGTGCTGCTCGCCGGGGGCGGCACGGTGATCGGGGCGGCGGTGGCCGGGCTGGTGGTGCTGATCCGCAGGCGGACCGAGGACCCGGTGCTGGAGACGGTGATCGCCCTGGTCACCCCGTACGGCGCCTATGTCCTGGCCGAGTCCGCGCACGCCTCCGGGGTGACCGCGGTGGTGGTCGCCGGCGTCCTGCTCGGACACTCCGGGCACCGGCTGTCCGACGCCCGGATCCGGCTGCAACGCGGCGCGGTGTACGCGGTGGTGGTGTTCGGTCTGGAGAGCGTGGTGTTCAGCATCGTCGGCCTGGAACTGCCGGCCCTGGTCCGCGCCCTGCCCGGCGGCAGCGGCCTGTGGCCGCTCCAGGCGCTGGGCATCGCCGCCGCGCTGGTGGCGCTGCGGAGCCTGTGGATGCTGCCGCTGTCCTCCGCCGTCGACCCCGGCCGCAGCCGGCCCTCGGTGCGCGTGGCCGGGGTGCTGACCTGGGCCGGTACCAGGGGGGTGATGCCGCTCGCCGCCGCCCTGTCCATCCCGCTGGTGGCCGACGACGGCAGCCCGCTGCCCGGTCGGCCGCTGGTGCTGGTGCTGACCACGGCTGTGGTCGTGGTCACCCTGGTGGTGCAGGGCCTCAGCCTGGCCGGGGTGGTCAACCGGTCCGGGCTGGCCGTCGAGCCCGAGCACACCGCCCGCGAGGAGGCCAGGGCCAGGCTGGTCCTGGCCCGGGCCGGACTCGCCCACCTCGACCGGATCGAGGACCTGGAGTCGGTCCCGGAGACCGTGCTGGACCGGATGCGGCGCATCCTGAGCTCCCGGCTCGACCAGGCCGAGGAGCAGCCCGACGGCGCGGCCTCCGACGCCGCGCCGCTGCTCACCGCCTACCGGGGGCTGCGCCGCGACGTCATCGCGGTCCAGACCGTCGAGCTCCGCCGCCTGTACGACGAGCACCAGGTGAGCGATGCCACCCGGCGGCAGCTCCAGCACGACCTCGACCTGGAGGACGCCGGGCTCGGCACGGACGCGGGCAGCGGCGACGCGAATCGGATACAGCGGCAGTAATTGGTTCTTTGCCCGGTCCTTTGTCTGATCCTTTGTCGGCGATTGTCCGAGTACTCGGCCGGCTCTCGGAACCGGCCCCGTTCCTCGACGCCCGCTCGGAGTTGTCTGAGCAGTGCCAATGAGCAGTGGACGGAAGGTGTCCGGCGAATGCAACCTCAATGGCACGGTGTGCGTCATCTTCCTAAGAAAGGACTGTCATACTGCATCGCTTATTGGGCCCTACGCCCACCGAAGCACGAGGTCGGACAGGTCGGCACACCATGGAGGATGTGATCATGCAGGGGTCAGTGGGCTTCTCTCGGCAGCTGGAACCGTGGCCGCATGCTGCGGTGATGCCGGAGTCGGCGCCGTCCGCGGCCGGGAGCCGATCGTGAGCGGCAAACGGGCGGCGACCAGGGCGGACCGGTCGGCCGGACCGCTGGGCAGCCCGGTGGACGGCGGGTCCGGTCGCAGCGAGCAGCGCCGAATACGGCAGGGCAGGCGCCGGAAGACGGTGAAGATTGCCGCGCTGTCCACGGCCGGGGTGGTGGTGCTGGCCGGTTCGGGTGTGGGCTATCTGTACTTCCACCTGGCCGGGAACATCAAGACCGACAGCCTCTACACCGGCAGCAAAGCCGCCTCGGTGGGCGTGGAGAAGCCGGACGCCTCGGGCCGGACCCCGTACAACCTGCTGTTGATAGGTTCGGACACCCGCGACACCTCCGCCGACTGCAAGGACGGTGGTGACTGCGGGAACGGCGGGAGCGGCGCCAACGCCGACGTGGAGATGGTGGTCCACCTCTCCGCCGACCGCAGCAACATCACCGTGATGAGCATCCCGCGCGACCTGATGACCAACCTCCCTGCCTGCACCGACCCGGCCAACGGCACCAGCACCGGCGCGCGCTTCAACCAGATCAACGGCAGCCTCCAGTACGGGCCGGCCTGCACGGCGAAGACGGTGCACGCGCTCACCGGCATACCCATCGACGACTTCGCGATGGTGGACTTCAACGGCGTCGTGAACATGTCCGACGCCCTGGGCGGCGTCAACGTCTGTGTCAGCAGCAACATGTACGACCTGAACTCCGGTCTGAAGCTGACCAAGGGCACGCACAGCCTGAAGGGAACGGCCGCGCTCCAGTTCCTGCGCACCCGCGACTCGTTCGGTGACGGCAGCGACAACGTCGGCCGCACCACGGCGACTCACATCTTCTTCTCCGACATGATCAACAAGTTGAAGAGCGGCGGCACGCTCAGCGATCCGCTGGCGCTCTACGACATCGCCAACGCGGCCACCAAGGCGCTGACGGTCAGCCCGGACATCAACAACCCGGTCAAACTGGTCGATCTGGCAAAGGAAATGAACCAGGTCCCGACGAACCGGATCACCTTCACCACCATGCAGAACGCGACCGACCCGCAGAACATCAACCGGGTGCTGATCGCCCCCGGCGCACAGACCCTGTTCAACGCGATCGCCAACGACCAGTCGCTGACCACCTCGACCGGTGCCAGTTCCAGTGCGGCCAAGGCGACGGCCACGGCGACCGCCGGCCCGACCCCGTCCGCGCCGCCGGTCTCCGGCATCACCGTCAACGTCTACAACGGCACCGAGGGCAACGGCTGGTCCGGGACGGTGGCTCAGGAACTCGTCACCGACGGGTTCAACTCCGCCACCGCCGGATACGCCCACGCCGACGTCCCGACCACCACGCTGACCTACGGGCCGGGGCAGCTCGCCCAGGCACAGGTCACCGCCAAGACCCTCGGTCTGCCGTCGTCCGCCCTGAAGCAGGGTTCCAGCGCGGGCCTGGACCTGGTCCTCGGCGCGAACTGGACCAGCGGAAAGTCCTTCCCCGGCTCCAAGCCGTCCGCCCCGCCGCTGAACACGGCCGCGGCCCTGGCCAACAGCCACTCCCAGAACGCCAGCCAGAGCGAGTGCGTCCAGGTCAGCACCGCCTACACCGAGCCCGGCGCCACCCCGGCGATGGAGTTCGCGGAGCACCCGAACGTGCCCAACTCCGCTCCCTGACACCTGCGTTGGTCCCGCCGCCGCCGAGGCGGCGGGGTCAGCGGTGGGCGCGGACCGGGGCGGCGCCGGTGGAGGCGCGGGGGACGAGCTGGGTGGCCAGCTCGATGTGCAGGGCGTCCACGGTGTGGCCCTCCAGCAGCCGGGTGAGCAGCGAGACCGCGAGTCGGCCCATCTCCTCCAGCGGCTGGCGGACGGTGGTGAGCGCCGGAATGGTGCTGTGGCTGAGGTTGCTGTCGTCGAAGCCGGTGACCGAGAGGTCCTCGGGGACGCGCAGCCCGCGTTCGTGGGCCGCGTGCAGGATGCCCACGGCCACCTTGTCGTTGAAGCCGATCAGCGCGGTGGGGCGGTCCGGCAGGTCCAGCAGCTCACCGGCGGCCCGGTAGCCGTGCCCGGTGGTCGGTTCGACGCTGCGGCGCAGCCGGGGGTCGGGCAGCGCGCCGATCTCGGCCAGGGCGGAGGTGTGGCCGAGCATCCGGGCCTCGCCGGCCAGCCATTCGGTGGGGCCGCCGATGACGCCGATCCGGCGGTGGCCGAGCGCGGTCAGGTGCGCGGTGACGCTGCGCGCGCCGGTGACGTTGGCGGCCGAGACCGAGGCGATCTCCGGCGGGAGCGTGGTCCTGGGGTCCACCACGACGAACGGGAAGCCGGTGGCGCGCAGCGCCCGCAGCTCCTGGTCCGGCTCCGGCGGCAGGATCAGCACCGCCCCGGCGATGGTCGGGTCCTGGCCGAGGCCCGGCAGCACGTGCGCGGCCTGGGCCGACTCGCCGGCGCCGAGGACCATCCGCCGCCCGTGCAGGTCCAGGGTGTCGGCGATCGAGGTGACGATCACGCCGAAGTAGTCGGTGAGCACGTACGGGCAGCGGACGTACACCGAGCCGTCGCGCGAGCCGGGCCGGACCGGGGCCGGCGCGCCCAGCCGTTCGACCGCCCGCCGGACCAGCTCCTTGGTCTCCGCGGCCACCTGGGGGTGGCCGTTCAGTACCCGTGACACGGTGGCGATGGAGACGCCGGCCTCGGCGGCGATGGCGCGGACGGTGACGTGGTTGGCCCGCGGCCTAGCCATGTGTTACAGCGTTTCGTTTCATGGGCCGGACCCTATCCCATCGCCCCTGCACGGCGGCAACCCTGGGGAAACCCTTGACAGTTCGCAGTCACTGGCGGTTGTCTGTGTTTCGCGCGGTTTCCTGGAATTGTTTCATTTTGTTTCATGAATTGACGGCCCGCCGACTGATGCGGCCGTCGCGGCGGTGGGGCCGCGACGGCGAGCAGCCGCCGGTCCGTCCTGTGCCACCTGTGCCGCCTGGCACGGCGGGGCAGGTTTCCGGGGACCACGCCGCACGGGGAAAGTGCGGCGGCCGGTCCGGGTGGGCGTCGTGCGCGCTCGCCCGGACCGGCCGTGAGCAGCCGAACGCCGGGGCCCGTCCGCCTGCGGGTCCCGAACGCCTGAGCAACGCCTGAGCAACGCCTCAGGGAGGGAAAGGACTTCTCTTGTCCCGCGACTTCCACCCGCTGCGCACCCACAGGTCGCGTACCAGGGGTCTACCGGCGGTGCTGGCCGCAACAGCACTGGTCTCGGGTTCGCTGCTGAGCGTGAGCGTGGGGACTGCCGCCCACGCCGCGACCGGCGGACCCGCCGTCTCGGTCTGGGAGACCACGGCCGACCAGAGCCAGTTGCTCGCTCCGCAGACCGGTGCGGTGTTCGCGCCCGGAGCCGGCACCGGCAGCGAGACCATCACCGTCAACCCGACCACCACCTACCAGTCGATGACCGGCTTCGG
>Ga0302314_10023279_pt1 | contig 10115 bp, 2 predicted proteins | sample III_Palsa_N2_3_FD_200533 | JGI IMG/M metagenome (GOLD analysis project Ga0302314, IMG submission 200533) | Peat permafrost microbial communities from Stordalen Mire near Abisko, Sweden - III_Palsa_N2_3 | ecosystem: Environmental > Terrestrial > Soil > Palsa > Peat permafrost | place: Sweden...
TGTAGTCGTGCGGCTCGATCTGGATCGTGTACGGGTTCAGCGTCAGGCCCAGGCGCTCCTCGACGACCTTGCGCGAGAACTCTTCCCAGTCGGTCTCGGGGTAGGCCGACACGTGCGCGTTGTAGTTGCCCACCGCGCCGTTCATCTTGGCCAGCAGCACCACGTCGGCGATGCGCGCGCGGGCGTGCGTCAGGCGCGCCAGCACGTTGGCCACTTCCTTGCCCACCGTGGTGGGGCTGGCCGTCTGGCCGTGCGTGCGCGCCAGCATGGGCACCGCGGCGAAGCGATGCGCCATCGCCTGCATGCGCGTGAGGATGCCGTCGATCGCCGGCAGCACCACCTGCTCGCGCGCGGCCTTGAGCATCAGCGCGTGGCTGGTGTTGTTGATGTCCTCGCTGGTGCAGGCGAAGTGGATGAACTCCAGCTTGTCCTTGAGCTCGGGCACGTGGCCGATGCGCGCACGCAGCCAGTACTCGACGGCCTTGACGTCGTGGTTGGTCTCCTTCTCGATGTCCTTGATCGCCTGGGCATCGGCCTCGGAAAAGCGCACGACCAGCGAGCGCAGCAGGCCCTTGACGGACTCGGGCAGCGCGGGGAACTCGGCGAAGCCGGCATCGGCCAGCGCGATGAACCACTCCACCTCCACCTGCACGCGGCGGTGCATCAGGCCGTACTCGGACAGCAACGGGCGCAGCGCGGCCAGCTTGGGGGCGTATCGGCCGTCGAGGGGCGACAGGGCGGTGAGGGCGGAATAAGGCATGGAGTTCTCGGATTCGGGAAGGCGAGGGCGTGGCGGCTGGAACGCGCCGGCGGGCAAGCCGCCGGTGCTCGAGGGCAGCGCCCGCAAAACCCACCAATTTTACGGGGTGCGGCCCGAGTGCGATAGCCGTCGCCAGCCGGGTCCGGGGACTTTCGCCTGCCGCCGGTGCCGCCGCCCACGGAAATTCCGCCGTCCGGAGCGTTCTCTCACACCGTCTTCCCGGCACCAGCCCCAATAATCGGCCCGTCCGCCACAACGGTCGGGCAACACCCGGATGGGCCGCAGGATCGACGGCGCCGCCGGTACAGGGAGAGTTTCCATGGGTCGAATCAGCCAGGGGTTGCGCCAGGCAGCCGGCACGCTCACGCACGCGTTCGCCACCGTCTGGCCGCCCGTCGTCCGGGGCCTGGCGGCGCTGGGCCGCGGGCTGTTCGGCCAGTGGACGCCGCCGCCGTGGCTGCGCGCCAGCGGCCGCGCCGGTGCCGGGCTCGGCGGCGCGATGCGTCGCCACGCCGGCTTGTCCGCGCTGGCCATCGCGCTGCTGGCCGTCGCCGCCTGGCAGGCGCCGCACGTCGCGCTGCGCTGGCGCGCCTGGGCGCCTGCCTGGACCAACGTCGGGCTGGTGCCCGACACGCTGAACGGCACTGCGGCCACCGGCACCACGACCTTCGTGGCGCCCGCCGCGCGCGACGTCCTCAACAACGGCGCCGTGCACCCGTTCGTCGTCAACTTCAACAATCCGGTGGCGCCGCCGCTGCGCATCGGGCACGAGGCGCCGGACATCACGCTGTCGCCGGCCATCGCCGGGCGCTGGACGTGGGTCTCCGCCACCCAGCTGCAGTTCGATCCCAAGGAGGACTGGCCGATCGGCCAGCCATACGACGGCACCTTCGGGCCGAAGGCGTTCGCCCCGCACGTGGACGTGAAGGAGCGCCATTTCACCTTCACCACCGCCGGCTTCGCCACGCAGCTGGCCGCGCCGGAGTTCTACCAGGACCCGACCCAGCCGGCGCTGCGCCGCGTGATCGTGGAGGCGACGTTCAGCCATCCGGTGGACGCCGCCTCGTTCGAGTCGCGCGTGCACCTGGACGACGGTGCGGCGCGCAAGTTCAGCGTGTCCTACGGGCCGGCCAAGATGTCGGCCACGTTGCAGTCCGAGCCGCTCGCCATTCCCGCCGACACGACCGCGATGGAAGTGCGCGTCGACGCCGGCGTCCAGGCCCAGCGCGGCGGCCCGGGCACGGCCGAGCCGCTGGTGCAGACGGTCAACGTGCCGGGCCTGTACGGCCTGGCCATCAGCGAGATCACGACCGACGTCGTCAGCAACGAGAACGGCGACCCGCAGCACGTGCTGCACGTCACCGCCTCGATGTCGGTGCACGAGCGCGAGATGGCGCGCGGCGTGCACGCCTGGATGCTGCCCGTCTCCGACAAGGCCGGCGGCGAGCCGTTCGCCTGGAGCGATCCGGCCGAGGTCACCGACGCGGTGTTGAAGAGTTCCACGCCGCTCAAGCTGGACCCGGTGCCCAACGAGCGCGAGGTCGACACCGCCGCGTCCATGCGCATGCCGCAGGCCGAAGGCGGCCGCTTCATCTACGTGCTGGTCGACAAGGGCCTGAAGACGCCGGGCGGCTACCAGCTCGGCGCGGCGCGCACGGAGATCCTGCAGATCAAGACCTTCGCACCCGAGCTCACGATCATGAGCCGCGGCTCGCTGCTGGCGCTTTCGGGCGAGAAGAAGCTGCCGCTGCTCGTGCGCGACCTGCCCGGCGTGAAGCTGGACATCGCCCGCGTGCTGCCGCAACAGCTGCACCTGCTCGTGACGCAGGCCAACGGCGACTTCACCAACCCGCAGTTCTATGGCGGCATCGGCCCGGATTCGCTCAGCGAGCGCTTCGAACGCAAGATCCCGCTGAACCTGCGGCCCGGCAAGACGCATTACGAGACGCTGGACTTCGCCGACTACCTCAAGGGCGCCAACGGCGACCGCCGCGGCGTGTTCCTGCTCGACGTCCAGGGCTACGACCCGAAGACGGTGGCGCCGGCGGCCGTCGACCATGACGACGACCCCGCGCCGAACGCCGACCAGCGCAGCGATGGCGAGGGTGACGGCGAAGGCAACGACAGCTCGGGCGCCGACACGACCCCGCAGGTCGATCCGACGACGCTGCACGACCGCCGCCTGGTGGTCGTCACCGATCTCGGCCTGATCGTCAAGAAGTCCACCGACGGCACGCGCGACGTCTTCGTGCAGTCCATCGTCAACGGCAGCCCGGTGGCCGGCACGACGATCGAGGTGTGGGGCCGCAACGGCCAGGTGATCGCCACCGCGCAGACGGCCGCCGGCGGCCGCGCGTCGCTCGCCAACCTGTCCGCCTACACGCGCGAGCGCCAGCCCGCCGTGCTCATCGCCCGCAAGGACGGCGACCTCAGCTTCCTGCCGCTGGGCGGCGCCGCCCAGCTCGGGCGCGCGGACCGCACGCTGGACATGTCGCGCTTCGACGTCGGCGGCCTGCGCAGCGGCGGCGTGCCCAACCAGATGACGGCGTATCTCTTCAGCGACCGCGGCATGTACCGCCCGGGCGACACCATCCACGTGGGCGCGATCGTCAAGAGCTCCAACTGGACGACGTCGGCCAAGGACCTGCCGGTCGAGGTGGAGATCACCGACGCGCGCGGCCTGTCGGTGCGCCGCCAGACCCTGTTCGTCGGCCCCGGCGGCGCACACGAGATCACGCACACGACGCTGGAAAGCTCGCCCACCGGCAACTGGAACATCTCGGTGAGCCTGCCCCGGCGCTCGTCGCCGGGCTTGCCGGACGTGCCCGCGCAACTGCTCGGCTCGACCAGCGTGAAGGTGCAGGAATTCATGCCCGATCGCAGCAAGGTCAGCGCGCGCCTGTCGTCCGAGCAGCCGCAGGGCTGGGTGCGTCCGGGCGACCTGAAGTTGCTGGTCAACGTGCAGAACCTGTTCGGCACGCCGGCCCAGCATCGCCGCATCGACGCCACGATGACGCTGTCGCCCAGCTGGCCCAGCTTCGCCGCGTGGCCGGACTACCAGTTCTACGACGACAGCAAGAACAGCCGCCCGCAGGCCGACGACCTCGGCACGACGCAGAGCGACACCGACGGCAACGCCGAGGTCGACCTGCGCCTGGACCGCTTCGTGTCGGCCACGTATCACGCCGACGTGCTGGTGAAGGCATTCGAGCCCGAGGGCGGGCGCAGCGTCACCGCCGAGGTGCAGGCGCTCGTGAGCGACCGGCCCTACCTGGTCGGCGTGAAGACCACCGACCCGCTCGACTACGTGACGCGCAACGCGCACCGCGACGCCACCCTGATCGCGATCGACCCCAAGGCGCAACGCATCGCCGTCGACGGCCTCACGCTGCGCCGCGTCGAGCACAAGATGCTGTCGGTGCTGGTCAAGGAGTCCAACGGCATCTACCGCTACCAGTCGCGCGCCAAGGACGTGACGCTATCGGAAGTGCCGACCAAGATCGCCTCTACCGGCGCCACGCTGTCGCTCGACACGTCGACGCCGGGCAACTTCGGCTACGAGGTGCACGACGCCGGCGGCCTGCTGCTGGCGCGCGTCGACTACACCGTGGCCGGCGCCGCCAACCTCACGCGCTCGCTGGACCGCAACGCCGAGCTGCAGATCAAGCTCGACAAGAAGGACTACCAGCCGGGCGACGACATCGAGCTGAGCATCCAGGCGCCGTACGTGGGCGCCGGGCTGATCACCATCGAGCGCGACAAGGTGTTCGCGCATGCCTGGTTCAAGACGACCAAGACGGCCTCGGTGCAGCACATCACGCTGCCCAGGGATTTCGAGGGCAACGGCTACGTCAACGTGCAGTTCGTGCGCGACCCGGCCTCCGACGAGATCTACATGAGCCCGCTCAGCTACGGCGCGGTGCCGTTCGAGACCGGCGTCGAGAAGCGCCGGGCGCACATCAAGCTGGTGGCCACCGACAAGGTCAAGCCCGGCGAGACCGTGAAGATGACGCTCACCAGCGACAAGCCCGTGCACGCGTTCGTGTTCGCCGTCGACGAAGGCATCCTGCAGGTGGCGCGCTACACCACGCCCGATCCGCTGAAGTTCTTCTTCCAGAAGCGCGCGCTGGAGGTGTCGACGCTGCAGACGCTGGACCTGGTGTTGCCGGAGTTCAACAAGCTGATGCAGGGCGCCGCGCCGGGCGGCGACGCCGCGGGCGAGGCGGGCAAGCACCTGAACCCGTTCAAGCGCAAGCGCGACAAGCCGGTCGTGTTCTGGTCCGGCCTGGTCGACGTCGACGGCGCGAAGGACTTCAGCTACACCGTGCCCGACAGCTTCAACGGCGCGCTGCGCGTGATGGCGGTGGTCGTCGACGACAACACCGTCGCCGCGGCCAGCGCCACCGCCACCGTGCGCGGCGACATCGTGCTGTTGCCCACCGTGCCGGTGTCGATGGCGCCGGGCGACACGGTCGACGTCGGCATCGGCGTGGCCAACAACATCGCCGGCTCCGGCAAGGACGCGGCGATCAAGCTCAACCTGGCGGTCAACGCCGGCCTGGAGGTCGTGGGCGATGCGCAGCAGACGCTCAAGATCGGCGAGCACGGCGAAGGCAGCGCCGTGTTCCACCTGCGGGCCAGATCGGGCGCGCAGGCGGCGCTCGGATCGGCCAGCGTGATCTTCACGGCCAGCAGCGGCAAGGCCAGCGCGAAGCTGTCCACGGACTTGAGCGTGCGTCCGGCCTCGGCCTTCGTCACGCTGGTGCAGAGCGGCACGGCGATCGGCGCGGGCGAGCTCAAATCGCAGCTCGACGCCTACCCGAACTTCGCGAAGAGCGACCTTGCAGTCTCGGCCACGCCGTGGGCCTACGCGGGTGCCTTGATGCAATACCTCGATGGGTATCCGTACGATTGCACGGAGCAGCTCACCAGCAAGGTCGTGCCGGCCGTGATGCTGGCGAGCCAGCCCGAGCTCGCCCGCGCGATGGCCGCGGCCCGCAGCAATGCACAGGCGGCGCCGCTGGACCCGAAGGCCTCGTTCGACCGCTACGTCGTGCAGATCCGCGCACGCCAGACGGCCGACGGCGGCATCGCGTTGTGGCCCGGCAACGGCGCCGACGACTTCGCCACCGCGTGGGTCGTGCAACTGCTGGTCGAAGCCCGCGACCGCAAGATGGCGGTGCCGGCGGACGTGCTGTCGCGCGCCAACGTGTGGCTGCAGGGCCGCCTGGGTTCGGGCCAGACCTCCAACTACGGCTGGCGCATGCAGGCGCAGATCGCCTACGTGCTGACGCGCCAGGGCATCGCGGTGCCGGCCGCGCTCACCAACCTGCGCCGCACGCTGGACGCGGACACGCTGCAGCGCGCGAAGACGAACTCGCCGCCGAACCTGGCCGTGGACCTGGGCGCCGCCTACCTGGCCGCGAGCTACCAGATCGTCAAGCAGGACAAGATCGCCAACGACCTGATGCAGCCGGTGTGGGACGACGTGCTGGCGCGCGCGCGCTCGCACAAGTCGCGCAACTACTGGGACGCCTACTACGACCCGATGGTGCACGAGTCCCTGGTGCTGTACCTGGCCGCGCACCACTTCCCGGCGCGTTTGCAGACGCTGCCCGCCGCGGTGTGGGACAACATCGCCAGGATGATCGGCGAGGGCTGGTACAGCAGCGAGTCGACCGCCGCCACCATCCTCGCGGTGGACGGCTACGCGCAGGTCGCCGCGGCGTCGGCCAAGGGCCAGCTCAAGGCCGCCACGGTCGACGCCAAGGGCCAGGCCACGCCGCTGCCGCTGCTGGGCGAGCTGCGCGTGATGGCCCGCGCCGACGTGCCGCCGGCCACGGCGCGCGTCAAGCTCGCCAACGGCGGCGACCTGCCGCTGTTCTACGGCTGGGCGCAATCCGGCTACGAGCGCAACCTGCCCGACACGGCCAACTACCACGGCCTCGAGATCACCCACGTGGTGCTGAATGCCGCCGGCCAGGCGATCAGCGAGGCGCGCATCGGCGACGAGGTGACGGTGCAGGTGACCGTGCGCAGCACCGATCGCGCATCGATCTCGCAGGTGGCACTCGTCGACGTGCTGCCGGGCGGACTGGAGCCCGTGCTCAAGCCCGAGGGCGGCGTGGAAGGCGAGGACGTCGACGCCTCGATCCCCGCATGGCAGCGCCGCCTCGGCGGCACCGGCAGCTGGAGCCTGGACTACGCGGACATCCGCGAGGATCGCGTGATCTTCTTCGGCACCGTCGACCAGTCGGCGCGCACGATCTCGTACAAGGCGCGCGCGACCAACACCGGGCAGTTCTCGCATCCCGCGGCCTACGCCGAGGCGATGTACGAGCGCCGGCTGTTCGGCCGCTCGGTGGCCGGCCACTTCAACGTGCTGCCGGCGGCCAAGTAGGCACGACGTGATCTCGCCACACCTGCGTTCCCTGGCACGCCGCACGCTACTCGCGTTCGGTGTCGCCGCGCTCGTGCTCGCGGCGCTGCGGCTGTGGCCGCACGCGCCGCTGCGCGAGCGGCTGGGCAGCTCCACGCCGGTGCTCGCGCGCGACGGCACGCTGCTGCGCCTGACGCTGGCCGGCGACCAGCAGTACCGGCTGTGGACGCCGCTGGGCCAGATCGCGCCGGTGCAGGTGGAGACGGTGCTGCTGTACGAGGATCGCGCGTTCTGGTGGCACCCCGGTGTCAACCCGGCGGCGCTGGCGCGCGGCGCCTGGAACAGCGCGTTCGGCATCCGCCGCGAGGGCGGCTCCACGCTGACGATGCAGCTGGCGCGCCGCCTCTATGGCATCGACAGCCGCAGCGTCGCCGGCAAGCTGCGCCAGGCCGCCGCCGCCCTGTGGCTGGAGGCGCGCTACAGCAAGCACGACCTGCTCGAGGCCTACCTCAACTGCGCGCCCTACGGCAGCAACATCGAAGGCGTGGGCGCCGCCAGCCTGATCTATTTCAACCACCCCGCGGCGACGATCTCGCTGCCCGAGGCGCTGACGCTGGCGGTCATTCCGCAGAACCCGTTGAAGCGCCTGGCGACCGGCGGCGCGACCGCCGATGGAGCGGCGTCGCCGGGCGCGCAGAACGCCGGCAGCCTCGCGCTGCAGCAGGCGCGCGCGCGCCTGTGGGCGCTGTGGAGCGCGCGCCATGTGCCCGCCAACGCGCGCGACACGCAGGCGCTGCCCAGCCCGCCCACGCTCGGGCGGGCGCGCCTGCCGTTCGAGGCGCCGCACGTCACCGACATGCTGCTCGCGCAGGCCGGCGGCAGCGGCGGCATCGCAGCGCGCGAGAACGACGGCGCGATCCATTCCACGATCGACCTGCGCATGCAGCACACGCTGGAACGCGTGATGGCGGGCTACGTCGATGCGCGCTCGCCGGTGGGCATCCGCAACGCGAGTGCGCTGCTGCTGGACACGTCGACGATGGAAGTGCGCGCGGTGGTCGGCTCCGCAGCCTACGGCAACCCGGCGATCTTCGGCCAGGTCAACGGCACGCTCGCCAAGCGCTCGCCCGGCTCGACGCTCAAGCCCTTCATCTACGCGCTGGCGCTGGACCAGGGCCTGCTGCATCCGCGCACGATCCTGAAGGACGCCCCGACGGCCTTCGGCCCGTTCACGCCCGAGAACTTCGACGGCCAGTTCATGGGGCCGCTGTCCGCGCAGGACGCGCTCACGCGCAGCCGCAACATCCCGGCCGTGGCCGTGGCGGCGCGGCTGCAGAAGCCGGACCTGTACCAGTTCCTGCAGCTCAATCATGTGTCCCGGCTCGAGAGCGCGGAGCACTACGGCCTGGCACTGGTGCTGGGCGGCGGCGAGGTGACGCCCGAGGAGCTGGCGCGCATGTACGCGGTGCTGGCCAACGCCGGGGAGGCGCAGCCGGTGGCCTATACGCGCGCGCAGTCGCGCGCCATCGCGCAGCAGGAGCCGCAACACCTGCTGAGCCCGGAGGCCGCGTTCATCACGCTGGACATGCTGCGCCAGACGCCGCGTCCCGACACCGGCTCGCCCGCCTCGCCGCCGATCGCGTGGAAGACGGGCACGTCCTGGGGCTTCCACGACGCGTGGACGGCGGGCGTGTTCGGCCGCCACGTGCTGGTGGTCTGGGTCGGCAATTTCGACGGCGACGGCAACCCGGCCTTCATCGGCATCGACGCCGCGGCGCCGCTGTTCCTGCGCATGGTGGACGCGCTGCGCGCGCAAGGGCTGGACCCCGGCGCCGTGGCGCGCACGCAGCCGCCGGACCTGCGCCGCGTGGAGGTCTGCGCCGCCACCGGCGGCCCGCCGGACGCGCTGTGCCCGGCCCGTGTCGAGACCTGGTTCATCGCCGGCAAGTCGCCGCTGCAGGCGGGCGCAGAGCACCGCAGCGTGTGGGTGGACAGCGCCAGCGGCCGCACGCTGTGCGGCCCCGACGGCGCGGCGTCGGCCACCGCGCACCAAGTCGTCGTCGAGCAATGGGGCAGCGACATGCAGCGCGTGTTCCGCCAGGCCGGCATGCCGCGCCGCGTGGCCGCGCCGGGCGATTGCGCGGCGTCGTCGGCGCTGGCCGGCGGCGTCGAGGCCGCGGCCACCGACACCGACAGCCCCGGCGACGCCCCGGCCATCGTCTCGCCGCTGCGCGGCGTCAGCTACATCCTGGATCCGCGCGCGCCGCAGCCCCTGCCGCTGCGCGCCGAGGCCGCCGCCGGCGTGGGCACGCTGTACTGGTTCGCCGGCAACGCGCTGCTGGGCCGCACCGCGCCCGGCGAGGGCCTGGCGTGGAAGCCGCCGGCGCCGGGGCGCTACGAGCTGCGCGTGGTCGACGACAAGGGCCGGGCCGACTACCGGGCCCTCCAGGTGCAGCTGGCGCCTTGATCCGCGCGGGCCGTGGCCGATGAAGCAGGAAGACGCCACATTGACGCGCGCAGTCCCCATCGACACAATCCACGCCCTTTCACGCCTCGCGTTCCCGATCCGCTCCCCATGCCCGCTCCTGTTCCCTCTTCCGCTGCCGACGGGCATTCCGGCCGCACCTACTGCGCCATCGACTTCGGTACCTCCAACTCGGCCGTCGCCGTGCCCGACGGTCCGGGCATGGCGCTCGTGCCGCTGGAGCCGCAACACGGCGAACGCGGCCGCACGATGCCCACCGCGGTGTTCTACGTGGCCGAGGGCAAGGACCTGCACACGCTGCCCAAGCTGTACGGCCGCGCGGCGGTCGCCGCCTACGTGGAAGGCACCGACGGCCGCCTGATGCGCTCGATGAAGAGCGTGCTCGGCTCGGCGCTGATGGAGCAGCACACCGACATCGGCGCCGGCCGCTCCGTCGCCGTCGGCGACGTGTTCTGCAGCTACCTGCGGCACCTCCAGCAGGCCGCGCAGGC
>Ga0302314_10023280_pt1 | contig 10114 bp, 6 predicted proteins | sample III_Palsa_N2_3_FD_200533 | JGI IMG/M metagenome (GOLD analysis project Ga0302314, IMG submission 200533) | Peat permafrost microbial communities from Stordalen Mire near Abisko, Sweden - III_Palsa_N2_3 | ecosystem: Environmental > Terrestrial > Soil > Palsa > Peat permafrost | place: Sweden...
TCATCTGGTGGATCCGGGCCGAGCACGAAGATCGGGTGCGAGACGCACTTGTGGATCTAGGCCAGCGGCTAGAGCTGAGACAGGCGACCACGGACAGCTCGCGCGACCGGACGGTGGCAGCCGTACTCGAATCACTGAAATCGGACGCCTGGTCGAGTTGGCTCGTTGTATTCGACAACGCCGCCGACCCGCTTAATCTGCAGAAGTACATTCCAGCCAGCGGGCCGCAGGGACACGTCATCATTACCGCGCGCCAGCCGAACTGGCCAGGTTACGTAGTCACGGACAGCATCGGGCTCTCACCCTTCACCGACGCGGAGTCCGTCAGCTTCCTGCGACGCGCGGTGCCCGGTCTTGCCGACGAAGATTGGCTCGCCCAGGAGGAGGATAAGCGGCGGGGCCGCGAGGCCAGGCGGCTGGCCACGACGCTCGGCCACCTGCCTATCGCCGTCGGGCACGCGGCGGCGTACCTCGTCGATACCGGTCAAAGTGTCGAGGAATACCTCACCCGGTTCACCGAGAACGCCCATCAGCTGCTCAGCGAGCAGCCGTCAGAGTCCGATCTCCCGACCCCGGTCTCGGGCACCTGGGCGATGTCTAGCACGCTGCTTACCCCCGATGCCGAGCACTTGTTCAACCTGTGCTCGTTCTTCTCACCGGAACCAATCGCCGCCGAGCTTTTCCTGCACCCTTTGGAGGGCGGTGACGATCCGCCCGGCTTGGCCGAATTCCTCTCCTCACCACAGCGCTTCCGGGCCGCCGCCACGCAGCTGCAGCGACTGTCGCTGGCTAGGGTCGATGGCGCCCGGGACCTGATCCAGGTGCACAGGGTGGTCCAGGCCGTCACTCAGGGGCGGCTACGCCTGCATCGGACCGAGGCGTTTCGCGCATACCGCGCCGCCGCCGATGCGCTGCTGGCCAGATCGAACCCCGGCAACCCGGATCGGGGCAGCAGCGACCACATCTATGAACTGTCGCTTCAGCATCTCGAGTCCGATTACCGGTTCCTGCATTCGGAGAATCCGGCACTGCGCCAGCTCATCATCGATCAGGTTCGGCGATTGCACCTGCGTGGTGGCCATGTGGAGGCGATGAGGTTCGGGCGGGACGCCCTCCAGGTATGGCGGGAAAGTCTCGGCGACGACGACCCGCAGGTACTGGCCCTGTCTGTAGAGGTCGCCATTGCCATGTACGTCGGTGGGCGCATGGCCGACGCCCACGACCTAATCCTGCAGATCCGTCCTCTACTACAGCGGTACACCGATGGTGATGGATTCAAAGCGCTCCTGCTCTGCGAGAACCTTTATGGCGCGGACCTGCGCGTCCGCAGCCAGTTCCACGAGGCGCTGACTCTTGACCAAAGCATCATCGATAAATTTGAGATTGCTTTTGGCCTAAACCACCAGCGGACGCTGAATGTCAGGAACAACATCGCGATCGATTACCGGCAGCTCGGACAGTTCCGCGAGGCCCTAACGACCGACCAGCGCACTCTTGAAGATCGCCGCCAGAGCCTCGGCGCCGATGACATATTCACCCTTACCTCCGCGAACGCGGTGGCTCGCGATCTTCGCGGTCTCGGCCTTTACCAGGAATCGCTTGACATCGAACGCCGGGTTGTCGCCGCGTTCGAGACAGCCGGGGGGCGGGAGAACATTCGTTGGCTGCAGGCACGCCAGGGGTTTTCCACTGCGCTGCGCAAGGCTGGTCATCACTGGGACGCGCTGCAGGAAAGCGAGCATGTGCTTCAGCGATTTCGTGACTACCTGGGCGTGGACCACATGTACACGCTCGGGGCTGCCGCCGATTTGATCAACGACAGGCGCTCCGTAAGGGATCTCGATGGTGCGGAGGAACTGGCCCGCCAGACAAACGATCTCTGCCGGGAATCCGGTGTTCCCGACGTTCTCCTCTGCGACGTCCTGCTGAACCTTGCCTCCGTCTTGCGGGTGGCGGGACGCCCAGATTGGGCGCTTCATTATGACGATCAGGCCAGGAAGGGGCTCATCAAGATTCACGGCGATAGGCACCCGTTCACGCTGGCGGCGAACATCAACTATGCCTCCGACCTTGCCGCTTGCGACAGGCTGGGCGAGGCGATTCAGCTCGGCAAGGAGACACTCGACAGATGCCGTCTCTACCTAGGCGACGATCACCCGGACACGCTGATGGCGGAGGCAAACCTGTCTATAGATGAAGTGGCCGCCGGAGATCAGGCCGATGGTCAACGGCGCCTCTCCGATGCGCTGCGCAGATACGAGCGGACGCTAACCCTAGAGCATCCCGAGGCCCGGGCCGCGGCGGCGCGAACCCGGCTGACCGCGGAAATCGAGCCGTACGACCTGTAAACGGCCGAGCCGGGACAGGTCCGCGACGACCCGTTCGCGGACATGCGTGATGACCTTGAGCAGGTCATCGCAGTAGACGGAGGGGTGGCGGAAGCCGTCCCCCTCCCGGAACCGGTGCGGATACAGGCCGCCCCCGCAGATCTCCATCACCGGGCAGGCCCGGCACTCGGGCGCGAGCGCCTCGACTCCGATCTGCCGGGCGACCGTCGTCGGATGGTCAAGGACATCGTCGAAGCTGCCCGACAGGACGTCAAGGCCGGTGTCGGCGGCGCCTGGATAGGCTGAGCTGAGCGAGTCGAGCTGCTTGATCGAGCCGTCGGTGTCGATCACGACCAGCGTGCTCGGCAGCAGGCCGAGCCCCTCCACCTCGCCGGGATGGCCGAGTATGAGCTGGATAAGCTCGCTGAACAGGCGGATCCGGGTCTCCTGCCGCGGCGCCGTGTACCAGCGTTCGAAGACGCTGATCAGCCAGTCCGCGTACCCGTTACCGGGCGGGGCGGAACTCCAGTTCGCGTGGGGCAGCAGCAGGTCAAGGGCCGGGGGGCTGAACTTCAGCAGCGCCTCGTAGGTGCTCACTGGGTCGTTGCTGGCGTCGACCGTGCACAAGATACCGCCGTAGGAGCTTTCGAATTCCGGTGATCGCAGCAGGTCAAGGCCTTCGGCGACCGCATCGAAACTGTTGCGTCCGCTCGCGTAGCGCCGGTGCCGCCCGGTCGCGTCGGCGTCCCCGTCCAGGCTGACGCCAATCCTTATCCCCAGATCCCTGAGCGTCGTGAGCATCGGGCGGTCAAGGAGAGTGCCGTTGGTCTGGACGGTGACGTTCACCTGGGCGGGCACGCGAGCGCGAAGCGAGCGAACCAGGTCGGCCAGCCACTCCGCCCCCGCGAGCAGCGGCTCGCCGCCGTGCAAGATGACGTCGACGCTGGCGAGGCCGTGCCTTTCCGCGTGCTCGGTTATGCGCTCGACGGCCTTGGTGACCACCGGAAGGCTCATCCGCTTGGGCAGTCCCCGCCAGCCTTGATCCGCCATTTTATAGACATAGCAATACGAACACGACAAATTACAACGACTATGCACTTTAAGAATAAATTGCCTAAAAGGGACAGCAGGCTGCCCTGCCGCCCGAATCATCGCCACGTCAAGGTCGAGTAGCGGCCAGGGGGCGGGGTGCTTGGCTCCCGGCGTCGGTGTCATTCGAACCAGGCTGCCATATCCAGCGGATCGACTTGGATCCCCTGGTCGGCCAGGCAGATATGCATTTCGAATAGCCACGGCAGAAGGCTGGCGAATACCGACCGGGATGACATCGTCGGGAGTCGATGGATCGCCAGCGCCAAGCCGAGCCAGGCGGCTGGGTCCGGTTCGGCGGCTAGTCTCTCGCGGTAGGCCGCCACCGCCGCGTTCGCGTTCTCCTGGACCAGGAAGGCATCGGCCGTGCTGAGATCGGCTAGGTCCGCTGTGGTCAACTGCCGGTACCCCTGCGGATCCTGGCAGCGCATGTTCAACAGGCGGCTTCTGGCGGCGGAATTGACCGTCCTGATATTGTCTTCGATCCAGGCACCAGGAAGCGCCTGGCGGCCGGGCGACTCGCCGCACCGGTACGCGGCTACTAGGCCCCTGACATCTGCCGTATCGATCGCCGTGTGCCTGAACTGCCAGGTTAGCCAGTTGTCGAGGGTGATCTCCCTGGCGATCTCCACCGCGTCGTCAGGCACGGGGACGGCCCCCTCCTGATCTTGGGCTCGCTCCCGCAGCGCAGTGACGATATAAGCACCGGCCGGCGTAAGGAAGCCTTTCTCGAGAAGCGTGCCGGTGACAAGCTCGATAGCCGATCGCCAGCGCTCATAAAGCACATTGGCGCGCAGTATGTCGTCCGGTTCGGTCTCGATGTGGCGTTGGGCGTTCCAGAACCGCACGATCCCAGCGAATGCGTAAGCCCCCTGCAAGAGACCGCCCATAGGACGCGGGTCCTCGCGCCATGGAGCGTAGCTTGTCTCGCCCCCAGGTTCGATGAGGTCCAGCATGTCCATCAGGCCGCAGAGCTTGATGTGCTGAAATTCGTGGATCAGGGTTTCGGCCATGGCGACCGGGGACGGCGGCAGGGATGTCGCGATGGCGCCGAAGACCGCCGGGGAGGTCGCGCTGTCCAGGTCGGACCGCGGCGCCAGCGGCGCGAGTACAGGCACACAGTCCGCTATTGGCCTGGCTGCCCACTCGTGGTGACGGACAAGCAGTTCCCAGGCGGACTGGATCAGCTGCCGCCAGTTCGTAATCTCGACCGTCGTCATAGTCGTGAGCACCGACAGCGTGTAGCGGTCCAGGTACCTGTCGGCCGTCTCAAGCAGCACTTCCCAGGTCTGCCCGTAAGCTACCGCCCGGACCAGCGGTGTCCCTCGCCAGTGAGGCACCGTGCAGCCCGAGCCGTCGTCCGGGACGAGCGCAGCGCATGCCACATAGATATGGTCGCCGACACGCAGGCACTCGCCATCGCTGCTCAGACTGATCCATTCGCTTTGGCTTCCTACCTCCAGGCAGCCCAGGCCAGGAAGCGGCACGCGGCCATCCCGCACAGGAACATCTAGCTCGAACTGGATGCCCAGCCGGACAGCCGCCGCGGCGGCGACGGCGGCTAGGTAGCCGAAATCGGGCAGCGATCCACCGTCCAGGCAAGACAGGCAGTCGTGTGTCCAGCTTCCGATGTGCGGCATGCCGAGCAGTCGCGCCACGGCACCGGGATCCGCTGCCTGCACCTGGATCAGCAGTCGGTAGCCCGCACGGAAGGCGACGGTCGCGGGCGACAAAGGATCGGCTTGACTGGCGGCGTCGGTCACGACGTGCAGCAGCATCAGGTGCTTGCTGAGCTGTGCCTCGCGCAACTGCCTGATGACCGCGCTATCGCCAGCTCCGCTGGCGAGCGCCGCGAAGGCGTCCGCCGACAGCGAATGAGTAGTGATCAAGATCGGTCTTCCCGAGCGCCAGGACCAGGTATCCCTAAAATCCTCGCGTTGAAAGAGCTAAGTGGTACGCCCGTTTCTTCAAGCCGCTGACGGTACAGGGCGATTGAGTGCGCGAGGACCGAATCTCCCAGCCCGGCGAGCCGCTCTAGCGGGAGATCCCGCAGGTCGGGAAGGACAGAACTCAGTTCTTGCCTCGGCAAAATAATCATATTTCTCCCAGATGACCATAAAAGGTTTTTTTGTCACTTGAGTGCTAAAAGATATGTACCAGTCACTGACACACCAGAGGTTAACCGTCTAGATCGATGCTCGGCAACCTGACAGGCTCCCCTTCGTTTCCAGGCAACGGCCGACGCGACATGCGTGAGCCAACACTGCGCGCAGGCACTTTCACAAGGTCAAGACCGTACAAAAGCTCATCAGGCACCCGAACCGTCCACAGAAATCACAATCTTGCGCAAGATGCCGACGGACATCCGTGGACGACTTTGGACGCAGCCGAGGGACGGCGCGATTGTCGCCGCTGTCTCACCTGAGACAGCCGGGCTGTCTCGCTTGGCACAGCGCGACCGCACGGGTCCCTGCTTGGCTTGAGGCGATAGCGGAGGACCAGCAAGGAGAAGTGGCCGCATGACCGCACCAGCAGCCTGGCCGTCAGGAACGAGTGAAGCACGCCACCCGGGCGACGAGCACGCCGGAGGGCAAGCCCCGTCAGTTCAGGTCCGGCCAGATCAGGGGCCTGCTGGTGCGGTCGTCGGCGAAATGGCCAATCTGCTGCGCGACACCCGCGGCAGCATGATGACCGACGCAGGCCTGCTCTGCGCGATCACCATCGGCATTGCTCTCGAGGCCGAGATCGGCGCCCGGGCACTGCATCCAAGCCCGGCCGGCCTCCTGAGCCTCGGGCTGCTGTGCGGCCTGCTCGCCTCCTGGCTGGCTGCCGTCTTCCTGCTGGCCCGGGCGAGCCGGCCGGTACTCAACGCGGTCAGCGAGCTTCGCTGGGCGACGGGGGCTCCCCTCGACCCGCGAGCCGGGTGGCTGACCTTGCCGCCGATGGGCGCCGATCCGGAGGAGTGGACGTGGAACCGCGCTTACCTGCTGCTCGGGGCCGCACGCCTGGGCAGGCAGCGCATGCAGTTCGCGGACACCTGGACCTATCTCACGGTCGGCTGCTTCCTGGCCTGGACCGTGCTCCTCATCCTCGGCCAGTGATACGGGCCGGGACGACCGAACCGCCGCCGATAATCGGACAATTTGTCAGGAGCACCCAGATAGCTCATCGTTAGAACCCAGCGCGGCAATGACCATCTTGTCGCTATAAGTGGCTTTTCGACGGTGATGTGAGCATGCGGGCGAGCGGGGAGGACCAGGGATTCTGGGATCTGCTGCCCCATGAGGAGCAGCGCGTCCTGTGGTCTCTTGGCCGGGACCGTGAATACCCGCCGGGTGCGACCCTCTGCGTCGAGGGAGATCCGGCGACCCATGTGTTCATCCTGCTCGACGGCTGGGTGAAGATCCTCTCCTCGGGCGAAGACGGCCGTGAGTCGGTCCTCGCGCTCCGCTGTGCCGGGGACATCGTCGGGGAGACAGCGGGCGAGACGACCGGGCACCGGAATGCCACGATGCGGGCCATGGTCACCGTGCGCGCGCTGATCGTCGGGTACGACCGGTTCAGTTCCTTCCTCGACACCCATCGAGGTGGCAGCCGGGCCTACCGGCACGTCATGACCTACCGGTGGAGCGACGCGGAATCAATGCTGCGCATCCGGGCCGTCACCAGTGGCGCGCAGCGGCTGGCCGGGCTTCTTATCGGCCTCGGCGAGCGGCTCGGCGGCCAAGCGGAAGACGTCATCGAGATCGCGCTGCCGCTGTCCCAGGACGAACTGGCCGGCCTGGCCGGGACCTCCCGCGCTACCGTCGCCCGCGCGCTCAACGGCTGGCGCAAGCGCGGCTTTATCCGGACCGGCCAGCGCCGCATCACGCTCACCGACGTGCCCGGCCTGCGCAAGGCCGCCGGCCCGGCCCGGGTAACACCGCCGCAGGGGTGAACCCGGACGCGGAGCGCCACTGATACCCACGAAAAACACCGCTTCGCCCAGAAAGATGAGCTATTGACAGCGCTTACATTGTTGCTTAATGTCCCGAGTTGGGGGCCAATGTAAGCGCTGACATCAGAACGGCAGGTCCCCCCGATGCCGACAGGCTGCTGCTCGTGACGACGATCTATGACGTCGCCCGTGTGGCCCGGGTCTCGACGGCCACGGTCTCGCGGGTGCTGCGGGGATCCGACGCCGTCCGGCCCGACACCCGCCAGCGCGTGCTCGCCGTCATCGAGACGCTTGGCTACGTTCCCGACGCGTCGGCGCGCGGACTGACCAGGCGCCGCCGGGACATCATCGGGCTCGTCGGGCTGGAGCGCGGGGCCGACGAGATCGACATCGAGCGCAGCAGCCTGCTGTTCATCGACCACATCGTGCACGCGGCCGAGGCGGTGCTCAGCGGGACCGAGTTTTCCCTGCTGCTGACGTTCGGCAACCGCGGCGAGCAGTTCGAGGGGCGGGTGCGATCGCTGGTCGGCCAGGCCGACGGCCTGCTGATCGCCGAGGAAATCCTGACCCCCGGAGAGCTGCGCGCGCTGGCGGCTCAGATACCTGTCGTCCTCATCGCCGGAGACCGCGGCCAGAGCGCGGTGGACGTCTTCCTCGCCGACAACCTCAGCGGGATGACCGCCCTCGCCCGGCACCTGACCGACCACCACCGGTACCGCAGGCTCTGCTTCGTCGCCGGCCCGAAGGACGCTCCCGACGCCGCCGAACGGTACTCGGCCTTCGAGCAGGCCATCGCGGCCAGCCCGGGCAGCGGAATCGACCAGGTCATCCACGGGAACTTCGCCGAGGACTCCGGCGTCGCGGCCGCTCAGGTTCTGCTCGGGCGCACCTCATTGCCGCAGGCCGTGGCCTGCGCGAATGACCAGATGGCCATCGGCGTGCTGCGTGAGCTGCAGCGGGCGGGCGTCCGGGTTCCCGCCGACGTGGCCGTGACGGGATTCGACGACGTATACGCCAGCCGGGTCATCGAACCGCAGCTGACGACGGTCAGCCAGCCATTCCGCGATCTCGGCCGCCGGGCTACGCACCGCCTGCTGGCGAGGATCGCCGACCCGGCGCTCGCCCCGCGGACCGAGATACTGCCCACCCAGGTCGTCATCCGAGCCAGCTGCGGCTGCCAGTCGCAGAACCAACGGTTACGGCGGGCCACAGCGGCCCGGCCCCGGAAAGGAGAATCTTCATGCGAAGACACCTCATCACATCGACGTGGCGGGGAACGGATCCGCGGGGGGCGCGGCCGAGGAAAGGACGGCGACGGCGGCTCGCCGCGCTGGTGGCGGCGGTGGCTCTAGGCCCGGCGGCCGCACTCGCGATCGTGGCCGGGACGGCGCCGGCCGCTTCCGCGACCACGGTTCCCGCGCCGCCGTCCGGATGGACGACGGCGTTCAGCGACAGTTTCTCCGGAGCCGCCGGATCCGGAGCGGACTCCAACTGGACTGACGACATCGGCACCCAGTACTCAGGGACCGGCTGCACCTCAAACTGGGGCACCAGCGAGGTCGAGACCGACACCAGCTCCACCGCCAACGTCTCCGAAGATGGCGCCGGCCATCTGAACATCACCGCGATTGACTCTGGCGGATCGTGGACGTCGGGACGGATCGAGACGACAGCCGATAACTTCGAGGCGCCGGCCGGCGGTGAGATGGAGGTAACCGCGTCCATCAAGCAGCCGAACCCGTCGAGCGGCCTCGGGTACTGGCCGGCGTTCTGGATGCTCGGATCCGGGTTCCGGTCCAGCGGCGCCGGAACCTCCGGCACGATGGACTGCTCGAACTGGCCGTCGGCTGGCGAGATCGACATCATGGAAGACGTCAACGCGCTGTCCGAGCACTCGGGCACGCTGCACTGCGGCACCGACCCTGGCGGTCCCTGCAACGAGACGACCGGGCTCTCCAGCGGGCTCCAGTCGTGTTCGGGCTGCCAGACCGGGTACAACACCTACTCGGCCATCGTCAACCGCACCGACACCAGCGACGAGTCCATCACCTATTACCTCAACGGAACCGCTTACTACACCGTGACCGAGAGCCAGGTGGGCACCTCCGCGTGGGAGGCCGCGGTTGACCACGGCTTCTTCCTTATCCTCGACCTAGCTATGGGCGGCGCCTACCCGAACGCCATCTGCGACTGCTCGTCACCGTCAAGCTCGACCAGTTCGGGTGGCGCGATGAGCGTCGGCTATGTCGCCGTCTACACGACGCCCGGCAGCGGCAGCAGCAGCGGCGGGGGTGGCACAGGCGGCGGCACGTCCTGCACCACCACGGCGACATCGGACATCTCCGCCGACTGCTACTCGTCCAGCCAGGGAACCATCGACGTCACCTCGGCGACCGGGGACAGCGACCCGAGCGGCGTGGACGGAAACCAGGCCGCGCAGCTTTCCAATGGCGATTACCTGGAGTACACCGGCGTCAACTTCGGGACCGGGTCGACCCAGTTCGATGCCCGGGTCGCGTCCGGGGCCGGCACCGGCGTGAGCGGTGCGGTCGAGGTGGTGCTTGACAATCCGTCCAACGCGCCGGTGGCCACCTTCGACGTTGCTAATACCGGCGGCTGGACATCATGGGAAACGATCCCGGCCAACATGTCCGACGTCACCGGCACCCACAACGTCTACCTGGAGTTCGATTCCGGCGCCACCGGTGACCCTCCCTACGTCAGCCTGCACTACTTCAACTTCCCCACGTCCTAGCCACCT
>Ga0302314_10023282_pt1 | contig 10113 bp, 7 predicted proteins | sample III_Palsa_N2_3_FD_200533 | JGI IMG/M metagenome (GOLD analysis project Ga0302314, IMG submission 200533) | Peat permafrost microbial communities from Stordalen Mire near Abisko, Sweden - III_Palsa_N2_3 | ecosystem: Environmental > Terrestrial > Soil > Palsa > Peat permafrost | place: Sweden...
GACAAGCGTGCAGCAGCAGAGCCTCGGCCAGACCACAAACACGGCGACCACAAACACTGTGGCTAAACACACGGTGACGACCAACACGCCACCGCCGCCGCCGACGCTCCCGAACATCATCACGCAGACGACCGTGCAGCAGCAGAGCGTCAGCCAGACCACAGGCACGGTGGCCACAAACACCGTGACGACTAGCACGCCGCCGCCACCGCCGCCGCCAACGCCCCCGAACCTCATCAAGGGGACGACGGTGCAGCCGCAGGGCGGCGGTCAGAAGACGATAGTGACCACCAGTCCTGCGCCGCAGCCCCCGAGCATCGCCACGGGACCGACGGCGTCGCAAACGGCCAATAGCCCGATGACGGGCGCCCCCAACGGCAGCACCCCCAGGGCGGGCGCCCTCGCCACCGCGCCGGCGCCTCAGTCCTCGGCCCATCCGCCGATCCAGGTCCTGGGCGCCCCCGTTCCAGCGGGCAAGACGGTGACCGCGACCGGACCCGCCAACAGCCAGCTTCCGTGTTGGCTGACCATAGACCCGCGCACCGGCGCCATCTCCGGCAGCCCGTCCGACGCCGATGCGGCGGCCAATACGCCGGTGATCGTGGTGGAGCAGGTCCCGCAGGCCGACGGCTCGACCCGCAGTCTGACCATTACGGTCACGCCCGATCTGTTTGGCCGAGGCGGGTCGGAGTGCAACACCGTCCGGACCATTCCCACCGCGCGGGGGCCATCGGAGACGTCGTCGCCCGCGGTTCATCACTAGATGTTTAGTCCCAGACTTTGATGGTGCATTATTTTCCGATGGTTGGAAGGATGCGCTATGGGACAGTTACGTCACGGGAGCGCCACAACGACAGCGGCGGTCCGTCGAGCGATACAACATAGTCAAGAGAGCCGGATGGTCTTGGCGAGGCGGCACGGGATTGACCCGAAGACCGTCGCCAAGTGGAAGGCTCGAACCTCGGTCGAGGATCTGCGTACCGGGCCGAAGGATCCGAAGTCGACTGTTTTGACGATTGAGGAGGAGGCGATCATCGTCGCCTTCCGGCGGCATACGCCGCTGCCATTGGACGACTGCTTGTATGACGGCGGCTCGGCTGCGCGAGCAAGCCAACCAGATGGCGCGGAGCGCTGAGACGAGCATGACCTTTGCGATTGCCGAGGCAATCGTGGGGCAGCGGGCTTCTCCGGAGGACTATGTCCTGACGATGAAAGCGCCACCCGGTCAGCGGGAACCTGGCGACTGAAGGGAACGATCGGGACTTTTCAGCTTTGCGAAACACGCCCAGCAAGGTGGAGCGAGTGTTTTAGGCTGCTAGGCCGGACCTTCTGCTCAACCGGAATGCTGGAAAACCGTGTTAAAAGCCGTTTTAATCATGCCTTTTCAAACGGCGATTTCGCCTAACTCGTTGAAAAGGTGGCGCGCTCGGAGCGATTCGAACGCCCGACCCTCAGATTCGTAGTCTGATGCTCTATCCAGCTGAGCTACGAGCGCGCATGGCCTTGTCGCAAGGGCGCGGAACCTAGACTCGCGCCGGGCCGAACGCAAGGCGCCGGCGTGAGAGGATATCGATTAATTCCAGGCTTAGCGTCGCGTGGCGATCTGCTCGATGATGTCGAGCTGCTCCTTGCGGAACTGGTCGTGCACCTGAACGCCGTCGGCGCCGAACTCGATCGCCGCGTCGTTGGCCGGGGTGTAGGCCGGCCATTCCGGGCCGCCGGCGCTATCCGGATTGCCGGTCTTGGCGAAGGCCACCCAATAGGCGTGGATGTGGGCCGACAGGGCGTGATCCTCGCCGTTGGCGGCGGGGATGGTCATGCCGCCACGCTTCGAGGCCGTGGCGGGCAGGGTCCCGAACACGTAGCCGATCTCGCCCCCGTGCGGTGTTCCGGGGACGAAGGCGCGCAGCGCCGTGGGCATATAGGAGAAGTAGTAGACGTAGGCTTTCACGCCCGCCTTGGCCTCCTGGCGCGCCAGGTAGCGGTCGGGCTCCTCGATGGCGGTCTCGGTCCACATCAGCGAGGCGGCGTCGGCCGCATTGCCGTTGCCGAACAGCTTGACCATGGCGTCCTTCTTGTCGCCCAGGGGATCGAGCGTGGCCTCTGGATGCTGGCGCACGCGTCCGAACAGGCTGGCCTCATAGCTGTTGCCGCCGAGCATGAAGGGCACATGCGCCTGCTTGCCTTCGGCGAAGGCCTTGGCCACGGTGGTGGGGACCAGCACGCCGTCGATGATCGGGCCAGGCGCGTCCGGAGCGTCGAGGCCGGCGGCGGCCTTCATCAGCGTCGCGGCCGGCAGGGCGCGCAGGGCGGCGACCTGGGCCGCGTCGTCGCCCGTCGCGCCATTGGCGGCGGCGAAGTCGGCGCCCAGTTTCTCGGCGGCGGCCAGCGGCCGTCCGGGCGTGCGGCCGAAGCCGGACTCCGAGATGGCCTTCTGGAACAGGCCCCGCGCCTCAGGTGAGATCAGCAGATAGTTCACCGACATGGCGCCGGCAGACTCGCCGAAGACGGTGACGTTCTTCGGATCGCCGCCAAACGCGCCGATATTCGCCTTGACCCACTTCAGAGCGGCGATCTGGTCCATCAGGCCGTAGTCGCCGGTGGGGCCGCCGTCGGCCTCCTTGGTCAGGCCGGGGTGGGCGAACCAGCCCAGGCGGCCGAGGCGGTAGTTGACGGTCACCAGCACCACGCCGTCCTCGGCGAAGTGGGTTCCGTTGTAATAGCTGGCCGCGCCGCCGATGAAGCCGCCGCCGTAGATCCAGACCATCACCGGCAGCGTCTTGTGGGCGTGGTTCACCGGCTCATAGATATTGAGCTGCAGGCAGTCCTCGCTGGCCTGTCCGCCGGGGCGGCCGAAGGCGCCGGCGACCTGCATGCAGGTAGGGCCGAAGGCGGTGGCGTCGCGTACGCCGGTCCAGGCCGCTTCCTTCTGCGGCGGCTTCCAGCGCAGCGGACCCACGGGCGGCGCGGCGAAGGGGATGTTCTTGAAGCTCACCACCTGGCCGTCGACGGCGCCCTTCAGCGCGCCGTCCTTGATGGCGACCATGTCCGGCGCCGGCGCGGCGGCGATCGCCGCATTGGCCAACAGGCTGAAACCGGCGACCAGCGCCGCAAATCTTCCCCGCATCTCCATCCCCTTTTTAGTCCATGCTGGCCCGCGCGGGCCGATTCCGGATAAGGTGTAGTTTGCACGCGCACATTTCGCGGATGTTTCGGCGATAGGTGCAGGCGGCCGCCGAAATAGGCGACGGGCGTAGACCGTCACCGCCTATTTGTTTTCACCGCTAAGGCGCGAAGGACGCAAAGGCCGGCCGCAGGCCCGTGCGATAACCGCATACAACTGTGTGCCAGGATGACCGCGCTTCGCGCTTCTTTGCGCCTTGGCGTCTTTGCGGTGAATTCTTTCAACTGCACCGCATGCCGCCGGACTCGGCAAAGCGGCGCTGGAACGATAGAACCCGGCCGTCCGTTGGAGCCTCGTCGTGACCGGATGGGAGGCGCGGGCTTAGTCAGGCAGGAAGAGTCCCATGCACAAGGTCGTCGCCGAGGTCACCACGCGCATCAAGGATCGCAGCCGCGACCGGCGCGCCGACTATGTGGCGCGCATGCAAGCGGCTCAGGAGTCCGCTCCCGGCCGCGCCAAGCTGTCCTGCGCCAACTGGGCCCACGCCTTCGCCGGCCAGCCGGGAGAGGACAAGCGGCGGATGATGGACCCGTCGGCGCCCAACATCGCCATCGTCTCGTCCTATAACGACATGCTCTCGGCGCATCAGCCGTTCGAGCGGTTCCCGCCGCTGATCCGCGTCGCCGCGCGCGAGGTCGGCGCCACCGCCCAGTTCGCCGGCGGCGTGCCCGCCATGTGCGATGGCGTGACGCAAGGCATGCCGGGCATGGAGCTGTCGCTGTTTTCCCGCGACGTGATCGCCATGTCGACGGCGGTGGCCCTGACCCATGACGCCTTCGACGGGGCGCTTTGCCTGGGCGTCTGCGACAAGATCGTGCCCGGCCTTGTCATGGGCGCGCTCAGCTTCGGCCACCTGCCGATGATCATGGTTCCCGGCGGGCCGATGCCGTCGGGGATCTCCAACGCCGAGAAGGCGCGGGTGCGCGCGGCCTACGCCGAGGGCAAGGCCAGCCGCGAGGAACTGTTGCAGAGCGAGATGGCCTCCTACCATTCGCCCGGCACCTGCACCTTCTACGGCACCGCCAACTCCAACCAGATGCTGATGGAGATGATGGGCCTGCACCTGCCCGGCAGCGCCTTCGTGCATCCCGACACGCCCCTGCGCGACGCTCTTACCGCCGCGGCGACGCATCGCGCGGTGGAGATCGGCGCGGGCAAGCAGGACTACACCCCGCTGTGGCGGGTGATCGACGAGAAGGCGATCGTCAACGGGGTGGTGGGCCTGCTCGCCACCGGCGGGTCGACCAACCACACCCTGCATCTTGTGGCCATCGCCCGCGCGGCGGGAATCGAGATCGACTGGGACGATTTCGCGGACCTGAGCCATGTGACGCCGCTACTGGCGCGGGTCTATCCCAACGGCGCCAAGGACGTGAACCACCTGCACGCCGCCGGCGGGATGGCGTTCGTGGTGCGGGAACTGCTCGACGCGGGCCTCGCCCACGACGACGTCATGACCGTGGCCGGCCCGGGCCTGCGCCACTATCAGACCGAGCCGTTCCTGGACGACGGCAAGCTGGTTTGGCGCGAGGGCCGCGCGACCAGCCTGGACGACACCGTGCTTCGCCCGGTCTCCAACGCGTTCGATCCGCACGGCGGCATCAACCGGGTGGCGGGCAACCTGGGCCGGGCGGTGATCAAGGTCTCGGCGGTCAAGCCGGAGCACCATGTGATCGAAGCGCCGGCCAGGGTGTTCGACGACCAGGAGGACCTGCAGGCGGCGTTCAAGGCCGGCGAGCTGACCGGCGACTTCATTGCCGTGGTCCGCTTCCAGGGTCCCAGGGCCAACGGCATGCCGGAGCTGCACAATCTCAGCCCGACGCTGGGCGTGCTGCTGGATCGCGGCCAGAAGGTCGCCCTGGTCACCGACGGCCGCATGTCTGGCGCTTCCGGCAAGACGCCCGCCGCGCTGCATGTCACCCCCGAAGCCATGGACGGCGGCGCGCTGGCCTATCTCCGCGACGGCGACGTCATCCGCCTGGACGCCGACGCCGGCGTGCTGGAGGTCAAGGTCGATCCCGCAGAGCTGATGCGCCGGCCGCCCGCCACCAAGTCGCCCGATGGCTTCGGCTTCGGCCGCGAGCTGTTCGCCCACATGCGCCGCGCCGTCGGCCCCGCCGAGGCCGGCGCCTCGGTGCTGTTCTGAGGCCTGCATGACCAAATCGGAACCGGAGATCGTCGGCCTGGTCGGCGACGTGGGCGGCACTAACGCGCGCTTCGCCATCGCCGAGGTGCGGGGTGGGAAGATCCGGCTGCGCGACGCCAAGGTGCTGGCGGCGGCCGACTACAAGACCAGCAAGGCCGCGCTGAGCGCCTATCTGGCCGGTCTCAAGGACGACGGAGCCCGGCCGGACTACGCCGTGGTCGCCGCCGCCGGCCCGGTGCGACGCGGGACGGTGACCTTCACCAACAACACCGCCTGGAAGGTCTCGGAGACCGAATTGGTCAAGGCCGGCGGGCTGAAGGGCGCGCGGGTGATCAACGACTTCACCGCCCAGGCGCTGGCGCTGGAGCATCTGGGCCCCGCGTCCCTGAAGCGGATCGGGCCGAAGGGCGTGGTCGCCAAGACCGGCGCGGCGGTGATCATCGGACCCGGCACCGGCTTCGGCGGCGGCGCGCGCGTGTTCGACGGCGCCGGCTGGGCCACCGTCACCGGCGAGGGCGGTCATTCCAGCTGGGCGGCGGCTGAACCGGTGGAGATCGAGATCCTCAAGTGGATCACGGCCAAGTATGGCCGCGCCTCGGTGGAGCGGGTGCTGTCCGGACCAGGGCTGCTCAACCTCTACCAGGCGCTTGGCGAGATCGAGGGCGCGTCCGCGCCGCTGGCGGAGCCGACGGCGGTGACCAAGGCGGCGCTGGCGGGCGATGCGCTGGCGCGGAGGGCGCTGGACCGCTTCTGCGCCATCCTGGGCGCCACAGCCGGCGATTTCGCCCTTTGCTTCGGGGCGGTGCGAGGCGTCTATATCTCCGGCGGGATCGCGCCAGACATCTTCGACGTTCTGGCCGCCAGCGATTTCCGCAAGCGTTTCGAGAGCAAGGGCCGCATGTCAGATTATCTGAAGCCGATCCCAACCCATGTGGTGGTCGCGCCGCATGCGGCCCTGATCGGCTCGGCCAGCGTGCTCAAGGATCTGGCCGGATGATCCGCGCCCGCCGCGCCCGCATCGTCGCCACCCTCGGCCCCGCGAGCCACACGCCTGAGATGGTGCTGGCGCTGGCCAAGGCAGGGGCGGACGTGTTCCGGCTGAACTTCAGCCACGGCAGCCACCAGGACCACGCGGAATCGCTCAAGATGATCCGCGCGGCGGAGATCGCCATCGACCGGCCCATCGGCGTCCTGGCCGACCTGCAGGGGCCGAAGTTCCGTCTCGGCGTGTTCAAGAACGGTCCGATCGAAATCAAGCCCGGCGACCGGATCCGGCTCGACCTCGACCCCACGCCGGGTGACGCCAAACGGGTGTGCCTGCCGCATCCGGAGCTGTTCGGCGCCATGTCGCCCGGCGCGCTGCTGCTGCTCGACGATGGCAAGGTGCGATTGAAGGTGCTGGAAGCCGGCGCCGATCACGCCGAGGTCGAGGTGGTCCAGGGCCTGCGCCTGTCCGACCACAAGGGCGTCGCCCTGCCGGGCGCGGTGATCAGCCTGTCGCCGCTGACGCCGAAGGACCGCGACGACCTGGCCTATGCCCTTCGCCTCGGCGTCGACTGGGTGGCGCTGTCGTTCGTGCAACGGGCGGCGGACATGGCCGAGCTGCGCCGGCTGGTGGGCGGCAAGGCCGCGGTGCTGGCCAAGATCGAAAAGCCGGCGGCCCTGACCGACCTCGGCGCCATCCTCGACCAGTGCGACGGGGTGATGGTGGCGCGCGGCGACCTGGGCGTGGAGCTGGAGCCGGAGGAGGTTCCGGTGGCGCAGAAGAACATCATCCGCGCGGCCCGCCATCGCGGCATCCCGGTGATCGTCGCAACCCAGATGCTGGAATCGATGATCACCGCGGCGACCCCCACCCGGGCCGAGGCCAGCGACGTAGCCAACGCGGTCTACGAAGGCGCCGACGGCTTGATGCTCTCCGCCGAAAGCGCCGCCGGCGGCTTTCCGCTGGAGGCGGTGACGATGATGAACCGCATCATCGAACGGGTGGAGCGCGACCCCTCCTGGCCCGGGCTGATGGACGCCGAACAGCACGCCCTGCTTGAAGAGCACGATGTGGACGCCCTGGTCGCGGCGGCGCGGCGGGCGGCGGACGCCGGCTCGACCGCCTGCCTGGTGGCCTTCACCACCACCGGCGGGACCGCCCTGCGCCTCGCGCGCGAGCGGCCGCTGCAGCCGGTGTTGGCCCTCACCGCCGACATCCGCGTGGCGCGCAAGCTGTGCCTGGCCTGGGGCCTGGAGCCGCGCAAGGGCGAGCAGCCCAAGGGGCTGGACCACCTGACCAAGGGCGCGACCCTGCTGGCGGTGGAGCTGGGCCTGGCCGAACCCAACGGCCGGGTGCTGATCCTGGCCGGCACGCCGTTCGGCTCGCCCGGGGCGGCCAACCTGCTGCGGTTGGCGCATGCGCCGCCGAAGCGGGGGGATTAGGGCAGGCATCCCGTTGAATTCGGCGGCGTTTCTCAAACCGCCGCCCTCAGACAATGTTCGCGGGATCCTGGCCGAATCGGTTTGGTCCCGCCGTGCCTTTCAGATACCGGCATTCGACAAGGCCCCAGACCCACCCGACGATGGGCGTGCAACTTAGCAGCCACCACCAAGCCGATTTGTCGCGGTCGTGCCACCGCTTGATGCGGGTAGCCGTCAAAATCCAAAGATAAATGATCGAGACGGGCATTCCCCAGACGGCGGCTGAGCGAAGCGGCAGCGAGAGCTGAATGGTCCACACGATGGCCAGGTAGACGAGCGTCGCGGCCAGGGTCTGGATCTTATAGTCTCGCCGGCTGATCCGACCGTCCGTGCTGAACAGCCTGGTGAAAAGCAGCGCGACGCCGCTTTGAGCGTCGTCGGAATCGGATCTGGCGGCTGGCCGGTCGGCCGGCGGCGAATAGGCGTAGGCCTGTATCGGCGCTGTCGCGGCCAGCCCTCGTCGCCCAAATACCACGCGTTCTTGCAAGAGCCCGCCTCCCATTTCCTGCAACCGCGAGGGTCGCCAAAACGAAACAGGTTTCCCTGCCTGGCGGCTGGCAGCGCAAAGCTCATTCCCAAGCCGACTGCGGCGGCCACGGCCCTTAAGGCCGGCCCTGGACTTCGCGGCCCCACGCGCGACTATGCCGCCATGCTGCTGGCGCGCGCCTTTGTGGGGTTTGGGTTCCTGTTCGCGGTCGTCGCGGGAATGTTCTTCACCTGGGCGGGGACGCCGGACGACGGGCGCGCGTGGCTGATGCTGGGGACCTTCTTTGGCTGCGCCGGGGTCATCACTGTCTGGCTCTGGTTCCACGACAAGGCGCTGCTGGAGCGGCGGGTGAAGGCGGGGCCGGGCTCCGAGGCGGACCCGATGCAGAACCTCGTCCAGGCGCTGGCGGGGCTGGTCTTCATGGCGATGTTCGCCGTTCCGGGACTCGACCGGCGCTTCGGCTGGTCCGACGTGTCCCTCGCCGTCTCGCTCGCCGGCGACGGGATGATCGTCCTCGGCTTCCTGGTCGTCTTCCTCACCTTCCGCGCCAACAGCTTCACCGCCGGCACCATCGAGATCGCCGAGGGCCAGCACCTGGTCGATACCGGCCCCTACGCCGTCGTGCGCCACCCCATGTACGCCGGCGCGCTGATCCTGATCGCCGGAATACCCTTGGGCCTGGGCTCATGGTGGGGGCTTGTCCCGGCCGCCCTGCTGGTTCCGCTCCTCGCCTGGCGGTTGACGCGCGAGGAGACGTTCCTGATCGCCAACCTCGCCGGCTACGCCGACTATCGCGGCCGCGTGCGCTGGCGGCTGGCGCCGAGGGTCTGGTAGTCGGGGCCTATCAGCGAGATTGCGGGCCTGCCGTCTAATCCAGCGCGGCCACGATCTTGGCGGCGGAGACGCCCTTTCGCTGGAGGTCGAAGGCGGCCTGGACGTGCTGAAGACCGACGCCGACGACCTGGGCCGGTGGCGCGGGGCGGAAGCGCCTGAGGCCAGCGCCGCGCCGAGATAGTCCTGGTAGATGGCTGGGCCGATCGCGTTGTCGACGACGCTGCTGGCGTCGAAGAACTTTTCGGTGACGCCATGTGGCGCGACAACGATATCCCGACCGGCCACGCCGACGGTGTCAAACACCTCCGCGACCCAGTGCTCGGCCCGATCGCCGTGGAATATTCGGCGTTCGCGGTGGACGGCCGAACCGACCTGATCCTGGCGGTCTACAATCCGACGACGGCGGAGGGCGCCGAACGAATCGCGTCGCTGATAGCGCGGTTAGGCGCCGCACCGCCGGGATTGAAGGTCTCCCGCCGACGGGCGTACCACCATGGCCTGCGCGCGTTGAGTCGCGGGGGAGACGACCATGGACGTCAGGGGCCTGCCGCAGCCGAGCCGCTATACGGCCTTCATTCTCTGTGTCGTGGGGTGGGCGCTGGCCAGCCTGGCCGGCTATCTCGGCATGCGATGGCATTGGCATTGGCTGTGGATCTTCGCGGCCCTGTTCGCGGGCCTTGTCATCCTGGGCCTGCTCGATCTGCTGCAGTCCCAGCACTCCATCCGGCGCAACTATCCGGTGATTGGCCACATCCGCTGGCTGGCCGAGATGGTGCGGCCGGAAATCCGGCAATATCTGATCGAGTCCGACGAGGACGCGGCGCCCTTTTCGCGCAGCCAGCGCTCCCTGGTCTACCAGCGCGCCAAGGGCGAGCCGGGGGAACACCCGTTCGGCACCCTGCTCGACGTCTACCGCGACGGCTATGAATTCATCGGCCATTCCACGGCGCCGGTGAGGGCGGCCGATCCGGAGAGCTTCCGCATCAGCATCGGCGG
>Ga0302314_10023283_pt1 | contig 10113 bp, 10 predicted proteins | sample III_Palsa_N2_3_FD_200533 | JGI IMG/M metagenome (GOLD analysis project Ga0302314, IMG submission 200533) | Peat permafrost microbial communities from Stordalen Mire near Abisko, Sweden - III_Palsa_N2_3 | ecosystem: Environmental > Terrestrial > Soil > Palsa > Peat permafrost | place: Sweden...
ACATCCCCAGAAGCTCCGCACGGTCACAGACCTCGGTCGCCGGGTGAGGAACGAGGCGTCGGTGCCGCCCAGGTCGGCGCAACCACGCATGGCCAGGTACACGTAGTCGAAGTCATCCTCCAGGGGTCCTCGTCCGTCCAAGCGCTCATCGCTCATCTGTGCGCTCGTGGGCCTTGTCAGATGGAAGCCGAATCGCATGCGCATGCTCCCTCGTTGCTCGGTCAAGGTCCCGTACGGATGGAAATGCTGGCATCCCCGAAGACCGTAGGGGACGATGGACCAGCGTCGAACCACACCCTGGAAGCCAAGGAGGTGCCGCGTGTCGTACGAGCCGAAGCTGGCTGCCGCGTTGTCCGGGGCGACCCTGCGGCAGTTGTCGCACTGGCGTCGGGGCGTCGGCGAACAGGGTGCCGTCCTGATTCCCGAGCTGTCGGCGTCTCGTCCGATCCTCTACTCCTTTCGCGACGTGGTCGCTCTCCGGACCTGCGTCCGCCTTCGACAGGAGGCGTCGTTGCAGCGGATCAGGCGCGCGCTGAACACCCTGCGCGAGGGCCTCGATGAACGCGAGCACCTTTCCGCCTACCGCTTGGTAGCAGGTGGCGACACGATCTACCTGGCGGACCCGGAGCACGCAGTGGACCTTGTGCGAAGCAAGGGGAATCTGGTCATCGTCGAGATGGTCGACGTGCTCGCGCCCTTCTATCGTGGTGGACGAAGAATCCCGGACCTGCTTGAGCCGCGACCGCACGTATCGATCGATCCCGCCGTGCGTGGTGGCGAGCCGGTCGTCGAAGGCACACGTATCCCGGCCACTGAGGTGGCCGCGCTCCTTCGAGATGGCGTGCAGCCTGCGCAGATCAGCGACTACTACCCGGGCGTCACGCCAGAGGCTGCCCTCGACGCGGCGGACTTCGTCGACTATGTCGACAGCTATGCCGATGACGCGGAGATCCGGCAGGCCGCGTCTTGAGGCTGCTGCTGGACGAGAATGTGCCGCTCCCCATGGCCTAGGTCGTACGGTTGCTCCTGAAGAACCAGTCGATCGACCACGTGGCCGAGCTCAAGGGCTGGGCGGGTACGCGGGATATCGACCTCTACGCGCGAGCCGCAGCAGAAGGCTTCCACGTCATCCTCACGAACGACACCAAGCAACTGAGCCGCCCGCTGGAAGTGGTGGCCATCGCCGAGTCGGCCCTGCACCGCATCGAGTACCGCCAGAACCACAAGCACGGCGGCCTTGTGGGACTCGGTGCCGCCACCGCCACCGTATGCGCAGGCCTGCCCCACGCCCTGGCGGAACTCGACCGGGCCGTCGGTCAGCGACTCATCTCACTCAACGGCGTTGACCGGTCTCAGCAGAGCAGACTGCGGATTGTGGACCCGGCTGCTGTTCCACCGAAGTTCTGGCCCTCCACCTTTGCGTGACGGACAACGAGGCAGCGGGGCACGCACAGGTCGCTGACGCTGATCACGGCTCGGTGGTCTGCGGGAGCCTGAACGGTGGAGCTCCATCAGCAAGGGGCTGCAGCCCTTCGGCTGGCAGGCCGCATAGGCGTGACCGGCAGCGGCGTAGAAAGCCAGCTACTGGTTTCAGGTCCATCTCCTCACGCTCCAAGCGACTTCGATGCCAAATCTCCCAGGTAGCCGCTGTTTCCGCAGGTCAGAACGTGATGGGTGAACGAGGATTGACAGAGGTTGCAAGTGTGCCCCGTTGGATACTCTGAGTCGCCGTCGCGGCAGCTGTCAGCGTGGGCACTGCCCTGAACCACGGTTCGTCCCGGAACGACCGCCAGGAGAGATGGTCGTAGGTGTAGGCGGCGTGGAACCCCAGCTCCTCGGCCCGCCGCCACACCTTCCGTCCCTCGGACCAGCGGTGGATCGGCAGAATCACAGTAGTCAGTCGCATGCCGCCGACCCCATGCCCGCGAAAGCCCGTCGCACATGAGGCATACCGCAGTATGCTTGATTCATGGCTGCTACTACCCGGATCACGGTCACCCTGCCCACTGAACAGGTGGCGGAGCTGAAGAAGCTCACGGACAACGTCTCGGGCTATGTCGCTGAGGCGGTCGCCCGGCAGATCAGGCACCAGTTGCTCGGCGAGGAACTGCGGCGCTACGAGGAGCAGCACGGTGCCTTCACGGAAGAGGAACTCGCCGCTGCGCAGGCGAGGATCTTCGGCTCGGACGGCTCCGCGAATGCGGCTGACGCCGCGTGAGCGAACGTGTGGAGACCGTGGTGCTGGACTCTCAGGGGGTGTCCGCCTGGATCTCACAGGACCGTGGCGTGCTGGCGATGATCCGCTCCTTCCACTCCATGGCGGCCGACCTGGTGGTCTGTGCCAACACCATCGTGGAGGTCATGCACGCACGAGTGAACACTCCTCGGCTGAATTGGGTGCTCTCGCAGGTCAAGATCGAAGCGGTCACTGAACAGGCCGCGCGGGCCTCGGCCGAGTTGCTGAAGCAGACCGGCCTCCATGGTCGCAAGTACGCCATCGATGCGACGGTCGCGGAGATGGCTCTGCGCCAGCCGGGACCGGTGGCCATGCTCACCTCGGACGTCGACGACATGTCCAAGCTCTGCGGCACCCGCGTCCGCCTCATCTCGATCTGAGCCGAGTGGGACCCAGAACCGTCCAGGATGGCGTTTCTTCAGCTCAGGCCGTGATGGGTGAAAATGTATTGACAGAGGTGACCAGTGTCTCCAGCCGCATCCGCTCGGTCGCCGTGGCCGCCGCCGTCAGCGTGGGCACCGCTCCGAACCACGGCTCGTCCCGGAATGACCGCCAGCTCAGGTGGTCATAGGTGTACGCGGCATGGAATCCCAGTTCCTCGGCCCGCCGCCACATCTCCCGCCCCTCGGACCAGCGGTGGATCGGCAGAATCACCGTGCTCAGACGCACAGCTGTGACCCTACGGGAATCGTTTCCCCAGCACCCCGGCAGCGCTCTCGTACCAGGTTCCGGAAGGCGTGTCGTCGCTGCCTTCGAGACCGTTACGGTAGTGCCATGAGTACGTTGGGTAAGGCGGAACTCGACGCCATGATTGATGAAGCCACCGTCGACGCCTACAACGAGGACGAGCAACTGACCGGCCTGTTCACGATGATGGAGGAGAACCTGGCCGTGCCGTTCACCACCACAGTCCTCGGAGTCGAGGTGGTTGTCCGCGGCGTCGACCTCGCGCCGGACGGTCGGATCCTGGCGCTGTGCTCTCGCGACCGCACCCGGCAGGCGATCGGGATCCTGGAGCTGCCGTTGCCCACCCCGGGTCCGGAGGGCTCGGAGTGGATCGAGGCCTACCGTCAGTGGGCCGGCTGAAGCCGGCATTTCACGCCCGCCCTCGAATCGGCTCGTACGGAAAGGCAGATCGTGGTCCTAAGCCCCAGGGATGCGAACCCGAGCGACGACGAACAGTCGCTCATCGACCTCATCGAGCGCAGTGCTGAGCTGAAGGGGGAGTTGGTTGCTTTCACACAGAGTGCGCGCTTTGACCGCTGGTTGACGCCCATCCTGCTGGAGGCTGCCGGTCCTGAGCGGCAGTTGGACGAGGGCCGGGGGATCAACATCATTGACCACTTCGCTCTGCAGTACCGCCTGCCGAACGGTACGACTGTGGTGGACCGGTTTGTCGCCGGACGTCGGGACCTGACTGAGACTGACCGAGAGATGCTGCTCGGATGGCGCGACCCGGTGGAGGGGATCTTCGAGGTTCAGCGCAAGGACGGCGATGCGGTCCTCCTGCTCAACCTGATCGACGACCTCGAGTACCGCACATACTCGAATGTCGGGAGGGCCGCCTTCCGTGGGATGAGCAGGGGAGGATTCCTGCTCGCCCGACTCGTGCCCGTCCACTCGGTCGATGGAGTCTGGCTCGTCTCCGGAGCTCTGTCGTACTACCCCAAATCCAGTGCCTCGTGGATCGCTCAAACCGCACTTCAACTGGCGGTCGGCCAACCGGAACTGGCCTTCCGCAACCCGGAGAAGGTCGAACAGGGCTGGCAACAGATGCGCCAGGACAGAGCCGCCTTCATCGAATACTGCGGAGGCGACGAGTTGGTCCTGTCCCCCGCCGAGGCGGAAGCACGGCTCAACGCCTACTACCGGCACCGGCAGGAGGCCGTGCTCGCCGAATCACCGGTCGGGACCCGAGGGAGGCGCCTGCCTCGGGTGGACACGCCCTTGTTCGAACTGCCAGAAGAACTGACGGACTCGGACACCGTGGGCGTCCTCTACGACGAAGTAGACGGAATGAATTTCTACCCGGACTACGGGATGCTGCGGGACCTCTTCGCCGATCCCGCCCTCACGACCAGCAAGGCGCACAGCGACACGCTGCGTGCCTACCTCCGGGAGCGGACAATCGCCCCGCTGCCACTGCGCCGCCTCGCTACCTCCCACCCGGAGACAGTCGATACGGTGTTCAGGAAGATCCTGCGAAAGCCGGAGTTCAGCTGGTCCGAACATGGCGAGGCACTGCTTCGTCAACGCAAGGCCTGGTACTACGAGCATGTGCCCCGCCCCGGTGTCTCGGTGATCGGCACCCGCCTCAGTGAGCTCGCGCTCGGGGAGAGCAGCGGTAGCGCCAGGCTCGGAAAGCAGAAACGGGCCCGGCCTCGGGCGTTGACCTCCTGATGCTCACCTGTAAGAGCGAAAAGCGACTCTCGCCTTGGCTACTTGCATAAATCGTCGGGGATCCCGATGAGGGCGAGCTGTACGAGGCTGCTCGCAGGGCCGAACGGTTGGACTCCGTTCCGAGAGACCTTGTCACTCGGTCGCATCGGGACATGACCGTGTGGCTGGGCTTGGGTCGCCGTGGCCGTCAGCGTCGGCAAAGCCCGGAGCCACGGTTTGGCCTGGGATGACCGCCGGCTCAGGTGATCACGGGCAGCCGGGGATCACGCTTGCCGGTGAGGCGCCAACGGCGCCAACCGGGCACGCCCGGCCGGGAACGCCCCGCGCCGCTGTTGCCGCCGGCGCGTCGCACATCGTCGTGGGCCGGACGGTCACCGGTGCTGCCGGTCCGGTCGCCGCACTGCGGCCCGTCCGCGCCGACCTGGAGCCGTGAGCGGAGACGGTCATCGGACGCCGCCCGGCTGCACCGGTTCTGGGGTGCGCTAATCTCCCGCTACTTGACCTCCATGCACTGAAGGACCCCTCCTTGCGCCCCAGACATGTCTCGCTCGCTGCGGCGATGTCCACCATTGCCGGGTTGGCGACCGCCGCTGTCGGGCTCAGCGGTTCTGCTGCCTGGGCCGACAGCACGACCGCGTTGCCGATATCCCATTACGCGCACATGCTGGTCGACCCGGCGCACCAACACATCTTCTTCAGCCAGGGCTCCGGCTCGACCAGCATCCTGGTGACCGATCTGTCCGGTGCCGTGGTCGCGAGCATCCCCAACGAGCCGGGCGCCGACGGGCTGGCCCTCTCCGCGGACGGAAGCACGGTCTACGCCGCCCTCGCCGACGGCTCGGCGATCGCCGCCATCGACACCGCCTCGCTCACCGAGACGGACCGGACAGCCACGGGCAGCGGCAGCCGGCCGGGCTCACTCGCCATCGGGGGCGGCCAGCTCTGGTACGGCTACACGGACGGCGGCTCGGGCGGCATCGGTTCGGTGGACATCTCCTCAGCCGACCCGGTGGCCACGGCCCAACCCACGATGGCCCACTGGACGGTAGCCCCACTGCTGGCAGCGGACGCCGACACGCTCGCGGCGGCGGAGCCGGCGCAGGGGCTCAGCTATGTCGCCACCTTCGACCTCTCCTCGGGGACCCCCGTGCTGGAGGCCGAGGCCTCGGTCAGCAGCGGAACCAGCGCGGTGCAGTTCACCCCGGACGGCAGCGATGTCGTCCTCGCGGCCCAACAGGACGCCGCGGTACGGGCGTTCCGGACCTCGGACCTGAGCCCGACCGCTGCTGTCCCGGGGGTCTACTACTCCGGCGGGGTCAACTCCGAGCCCAACTCACTGGCCATCGGGGCCGATGGGACCGTTGCCGTGGGCAACGGACTCGGCACCGGCCCGAACGTGTTCCTCTACTCCGGCTCCAACACCGCCATGAGCAGCTTCGCGTTCGCGCCGAGCAGCCTGGCACCGGACGGCCTGGCCTGGGGCGCCGACGGGCTGACGCTCTACGCGGTCACCACTGACTCCTCCGGCGCCTACACCCTCAACGTGTTGCCGGAAGCAGAACTGACGGACACTCAACTGTCGCTCAAAGAGCCGAACTTCGCGGTTCCGACGCAGCCCTTCACGTTCGGCGGCTCGCTCGCCACCAAGGGGGTGATCCCGGTCGGGTCCGCGCTTCAGGTCAGCCGGGACGGCACCGCGCTGCCCGATGCCACGGTGGCTGCGGACGGCTCGTTCACCGTCACCGACACCCAGCAGAACGAGGGCGCGTACACCTACCAGGTGAGCTACGCCGGGGATGCCACGCACCGCCCGTCCACCGCATCCCTGGTCGTGAACGTGAGCAGGCTGCCCACCGGCATCTTTGCCTCCTCGGCGGCTTCGTCCACCCCTGCCTCGGTGACCCTCGCCGGGACGTTGTCGACCTCGCGCGGCCTCGGCAGCATCGCGCCGGGCACAACGATCCAGGTCATCCGCACGAATGTGTATACGCGGCAGTCCGTCACGCTTCCGCCGGTGCCGGTGGACCCCGCCACGGGTGCTTTCACGGTGACCGACGCACTCGGTGACGTCGGGCTCGGCTTCAGCTACGACCTGTCCTTCGCCGGTGATGCCACGCTGGAGGCGTCCACGGCGAACGTGTCGCTCCAGTTGTCCAAGGAGGGTCCGGAGCTGAACCTCTCCGCGCCGAAGACCTCCGCGCGCGCGGCGGCGCTGAAGTTCAGCGGCCGGCTCAGCACGGGTCCCTACCCGGCTGGGGAAACCGTCGCCGTCACCAGGACCGACCTGGCCCACCCGTCCGGCTACAGCCTGGGCAGCGCGGTGGTCGGCGCCGACGGGGCCTTCTCCGTCGCCGACACCCCGCAGATCGGCGGCGCGAACACCTACACGGTGACCTACGCCGGCGATCTCACGCACAACTCGGCGAGCGCGTCCACGACCGTCCAGGTCTCCCGCGCCGCCACGGCGTTGAGCGTGGCCACCAACGCGTCCACCTACACCTACGGCGCCTGGACCAGGATCACTGTGCACCTCGGCACGACCGACAACGGGCGCACGGTCTCCGTCTACGCCCAGCCCGTCGGCGGTGCCAGGGTGCTGGTCACGACCGGTACCGTGGGCGGCAACGGTGACCTGGTCGCCTGGTACCGGCTCGCGCACACGACCTGGATCAGTGCCTCCTTCGCCGGTGACTACCGCTATGCTCCCGCCGCGTTGGGCAGGTACGTCTACGACCAGGCGGAGGTCGCCGAGGCGCAGTCCGGCTACTACGCCGGCACCGAGCTCTCCGGCGTCGCCTACAAGGTGTACCACCACACCGCCGCGATCAACGTGGGTGTTGCGGTGGCCCCGGACAAGGCCGGACAGTGTGTGTACATCGGGGTGCAGGAGTACTACTCGGGCGGGTGGCACGCCATCCTCAGTAGTTCCTGCCAGAAGCTCGGCCAGGCCAGTGACCTGGCGGGCAGGCTGGTTCTGAAGAACGCCACCGGCCACCTGTTCCGCTTTGTCGCGGAGTATGTGCGCAGCGCCTCCGACACCAGCAACCTCAACACCTGGGGGACCTGGCAGTACTTCACCGTCAGGACCTGACCGCGCACGCAGGGCCGACCCCCGGTGGGCGGTGGGGTCGGCCCTGGAACCGGGCAGATCGGGATATTGTGCAGGATTTCCCGGTGCACATATGAGGTTCGAATACCAATCACGTAAAGGAAGTTGTGAGTTCTCCCAGTAATTGGACATAATCGCAGACCACATGACCTGTCGAACCCGTGTTCCGGGTTCCGGGTCGCGCGTGGGCCCCGACCTGTCGACGGTGGGGCTGCCGGCCATTTCGTGGGAGTGAGTTATGGGGGCCAGTGACCCCGGGTCCGAAGTGCGTGAGGGTGGGACAGCGGACAACTCCGGCGCAGGGCAGGGGGATTCGGCTGAGAAGGGCACGGCGGGCGCAGCCGCGGGCGGGTCGGCGCCGACGGACCTGAGCGGGCCGGAGGCAGTGCCCGAGGCGGCACCGAAACCGGTGCCCCAGGGAGTGCCCGCGTTGGTTCCCGAACCGGTGTCCGAGAGAGCGCCCGGGGAGGTGCACGAAGCGGTGCCCGGGACGGTGGAGACGCCGGCGGTGGCGGACGCGATACCGGGCCCTGATCCGGGCCGGGACCCGCAGCCGCAGCCGGTGGCTGAGCCGCAGTCGGCTCCGGCCGGGACCGCGGCGGTCACCGGACCTGTGCCGAACGCGCTACCCGTGCCCGGCGGTTGGGCTGCGGGCTATCCGCCGGTGCCGCCGCCACCGCCCGGGTTCCAGGCGCGGCAGGTCTGGGGGGCCTCCCCGGCGGTACCGGCGTTCGCACCGGTACCGGTGGGTACGGCCAAGGCACGGTCGCGGGTGGCGCTGTACGTCTCGCTGGCCGTGGCCGGGTTCCTGGTGATCGCCGCTGGGACCGCCGGTACCGTCGTCGCCCTGGGCAGTCCGCAGGGTGGCTCGGTCTCGGTGCAGGCCGCCGCGCCCAAGGTGGCGGCCACCCCGAGCCCGTCCGCGACCGCTGCCGCACCGGCCACCACCGCGCCGGTCGTGGTGCCGACCATCGCCCCCTCGCCCACCTCCTCCGTCAAGGGCTCGGTCGACGACGGCAGCCACAGTGGCGATCTGCGCTTCTTCCTGCTGCCGATCCCCGATGGCGCGCAGCCGATCGACGCCGCCACCGGCTCCCTGGAGAGCCTCAAACAGCTGTCCCAGAACATGGACGACCCCAGCCAGGGCCTGGCCGACCTGAAGAGCTGGAACTGCACCGGCGGCGCCTTCCGCGCGTACCGCAGCAGCGACGCCACGATGACGATCACCACCGAGTTGCTGCACTTCGCCGACGGGAGCGACGCCTCGGGCTGGTTCTCCGGTTTCCGCTACGAGGGCGGCAGTTCCTTCTCGGTCTCGCAGGTCCCCGACTCCGGGGGCTGGGAGTTCGATCCCAGCGGCGGCGACACGTTCGGCAGCCTCCACGGATACGGCTATGACGGCGACGTCATGTACGAGATCGATATCGACGGCCCGGGCAAGATCCCGCACTCGCTGCTCATCCCGTTGATGCAACGTGAACGGAAGCTGCTGAGTACCGGCCACTGAGCACCGGTCACCGCCGCATGCCGGGCCCGCCGCCCGCCGCGCAGTCCGCACGTCCTTGCTCACCCCCCCCGTGGAGAAACGTTGACCACCGAACCAGCCGACTCGGCGGCGGACCAGCCGCCGCCGTCGAAGCCGAGGCGGCGCGGCCGGACCGCGCTGCTGATGGCGGCAGCCGTCGTGCTCGGCGTGCTCGGCGGCGGTGCCGCCGGTTACGCCGCCCAGTCCGCCCGCAAGCCCACTGCGCTGCCGCCGCTGGCCGTGCCGCAACCCCGGTACCCGGCTGCCCGGGTGGCGGTACCCCCGCTGCCGCCGAGTCAGGACGACATGGTGCGCACGGACGGGGACCTGACCAAGCTGCTGCTGCCGACGCCCAAGGGGGCGTCCCTGCCGCAGGGGATCGGCTCGTTCGACTCCTGGGTGAACATCGCGCAGTTCTCCGAGGGCTACCAGGACCCCGCGGGGGAGTTCGCCTGGCTCTCGGACCACGACTTCCGCCGGGCGGCGTTGGGCACCTGGGACCAGGGCGACACCTATGCCATCGTGCAACTGGTGCAGTTCACCCACGCCTACGAGGCCAACGCCCTGTTGATGATCCAGAGCGAGTCCGGCTTCGCCAAGCCCTGGACCGGGAGCAGCAGCGTTCCGCTCCCCGGGTCGAACGACGGGGTGGTCTTCCCCGGCGTGGCCCAGCACGGGTCCGACGGCGCGACCTACTACGAGGGGCGCGCCTTCGCGGTGCACGGCGACCTCGCGGTGGAGATCTACCTGCAGGACGGCAACGGAAAGGTCAGCAAGCAGACGTTGCAGACCCTTCTCCAGGAACAGTTGGAGCGACTGTGACCACTGATCTCAGCCAGCCCC
>Ga0302314_10023284_pt1 | contig 10113 bp, 9 predicted proteins | sample III_Palsa_N2_3_FD_200533 | JGI IMG/M metagenome (GOLD analysis project Ga0302314, IMG submission 200533) | Peat permafrost microbial communities from Stordalen Mire near Abisko, Sweden - III_Palsa_N2_3 | ecosystem: Environmental > Terrestrial > Soil > Palsa > Peat permafrost | place: Sweden...
CAGGCCTCTATGCCGTCGCGCACCTTGGTCGGCGAGCCGAACAGGCAGTTGTCGTTCAGCCAGCGGTCGGTCATCAGCCCGGGCAGACGGTCGAAATCCTTGGCCGCGATGGCGGCCTCGACCGCCGTCATCTCCTCGACATAGCCGGCTTCCTTCCAATAGTTCCGATAATTGGGCAGTCGGCAGTACATGGTCAGGGTCTTCTGCACGACCGCTTTGGCCGCTTCCTCGTCGGCGTCGATCACGGTGGGCGCCATGTCGCCCAGGAAGAAGCCGGTGTCGCGCCGCGCCTGGGGAGCCAGCTTCAACTGGGTGGGTGTGTAGCTGCGGCTGGCGTTGGCCCACACCGCGCCCTCGCCGATCTCCACCGCCAGCGCCAGCATCTTGCTGCGCAGGCTGGCCAGGACGATGGGCGGCAGCGGCCCGGTCGACGGCGCCGCCGCGCGCATGGCGGCGACATAGGCGCGCATGTCGGCCAGGGGCTTGCCGACGGTCACCCCATGGGCGGCGTGGGCCGGCGCGTGACTGACGCCGACGCCGAGCTTGAAGCGTCCGCCGCTGATCTCGTGGATGAAGGCCGCGCTGCGGGCCAGCTCGGCGGGCAGGCGATAGTAGATCGGCTGGATGGTCGTCCCCACAGCGAGGGTGTTGGTCGCCTGGGCGATGGCCTGGCACAGTCCCACGCAATCCCCGGCGCCGGCGGTGGCGCAATAGACGCCGGCAAAGCCGCGCCGTTCCACGTCCTTGGCCAGTTCGATCGTCTGCAGGCGGCGGCCCGGTGTGGCGGCGAGGTGGATGGCGGGCATGCGGGTCATGGTCTTAAGTCCTCTCGCCCCCGCTATAGCGTGTCGACCTCGGCCTGCGGTTCGAGCACCACCACCGGGATCTCCCGCTCGGTTCTGGCCTGATAGGCGGTATACGGCGGGAACTCGGCCGCCATCTTGGCGAACAGCCGCTCGCGTTCCGCGCCCTTGGCGCTGCGCGCCAGGCCACGGTACTTCTTGTCACCGACCTGGAAGCCCACCTCAGGGTTGGCGTCGAGGTTCAGATACCAGGCCGGATGCTTCGGCGCCCCGCCCTTGGAGGCGACGATGACGAAATTATCGCCGTCCTCGCCATAGATCAGCGGGAGCAGCTTGGCCTCGCCGCTGCGCCGACCGATGGTCTTGAGGATCAGGCAGGGCGTCTCCGCGGAACCGCCGGCGCGACTGAAGTCCACCAGATGGCCTTCGGCGCCATTGGTTCGCTGATAAAGGTCCAGATGGGCCTCGATCCAGCCCGGGCCGCCGATCTCGATCTTGGTGGACATGCCTTGGTCTCCCTGTTCGTTGATCGACAGACAAACATGGCCCGCGGCTTGGCGCCAGAGGGCTCGGGCTCGTCGCCGGGGCGATCTGCGTCATCGATGGTTGCTATCGTCCCGGTTTGGCCCGGCGGCCCAGGCCTCGCCCCCCAGCCGGAGGGCCTCAGCGAGATCGTCAGGTGTGTCCACGTCGAGGGCAAGGCCGGGCCGGGCGACGACCGTCAGGCGGGCCCCGGCCTGCCGCTGATGCCGTGCGAAGCTGTCGGGGCCGAAGCGGAACCGCACCGTGACGCCGGTGTCCAGCGCCAGGGCGTTGACCCCGGTGCCATGCCGGTCCGGGGCGATCGCACCGCCGCCGCGCGCCGCGGTCAGCAGGGTCTCGACATCATCCGCCGTCACCAGCGGCAGATCGGCGTGGATGATCAGGCGGGGCCCGGCGATCTGCGCGGCCTGAAGTTCGGCGTTGAGCCCCCGGCCCCGGTCCGGCAGCCAATCGAGGTCGTCCCGGGTGGGGCGGGTTTCGGAGAGCACGCTGATCCGGCCCACTGCCGGACAGGCCTGCAGCACGCTGATCACGCGATCGAACAGCGCCTGGGCGAGCCGGTCCCGCTCGGGCGGCGACAGGGCGGGGGCCAAGCGGGTCTTGCGTCTGCCCGCCGTCTTCCAGGGGACGATCGCGGTCCACGGGCTCAAGCCGCCACCAGCGCGCCGGCGAGATCGACAGCGGCCCGGGCGACGCGCCGGCGGTCCTCGAGCGAGCGCATGAGCGTCGCCGTGCGCGCCACGGGAATGGATACGCCCTCGGCGTCGTCGCCGGCATCGATCAGCAGGCCGTCGATCAGGCCGGCGTAGTGGTCGGCGATGCTGGCGGGGGTCAGCGGCAGGCCGAGTTCGGCCATCAGCTTGGCGGTCGGACCCTTCACCGCCCGCCCCGCGATGAGGGGGGAAACAGCGACCACCGGCGCGGTCGCCGCCGCCAGCGCATCGCGCAGCCCTGGGACGGCCAGGATGGGATCGACGCTGAGCCAGGGGTTGGACGGCGCGACCAGGATGGCCTGGGCGCCGGCGATGGCGTCCAGGACGCCGGGACCTGGTCGGGCGGTCTGCGCGCCGGCGAAGCTCACGCGCCGTACGGACGGAGCGCATTGCCGCACGATGAAATAGTTATGAAAGCTCAGGCGTCCTTCTTCCGTGTCGATCAGGGTCGCGACCGGATCATCGCTCATCGGCAGGATCGCCGTGGCGAGGCCCCAGGCGCGCGCGATGGCGGCGGTGACCTGCGAGAGGCTTTCGCCCCGGGCGAAGGCGGCGAGGCGCAAGACGTGGAGGGCCAGGTCGCCATCGCCGAGGTTGAACCAGTCGGGTCCGCCCAACTCGCGCAGGGCGGCCATGAACGACCAGGTCTCGCCGCCCCGGCCCCAGCCCCGCTCCACGTCGGACTTTCCCGCCAGGGTGTAGAGCAGGGTGTCGATGTCCGGCGAGATCGGCAGCCCCAGATGGATGAGGTCGTCGCCGGTGTTGACGATGGCGGTGATCTGGCCGGCGGGCAGCAGGGCCGCCAGGCCCAGGACCAGCTTCGCCCCGCCCACGCCGCCGGTCAGCACGGTCACATTCATCGGAACAGATCCTCGGCCTCGGGGCGGATCAGATCCGCCGCGGGCCGCTCCGCGCCGCTCCAGGCGAGGCCCCTGACCACGGCCGCGGGGACGCCCTCGTCGGCCTCGCCCATGATCAGCCCCGCGGCGGCGGCCGCCAGGTCTGCCAGCGCGACCTGGGTGACGGCCAGGGGCCGGCCGGCCCGGTCGTGCGCCCCGCGGCGGTCGACCAGGGCCGGAAACCCCGCGGCGCCGATGGCCACATTGGTCACGCCCACGCGCCAGGGCCGCCCGAAGCTGTCGGAGATGATCACGGCCGGGGCGTCAGGCTTGAGGGCGGCGCGCAGGCGGGCGGCGGCGCCGTCAGGGTCGCGGGGCAATAGCAGCACGCGACCGTCCCCGCCGGGGCCGAGGTTCGATTGGTCGACGCCGGCGTTGGCCATGACGCAGCCGCTGTGGTGGCGCGTGATCAACACCCCGGGGACGGCGCGCACGATGCTCAACGATTCCCGCAGGATCAGCGCGACCAGGCGGGGATCTTTCCGTGTCCTCTCGGCCAGCTCCCGCGCCTCTTCATCCGGCTCGACCGTCTCGAGATCGACGTACAGATCCTCCGCCTTGGAGACGATCTTCTGGGTCACGACCAGGATGTCCGCGCCCCGCGCACCCCCGGCAAGGCCGGACATGGCCGCCGCCAGCAGGGCCGCCAGGTCATCGCCCGGGCGGATTTCCGGAAGACCGATCAGGGGCAGAATCTCGATCATGCTGCGGGTTTCGCGACGTCGGGAATGGCCGTGAAGCGCAGCCCCGCCCCGTCCGACTGATAGGTCCTGTTGAGGAACATCAGCACCGAGGTCATGGCCTCGGCCGCCGCCGAATTGGCCAGGGACCCGCCATGCAGGGCCCGCAGGCCCGCGGCCTCGGCCAGGGCCACGCCCACGGCCCGGTCGGTCCTGACGTCGCCGAACACCAGGCAGTCACAATCCACGGGCCCGGGCACGGCCAGCTTGTGCGCGGCGAGGTTGTGAAAGCCGGATATCACCCGGACGTTTTCACCCAGCAGCGCCTGCGCCCGCTGGGCGGCGCTTCCCTCCGGCGGAAGCTGCACCCTCATCACCCGCGGCGGGACCAGCGGGACGGTGGTGTCGAGCACGATCTTGCCGTCGACGTGCGGGGCGATCTCGGCCAAGGTCTCTGCCTGGGCGGCGAAGGGAACCGTGACCACGATGATATCCGCCGCCGCGGCGGCCTCGGCGTAGGCCATTCCGGATCGCGAGCCGATCAACACCTCGAGACCCGCGGCGCTCCACCGCGCCGCCAGGGCCGCGCCCAGCTTTCCCCTGCCGCCGATGACGGCGATCGTCATATCTTCGAGCATGGCAGGTCCGGGCCGCGGCGTAACGCCTAAGGGCGCCGACAAGAGCATGCGGCGCCGTGCGGCGAAAGCGCCGAAGGACACTCAATCGTCGAAGCGCTCCGCCCCCCTACGCCTTTGCTGCACCCAGCCCCAGCGGCCGCAGCACCCGCGCCCAGTCCTCGAGGGCGTGCTCCTGGCCCTCGACGATCTGAACGGTGAACTGCGCGTAGCCGGCGTCGCGGAGCGCCTCGACGCGGCCGGTCAGCTCGGCGGCCGTGCCGGTGAAGGTCATCGCCTGCATGATCGGCTCGGTCAGGAGGGCGCGCTCGTCATCGCGCACGTACATCAGGTGGCCGGTGTGCAGAGGCAGCCAGCGGGCGTCCGCCGGCTCGTAGGTCTGGTAGAGCCGGGCGTAGCCATCGAGCGCCTCGGCGAGGAAGGCCGGCGCCGGCACGTCCTCGCCCCAGGCGCGCCGCTCGACCATGTCGTGCATGAACACCACCGCCACTGGCCCCGCCTGGGCGATGGCGCGGGGGCTATCGGCCGGCTCTCCGTCCTCCAGGACGCAGCCCAGGGTGTACATGTTGGCGTAGAGCGCATCGGTGCGCCCGGCCGCCTGCCAGCTCGCCTGCATGTCCTTCAAGGCCTCGATCGCCGGCCACGGCGATCCGCTGAAGAAGGTCCAGCCCGCGCCGAGCCTGGCCCCCAGCGCCCGCCCCTTGGGGCCGAAGGCGGAAAGGTGCAGGGGAATCTCGTGCGCCAGGTCGATCAGGCCCAGTTCCGGCACGAGGAAGCGGACCTTCTTCTTCTCCCCCTCCAGCAATGCCTCGACGGTTTCGCCGCGCAGCAGGCCCTGCACCTCGGCCACATACCGCTCCAGATCGGCGAGCCTGATCGCCTTCTGGCCCATGGTGCGGCGGCCGGTGAATCCCGTGCGGACGCCGAAGTCGATGCGTCCCGGCGCGAGCTTGTTGAGGGTGGCCAGGCCATTGGCGGCGACGGGGGAGATGCGGTTCGAGGGAATGAGCACGCCGGTTCCCAGGCGGATCCGGCTGGTCGACCGCGCCGCCAGCGCCATGCACACGAACACGTCCGGGTTCAGCAGCTGGGTGTCGTAGAACCAGGCGTGGGTGAACCCAAGCGCCTCGGCCCGCTCCACCACGCGCCAGCTCTCGGTGGAGGAGGCGAAGGCGACTCCAAAGTCCATGGTCTGAACCTCCCTTCGCCGGTGGGGTTGACGGGCCCGACCGTGACGCTTGGCGCGCAGGTTTACAGAGGCCCGAGACGGAGTCCACCGCTCTGCGGCGCGGGCAATTCGGCGCAGTCCCGCGACGGGCCTCAGACCGCTCCCGCTGTCCGCATCGCCTCGATCTCCGCCTGGCTATACCCCAGCCAGGTCAGCACCTCGTCCGTATGCTCGGGACGTACCGGCGCGGCGCCGCGCAGGGTCTTCTCGGCGCCGCTGATGTTCATCGGCGAGGCGACCATGTGGGTGGGGCCCAGGCGCGGATGGGTGACCGGCGCGGCGACGCCCAGGTGTTTTACCTGCGGGTCGGCGAAGGCCTGGTCGATGGAATAGATCGGGCCGCAGGGCACGCCGGCGGTCTCCAGCAGCGCCACCCAGTAGGCGCTCGGCCGGCTCCTGGTCTCTTCGGCAATGGCCGCATTGAGGGCCTCGCGGTGGGCCACGCGGCCCTTGCTGGAGCGCCAGTCCGGGTTCTCGAGCCAGTCCCGCCGGCCCATGACCTCGCACATCACCTGCCAGTGCGTGGGCCACGAGGCGGCGATGTTGATGTGGCCGTCGGCGGTCGGATAGACGCTGGAGGGCGCGATGGTTGGGTGGTCGTTGCCGGTCTGGCCGGCCACCTCGCCGGACATCAGCCAGCGCGCCGCCTGGAAATCGAGCATGAACAGCTGGCTCTCCAGCAGGGAGGTGTGGACGTAGGCGCCCGCGCCGGTCCGCTCCCGGCGGAACAGGGAGATCATGATCGCCAGGGCCAGCAGGTTGCCGGCGGTCACGTCGGAGACGGCGATGCCCACCCGCATCGGCCCGCCCCCGGGCGCTCCGGTGATCGACATCAACCCGCCCATCCCCTGGGCGATCTGGTCCACGCCGGCCCGGTCGCCATACGGCCCGTCCTGGCCGAAGCCGCTGATGCTGCCATAGACGAGGCGCGGGTTGAGCGGCTGCAGATCCTCATAGGCGATGCCCAGCCGCCGCTTCACCGCCGGCCGCATGTTCTCCACCACCACGTCGGCGCGCTCGGCCAGCCGCAGGAAGGCGCCATGGCCGGCCTCGCTCTTGAGGTCCAGGCTGATGGCCCGGGTGCCGCGGTGCAGATTCTGGTAGTCGGAGTTGTCGCGCGCGACCGCGGCCTCCTCGCCGCCGCCGGGCGGCAGGATGGTGATCACGTCGGCGCCCCAATCGGCCAGGTGGCGCACGCAGGTGGGCCCCGCCCGGGCCAGGGTCAGGTCCAGTACGATCAGGCCGGCGAGGGGAGGCTCGGCCACGGCGGGAAATCCTCCGTATTCGATCAGACCGGGCGCCGCGGGGACGCTCGCGCCGCTTGTGGAACACCTTCCCATCGCGTGCGCCCGTCGGCAACCAGCCCAGACAATCTGGACGCGGGAAGCGCGGCGCCATATCCCTCCTGATCAGGAAACACCGAGGGAAGATCCAGGCCATGAAGACGCGCTTGACGGAGATGTTCGGCGTCGAGACGCCCCTGGTCATGGGCGGCATGACCGGCGTGGGCTACGGCGAGCTGGTGGCGGCGGTCGCCAACGCCGGCGCGCTCGGCTTCATCACCGCCCACATGTTCAGGTCGGGGCAGGAGCTTCTCGATGAAATCGACAAGACCCGCAGCCTGACCGATAAGCCGTTCGGGGTGAACCTGACCCTGCTGCCCTCGATCAACCCCATTCCCTACGACGAGTATCGCGAGGCGATCATTGTCTCGGGCATCAAGATCGTCGAAACCGCGGGTCGCGCACCCACCGATCACCTGCCGCGGTTCAAGGAATTCGGGGTCAAGGTGATCCACAAATGCACGTCGGTGCGCCATTCGGTCTCGGCGGTGCGGCATGGCGTGGACGTGATCAGCATCGATGGGTTCGAGTGCGCCGGCCACCCGGGCGAGGACGATGTCGGCCTGATCGTGCTGCTGCCAGCGACGGTGGATGCGGTCGACGTGCCGGTGATCGCCTCGGGCGGCATGGCCGACGGGCGCAGCCTGGTGGCGGCGCTGGCGCTGGGCGCCGATGCGATCAACATGGGCACGCGCTTCTGCGCCACGGTGGAAGCCAAGATCCACGAGAACGTGAAGCGCAAGATCGTGGAGAACACCGAGCGCGATACGGTTCTGGTCGGCCGCACCCTGCGCAACACCGCCCGGGTCGCCCGCAACGCGATCGCCGAGCAGGTGGCGGAGATTCAGAAGGATCCCACCAAGACCTTCGCCGACGTAAAGGAGCTGATGGCCGGCGTGCGCGGCCGCGAGAGTGTGCTGAAGGTCGGGGATATGGACGGCGGCATCTGGTCGTCCGGCCAGAGCCAGGCGCTGATCCACGACATTCCCACCTGCGCCGAGCTGGTCAGGAACATCATGGCCCAGGCCGACGGGGTCCTCGCCGATCGGCTGGCCCGGATCGCCGCCTAGAGCGCTATCCGCTCCGACCTTGCGCCTGATAGAGGCCCGAGGCGATCAGTCGATTGGGGAAGCGGCGTGGACGGCCGGCCGGGCGCTGCTCGACAAAGAGTATGAGGAGGCTCTGGACCGGGGAGTGGCGAACTACACGCCGACGCTTCCAGACCACGCGTCAGATGACTCTATCCTGGCCGAGTCAGTTCGGATCACGCGCCGTCGCTGACGGGCGGCCAGATTGCCGAGGATCTGTCTCGACCTGAACCTCTGGTGCGGCGCCTTCATCGCCCGTCGCCTTGCACGCGACGACACCGCTGCGATTGGCTTGGTCGAGGCCGTAAGGCCTGGGCTGGACGGGCTGATATCCTGGTGGCGGCGAACCTGGCGGATTTTATCCACGACGATGATCAGAGGGTCCTGGAGGGCCGGATCTACCGACTGAAACGCGGCGGAGACACCATGCTCCTGGCGCATCCTTTTGAGGCCATCCGGTGGCTGCGCAGGCCGTCGGGAGAGCGATAGGGCCACGCTCATCCGAATGCTGCGCGGCGATCGCTACCGTCGCGCAGCAGCCTCGGCGACGATCGATGGGACGAGCGTCTGGAGTGCGGCGAGCCGGGGGTCGTCACGCACGATGCCGCGATAGGGACAGCCCTCGATCTCCGCCTCGGCCAATGCGGCAAGGGCGCTCTTCGGCCCTTCGAGGGCGAGAACCACCGGGGCGAGCAGACTGGGCGGCGCCGGAAGGTCTTCGAGATCGCTCGCGGCGCTCATCTCCCGGCGCGCTTCCTCGATCCTGCCAGCGCTCGCCAGCGCGCCGACGAGGAACAGTCTGGCTGTCGGCGAATGGATGGCCTCGTCGCAGGCGCGCCTCGCCGACCGGACGGCGTCCTGATGTTCTCCGTGCCAGGACTTGACCAGCGAGGTCACACCCAACGAGAGCGGATGGCCGTGGAGATACTCGACGCCCTCGGCCATGGCGTCGCGCGCTTCGCCCGGCCGACCCGAGCAGAACAGCAGGTAGCCCAGAAGCGCCCTCGCGGCAGGCGCGAACGGATTGAGGCTTACGCCGGCGGCTGCCTCCGAGGCGCCCTCGCCCGGCCGCCCGAGCGTGGCGAGGCACCAACCGTACCATAGGCGCAACAGCCAGTTGGCGGGCTCGAGCTCCACCGCCCGCGCGCAATCGGCCAGGCCCGCGGGGTGGCCCTCGATCGCGGTCGCGCACCAGCCGCGGGCGCCCAGCGCGGTGGCGTCCGCGGGGTCGATGGCCAGGGCGCGCGCGGCGGCGCGCCTGACCGACTCGGCGGCGGCGCGAGGCCTCAACCGCCGGTCGATGGCTTGCCACACGCCGATCTCGGCGATCAGGGCCCAACCTCCGCCGCAGGTCGGATCGAGCTCCACCGCGTGTTCGGCTGCACGGATGGCCAGGCGCTGATCCCGCAGTCCGGTCAGAGAACGCGCCTGAGCCAGAAGCTGGCTGACTTCGGTCGAAGGGCCACGCTGAACGGACTCGGAGACCGGTCGGACCGGCAACGCGAGCCGATAGCCGCGTCCGTAATGAGTCTCCAAGACCTCGCCACCGAGCTTGCGGCGCAGGGTCGAGACGCAGCGACTGAGGCTGGTGATCCCGACGGCTTCACCCGGCCAGACCCGTTCGAGCAAGTCGTCGGGGCTGACGAGCGAGCCCGCCGCCTCCACCAAGTGCAGAAGAAGTGATCGCTCCTTCGGGGTCAGGCGAACGGCCTCGCCGCCCCTGAACACGCGACCATTGGCGAGCTGGAAGTCACCGAACTTCACCACGCCGCCGTCCTCAGGCAATGCCGACGCCCCGCTCCCCGCTGATGTCGTCGGAGTCCTTCTCACGCGCGACCTGTGAGCCTCACCTGAGCGGCGGTCCATTTTCGACCCACCGTGACGATTTGGATTGCGTCGGATAGCCCACGGCGATCCTTCCGGCGGCGTCCTATTTCGCAAGAGTCGAGGCGGCGGCTCACGATCAGCGCGACCGGTACGCTGGTTGATCGCATCAAGACTACTGCTGCGTGGCGCAAGTGGAGACCTATACAAAACCTCGGAAACGCGCACATGCGTCGATTCGACGCATGGCGCCACAAGTGTCATCATAGGCTCTGTCGTGACCCAGTACAACGAATCGCCGCTGTAACTGTCGCCGCTTGTTGACTGCTCTTGACGGCCCCTCGGCGGTGTCTGCAT
>Ga0302314_10023285_pt1 | contig 10112 bp, 9 predicted proteins | sample III_Palsa_N2_3_FD_200533 | JGI IMG/M metagenome (GOLD analysis project Ga0302314, IMG submission 200533) | Peat permafrost microbial communities from Stordalen Mire near Abisko, Sweden - III_Palsa_N2_3 | ecosystem: Environmental > Terrestrial > Soil > Palsa > Peat permafrost | place: Sweden...
CGTCGAGGCGCCCGTAGCGGTCGCGGTGCGCCTGAACGACGCCCTTGATCCCGTCCTCGTCATTGAGGTTCGCGGCGATCTGTTGGACCTGGAAGCCCTTTTCTTTGAGCGCCTGTGCCACGGCGGCGAGCGGCTCCGGCTTGCGGGCGGTCAGCGTCAGGCTGTAGCCGTCCTCCGCGAGGGACTCGGCGATCGCGAGTCCGATCCCGCGCGAGGCCCCGGTGACGATGGCGGCGCGGTCTGGCATTGCGGGCGACCCTACCACGGCGCTGGATAGGCGATGTGGCGCGGGCCGGCCACTGGACCTGCCACGACTCGGAGTCGAGGCCGGCCGCTCGACCTGCCTCGACTCGGAGTCGAGGCCGGCCGCTCGACCTGCCACGACTCGGAGTCATTTTGTTCCCCAGGAGGGCACAAAATGACTCCGAGTCGTTAGCCCACAGGCAAACTTGTAAGTCTGGGCTTATCAGTTAGGCTTTGTTCATGGCCGCAGACGTGCCCTCCCCAAACCTGCCCCGCGCCGAGGAGCCCACCCCTGAGGATGTCGCCGTTGCGGTTGCCGATGGCATCCGCCTGCTCTACCGCCGGCTCAAAGAGCCGCTTGCCGAAGGCGAGCTGACGCTGCCCGAGCGTTCGGCGCTCGGCCGGATCGAACGTGGCGGCCCGATGACGGCCACGGCTCTGGCCAAGCAGGAGCAGATCAGTCCCCAGTCGATGGGCGCGACCCTGGCTCAGCTTGAGGAGCGTGGCTACATCGCGCGCACCCCCGACCCTGATGACGGCCGCCGCCAGATCGTCTCCGTGACGGATGCCGGCCGCGCGGCAGCGCACGCCAAGCGTGCCGCCCGCAACGCACTGCTGACGGCCGCCGTCGCGGAGCACTTCAGCCCGGAAGAGCGCGCCCAGTTGATGGCTGCGGCGCCGCTGCTGCAACGGCTGGGTGAAGTCGCCTGATGAATTTCGGTAGAGGCAGGACCGTCGCGGGGCGGTCGGGGTCCACCTCGGGAAGCACCCCGTCTACCCCGTCCGCGCAGTCCACCCCGTCCACCGCGTCCGCGCAGTCCACCCCGTCCACGCCATCCGCCCAGGCCACACCAACCCCGAACGGCAAACCGGACGACAACTACAAGTGGATCGCGCTCGCCAACACCACGGCGGCGGTGTTCATGTCGCAGCTGGATGGCTCGATCGTGCTGATCGCGATGCCGGCGATCTTCAACGGCATCGGGCTCGATCCGCTCGCAGCCGGGAACATCGCCTTCCTGCTCTGGATGATCATGGGCTACCGGCTGGTGCAGGCGGTGCTGGTGGTCACGGTCGGACGCTTCGGCGACATCTACGGGAGGGTGCGGATCTACAACTCGGGCTTTGCGGTGTTCACGGTCGCCTCGGTGCTGCTGTCGTTCGATCCGTTCCGCGGGACCCATGGCGCCGACTGGCTGATCGGCTGGCGCCTGCTTCAGGCCGTCGGCGGCTCGATGCTGCAGGCCAACTCCCCGGCGATCTTGACCGACGCCTTCCCGGAAGAGCAGCGCGGCTTCGCGCTCGGCACCAACCAGGTGGCCGGGCTTGGCGGCATGTTCATCGGCCTGGTTGCAGGTGGTGTGCTCGCAAGCATCGACTGGCGTGCGGTCTTCTGGGTCAACGTGCCGGTCGGCATCTACGGCACCGCCTGGGCCTACTGGAAGCTGCGCGAAACAGGAATTCGCCACAGGGCGCGCATCGACTGGTGGGGCAACATCACCTTTGCAGTCGGGCTCAGTGCTGTGCTGATCGGGATCACTTACGGCATCCAGCCTCACGGCCACCACACGATGGGCTGGACGAGTCCGTTCGTGCTGACGATGCTGATCGGCGGCATCGTCCTGCTGGTCGCCTTCGTGCTGGTGGAGCAGCGCGTCAAGGCGCCGATGATTCAGCTCGACCTGTTCAAGATCCGTGCCTTCAGTGCCGGCAACATCGCCGGCTTCACGATGTCAATGGCCCGTGGCGGGCTGCAGTTCATGATCGTGATCTGGCTGCAGGGGATCTGGCTGCCGTTGCATGGCTACAGCTACAGCAAGACGCCACTATGGGCCGGGATCTACATGCTGCCGCTGACGGTCGGCTTCCTGATCGCCGGTCCGATCTCCGGCGCCGCCTCCGACAAGTTCGGCTCGCGCGGGATCGCCACGGCCGGCGCACTGCTCTGCGCCGCCGGCTTCGCGGGCATGCTGCTGCTCCCCTCGAGCTTCAACTACCTGGTGTTCGCGCTGCTGCTGGCGATCATCGGGGTCGCTCAGGGCATGTTCACCTCCCCCAACTCGTCATCGATCATGGGCTCGGTCCCCGCCAATCAGCGCGGAGTCGCATCCGGCATGCGCTCGACCTTCATCAACAGCGGCACCGCCATATCGATCGGCGTGTTCTTCACGCTGATGATCGCCGGGCTCGCGAACCGGCTGCCGACGACGCTCAGCCGCGGCCTGCAGGCGGCCGGCGTGCCTGCGAGCCTCGCCCACCACGTCGCCTCACTGCCGCCCGTGTCATCGCTGTTCGCCGCGCAGCTCGGGATCAACCCGCTGAAGCACCTGCTCGCCGGCAGCGACGTCCTGAACCGGCTGTCACCATCAGCGCAGCAGCGCCTGACCGGCCACGAGTTCTTTCCGCACCTGCTGACGCAGCCGTTCCACGACGGCCTGATCATCGTGTTCGCGACGGCCGTCGGGCTTTCCCTGATCGCGGCGGTCGCATCGCACCTGCGCGGCCCCAGCCTCCAAACCCAAAGACGAAAGGCAACATGACAACCGAAGCAATCGAGCCGATCAACCCCAGCCGCGCCGCCCTGCTGGTGATGGACTACCAGAACGGCATCATTGGCATGGTCGAGAACGGCGACGAGCTGGTCCCGATCACCCGCAACCTGATCAGGACGTTCCGGGAGCACGGCGGGACAGTCGGCTACGTGCGCGTCGCCTTCGCCGATGAGGACTTCGTTGGCGTACCGGAGACCAGCGGGATGCTCGCCATGGTGCCCGAGGAGCGCCGCGCGATGTTCCACGCCGACTCCCCCACGACCCAGATCCACGAGTCGCTCGCCCCACAGGAGGGCGACATTGTCGTGCGCAAGAAGCGCGTCGGCGCCTTCAGCACCACCGATCTGCACGAGCAGCTCCAGGCCCGCGGGATCGACACGCTGGTGCTGGTCGGCATCAGCACCGGCGGCTGCGTCCACTCAACCGTCCTGGACGCCTTCGACCGTGACTACCGCATCCTCGTGGTGAGAGACGCCTGCGCCGACCGCGAGCTCGAGGTCCACAACTTCCTGTTCGACCACGTCTTCAACAAGCGCGGCACGGTGGTTGAGGTCCGCGAGCTGCACGCCCTGCTCCACTAGCGGTGTCCCGGTGCCCCTCGGCGGTTGGGGGTGGGTCGGCGCCTCAGGCCAGCAGGCCCAGCCGCTGCGCCTTCTGAACTGCCTCGGTGCGGTTGCGCACCTCGAGCTTGCGGTAGAGCGAGCTCGTGTGCTCCTTGATCGTGTGCGGGCTGAGGTGCAGCTCCGCCGCGATCTCCGGGTTGGTGGAGCCGGCGGCCATCAGGTTCAGCACCTCGCGCTCGCGGTCGGAGAGACCGAGGACACCGGGGCGCTCCTGGCGCTCGAATACTGTCCCGCCGAGGCCGACCCGGCGGACCGCCGCAGCGATCTTCGCCGCCGGCCAGTCCTTGTAAGCGAAGCCGGACGCGCCGGCGGCGCGGGCTGCGCTGGCGGAGATCTCGCCGGCACCGGAGCAGAGCAGCACCCGTACGCTCGAGTCGATCGCACGGAGCCGTTCACAGACCTGGGCACCGGACTCCTCGCCGATGAACAGGTCCACGACCGCCACATGCGGCCGGTAGCGGTTGGTCAGCTCGACCGCCTCGTCACCGTTGGAGGCGGTCACGCAGCGCTCGACCCAGGGCTGCTGGGTGAGCATAAGCCGGAACCCCCAGTGGACGACCGCATGGTCATCAACCACGAGCACCCGTAGACGCTCGGGGCTGCGGGCCGTTTCAGTCGCCATATGGCACCACCAGCCGTACCTGCCAGGTGGCGCCATCACGCGGCCCGAACTCAACGATGCCGCCGGTCTGCAGCGCCTCGAAAGCCGCCAGCCGCAGACCCATGCCCGGGTGTGGACGACGGCTGTTGGGCACGCCATCGTTGATGACCTCCAGCACGAACGTGTCGTCGCTGAGCTCAGTACGAATGGCCACGTGGCTGGCCTCGGCGTGCTTGCTGACGTTGCGCAGCGCCTCAATCAGGACGCTCTGTGCGAGCGGTTCCAGCCGCTCCGGCACCGTGCCCACGCCGCTGGTGTCGAACTCGAGCTCCGAGAGGATATTGATCCGTCGCGCGAGCTCATCGGCGAACGCGAGCCTGGGGGCGCGCGAGCTGCGCCCGAGCGGGCGCTGCATCGCCTCGCGCAGCTCGGTCAGCGCTGACTGCGTCTCACTGGCGCAGCGAGCGCGTATGTCGGCCGGCAGATCACCTTCGCCGTCTAGGACCATCGAAACCCCGAACAGCCGCTGGATCACGCCCTCGTGAACCTCTCGCGCCAGATCGATCCGCTGCCGCAGCTGCCGCGAGGTCTCAGCCTGGGTCGCGACACTCCGGGCCACCGACGCGAGCGCCGCGGCCTTACCAAGGGTCCACAGCAGATGCCGCTCGGTCTCATCCAGCGGGGGCGACTCGATGCTGCGCTCGGCCAGGATCACGCCGACGGCGCGGCCGGCGGCGTACATCGGCGCGCACATGAACCGCAGCGGCCCACCGACGACCTCCGCATACTCGGCCGGCAGCTGGCTGCGAATGTCACCGGCGATCTCAACAACCTCGTCCCGTTTCATCGCGCGCGCCGCGATCTGAGCGGTATCAAGCGATACGCGCACGCCCTCGAAGATCCTGAGGTCGACCCCGTGACTTCCGACCGCTCGCACCTGGCGGCTCTCCGGCTCGTAACGGAAGATCAGCGCGCGACGCAGCCGCACCAGCCGGCAGATGGCCCCGCAGAGGCGGTCATAGAAGCCATCGCCGGCCGCCGGGTCCTGCTCAGATCGCGAGAGCACCTCAACGAACAGCTCTAGCGCCTCGATCGGCACGGCACTCGTAGCCGGTGCGGAGCCGGGGCTCTCGACCACATCCACGTCAGACATCTCAGCCGCCATAACGGCTAATGATGGGGCATCGCCAGATCAGCGCGCGAAAGCCTCGAAGCGTCCGATCGGACGCTTCCCCCAGCGGCTGCGCGTGGCGAAGTCCAGAAGCCGTTCCAGATAGTCGTTCAGCGGCGAGGCCTGAATGCCGGCGGGCATCAGTCGCGCGCGCGTCGCCGCGTTGTCGAACACGGTCGAGATCGAGAAGTATGGGAAGTAGACGCGGCTCGATTCAAGCGCCGCCTGTGACATCCCGCCATCGGCGCTGATGAACTCGGCCGGCGACACCACGGTCGGCAACGGCCGGCGGAAGTAATGGCTCGCGAGGTTCGCGACCTCGCCCATCGTGGTCGCGTCGGTACCGGCCGTGAGCAGGTACGTCTCCCCTGCCTGCGCCGGGCCTTCGCAGAGCTCGTGGATCGCGTCGGCAACGTAATCGATCGAGACGACATCGAGTGGCGACTCAGGCGTGGCGGGCATCGTCTTGAAGACACCTGCCGAAAAGGCGCGGAGCGGCCAATAGAGCACGTTGAAGGCCGCCGTCCAGCCACTGGTGCGGTCACCGACGACGATGCTCGGACGCATGATCATCCAAGGCAGGTCGGTGCCCTGCGAGCGCACGAGCTGCTCGGCCTCGAACTTTGACTGCTCGTAGGAGTTGCGGAAGCTCTGCCCGACGTCAAGGTCTGCCTCGCAGAAACGCCCGTCGTGCGTGCCGGCGACGTACGCGGTCGAAACTTGGGCGTAGCGGTCGAGCCCGCCCTTCTCCTGCGCGAGCGAGGCGAACTCGAGCATCCGCCGCGTGCCGTTGACGTTGGTCGCGCGGGCCTCCTCGAGCGGGAGCGCGAATGAGACCGAGGCGGCGCTGTGCACGATCGTGCTGACCTGGGCTGCCAGGTCGTCACGGCGCCGGGGCGATAGCCCCAATGAAGGCGCTGTCAGGTCTGCCGCAAGCGTCTTGACTCGGCGCGCATAGCCCTTGTGGCCACGCCCGAAGAGGTCGCGCAGCACGCCGTCGACGCGCAGGCGCGCGTCGTGGTCGGAGTTCGCACGTACCAGGCAGGTGATCTCGCGATCGCTGCGCTCCAGGTACCGCGCAAGCACTTCCATTCCGACGAAGCCGGTCGCGCCGGTGAGCAACACGCGACCGGTGTTGTTCACCGTGCCCGCCCCAGCGTGCGTAGCGCCCAGGCGACTCGAGTACGAGTGTCACGGGGCTCTATCAGCTCGTCAATCTGGCCGTGTGCGGCGGCCACCTGCGGGCGCAGGTGACGCTCGGTGTAGAGGTCAGCGAGCTCGTCGCGCGCGGCGTCAGGGTCCTCCGCCGCCGCCAGTTCGCGACGGTGGATGATCCCAACGGCGGGCTTTGCGCCCATCACGCCGATCTCAGCCTGCGGCCAGGCGAAGACGTAGTCGGCACCAAGGTCCTTGGAGTTCATCGTGATGTAGGCGCCGCCGAAGGACTTGCGCAGGATCACGGTGATCCGCGGCACTGTCGCCGAGGCGAAAGCGTGGACGAGCATGGCGCCGTAGCGGATCACGCCCTCGCTCTCCTGGGCTGTGCCGGGCATGAAACCGGGCGTGTCGACCAGAACGAGCATCGGGATGCGGAAGGCATCGCACTGATGCACAAAACGAGCGCCCTTCTCGGAGCTGGCCGAGTCCAGCACGCCGCCCAAGTACCGCGGCTGGTTGGCAAGCACCCCGACCGTTCGGCCATCGATCCGTACGAACGCGGTTACCAGATTACGCGCCCACCCAGGCGCTACTTCCAATAGCTCGCCGCCATCGGCCAGCCCCGAGATCACGCTGCGCACGTCATAGACCTTGCGCTTGTCCTCCGGCACGTGCGACGACGGATCCTCCGCGCCCGGTGCCCGTGCCGGCAGCACGGGCGAGGGCAGGTCGCGGTGACTCGGCAGATAGCCGAGCAGATCCCGCGCCAGCAGAGCGGCGTCCGCGTCGCTGCCTGAGAAGAAGTGGGCAACGCCGTTCTTCTCATGAACCTTGTAGCCGCCGAGCTCCTCAGCGGTGACGTCCTCACCCATGGCCTCGCGCACAACGCCCGGACCGGTGAGGAACATGCTCGCGCCCTCGGTCATGACGATCCAGTCGGTCAGCGCCGGTGAGTAGGCGCCGCCGCCGGCGCTGAGGCCGCTGATGATCGAAATCTGAGGAACGACGCCGGAGAGGGCGACGGTGCGACGGAAGATGCGGGCATAACCGCCGAGTGCGTTGACGCCCTCCTGCATGCGGGCACCACCGGAGCCGACGAAACCGACGACGGGGGCGCGAGCGCGGTCAGCCAGTTCCAGCACCCGAACGATCGTGTCGGCGTGAGCTGCGCCGAGCGAGCCACCGACGTAGCCCGCGTCCTGCGCGTAACAGAAGACCGGACGACCGTCGACGAGGCCAGCGCCGCCGACGACACCGTCACCGGCACGGGCCTTTTCGCCCATCTGCCCGGACATGACCTCGCTGCGGATGACGTCGAGGCTGCCCGGATCGCATAGCGCCTCAAGGCGCTCGATCGGGGTGAGGGTTTCGTTCTCTTCTGAAATCACTGTGCTCATGCTGCCAGGCCCCATTCAACGACGGTTGCACCCCAGGTGAATCCAGCTCCAAAGGCACCCAAAAGGACACGGTCGCCGTCATGCAGTCGTCCGTCCAGGTAGCAGTGCTCCAGTGCCAGCGGCAGCGTTGCCGCCGAGGTGTTGCCCAGCTCTCCGATGCAGTCAACCACGCGGTCCGACGGAAGTCCGAGCCGCTCGCCGACCGCGGTCAAAATCCGTCCGTTCGCCTGGTGGTAAACGAACAGGTCGATGTCATCGATTCCCAGCCGCGCTGCGGCCAGTGCCTGCTCGGTTGATTCGGAGAGCCGTGCGACGGCAATCTTGAAAGTCTCGTGCCCGACCATCTGAATCACGGGACGCTCGCGCGGGATCCGGATGATCTGCTCGGTGTCGCCCTCAGATCCCAGGATGATCGGGCTGATACGGCCCGGCTCACCGGTTGCGAGCAACACGACTGCACCGGCGCCGTCGGCGAAGACCGCCGCGGTGCCGCGGTCTGAAGGGTCGGTGAAACGGGTCATGAAGTCCGCGCCGATCACGACCACGCAGTTTGCGCGCCCGGAATCAACGAGCCCGGTCCCAGCGGCTAGCGCCGAGAGGAAGCCGCTGCAGGCGGAGCCGACGTCAAACGCACCCGCGCGGGTTGCCCCGATCGCGTGCGCCACGATCGGCGCCATGTTCGGCATGAGTTCGTCTGAGGTGGTGGTCGCGGCGATCACCATGTCGACCTGCTGGGGGTCGATCCCGGCGCGCTGCAGCGCGCGCTCGGCGGCGATGGCGGCGTAGGCGTCAGCACGTTCACCGGCGTGGGCGACGTGACGCGAACGAATTCCGGTGCGACGCTCGATCCAGCCAGGCTCAAGACCCAGTCGGGCCTCGATCTCGGCGGAACCAACAACGGTCTCAGGCACGGCGACGCCGACGGAAGCGACAGCGGCCCCGCCCACAACGGGCTTGATGCCGGCTGGTTCGTCGAAGTCGGCAGGACGGATGGTGGCGCTCACTGGCGCATTACTTTCAAGGGCCATGGGTCAGATTCCTAGCTTGTCTGGTTATGAACCCCCCGGCCGGGTGGTGGTTACTCCGACGCCCGTTCTTTGCGGCATTTACACCGCCGACCGATATAAAAGCCGCGAAGAACGCCTCACAGGGCAAAGTACCGAGACCCCTAACATCAAAGGCGATGCGCCTGTCCGTGCTCGACCAGTCACCGATCCCCGAAGGATCGACCGGCGTCGACGCACTGCGCAACACGATTGACCTGGCCCAACTCGCCGACCGGCTCGGCTATCACCGCTACTGGGTGGCCGAGCACCACGGCGGTCCAATGCTCGCCGGCGCCGCGCCCGAGGTACTGATCGGGCCGATCGCCTCTGCCACCAAGGACATACGTGTCGGCAGCGGCGGCGTGATGCTGCCGCACTACAGCCCGTTCAAGGTCGCCGAGGTCTTCTCGATCCTCGCCGGCCTCTTCCCCGGCCGCATCGACCTGGGGATCGGTCGCGCGGCCGGCACCGATCCGCTGACCACCTACGCGCTACAGCGCGACCGTAGGCAGGCGAGCCCCGATGACTTCCCGGACCAGCTGGCCGAACTGCTCGCTTATCTAGAGGACGACCTGCCGGATGAGCACCCTTTCTGGCGCCTCTCAAAGTCACTGCCCGGCCGCCCCGAGATCCCCGAGCGCTGGCTGCTCGGATCCTCAGCCCAGTCAGCGATCTGGGCGGCGGAAATCGGTCTCTCGTACGCCTTCGCCGACTTCATCTACCCCGGTGGAGCGGCGCTCGCCGCCGACTACAGAAAGCGCCATGCGGCCGAGCACAAGGACCGTGCTTCACGGACCGCCGTCGCCGTCTGGGCGATCTGCGCCGAGACCGATGAGGAAGCTCAGTATCTGGCGGCGCCGAGCCGTATGGCGATGCGGATGCTGCGTCAGGGCACGCTGATTCCGGTACCGCCGCCCGAGAAGGCGATCGAATATCTGAAAGCGATCGGCGAGCCCGTCGGCAGCGGTTGGGTCGAGGGCCGGCGCGGGATCATCGGCTCCCCCGCCACGGTCGCCGCCAAGCTGCATGAGGTCGCCGGCGAATACGGCGCCGAAGAGGTGATCGTGGTAACGATCACTCACGACCATCAGGCTCGCAAACGCTCCTACGAGCTGATTGCCGAGGCCGTCGGACTAGAAGCGCGAGTCCCCGAAAGCGGGGACTACGACTCCGACGCAGATACCGCCAGCGCGGCCAGCGCCGCCTGAAGGAAGCCGTTCGCTGCTTCACGCGCGATCGGGTCGATCGGCAGGAACGGCGGGAGTTCCAGGTGTGCGCTCATCTCGACGGAAATCTCGGTCGAGCTTTCAGAGAGCGAGCG
>Ga0302314_10023288_pt1 | contig 10111 bp, 7 predicted proteins | sample III_Palsa_N2_3_FD_200533 | JGI IMG/M metagenome (GOLD analysis project Ga0302314, IMG submission 200533) | Peat permafrost microbial communities from Stordalen Mire near Abisko, Sweden - III_Palsa_N2_3 | ecosystem: Environmental > Terrestrial > Soil > Palsa > Peat permafrost | place: Sweden...
CGGCGCCCGGCGGTTGGAAGCGACGGACGCGGCGACGCCAAGGAGCTCCCTGATGGCATCCGAATCCGCACCCGAACCGCCCGGGATCAAGATGACGGTGTCCCCGAACCGCCCGACCAGGCCGCGTCCTGGCTCGATCCCGATGTGAGTAGTCAGCGAATCCGCCGGCGTCCCCGTCATGCTGCCCCTCCTCCGCGCCGGGCCAGCATGACCGGGAGAGGCTGCTTTCCGCGCGCAAAGCGCATTTTACACAGGCCCCAGCCACATCAGTAGCCCGTAATTCAGCAGGGCAGCGCGACCAAGCAGTGCTCAGCAACCGGCCGGGATGGCGGTGATGTCGGCGCCCAGCGCGTTGAAGCGCTGCACGATGGCCGCGTGCCCGCGGTCGATCAGGTACCCGGGCGTCACGGTGGTCTCGCCCTCGGCAGCCAGGCCGGCCAGCACCAGCGCGATGCCGGTACGCAGGTCGTGCGCGACCACCTCGGCGCCCTTGAACTGTGCGGGACCGTGCACGATGACCGCGTTGCCGTCGAGCTCGACCTTGGCGCCCATCTTGTTCAGCTCGCCGACCAGGGTGTAGCGCCCGTCGAAGATCGTCTCGCGGATGTAGGAGGCGCCGTCGGCCATGCAGGCCAGCGCCATGATCGGCGACTGCAGGTCGGTGGCGAAGCCGGGGTAAGGCCCGGTGATCACGTTGATCGGCCGCAGCAGCTCCCGGTCCATCCGGACCGATACCACCGCGCCGTGCGTGCCGAACTCCACGCCCATCTGCTCCAGCTTCCAGCGCACCACGCCGAAGTGCTCAAGCGACGCGCCGACCAGGTTGACCTCGCCGCCGGTAATGGCGGCGGCCATCGCGAACACGCCCGCGTCGATCCGGTCCGCCATCACGGTGTGCTCGACCGCGGTCAGCTCGTCGACGCCGTGCACGGTGATGAACCCGGTGCCGCCGCCGGTGATCCGGGCGCCCATCTTGGTCAGGAACGCGATGACGTCCAGGACCTCGGGCTCCTGCGCGGTGTTGTCGATGATGGTCTTGCCGGGCGCCAGCGACGCCGCCATGATCAGGTTCTCGGTGCCGGTGTGCGACGGCGTGTCCAGGTACAGGTGCGCGCCCTGCAGCTTGCTGGCCTTGATCCGGATGACCGACTCGCCCTCGTCGACGACGGCGCCGAGCCGGGCGAACCCGCGGTAGTGGAAGTCCAGGTTCCTGTTGCCCAGGTTGCAGCCGCCGACGCCCTCGATGACGGCCTCGCCGAACCGGTGCAGCAGGGCCGGCACGAACAGCACCGAGCTGCGGAACCGGCGGGCGATCTCAGCCGGGAGCACCGGGCTGGTCAGGTTGGACGCGTCCACCACCAGCGTCCGCTCGGCCTCGTGGAACTCGACCACCGCGCCGACCGCCTCGGCCAGCTCCACGGCCCGCCGCACGTCCTCGATGGCCGGCACGTTCCGCAGCACCGTGTGGCCGTTGGCCGTGAGCAGCGATGCCGCGATCATCTTCAGCGCCGCATTCTTCGCGCCCTGCACGAAAACGGTGCCGTGCAGGGGAGTGCCGCCACGCACGCGGTAGCTGGCCTCGGGTCCGGAGATCATGGGCGCTAGCTTAGCCGGGAGAGGCGCTCGAATACCGGAGTAAGCCGTTGCGTGTACCGTTCCGGCTGGAATGCCGCTTCTAGTTCCTGCTCAGGCAGCACCTGCCCGCGGCTCGCGGCTTGCTTGCGCAGCGTGTCGCGGAACGGCGTGCCGTGCTCCCAGGTGTCCATCGCCGCCGCCTGTACGAGCGCGTACGCGTCCTCGCGCGTCATCCCCGCGCTGACCAGCTCGAGCAGCACGGCGGAGGAATACAGCAAACCGCCGGTGGCGTCCAGGTTCGCCCGCATCCGGGCGGCATCGACCTGCAGTCCCTCCATCAGCCCGATGGTCAGGTGCAGCAGGTAGTCGGTGGCGATGGCGGCGTCGGGCAGCGCGACCCGTTCCACGGACGAGTGTGAGATATCCCGCTCGTGCCATAGCGGGATGCCCTCGGTCACCGGCGTCACGTAGCCGCGCACCACCCGGGCCAGACCGCAGATCCTTTCCGAACGGATCGGGTTCTTCTTATGAGGCATAGACGATGAGCCCTTCTGGCCAGCCCGGAACGGCTCGGCCAGCTCCCTGACCTCGGTGCGCTGCCCGTGCCTGACCTCCAGCGCGATCGCCTCCGCGACGGTGACCGCGACCGCCAGCGCACTGATCCACTCGGCGATGCCGTCCCGGATCACCACCTGGGTGGCCACGTCCGCGGCCCGCAGGCCCAGTTTCGGCATGACCTGCGTCTCGATGGCCGGATCGATGTTGGAGTAGTTGCCGACCGGCCCGGACAAGGTGCCGACCGCCACCGCGTCCCTGGCCCGCACCAGCCGGTCCCGGGAGCGCGCCATGGCGAACGCGAAGTCGGCGACCCGGTGCCCCCAGACGTCGGGCTCGGCGTGGATGCCGTGCGTGCGCCCCGGCCGCAGCGTCTGGGTATGCGCCAGCGCGTGGTCCCGCAGCACCGCGACCAGCTTGCTGGCCTTGGCCACCAGCAGGTCGGTCGCCTCGGCCAGCTGGATGGCCAGCGCCGTGTCGAGCAGGTCCGAGGAGGTCATCCCGTAGTGCACGTAGGCGGCGGCCGAGCGCGGCGTGGTGTTGTCCGCCCAGGCGGTCAGGAACGCGATCACGTCGTGGTCGGTGACCGCCTCCACCGCCGCTACCGCCTCCGGGGTGGGAGGCTGAGCCGAACGAACCGGCTCCACGCTCTCGGCAGGCACCACGCCCGCCTGCGCTTGCGCCTCGAGCACGAGTACCTCGACCCGGCACCACAGCTCGTACTTGTACGCGTCGCTCCAGACGTGCCCCATCTCAGGCAGCGTGTATCGCTCGATCATGGTTTAACGGTATCTGCCGTGCCTGGTCGCGCGCCCGGCGCCAGTCATCAAGCACCGCCGCCGCCACGATCACGGTGAGCAGCGCGATCTCGGCCGTGCCGCTGAGCGTGGCGCCCACCGCCGCGGCGGCCAGTGCCGCGATCGCCGCCGCGACCCGGGAGTACTGCGTGCCGATGCGCAGCACCTGCCGGAAGGCCGCGTCGCCGGCCAGGTAGACCGCGACGCCGCCGGCCAGCGCCAGGCTAACCGGCCAGGACAGGCTGGCGGCGGCGTCCGCGATCACCCGCTTGACCCCGGCGGCCAGCATGACGATGCCGAGCAGCAGCGGGATGTAGGCGTAGAAGTACGCCTGCAGCGCAAGCGCGGGCCGGGCCGCCGGAGCAGCCCGCCGCAGCGCCGCCTCGGCCCGCTCGTCGTCGCCGACGCCGAAATAAGCCCACCACAGCGCCGCGGCCAGCGCCAGGCCGAGGATCGCCTGCGTGACGAGCGCGACGGTCACCGGATGACCCGCCGAGCCGCTGCCGATGTCGGCGACCGACTCACCGAACGCCACGATGATCAGCGCGCCGTGCCGCTCGGTGAAGTGCGCGGGCTGGATCGAGAACCGGCCGTGCGGATTGCTGACCAGCGGCGACAGGGCCTGCCCCGCGATGGCCGCGATCCACAGCAGGTAGCAGGCCAGCGCCGGGTGGCCGCCGGAAAACCCGAAGATCCCGGCTGCGAGCACCAGCAGCGCCGAGGCCCCGTTGAACGGGACGACCCGCAGGATGTTCCGGTTCACCCGCAGGTAGAGCACACTGTGCACGGCCACGACCAGCAGGTATCCCAGGCCAAGGGCGATCGCCTCGCCGCGCCGCGCGAAGGCGCCGGGGATGGCCAGCCCGATGACCAGGAACCCGGCCATGCCCAGCAGCATCAGCAGCCGTTCGGGCAGCCGGCCGGGCGTCCGGGCGTTGGTCAGCCAGGCGTAGCCGCCGTACATCCACCACAGCACGCCGAAGATGAGCAGCACTCGCAGCGCGCCGCCGGGCAAGGCCGCGGCCGCACTCAGGTCGCGGGAGAGCGTGCCGGTGAGCTGGGTGATGGTGAACACGAAGACCAGGTCGAAGAACAGCTCGATCATGCTGACCCGCAGCGGCTGATCGTCCGTCCCGTCGTCGCTTCCGGCCGCCGCGCCGGTGCCGGTGCCGGTGGCCGCCGTCCCGGCGCCCGGCTCCGCGGTCACGCGCTACTTCGACGCGAGCTCGGCAATGTCATGCCGGTACCAACCGCCGCGCATCTCGATCATTCCGGCCAGCTCGTAGGCCGCGCCTCGCGCTGCCGCGAGATCCGCCCCTGAGCCCACCACGTTCAGTACCCGTCCGCCCGCCGACACCAGGTCTCCGTCCGCGTCGACGGCGGTGCCCGCGTGCAGGATGTACGCCTCCCTGGCCTGCGGTGCCGCTGGGGTCGGCGGGGCTTCCGCCTGCGGCGATCGCGATGCCCCGGACGCAAGCACTTCGGTTCGTTCGGAAGAAAGGATTTTGATCTTGTCGCCTTTGACGGGGTTCTCCGGGTAGCCCTCGGCGGCGAAGACGACGGTCACGGCGGCGCCGGGGCGCCATCGCAGGGGCGGGGCGCTGGCCAGGTCGCCGGTGGCGGCCGCGGCCAGGACGGGGGCCAGCGGGGAGGCGAGGCGGTCCAGGATCACCTGGGTCTCCGGGTCGCCGAAGCGGGCGTTGAACTCGACGACCCGCAGGCCGGCCGGGGTCAGCGACAGGCCGACGTAGAGCAGCCCGGCGTAGGGCGTGCCGCGGCGGCGCATCACGTCGACGGCCGGCTGGACGATCGTGTCCATGGTGCGGCTGGTCAGGTCGTTCGGTGCCCAGGGCAGCGGCACGTAGGCGCCCATGCCGCCGGTGTTCGGGCCCTGGTCGCCGTCGCCGGCCCGCTTGAAGTCCTGCGCGGGCATCAGCGGGACCGCGGTGCGGCCGTCGGTGATCGCGAACAGCGAGACCTCGGGGCCGTCCAGGAACTCCTCGATCACCACCGTGCCGCAGGACCGCGCGTGCGCCCGGGCCGCCTCGACGTCGGCGGTGACCAGCACGCCCTTGCCCGCGGCCAGCGCGTCGTCCTTGACCACGTAGGGCGGGCCGAACGCGGCCAGCGCCTGGTCCACCTCGGCGCCGGTCCGGCAGGTGAACGCGGCGGCGGTGGGAATCCCCGCTTCGGCCATCACCTGCTTGGCGAAGGCCTTCGAGCCCTCGATCATGGCCGCGCTGGCGTCCGGGCCGAAGCAGCAGAGCCCGGCCGCGCGCAGCGCGTCGGCCGCCCCGGCCACCAGCGGCGCCTCCGGGCCGATCACCACCAGGTCCGGGCCGATCTCCCGGGCCAGCCCGAGGATCCCGGCCGGGGTCGGCGCGGTGCCCGGGTGGACCTGCCCGAGCGCGGCCATGCCGGGGTTGCCCGGCGCGACGTGCAGCTCGGCCGTGTCCCTGCTCAGGGCGCGGACGATCGCGTGCTCGCGGCCGCCCGACCCGATAACGAGTATGCGCACCCCGCGAGCCTACCGGCGCCCGGCCGGGCCGCCAGCAAACCCCGTCCGCTCCGCGTCCGTGCCTACTCGAACTCCGGCAGCCCAACTACTATCCGAGAGAATACTCTTGGAGTATTCTCTCGGGTATGAGCGTTCCACTGACACTGCTTGGCTTGCTCGAGCGGGGGCCAAGCCACGGATACGACCTGAAACGGGACTACGACACGTACTTCGGCCGAGGCAAGCCGCTGCGCTACAGCCAGGCGTACGCGACCCTGTCCCGGCTGGCCAGGGACGGGAAGGCGGTCGCCGGACCCGTCGAGCAGGAGGCCGGGCCCGAACGGCGGCGGTATGTCATCACCGAGGCCGGCGTCGCCGATGTGGAACGGTGGCTGGCCGAGCCCGCCCCGGCGGAGCCGGACCTGCAGAGCGAGCTGTTCGCCAAGGTGGTGCTCGCCCTGATGCTCGACCGGCCGGCTGACGGCTACCTGGACGCCCAGCGGGCCGCGCACCTGCAGCGGATGCGCGAGCTCACCGAACTCAAGCGGGACTCCGATCCCATCGGCGTGCTCCTCGCCGACCACGCGCTCTACCGACTGGAGGCTGACCTGCGATGGATGGACCACACCGCGGCCCGGCTTGACCAGCTCGCGCGAGCGGTGCGCCGGTGATGGCCGACCTCGCCGGAACCGTCGCCGCGCCCGCCGCAACTGCGAAGCTCATCGAGGCGCGGGACCTGTTCCTTTCGTTCGGTGAAACGCCGGCGCTGCGCGGCGCCACCCTGGGAGTCCGGCCGGGCGAGGTCGTCGCGGTCATGGGGCCGAGCGGCTCGGGCAAGTCCACCTTGCTGCACTGCCTGGCGGGCATCCTCGTCCCCGAGAAGGGTGAGGTCTGGTACGGCGGGCAGCGCCTGGACACCCTGAGCGACGACCGGCGCAGCGCGCTGCGCCGGGACCGGTTCGGGTTCGTCTTCCAGTCCGGTCAGCTGGTCCCCGAGCTGACCGCGGAAGAGAACGTCGCGCTGCCGCTGCTGCTGTCCGGCACCCGCCGCGGCCCGGCGATGACGGCGGCCAGGAAGTGGTTCGGCGCGCTCGGCCTGGACGGGCTTGAGCAGCGGAGGTCCGGGGAGCTGTCCGGCGGGCAGGCCCAGCGCGTCGCGCTGGCCCGCGGCCTGGTCGCCGGGCCGGAGGTGCTGTTCGCTGATGAGCCGACCGGGTCGCTGGACTCGGTGTCGGGGGAGCTGGTGATGGAGCTGCTCACCGACGCCGCCCGCGAGCACGGCACCACCGTCATCCTGGTCACCCACGACGCCCGGGTCGCCGCCTTCGCCGACCGCGAGGTCGTCGTCAGGGACGGCAGGGTCAGCACGCTCACCGGGGCCACGCCGTGATCGGGCTCGGACTGCGGCTGGTGATCAGCGGCGGCCGCGAGGCCGTCACCCGGCTGGTCGTGCTGGCTGTCGCGGTCGGTCTCGGCGTCGGCCTGCTGCTGACCGTCGTGGCCGCGACCAACGCGGTCAGCACCTGGAACAACCGGCACGCATGGTTCGTGACCGGCACCGCGTTCGTGTCCCCGGGCCCGGCGACGGCGGGCATCGCCCCGCTGTGGTGGCACCCCGCCGGTGACACCTTCGACAGCCAGAACATCTACCGCTTCGACGTGGCCGCCACCGGTACGTCGTCGCCGGTGCCGCCGGGCATCCCCCGTGACCCGGGACCGGGCCAGTACTACGCCTCGCCCGCGCTGGCCGCGCTGGCCGCGCTGCTGCGCAGCACCCCGGCAGACCAGCTGGCCGACCGCTACCCAGGCCGCCTGGCCGGGGTGATCGGCGACGCCGCGCTGCCGTCGCCGAACTCGCTGGTCATCATCATCGGGCACACCCCGGCGCAGCTGGTGGGCACGCCCGACAGCGTGCAGGTAACGTCGATCGCGGCGGCGGCGCCCTTCAGCGCCGGGGACCGGCCGGTGAACCCCAAGGGCCTGAACTACACCCCGGCCGTCGGGGGAATCCAGTCGAGCGGCATCGACCTTGTCCTGTCCGTGGTAGCGCTGGCCATGCTGGCCCCGGTGCTGATCTTCATCGCCACCGCGACCCGGCTGTCGGCCGCCCGCCGCGAGCAGCGGTTCGCGGCGATGCGCCTGGTCGGCGCGACCCGCAGGCAGGTCTCCCTGCTCGCCGCCACCGAATCGACGGCCGCCGCGGTCCTGGGGGTGGCGGCCGGCTTCGGGATCTTCTTCGGCCTGCGCGCCCCGGTCGCCGGCATCCCGTTCCTCGGCGAGCCGTTCTTCCCCGCCGAGATGGCGCTCAGCCTGCCGGACATCCTCGCGGTCGCGATCGGCGTGCCCGTGGCGGCCGCCGTGGCGGCCCGGCTGGCGCTGCGCCGGGTGCACATCTCCCCGCTCGGCGTCGCCCGCCGGACCACGCCGAGGCCGCCGCGGGCCTGGCGGGTGCTGCCGCTGCTGGCCGGCCTGGCTGAGCTCGGCTTCTTCGTCGTGCACGGCACCCCGGCATCCGTGGGCGGGGAGGTCCAGGCGCTCCTGTCCGGCTTCCTGCTCATCATCGTCGGCCTGATCATCGCGGGCCCGTGGCTCACCATGGCCGCGGCGCGGGTCATGGCCAGCCGGACCAGCCGCCCCGGCGCGCTGATCGCCGCCCGTCGCCTCGCCGACGACCCGAGGGCCGCCTTCCGCGCCGTCAGCGGCCTGGTGCTCGCCCTGTTCATCACGACCGTCGCCGTGGTGGGCATCACCACGCAGGACGCCAAGAACGGCACGCAGTTTGCCACCCCCGCGGCCGCGGCCGTGGTGACGGACCAGGTGGCGGCATCGGGCGACTTCACGTCCCCGCAAGAGCCCGCCGGGGCAGGCGCGGGACCGGCCGCGCCCGCCGCGCCGCTCGCGGCCCGGCTGCGCGGGATTCCCGGCGTCCAGGGAGTGGTCGTGGTCCGCGCGGACCCGCGGCTGACCATCCCCGGGACGTTCCACAACCTCGGCACCTACCCGGGCGGCTCCAGCCCGGTGCCGGCGGGCGTGATCTCGTGCGCGCAGCTCGCGACCGTGCCCGCCCTTGGCCGCTGCCCGGCCGGGGCGACAGCCGCGGCGTTCCCGGAAGACGGGTTCGACGGACCCCTAGACGGCACGACGTCGGCCGGGATCACCTGGCCGGCCGCGAACATCCCGGCCTCGCGGCTTGACCGCCTCGGCGTGGACGCCATCAACGTGGGGACGAACGGCTCCGGGCCGGCGGTCGAACAGGCGAAGACGGTGCTTGAGAACGCACCCGCATATGCCGCTCCCGGCGGGCCGTCCACCCTCGGCGACCTGATCACGCAGAACAATTCCAGCGACGACGCCTACCGGCAGCTCGCGAACACGGTGATCCTGGTCAGCCTGCCGATCGCCGGCTGCACGCTCGCCGCGGCCGTCGCGGCCGGGCTCGCCGACCGCAAGCGCCCGTTCAGCCTGCTACGGCTCACCGGCGCCCGGCTCGCCACGCTGCGCCGCGTCGTCGCGCTGGAAAGCGCCGTCCCGCTGCTCGCCGTCGCCGCCGTCGCGATCGGCACCGGGTTCGGCGCCGCCGCGGAGTTCGCCTCGGTGGCGCAGCACTACCCGATGGCGGCGCCCGGCCTTGCGTATTACCTCATCACCGCGGGCGGGATCCTGGTGTCCCTCGGCGTCATCGCGGCCACCTTCCCGCTGCTGGCCCGCATCACCGGACCCGAGGTCGCGAGAAACGACTGAACCTGCTTTCCTGGCGTCAGGGGAGCAGCGGGCGGAGCTGGAGGGTCTGGTCGCGGCGGGGGCCGACGCCGACGGCGCTGACCGGGGCGCCGATCATCTCTTCCACGGCGATGATGTACTTCTGCGCGTTCCGCGGCAGCTCCTCGAACGAGCCGGCCTTGGAGATGTCCTCCCACCAGCCGTCGAGGTACTCATAGACCGGAACGGCGTGATGGAACTCCGTCTGGGTCATCGGGATCTCGTCCTGCCGCTTCCCGTCCACCTCGTACGCCACGCAGACGGGCACCTTCTCCAGGCCGGACAGCACGTCCAGCTTGGTCAGGAAGTAGCTGGTGACCCCGTTCACCCGGGTCGAGTACCGGGCGATGACCGCGTCGAACCAGCCGCAGCGGCGCGCCCGGCCGGTGGTCACGCCGTACTCCGAGCCCGTCTTGCGGAGCCATTCGCCCTGCTCGTCACGGAGTTCGGTGGGGAAGGGGCCCTCGCCGACCCGGGTGGTGTACGCCTTGACGATGCCGAGGACCTCGGTGATCCGGGTCGGGCCGATGCCCGATCCGGCGCAGGCGCCGCCCGCGGTAGGCGACGAGGAGGTCACGAACGGATAGGTGCCGTGGTCCACGTCCAGCATGGTGGCCTGAGCGCCCTCGAGCAGCACGACCTTGCCCGCATCGAGCGCCTTGCCCAGCACCAGGCCGGTGTCGGCCACGTAGGGGCGCAGCCGCTCCGCGTACCGCTCGTAGTCGTCGGCGATGGCGTGGGCGTCGATGCCGCGGCGGTTGTAGACCTTGGACAGGATCTGGTTCTTGTCCCGCAGCACCAGCTCGAGCTTCTTGCGCAAGATGCCGGGGTCGAACAGGTCCTGCACGCGGATCCCGACCCGGGCGATCTTGTCGCCGTAGGCCGGGCCGATGCCGCGGCCGGTGGTGCCGATCTTCGCGCTGCCCAG
>Ga0302314_10023291_pt1 | contig 10110 bp, 7 predicted proteins | sample III_Palsa_N2_3_FD_200533 | JGI IMG/M metagenome (GOLD analysis project Ga0302314, IMG submission 200533) | Peat permafrost microbial communities from Stordalen Mire near Abisko, Sweden - III_Palsa_N2_3 | ecosystem: Environmental > Terrestrial > Soil > Palsa > Peat permafrost | place: Sweden...
TGAGCTTGAGGATTGTTGTCTGTGTGAAGTACGTGCCCGATGCGACTGGGGATCGTCGTTTCGCGGAGGATGGGACGACGGACCGCGATTCGGTGGACGGGTTGCTGTCGGAGCTGGACGAGTACGGGGTCGAGCAGGCGTTGAAGATCGCCGAGGCGTCGGGCGACGCGGAGGTGACGGTGCTGACGGTGGGCCCCGACGACGCGAAGGACGCCCTGCGCAAGGCGTTGTCGATGGGCGCGGACAAGGCGGTGCACGTCAACGACGACCAGATCCACGGCACGGACGTGATCGGGACCTCGGCGATCTTGGCGAAGGCGGTCGAGCACGTCGGGTTCGACCTGGTGGTGTGCGGGATGGCGTCCACCGACGGCACGATGGGTGTGGTCCCGGCGCTGCTGGCCGAGCGGCTGGGCGTGCCCCAGGCCACGCTCCTGTCGCAGGTCTCCGTGGCGGGCGGGGTGGTGAGTGGTCGTCGTGACGGGGACGCGGCCACCGAGCTGGTGGAGGCGGCGCTGCCGGCGGTGGTCTCGGTGACCGACCAGTCCGGTGAGGCCCGCTACCCCTCGTTCAAGGGGATCATGGCGGCGAAGAAGAAGCCGGTGCAGTCGCTGGACCTGGACGACCTGGGGATCGGGGCCGACACGGTGGGCCTGGCCGGGGCGTGGAGCGCGGTGGAGTCCGTGGCCGCGCGCCCCGCGCGCACCGCCGGCACGATCGTCAAGGACGAGGGCGAGGGCGGCACGCAGCTGGCCGCGTTCCTGGCCGCCAACAAGTTCATCTGACCCCGGGCACCACCGTCGCTGTCGCTGTCGCTGTCGCTGTCGTCGTTGTCGTGTCCGTTTGAGATTCTTCTTCTGGAGTGCTGAGTTATGGGTGAAGTCCTTGTCCTGGTCGACCACGCGGACGGTGCTGTGCGTAAGCCGACCCTGGAGCTGCTGACGCTGGCGCGCCGCCTGGGCGAGCCCTCGGCCGTGCTGCTGGGCGCCGGGGACGCTGCCGGGGCGATGGCGGCCGGGCTGGCGCAGTACGGTGCGGTGAAGGTGTACACGGCCGAGGCGGCCGAGTTCGCCGAGTACCTGGTGGTGCCGAAGGTCGAGGCGCTTCAGCAGATCGCCGCCGGCGCCAGTGGTCTGGGGGCGGTGCTGGTGACGTCCTCGGGTGAGGGCAAGGAGATCGCGGCGCGGTTGGCGCTGCGGCTGGGCTCGGGTGTGGTCACCGACGCGGTCGACGTCAACGACAGTGGGCAGGGCCCGGTGGCGACGCAGTCGGCGTTCGCGGCCTCGTTCACCACCACCTCAAGGGTCTCCCACGGCACGGCGGTGATCACGGTCAAGCCGAACGCGGTCAGCCCTGAGCCCGCCCCCGCGGCCGGCGCGGTGCAGGAGGTGGCGGTGGTGTTCTCGGCGGCGGCCACCGGTACCAGGGTGACCTCGCGCACCGCGCGGGTCTCCTCGGGGCGCCCGGAGCTGACCGAGGCCGCGATCGTGGTCTCCGGTGGGCGGGGTGTGGGTGCGGCCGAGGGCTTCGGGGTGGTCGAGGCGCTGGCGGACTCGCTGGGGGCGGCGGTGGGGGCCTCGCGGGCGGCGGTGGACGCGGGCTGGTACCCGCACAGCAACCAGGTCGGGCAGACCGGTAAGCAGGTCTCCCCGCAGTTGTACATCGCCAACGGGATCTCCGGGGCGATCCAGCACCGGGCCGGGATGCAGACCTCCAAGACCATCGTGGCGGTCAACAAGGACCCCGAGGCGCCGATCTTCGAACTCGCCGACTACGGCGTCGTCGGCGACCTGTTCACCGTCCTGCCGCAACTGACCACCGAGATCAACAACCGCAAGGCCTGAACCACCCCCCACCCCACCCCGCAGGGCCCCGACCACCCCACCGGCCGAGGCCCTGCGGCACAATCAGCGGACGCAATCAACGGAGGGCTGGGCGTGGCTGTCACCGACGAGGCAATCGGGAAGATCAAGGAGATGATCGTCTCCGGAGTGCTGCGCCCCGGCGACCGGCTCCCCAAGGAGGCCGACCTCGCCAACCAGCTCGGCCTGTCCCGCAGTTCTCTGCGCGAGGCGGTCCGCGCACTGTCGCTGCTGAACGTGCTGCACGTACGCCAGGGCGACGGAACCTACGTGTCCAGCCTGAACCCGGTGCTGCTGCTGGAGGCCGTCAGCTTCATCCTGGACTTCCACCAGGACGACACCGTCATGCAGGCCTTCCAGGTCCGTGCGATCCTCGAACCCGCCGCCACCCAGTTGGCCGCCCAGCACATTTCCGAGGATCAACTAGCGGACCTGCGCGGCCTCTTGGAGGCCCTCGGGCCGACCCCAACGGTCGAGGAACTGGTCTCCAACGACCTGGAGTTCCACCGCCGTATCGCCGCCGCCTCCGGCATCCCGTTGCTGTGCTCGCTCCTCGACACCATCACCGCCCCCACCGTCCGCGCCCGCGTCTGGCGCGGCATCACCCAGGACCAGGCCGTCGCCCGGACCCTCACCGAACACCACAACATCCTCGACGCGCTCACCCTGCACGACACCGCCACCGCCCACGCCTGGGCCACCATCCACATCTCCAGCATCACCCAGTGGCTCCACAACACTCTGTAACCTTGTCCGGACGGTCGGTTGCCGGGACGCGGCCGACCAAGCCGTCGAGACCCGCCGGCGATGTCCTGTCCCGGCTGGATCGGCAGCCACCGGGGCCGTCCCAGTAGCCCCAGCCGCACCACCGGTGTCTCCCCCGCCGCGCTTGCGAGCCACCTCGGCGGCCGTAGGATCTGGATGCGAAGTGTCCTGCGGCGGTAGGGGAAGGCAACAATGCGGGGGTTGTGATGTGGTTCGGGATACTCGGTCCGGTGTCGGTGCGCGACGACTGCGGCGGTGGGGTGGTGATGCCGAGCGGGATCCCCGGGACCGTGCTGTCGGTGCTGCTACTGGAGCCGAACCGGGTGGTGTCCCGGGAACGGCTGGCACAGGCGGTCTGGGGCGGCGACGCCCCGGCGGAGGTGGCGGCGGGGCTGCGGAACCATGTGCTTAGACTGCGGCGGCAGTTGGGCCCGGTGGCGGGCGCACGGGTGCGGACAGCCGCCGGGGGCTACCTGGTGGAGGTGGGCACCGGGGAACTGGACGCGGTGGCCTTCGAGGAGGGCTGTCGACGCGGTCGACTGGCGTTGCAGGCAGGGGACGCGGCCGAGGCCTCGCGACTGCTGAGCAACGCAATGGAGTTGTGGCGTGGCGAGCCGCTGCCCGGTCTGTCCTGGGACGCGGACGCCGAGGCGCAGGTACAACGGTTGCACGAGGTACGGCTGTTGGCCTTGGAGGGGCGCACCGAGGCGGACCTGCTACTGGGGCGACACGGCGAACTGGTCGCCGAGCTGCAATCGTTGGCGGGGGCGCATCCGCTGCGGGAGTCGGTGCACGGGCAGTTGATGCTGGCGCTGTACCGCTCCGGACGCCAGGCCGAGGCCCTGGACGCCTTCCAGGCGCTGCGCCGCACCCTGGTGGAGGAGCTGGGGCTGGAACCCTCCGCCGAGGTACGCGAGTTGCACCAGCGGATCCTGACCGCCGACCCCAGCCTCACTCCGTCCGCGGACCGCAAACCGGCCAGCGGGACCGGCGTGACCTCACAACTACCCTCCGACACGCGCTCGTTCACGGGACGCGAGCGCGAGCTTGAGGACCTGTTGGCTCTGGCGCGCCGGGTCGCTGGCGGGCAGGGCGGCGGGGCGTTGGAGGTGTGCGCGATCGACGGGATGGGCGGCATCGGCAAGTCCGCGCTGGCCGTCCACGCCGCTCACCGGCTCCGGGCCGAGTTCCCGGACGGACAGCTGTTCATCGACCTGCACAGCCACACCCCCGGCATTGACCCGCTCACCGCAGCCGACGCGCTGGACTGGCTGCTGCGCTCCCTGGGCACTCCGCCGACGCTGATCCCCGACGACGGGGACGAGCGCGCCGCGCTGTACCGGGACCGGCTGGCCGACACCCGCACGCTCATCGTGCTCGACAACGCCTCCAGCACCGCCCAGGTCCGCCCGCTGCTCCCGGCCGCCCCCGGCTGCCTGGTCCTGGTCACCAGCCGCCGCCGCCTGACCGGCCTGGACGACGCCCACAACCTCGCCCTGGACGTCCTGCCCCACCCGGACGCGGTCGAGCTCCTGCACGCGGTGGCCGGACCCGACCGCATCCCGGCAGCCCACCCCGCCATCGACACCTTGATCGAACTGTGTGGCCACATGCCCCTGGCGATCCGGATCACCGCCGCCCGGCTGCGCCACCACCGCGCCCTGACCCTGGACGACGCAGTCGAGCGGCTGCGCGACGAACACGCCCGGCTGGCCTACCTGGAGGACGAGGACCGCAACCTCACCGCGATCTTCGAATCCTCCTACACCGCTCTGCCGGCCGCCGAACAGCGCCTCTTCCGCCTGCTCGGGCTCATCCCCGGCCCCGACCTCGACGCCTACGCCGCCGCCGCCCTGACCGACAGCGGACACCGCGAAGCCGAACGCCGCCTCGAATCCCTGCTCGACCACAACCTGCTGACCATGCACACCCCCGGCCGCTACCGGCTGCACGACCTGCTCCGCCTCTACGCCCGCGACCTCGGCACCCGCACCCCCGACCGCCAGGCCGCGCGCACCCGGCTCCTGGACTACTACCAGCACGCCGCCCAGGCCGCCGACCGGCACATCACCCGCTACCACCGGCCCGGCACCCCGTCCGCCGGGCCCCCCTCCAGCCCGGTGCTGCCCCAACTGCCCGACTACCTCACCGCCCTGGCCTGGATGCGCAGCGAACGCGACAACCTGATCGCCGCCGTCGCCGACGCCACCGCCGCGAGCGGCGGGACCGACAGCACCGAGCAGAACCGGGTCATCACCCTGACCGGCGCCCTCGACGCGTACCTGCGGCAGGACGGTCCCTGGACGCTGGGCACCTCGTTGCACCGTACCGCGATCGCCACCGCCCGGAAGAGCGGCGACCGCCTGGCCGAAGCCAATGCTCTCCACGACCTCGGCCGGGGGCGCAGTATGACGGGCAGTCAGAAAAGTGCCGCGGAGCACCTCAATGAGGCCCTGGAGCTCTACCGGGAGTTGGGCAACCGCCTCGGGGAGGCCAACACCCTGCACGACCTGGCCCGGGTCCGGCACATGACCGGCGACTTCACCGCTGCCACCGGACTGCACGACCGAACCCTGCTCCTCTACCGGGAGTTGGGCGACCATTTGGGCGAGGCCAATGCCCTGCACGATCTGGGCCGCACCCGGATGATGACCGGCGACGTCCTGGCCACCGCCGAGATGATGGAACGCGCCCTTGAGCTCTACGACGCCCTCGCCCACCCCCAGGGCCAGGCCAACGCCCTGTGGACGCTGGGCTGGATGTACGCCAGAACCGGGGACTACCCGCGCTCGGCCGATGTCCTGGAGCGAGCCCTGCGGCTGACCCAGGCGACGGACAGCCGCCTCGGGCAGGCCAACGCCCGGGTGGAGTTGGCCCGACTGGCCTACCTCACCGGCGACTACGCGACCGCGGAGGAGTTGCAGCGGCAGAACCTGACTGACTATCAGAATCTGGGCCACGGCACGAACGCGGCCTACGCCCAGTGGGACCTGGGGCGGATCCGACAGGCCACCGGAGATCCTGCCTCCGCCGCTGACCTGCACCAACAGGCGATTGCCAGCTTCCGCCACTTCGGCGTACGCCAGGGCGAGGCCAACGGCCTGCACACCCTCGGCCAGGTCCGGCAGGCCCTGGGCGACACCGACGCGGCAGCCGACCTCTACCGGCAGGCCCTGGAGATCTTCCGGCAGCTCGGCGACACCCAGGGCGAGACCCAAACGCTGAACAGCAGCGGCACCCTGGCCACCCGGACCGGCGACCCCATCGCCGCCCTCGACCTGCACCGGCAGGCGCTGTCCCTGGCCCGCGAGATCCACAGCCCACTGGAGGAGGCCCACGCCCTCCAGGGCACCGCCCAGTGCGCGACCGACCACGACACCGCACTGACCGCCATGCGCCAAGCCGTGGCGATCTACCGCCGGATCGGCTCCGCCGCAGCCCCCGACGCCGAACGCCTACTCGCCGCGCTGGAGGTCGCCAGGCCGTCCGACCGGGTTCGATGACGGCCGGAGCCCTGCTACAAGCCCTGCTACTGGACGCGTTCGCCCTCCAGGAACCGCACCGCCCAGGCGTAGCCGCCGGGGCCGTCATGGGCGACCCGCCGCACCTCGACCACCTCGCAGCCGTCGTGGGCGTACTTGCCGCTGAACCGGGCCAGTCGCTGCGCGTCGTCCAGGTCTTCCATCGACAGCGGCGCGCCGGTGACCAGGTCCTCGTGCACGGTCATTCCCACCGCGTTGTCCGGTGAGCACTGGTGGCACTGGTGTGTACTGGGCAGGGTCATGCCCCCAGTGTGCGCCCTCGGCCCCGCTGCTCCCGCACGGCAGGGCCGGTCGGGCCCTTCCCGTAGCGGCGGCGTAGAGCGATGCTGGACGGGTAGGACCCTTGTGGCCGCATCCGGCGCTGTTCCCGGGGACGGAGACGGCCCCGGCGAGAAGGTGGCTGCCATGCGTTCCCGTTTTGCTCCCGACCGGCAGCTGACCGTGCGGATGGTCGGTGTCGTCTTCCTGCTGGGCCTGCTGTATGTGGCCTTCGTGGCCGCGCTGATCGTGCTGCTGAAGTCGGCCGTACTGGTGGTGGTGATCATCGGCGCGCTGCTGGTGGCCCAGTTCTGGTACTCGGACAAGATCGCGCTGTTCGCCATGCGCGCCACCGAGGTCACCCCCGAGGAGCAGCCGCACCTGCACGGAGCCCTGGACCGGCTGTGCGCGGTGGCGGACATGCCCAAGCCTCGGGTCGCCGTGGCCCGGACCGACCTGCCGAACGCCTTCGCCACCGGCCGCAACCCCGACCACGCGGTGCTGTGCGTCACCACCGGGCTGCTCCGGCGGCTGGAGCCGGAGGAACTGGACGGCGTCCTGGCGCACGAACTGTCGCACGTGGCGCACCGCGATGTCGCGGTGATCACCATCGCCTCGTTCATTGGCGTGCTGGCCGGGCTCCTCGCCCGCTTCGCGCTGTACTCGGGGCTGCTGCGCGGGCGGCGCGGCAGCCCGCAGCTCGCGTTGGTCTTCGCGGGGGTGATGGGGGCCTCGGTCACCGTGTACGCGGTCAGCTTCCTGCTGATCCGCACCCTGTCCCGGTACCGCGAGCTGGCCGCCGACCGCGCCGCCGCGCAGCTCACCGGCCACCCGTCGGCGCTGGCCTCGGCACTGGTCAAGGTCAGCGGGGAGATCGCCCGGATCCCGGTCAAGGACCTGCGTACCGCACAGAACTTCAACGCCTTCTTCTTCGCCCCGACCCTGGGCCGCGAGCGCAGCCTGTCCAACCTCTTCGCCACCCACCCGACGCTGGAGCAGCGGCTGGACGCGCTGGCCCGGATCTCGGCCCGGCTCGGCGAGAGCGACTGACGTCCGCCGCCACTCCTGTCGGGTGCGCGGCGGCGCGGGTGGCTAGGCGGGCTGCCGCCGGCGGCCCCGCAGGCCGCCGAGCAGGATCAGCAGCGACATGACGGCGGTGAACGCCACCGTGATGATCACGGACCAGACCGCCACATGCTGGTAGCCGCCGGGCAGCCGGGGGTCGAGGAAGTCGTACGGGTACCAGTGCGCGTACGGGCCGCGGACCAGCGAGTACGCCAGGTAGACCAGCGGGAACACCAGCCAGGGCAGGCCCTGTCGCCAGCGGATCGGCCGCGCGGGCGGCCGCAGCAGCCAGTCCGCGAGCACCGCGACCGGCATCACTCCGTGCACGATGTCGTTGGCCCAGACGATGGTCTGCGCGTCGATGGTGTTGGACAGCAGCGTCCAGTACACCGCCCCGGTGATCACCAGGTAGAGCGTGGCCGCACCGCGCAGCCGGTCCGGGACCGGCCTGCCGCCGCGTAGCAGGGCCACCCCGCCGACCAGGAAGACCACCGCTCCCAGCAGGTTGGAGATGTTGGTGAAGTAGGACAGCCAGTTGGCCACACCCTCTCCGGTGCGGACCGCCTGGTCCAGCGTGGTCGCCAGGGCGGCGAACGCCAGCAGTGCGAGTGCGGCCTTGGCCGAACCCTCGATCTTGGTACTCAGTGCCATCCCCGGATGTTACTCAGAGGTATCCCATCACGGGTACCCCCGCCCGGCGGGTCGATCCGAGCAGTCGGCCCCCTGCCCCTTGACTTCTCCGGGACGAGGTTCCAGCGTCTCGTCTGACGCATCGTCAGATATGCGTCACCAGAAATGACGTCCGGAAGGCTGCGACCGATGGCACAGACCAGTCACGAACCGGGGTCCGACGGCGGCCCCAGCCCCCTCATCACCCGGCGGGCGCTGCTCGGCGGCGCGGCGGGCGCGCTCGCGCTGAGCGCCCTCCCGTGGACTCCGCTCGGCCGGATCCCGGCCGCCGGCGCCGCCACCATCCCCGAGCCGCCCGCCTTCCCGGCCGGCCTCACGCTGTACCAGCAGACCTTCCAGAACTGGTCCGAGGAGGTCACCGTCGAAGGACTGTGGACCTGCGCCCCGGCCGGCCCCGACGACGTGGTGACCCTCGCCAACTGGGCGCACGCCCAGGGCTGGCGACTACGGCCGCTCGGCGGCGGGTACAGCTGGTCACCGGTGGTGATCGACGAGTCCACGCCCGCCAACGTGGTGCTGGTCGACACCGGCCAGCACCTGACCGCGGTCACCGTGAACCCCGGCTCACCCGCCTCGGTCACCGCGCAGCCCGGCGTCACCATGGACAACCTGCTGGCCGCCCTGAAGAGCTCCGGCTACGGGCTCACCGCCGTCCCGGTGATGGGCTACGCCACGCTCGGTGGCGTGCTGGCCACCGGCGGTCGCGGCACCGGCGTCCCGGCCGTGGGCGAGACCCCCGTGCCCGGCCACACCTACGGCTCGGTCGGCAACCTCGTCACCAGCCTGACCGCGGTCGCCTGGGACGCCGCCACCTCGGCCTACACCCTGCAGACCTTCCAGCGCACTGATCCCCGGATCCAGGCCCTGATCACCAACATCGGACGGGCCTTCGTCACCGAGGTGACCCTGCGGGTCGGCGCGGACCAGCGGCTGCGCTGCCAGAGCTGGTTCGACATCCCCGCCAGCACCATCTACGCCCCGCCGGCCACAGCCGGGTCGCAGTCGCTGGCCAGCTATGTGAAGAGCTCCGGCCGGGTGGTCTGCATCTGGTTCCCGTTCACCACCTCGCCCTGGCTGCGGGTGCTCACGCCGACCCCCTCCCAGCCGTGGACCAGCCGGGAGGTCAACAGCCCCTACAACTACCCCTTCAACGACATCGTCCCGCAGTCCGTCTCCGACCTGCTCTCGCAGATCATCGCGGGCGACGCCGGGGCGACGCCCGACTTCACCGCCGCCCAGATGGACGCGATCAGCGCCGGGCTGATCGCCACCGACAGCTGGGACCTGTGGGGCTGGTCCAGCGACATGCTGGCGTACGTCCGGCCGACCACCCTCCGGATCACCTCCACCTGCTGGAACGTGATCACCAGCCGGGCCAACGTGCAGAGCGTGGTCAGCTCCTTCTTCGCCGCCTACACCGCGCGGCTCGCCGCGTACCAGGCCCAGGGCCAGTACCCGATGAACGGCCCGCTGGAGATCCGGGTCACCGGCCTGGACCAGGCCGCCGACTGCCAGGTCCCCGGCGCGCTGGGCGCGCAGCTCTCGCCGCTGCGCACCCGGCCGGACCACCCGGAGTGGGACACCGCCGTCTGGTTCGACATGACCACCATCCCGATCACCCCCGGCGACCACGCCTTCGCCGCCGAGATGGAGCAGTGGATCCGCAGTACCTTCACCGGCTCCTACGGCGCGGTGCACGCCGAGTGGTCCAAGGAGTGGGCGAACACCCCGGCCGGGGCCTGGACCGACACCGCCGTGATGAGCACCGACATCCCCGACTCCTACCGCAACGGCCAGGCCACGGGCGACACCTGGGACACCGCCGTGGCCACCCTGAACACCCTCGACCCGGCCCGGGTGTTCAGCAGCGACTTCCTGGACAACCTGCTCCAGTAGCCCTGCCCCAGTAATTACCTCGGAACCGGGGC
>Ga0302314_10023292_pt1 | contig 10110 bp, 7 predicted proteins | sample III_Palsa_N2_3_FD_200533 | JGI IMG/M metagenome (GOLD analysis project Ga0302314, IMG submission 200533) | Peat permafrost microbial communities from Stordalen Mire near Abisko, Sweden - III_Palsa_N2_3 | ecosystem: Environmental > Terrestrial > Soil > Palsa > Peat permafrost | place: Sweden...
CGTGCTCGCCGCCGCGGCGACCGGGCTGGCGCGATCGCTGACCGAGCGCGGGTTCGAGATCCTCCCGGTCGACATGTCCGAGCTGCTCAAGGCGGGCGGCGGCGCGAAGTGCTGCACGCTGGAACTGAGGCACTGAGATGACCGACACTTACTCCGACACCCGCGCCGTGACCGACGGCCTGGACCCGGCCGCCCTGACCGACCAGTACAGCGCCCACAACTACCACCCCCTGCCGGTCATGGCGGCGACGGCCGAGGGCGTCTGGGTAACCGACACCGCCGGGCGGCAGTACCTGGACATGCTGGCCGGCTACTCGGCGCTGAACTTCGGGCACCGCCACCCCCGGCTCGTCGCCGCCGCGATGCGGCAACTCGAGCGGGTGACGCTGGTCAGCCGGGCGTTCGACCACGACCAGTTCGGGCCGTTCTGCGCCGAGCTGGCCGAGCTGTGCGGCATGGACATGGTGCTGCCGATGAACACCGGCGCCGAGGCGGTCGAGACCGCGATCAAGGTCGCCCGCAAGTGGGGCTACGTGACCCGCGGGGTGCCCGCCGACCAGGCGATCATCGTGGTGTTCGACGGGAACTTCCACGGGCGGACGACGACGATCGTGTCGTTCTCCTCCGACCCCGACGCGCGCGACGACTTCGGTCCCTACACGCCCGGCTTCGTGTCGGTGCCCTACGGGGACCTGACGACGCTGACGGACGTGTTCGGGCGGTACGGGTCACGGGTCGTCGGGGTGCTGGTCGAGCCCATCCAGGGCGAGGCCGGGGTGGTCGTGCCGCCGGCCGGGTTCCTGGCCGGGGTGCGGTCGCTGTGCACGTCGGCGGGCGCGCTGATGATCGCCGACGAGATCCAGTCCGGGCTCGGGCGGGTCGGCTCCACCTTCGCGTGCGAGGCCGACGACGTGGTGCCGGACGCCTACCTGCTGGGCAAGGCGCTGGGGGGCGGGATCGTGCCGGTCTCGGCGATGGTCTCGTCCCGGTCGGTGCTCGGCGTGCTCAAGCCGGGGCAGCACGGGTCCACGTTCGGCGGCAACCCGCTCGCGTGCGCGGTCGCGCGTGAGGTCATCGCGATGCTCGGCACCGGCGAGTACCAGCAGCGCTCGGCCGCCCTCGGGTCGGTGCTGCACGCGCGGCTCGGGTCGCTGCCGTCATCCGCGGTGACGTCGGTGAGCGGCCGGGGGCTGTGGGCCGGGGTGACGTTCGCGTCGCTCGACGGGCGCGCGGTCTGCGAGCGGCTCGCCTCGCTCGGCGTGCTCGCCAAGGAGACCCACGGCACCACCATCAGGCTCGCTCCCCCGCTGGTGATCACCGAGGACGAGCTCGACTGGGGCCTCGAGCGCTTCGCCGAGGCGCTGCTCGCGGGTTGACGTCGACGGGCGCGTGTCGATTGCGCGATCGACCACACTAGAGCGTGGTCGATCGCGCAATCGACATCCTGTGGCGGGGGTTGGCGGCGGCGGGGGGGCTCGGGGGGCGCGGGGGGCTAGCTTGGGCGGGACCTGGTGCGGATCCAGGTGAAGAACGAGGCGGCGGCGCCTGCGGCGGCCGCCAGCGCGCCGCCGTAGAGGTACCACTCCCCGGCCGCGTTGGCCTCGATGATCACGCTGCCGTTCGGCCTCGGCATCGCGATGATGAACGAGGCGATGATCCAGCCGAGGGCCGGGAGGATGCCGGCCGCGTAGGTGCGCATCCCCCATCCGGCCAGCACGCAGGTCGCGAACAGGATCAGGATGAGGAGGATCGCGAACAGCGGGACCGGGCTCCGGTTGTACTGGAAGCTGCCGATCAGGCCCTGGGCCAGGCCGAGCACGAAGAGCGCCAGGTAGCCCAGGCCAGTGATCAGCGAGCGCTGCGAGGTCCCCATGAGCCTGCAGGCTACCGCGTGAAAAGGTCGCGGGAGTACGGCTCTGCGGCCGGACGAGGACCGGCCGGGCCCGCCGGGCCGGGCAGCAGCGTGTAGTACTCGGTCCCGAGCGCCCGCCGGCCGACCTCGTCCGAGAGCGCGTAGAACTGGCCGTCGACGGTGATCTGGGTCTCGTGCGCCTTCATCGCCGCCAGCTTGGCGGGCAGGTAGCGGGTCGCGTCGATCTCGGTCGTGACCTGCTCGTCGGGGACGCTCACGGACAGGTCCGAGCTGCGCACGAACCAGGAGTCGTCCGGCAGCTCGACCGCCGCCGCCAGCGCCGAGCGCGGCATCGCGGTGGCGTAGAACCTCGCCGTCGCCCCCGTCAGCTGGTGGGCCCGCCACGCGACCCGGTGCGCCTGGATGTGGTCCGGGTGACCGTAGAAGCCGTTGGCGTCGTAGGTCACGATGACGTCGGGCGCGACCTCCTCGATGACCTGGACCAGGTCGGCGGCGGCCTCCTCGACCGACGCCTGCCAGAAGCAGCGCGGGTCGTCGTTGTCGGGCAGGCCCATCATCCCCGAGTCCCGGTACTTGCCCTCGCCGCCGAGGAACCGGTGGTCCTCGACCCCCAGCGCCCGGCAGGCGCGGTCGAGCTCGACGATCCGGTGCTGGCCGAGCTCATCCGGGAGCAGATGGCTCAGGTCGGGCGGGATGATCTCCCCGAGCTCGCCCAGCGTGCAGGTCACCAGCGTGACCCGGGCTCCCTCGGCGGCGTACTTGGCCATCGTCGCCCCGGTCCCGATCGACTCGTCATCCGGGTGCGCGTGCACCAGCAGCAGGCTTCTGTTAACCACCAGACGATTATGCCGCGCACCCGACCTGGCATGATTCCAGGCATGACGGAGAGCTTTCCCAGGCAGCAGGCGCGGACGCGCGGGTTCCGGCTCGGGGTACCCCGAGCCTTCCAGGTATCGGCAGACGGCGACAGGGTCACGTTCCTGCGCTCGCGTGCGGGCGACGACCCGGTGACCTGCCTGTGGGACGCGGACACCGTCACCGGCGCCGAGCGACTGGTGGCCGACCCGCGGGCGCTCGGCGCGGACGAGGAGAACCTCCCGCCGGAGGAACGAGCCCGGCGCGAGCGGGTCCGCGAGACCGCCGCCGGGATCGTGGCCTACGCCACCGACCGGGCGGGCGCGCTGGCCGTGTTCGCGCTCTCCGGCCAGGTCTACGCGGTCTCGCTGGGCGAGGCCGAGCCGACGCCGCGGCTGGTCCCCACCCAGACCCCCGCGCTCGACCCGCGCCCGGACTCGACCGGGACCAAGGTCGCCTACGTGCATAACGGCGCGCTCCGCATCGTGGATCTGGTCAGCGGCCACGACTCGGCCATCGCGGAGGCGGCCGGGGAGGACGCGGTCACGTTCGGCCTGGCCGAGTTCGTGGCGGCCGAGGAGATGGGCCGCTCCCGCGGCTACTGGTGGTCGCCCGACGGCAGCCAGCTCCTCATCGCCCGGGTCGACGAGTCCCCGGTCAGGCAGTGGTACATCGCCGACCCGGCCAACCCGGACAAGGCGCCGGCGCAGGTGCGCTACCCCGCCGCGGGCACCCCCAACGCCGACGTGTCGCTGCTGCTCGCGACCATCGCCAGGGCGGCCGACGACGGCACCACGGCCAAGCTCGAAGAGGTCGAATGGGACCGGGCCGCCTTCCCCTACCTGGCCGCGGTGGCCTGGGGCGAGGCGCCGCTGATAGTCGTGCAGACCCGCGATCAGAAGGTCATGCGGCTGCTCAACGCGGCCACCGGCGAGGTGCTGCGCGAGGACGCCGACCCGGACTGGACCGACGTCATCGACGGCCTGCCCGCCCAGCTCGCCAACGGGGACATCGTCTGGACCGGGATCAGCGGCGACACCCGCGGGCTGATCGTCGCCCCGGCCGCCGCGCTGCGGGACGCCGCGCCCCTCACCCCGCCCGGCCTGCAGGTCCTCGGCGTCCTGGCCACCGACGGCGACGACGTGCTGTTCGCGGGCGCGACCGACCCGACCGAGATCGGCGTCTGGCGCCACGGGCCCGGCGGGCTGACCGAGGTGGCGACCGAGCCCGGCGTCCACTCCGCCACCGCCGCGGGCGGCGCGATCGTGCTCGCCCGCCGCGACCTGGCCGGCAACGACCTGTCGGTCACGGTGCGCAAGCACGGCGCCGGGGGCGAGAAGCCGCACCGGATCGCGTCGCTCGCGCCGGCCCCGAACCTCCCCCACCCGCAGCCGAAGTTCCTGCAGGCGGGCCCGGCCGGCATCCGCACCGCGGTGCTCTTCCCGTCCTGGCACCAGCCCGGCACCAGGCTGCCGGTGCTCATGGACCCCTACGGCGGCCCGCACCACCAGAAGGTGATGAAGGCGACCGGCGCCTTCCTCGCCTCCCAGTGGCTGGCCGAGCAGGGGTTCGCGGTCGTCGTGGCCGACGGCCGCGGCACCGGCGGCCGGGGCCCGGCCTGGGACCGCGCGGTCGCCCGCGACCTCGCCACCGGCCCGCTCGAGGACCAGATCACCGCCCTGCAGGCGGCGGCCGAGGCGTTCGCCGACCTCGACACCGGGCGGGTGGCCATCCGGGGCTGGTCCTTCGGCGGCTACCTGTCCGCGCTGGCCCTGCTGCGCCGCCCCGACGTGTTCCACGCGGCGGTCGTCGGGGCGCCGGTCACGGACTGGCGGCTCTACGACACGTTTTACACCGAGCGCTACCTCGGTGACCCCACTCGGGACGCCGCTCCCTACGAGCAAAGCTCCATAATCAGCGATCCCGAACGGACCGGGGCGACTGCTGCCCGGCCCATGCTCATCATCCACGGGCTGGCCGACGACAACGTGTTCGTCGCTCACTCGCTGCGGCTGTCCTCGGCCCTGCTGGCGGCCGGGTACCCGCACTCGGTGCTGCCCCTGTCCGGCGTCACCCACATGACCCCGCAGGAGGTCGTGGCCGAGAACATGCTGACAATTCAGGTCGACTTCCTCAAGCAGGCGCTCGGCTTCCCGCCTGCCTCGGCGTAGCTCGCCTCGCCGCGCGACCAGTCTCGCTAAGGTCATCCTCGGGCGCTTAACCACGGGGGGAACTGTGGGGACCGGGGACACTGTCGTCGCGGAGGGAACCGACGACGCACGGGCACGCGGCCGGCCAGCGGCCGGGTCGGACTCCGACCCGGGCCGGGCCGGCCGCGGTGCCTCGACGGCCGCGACGCGGGCCGGCGCGATCGCGGCGGTCGCCGTGGGCGCGGCGCTGCTCTTCCTCGGCTACCTGCGCGTGTCGTGGACGGTCGCGGCCACCGCCGACGGCGCCGCCCAGGCGCTGCAGGCGCGCGACATGCTGGCCGGGAACTGGCTGCTGCACGGCTGGACGCTCAGCGACGTGTCGTTCTACACGACCGAACTGCCGGAGTATGTCGTCGTCGAGGCGGTCCGCCCGTTCGGGCTCGGCGTGATCCACGTCGCCGCCGCGCTGACCTACACCCTGCTGGTGCTGGGCGTCTTCGCCCTCGCCGGAGTGGGGTCGTCCCCCCGCGGGCAATGGGTTGGGGGTCTACTCGCGGCGGTGATCATGCTGGCGCCACAGCTCGGGTACGGGGCGCTCGTGCTGCTGCTGTCGCCGGATCATGTCGGGACGCAGGTGCCGCTGCTGGTCGGCTGGCTGCTGCTCGACCTCGCGCCGCGCCGCTGGTGGGTGCCGGCGATCCTGTGCCTGCTGCTGGCGGTGGCCCAGTTCGCGGACCGGGCGGCGGAGCTGACCGCGGTGCTGCCGCTGATCGTCGTCTGCGGCGCGGCCGCGGCCCGCCGACGCCCGCGAGCGCCCGAGGTGGGGGCGGGGCAGCGGGCGGGCGGACTGGCCGGGCGGTGGGCGCCGGCCTGCTGGTTCGAGCTGGCGCTGATCGCGGCCGGGGTGCTCTCGGTCGGGGTTGCCTGGGCGGCGGCGCGGCTGCTGGCGGCGGCGGGCGGGTTCGCGGGGTATCCGTTCCCGTTCACGCTGGCGCCGCTGTCCGAGCTGTGGACGCACACCTGGCTGACCGGGTGGGGCATCCTCGAGCTGTACGGCGCGAACTTCATCGGCGTCACCAGCTGGGCCGGGGTCGCGTTCGCGGCGCTGCACCTGATCGGGCTGACGCTGGCGATCGCCGCCGTCGCGGTCGCTCTCTCGCGCTTTATCCGGCCATCGGCCGGCCAACGGCTTGGCGCTGTGGCCCCCAGCGCTAAAAGGCCCTTGGCGCCGTGGCCCGCCGCGCCAATAGGAATGGCGCAGCGGGCCACCGCGCCAGGGGCGGTCGGGCGCCGTGGCCCGCTGCGCCAAACGGGAGGCGGGGAAGCCCGCCCGCGAGCCAAAGATCCCGAGCGCCCGGAGGCGAACGGGGAAGCACAGTTGGTGGACTCGGTGCTGGCGGTTGCGATCGTGGCGAACCTGGTCAGCTACCTGGTGTCGACCGCGCCAGGGACCATACTCGGCACCGGGTATGACGCGCGGGAGATCGCGGCCGTGCTGCCGCTCGGGGCGGTTCTGGCCGGGCGCGTGTTCGGGACGGCTCTCGCCCGGCGGGTGCTCGGGACGACGCCGGGCGGGCCGGTTTCCTGGGAGGTGCCGGCTGGCCGGGGATCCGGGGGCGGTCTCGGGCGGCCGTGGGGCTGGTCGCAGTTGACTGGAGGGGCGGAGTCAAGGGACCGTTCGAAAATATCGATTTCTATCTCTTTGATCTTTTTTCTGGTGATAGCCGGATATGCGAGCGCATTTGGCTACTCGGCCGCGCAGGCGGCGGCGCCGGGGCGGGATTCGGTGCTGGCGGGCTGGCTCGTCGCGCACGGGCTGCGGTACGGGCTCGGCCAGTCGACGTCCAACGTGGTCACCGTCGACAGCGGGGCGCGGGCGCAGGTCCTGCCGGTCGAGGTGCGCTCGGGGCGGGTGTGGGCGCTGCCGTACGAGTCGTCGGCCGCCGCCTATGATCCCCGCCTGCACGACGCGAGCTTCCTGGTCGAGCGCCTGCCTGCCGGGTGGTCGCGCGGGTCGGCTTGGACGCTGCCCTCCCCCGCGGTGCGAGCGACGTTCGGGCGGCCGGCCCGGAGCTATCGATTCGACGGGTACGAGGTGCTTGTGTGGAATGTGAACCTGCTCACCCGAATGGGCGAATAGCCCGGTAAATGGGCGGAGTGTAGTCAGTCTCACATGCTGGAAGCACCCGCTGATGCGGCATCCTGAGACTAACTGGAATAAGTTCGTGGGCATCGCATGCGCTCCCGCTCCGTCTCGCCCCGTTTTTGGCGAGGGCTGCCCGGCTGCGCGTCGCGGACACGATCACGCACGAGGCAGCGAGGACGCTGGATGACACAAGTTTCTGATGCGCCGGCAGGCAGAACGCGGGCGCAGATCGCTGAGCGGACCCTCCGCACAGACCCCTGGTACAACCGCGGGCGGGTGGTCGCGACCCTGCTGACCATCTGGGTGGCCTACGCGACCGTCCGCGTCTTCACCGGGCACTGGTACTACGTGCCCCAGTATCACTACCTGACGCCGTTCTACTCCCCCTGCGTGAGCGGCGAGTGCGTGGCCGGGTCGTCGGCCATCGGCCGGTGGATCCCCGCCATCCCGCCGATCATTCCCTACGCGTTCGTCTCGCTGCCGTTCGTCCTCGGCTTCCGGCTGAGCTGCTACTACTACCGGGGCGCGTACTACCGGGCGTTCTGGCGCTCGCCGGCCGCCTGCGCCGTGCGCGAGCCGCACGCGAAGTACTCGGGCGAGACCAAGGTGCCGCTGATCGCGTGGAACCTGCACCGCTACTTCTTCTACGCCGCGTTCCTGATCGCGATCCTGCTCACCTGGGACGTCGCGCAGGCGTTCCGCGGGCCGGACGGCGACTTCGGCTTCGGGCTCGGCTCGATCATCATGCTGATCAACGTGGTCGCGGTCTGGCTGTACTCGTTCTCCTGCCACTCCTGCCGGCACATCACCGGCGGGCGGCTCAAGAACTTCTCCAAGCACCCGGTGCGCTACTGGGCCTGGACCCAGGTCTCGAAGCTCAACAAGCACCACATGGCCTACGCGTGGATCTCGCTGACCACGCTGGCGCTCACCGACCTCTACATCATGCTCGTCGCGAGCGGTGCGTTCAGCGACCCGCGCATCTTCAACTGACCTGGCAACGGGCGAGAAGGCTCTTATGGCTACCTCCGAAACAACTTCACCCTCGACCGAGATCGAGCGTTTCACCTACGACGTCGTGGTGATCGGCGCGGGCGGGTCCGGCCTGCGCGCCGCCATCGAGGCCCGCGCCCGCGGGCTGAAGACCGCGATCATCTCCAAGTCGCTGTTCGGCAAGGCCCACACGGTCATGGCCGAGGGCGGCGCGGCCGCCGCCATGGGCAACGTCAACCCGAACGACAACTGGATGGTGCACTTCCGCGACACCATGCGCGGCGGGAAGTTCCTCAACAACCCGCGGATGGCCGAGCTGCACGCCAAGGAGGCCCCGGACCGGGTCTGGGAGCTCGAGGCGTACGGCGCGCTGTTCGACCGGACCAAGGACGGGAAGATCTCCCAGCGCAACTTCGGCGGGCACGAGTACCCGCGGCTGGCGCACGTGGGCGACCGGACCGGGCTGGAGATGATCCGCACCCTGCAGCAGCGGATCGTCGCCCTCCAGCAGGCCGACTCCTACGAGTTCGGCGACCCCGAGGCCAGGATCAAGGTCTACGCCGAGACGACGATCACCCGGCTGCTCAAGGACGGCGGCAAGATCGCCGGGGCCTTCGGGTACATCAGGGACACCGGTCGCTTCGTGCTGTTCGAGGCGCCGACGGTCATCCTCGCGACCGGCGGCATCGGGCGGACCTTCAAGGTCACCTCGAACTCGTGGGAGTACAGCGGCGACGGGCACGCCCTGGCGCTGCTCGCGGGCGCGTCGCTGATGAACATGGAGTTCGTCCAGTTCCACCCGACCGGCATGGTCTGGCCCCTGTCGGTCAAGGGCCTGCTGGTCACCGAGTCCGTCCGCGGCGACGGCGGGGTGCTGCGCAACTCCGAGGGCAAGCGGTTCATGTTCGACTACGTGCCCGACGTGTTCCGCGCGCAGTACGCGGAGACCGAGGAAGAGGCCGACCGCTGGTACACCGACCCGGACAACAACCGGCGCCCACCGGAGCTGCTCCCCCGCGACGAGGTCGCGCGGTCGATCAACGCGGAGGTCAAGGCCGGGCGCGGGACCCCGCACGGCGGCATCTTCCTTGACATCGCCTCCCGGCGGCCCGCCGAGTACATCCTGTCCCGGCTGCCGTCCATGTACCACCAGTTCAAGGAGCTGGCGGACGTGGACATCACCAAGGAGCCGATGGAGATCGGTCCGACCTGCCACTACGTGATGGGCGGAGTCGAGGTCGACCCGGACACGGCCGCTTCCTCGGTGCCTGGCCTGTTCGCGGCGGGCGAGGTCTCCGGCGGCATGCACGGGTCCAACCGGCTCGGTGGCAACTCGCTGTCCGACCTGCTGGTGTTCGGCAAGCGGGCGGGCGACGGCGCGGCGGATTACATCTCCTCGCTTGGCGGCGTTAAGCCGTCGGTGTCCCAGGCCGACCTGGACTTCGCGGTCGCGGAGGCGATCGAGCCGCTGTCGCGGACCGAAGGAGAGAACGCGTACACCGTCCACTCCGAGCTGCAGCAGACGATGAACGACCTGGTCGGCATCATCCGGCGCGAGCAGGAGGTCAAGGACGCCCTGGCCGCGCTGGAAAAGTTCAAGGAGCGGACCGCGGTGGTGGCCGTGCCGGGCGAGCGGGCCTACAACCCCGGCTGGCACTACGCCCTCGACCTGCGGAACATGCTGCTCGTCGCCGAGTGCGTGGCGATGGCGGCGCTTGAACGCGAGGAGTCGCGCGGCGGTCATACCCGCGAGGACCACCCGGGGATGTCGCCCGAGTGGCGCAAGGTCAACCTGATCCTCACGCTGTCCGGCGACAAGGTGGAGATGGTACACAAGCCGCTGCCGGTGATGCGGCCGGACCTGCTCGCGCTGTTCGACAAGTCCGAGCTCAAGAAGTACATGACCGAGGAAGAACTTACCGGGCTGCCTGCTTCGGCTGCGCCGGAGTCAAAGGAAGGCCACTGAGGGGGTACGACGCATCGCTTCGCGTGTGGCGCGGCGACGCCGGGTCCGGCTCGCTTGTCGATTACCAGGTCGAGGTCAACGAGGGCGAGGTCGTCCTCGACGTGCTGCACCGGCTGCAGGCCACCCA
>Ga0302314_10023295_pt1 | contig 10110 bp, 9 predicted proteins | sample III_Palsa_N2_3_FD_200533 | JGI IMG/M metagenome (GOLD analysis project Ga0302314, IMG submission 200533) | Peat permafrost microbial communities from Stordalen Mire near Abisko, Sweden - III_Palsa_N2_3 | ecosystem: Environmental > Terrestrial > Soil > Palsa > Peat permafrost | place: Sweden...
GCCGGCGCGGCGCGAGAGTTCCGATTCCAGCCGGGCGCGCTCCCCGTCAGTCAGGTCCTGATCTTCCTTCAGGTAGAGAGTGTCCCAGCTGATGCCGAGCGCATGCTGGACGATCAGCCTGGCGTCGAGGACCGGCGTATCGAGGCCGGCCGCCTTCATCAGCAGCACAGCCTCCTTGAGCGCGCCGCGGCGTGTCATGGCGTTAAGCTTCACGGCGGCACTCACGTCAGTTCCGCTAGCCGTTCGGCCTGATCCTGGGTGATCAGCGCATCCACCACCTCGTCGAGCGCCTCGCCGGACATCACCTTGTCGATCTTGTAGAGGGTCAGGTTGATGCGATGGTCGGTGACCCGGCCTTGCGGGAAATTATAGGTACGGATGCGCTCCGACCTGTCGCCGGTGCCGACCTGGCCCTTGCGGGTGGCGGCGCGCTCCTCATGCAGCTTCGAGCGCTCGGCTTCGTACAGGCGGGCACGCAGGATCCGCATCGCTTTGGCCTTGTTCTTGTGCTGGGACTTCTCGTCCTGCTGGCTGACCACGGTGCCGGTCGGGATATGGGTGATGCGCACCGCCGAATCGGTGGTGTTGACCGACTGGCCGCCCGGACCGGACGAGCGGAAGACGTCGATCCGCAGGTCCTTGTCCTGGATATCGATGTCGACCTCCTCCGCCTCGGGCAACACGGCGACCGTGACGGTCGAGGTGTGGATGCGGCCCTGGGTCTCGGTCTTGGGCACGCGCTGGACCCGGTGCACGCCGGATTCGAATTTCAGCCGGGCGAAGACGCTGCGGCCGTTGACCTCGGCCACTGCCTCGCGAAAGCCGCCGATGTCGGAATGGGCGATTTCCATCACCTCGAACTTCCAGCCGCGAATTTGCGCATAGCGCTGATACATCTGGAACAGCTCGCTGGCGAACAGAGCCGCCTCGTCGCCTCCCGTGCCCGGGCGGATTTCGAGGATCGCGCTGCGCTCGTCGGCGGTGTCCTTGGGCAGGAGCTGGATCAGGATTTCCCGCTCGAGCGCCGGCAGCCGGTCCTTCAGCGCCGCGAATTCCGCCTCCGCCATCGACCGCATCTCGCCGTCGGTGGCGGGATCGGCAATCATTTCGGCCAGATCGCCGGCCTCGGACTGGCGCAGGCGCAATTCCTCGATCGCCTCGGCGACAGGCGTCAGTTCGGCGAATTCACGCGACAGGCGCTGAAACGTCTCGGGATCGCCGACCGCGCCCGACAGCGTGTCGCGCAGCTCGAGATAGCGCGTCGCGACCCGCTCCAGATTGTGCTGATAACTCACCAGTACCTCAGAAATTGTCCTTGCGCAGCCGAATCTCGGCGAAGACCGTGACCGGATCGGCGCCCTGCAGCCCGACCGCCTTGGCGATAGCCGGCTGATCGGCCCGCAGGAACGGGTTGGTCTCGTTCTCCAGCCCGATGGTCGACGGGATCGTCGGCTTGCCTTCGACGCGCAATCTCTCGACCAGTTCCGCCCGCTCGGCCAATGCCCGGTTGTCGGGATCGACCGTGAGCGCGAAGCGGGCGTTGGTCCGGGTATATTCGTGGCCGCAATAGACGCGCGTGTCGGGCGGCAGCCATTTCAGCTTGTTGAGCGACGTCCACATCTGGTCGGCGCTGCCCTCGAACATCCGTCCGCAGCCCATGGCGAACAGCGTGTCGCCGGAGAACAGCGCCGCGCCCTTCTCGGTGAACAGCGCGATATGGCCGCGTGTATGGCCCGGTACTTCGATGACCTTGAAGGACAGCGTACCGAAATCGACGGTGTCGCCGTCGGACACCGTTACGTCGATGCCGGGAATGCGCTCGACCTCCGATTTCGGCCCGACCAGCCTTGCGTTCGGGAAGCGCGCCTTCAGCGCGTCGTTGCCGCCAGCATGATCGGGATGATGGTGGGTGTTGAAGATATGGGTCAAGGCCAGCCCGTGCCGGTCCAGTTCGGCGATTGCCGGGACGGCGTCGCCGGCATCGACGATCCCGACCGCGTCGCTGTCCGGTTCGCGCAGCAGATAGATGTAATTGTCCTGGAAGGCGGGGATGAGTTCGACAGTCAAGGCTTCAGTGGACATGATCTCACTCTTTTCTCGGGATCGCGATATCGCCGGCGGGCCGCTCCTCGACACCCAGCGCGTCGGCAAGCCGGATGGTCGCCTGGCCGGGACGGAGCGGCCGTTGCTGAGTCGCGGCGGGCGCCCAGCCTGAGATATATAGTATTTCGAAACTCGCCCGAACACGTCCCCCGGCGAAAGCGTGGCGTTCCTGATAGAGCCGCCCGGCTTCGGCCAGGATCGCGCGGCGCAGCGGCCCCGGCGCGCGCAGCCTGATCGCGTTGCTCTCGCCCATCCGGCTCAAATCCCGCATCAGCGCCCAGGCGTCGGCATAGGACACGCTGAGCGGGTCGCGGTCGGCGACGGGCAGGGCAAAGCCGGCGCGTTGCAGCAGCCCCGCCGCATCGCGCAGATCGGCCATCGGCGAGACGCGGGCCGACACCCCGCCGCTGACTGCCAATTCGGCCTCCATCAGCACCTCGCGCAGCTCCCACAGCGTCTCGCCCCCGAACAGGGCGGCGAGGAAGAGCCCGTCGGGGCGCAACGCGCGGCGCACCTGGACCAGGGTGCCAGGCAGATCGTTGACCCAATGCAGCGCCAGCGAACTGATCACCAGGTCAAGCGATTCCGGCGCGAAGGGCAGCACCTCCTCATCGGCCGCGACCGCGGCCACCGGCAGCCGTCCCGCCAGCGCCGGCGACCGCTCCAGGGCGTAGAGCCGCTCGATCCGGCCTGTCGCCAGCGCGGCCCGCGCCAGATGGCCGCCGCGGCTGCCCAGGTCGACGCCGACCTCAAAGCCGCGTCTGACATCCTCCAGCCGGTCCGCCAGCCGGTTCGCGACCTCGGCGAACAGGAAATCGCTCGGATCGCCGGCCAGCACCGCGCGCTCGCGCCGCTTGCGAACAAGCGCACGATCGAACACGAGCAGGGGGTCCGGGGTGGTCATGGGGAGGTTATAGGGAAACGCGGCGGCCGGGGCTACTTCGGGGAACACGATGCGTAAAATCGGTCGATCCGCGGCAGCGGAGGCGATCCAGAGAAAATATATCCAACAAAATCAATAGCTTGAAAAACGCATGGTTGGCAGTTGTGCAGAGTCCATCAAATACAACTATTACGTGTGCCCCGGGGCAAGGGTCCAATCCTCACGCCGGGCTGAGCGCTCCGTCGTCCGGCAACGGTACGAATCGGTCGGCGTGGGCAGGTTCGGCCGCGGCGACCGGCGGGGGCGCCGGCTCGGCCGGCAGGTCGACCCAGAAGCTGCTGCCCTTGCCGAGTTCGCTGGTAAAGCCGACGGTTCCGCCCATCGCCTCGGCGACCTTGCGGGAGAATGCCAGCCCGATCCCGGTTCCGCCGACCTTCGAATGTTCCGCGCCAAGCCGGTTGAACGGCTGGAACAGCTCGTCGGTACGATCCGCCGGAATGCCGACGCCGTTGTCGCTGACCGTGAAGCGGACAATGCCTTCGGCCAAAAACCGCGCACCCAGGACGACCTCGCCGCCGGCGTTGTTGTATTTGATCGCGTTCGACAGGAGGTTGAGCAGCACCTGCCGCAGCCGCAGCTCGTCGGCCCTGGCTTCGGCAATCCCATCGGGAACGTTGACGATGAAATTGACCTCAGCCTTCTGCGCGATCGGGGCCATCAATCCCTGCACATAGCGCAGCACGATGGCGACCTCGACCGGCTGGATGGAAAGATTGAGACGGCCGGCCTCTATGCCGGCCAGGTCGAGCAGCTGCGTCACCAAGACCAGCAGGTGATTGCCGCCTTCGAGGATGTGACCGACATATTCGTGCTGCTTGGGGGTCAGGCTGTCGGCTGACTTCATCTGCAACAGTTCGGCGAAGCCGACGATGGCGTTGAGCGGCGTACGCAGTTCGTGGCTCATGCCGGAGAGGAAATCCGATTTGGCGCGGCTGGCCCGCATCAGTTCGGCTTCGATCTGCTTGCGCGTGGTCACGTCGCGGATGGCGCTCGACACCATCGGACCATCCTCGGTCTGGAGCGGGCTGTGGCTGACCTCGATCGGAAAACAGCTGCCGTTCTTGCGTATGCCGACCATATCGTCGCCCTCGCCCGCCGGCATCAGCATGTCGGCGGTCTTGCCCAGAAGCTGCGACCGCGAATAGCCGAACAGCCGCTCGGTCGCTGCATTCACCAGGACGATCCGGCCGGCGGCGTCCACGATCACCATGGCGTCGGGCGCCGACTCCAGCAAACCGCGGAACTTCGCCTCGCTGTGACCCAGCGTCAGGTTCAGGCGGCGTATGATCGCGCCGGTATGCCTGACCGCGCCGGCAACGAAGACCACCGAACCGGTACCGATGATGAACATGACGGTGCGGTAGGTATTTTCGAACGACAGCACGTGCGGCATGAAGAACAGCCATGTCAGGATCACCGATGCCAGGGCCGAGATCAGGCCTTCGATCCCGCCGCAGACCAGCGTTATGACGACGACGGCGGGAAAGAATGTCAGATAGGGAAGCCAGAGGAGAGCGGGCGACATCTCGGCGCGCGCGATCGCCGCCGCCGCCATGATGACGAGCGCCGTCAGATAGCTTGCCGTCGATCCCGCCCGCAGGCGCGGCAGGTCGACGCTCAACTTGCTGATGTCAAACATCACGCGCGCTCAATGCCGGCGGTGTCCCGCCAATTTTGTCCATCGCCACTACCAAGCCAAGTTCGGCGTCCGTCATAAATCTGAAAGCGCCAGCCTCAAGATTCTCCGGCAGGTCCAGCCCGCCGATGCGATCGCGATGCAGGGCAGCGACATGATTGCCGGTCGCCGCGAACATCCTGCGCACCTGATGGTAGCGACCCTCAGCGATCGTCAGCCAGCAGCGATTCGGTGCGATTTTATGTAATATTGCGGGTAATAAAGGCTTAGTTTCCCCTTCGATCAACATATTTCCGCTAGCGAACATATCCGCCTCGTCGCCGCGCAGCGGATTTTCGAGCGAAACCAGGTAGCGCTTCGCGATATTGGCCTTCGGCGAAATGATCTTGTGCAGCAGCCCGCCATCGTCGGTCAGCAGCAGCAAACCCGAGGTTTCCTTGTCCAGCCGGCCGATCGTGGAGATAGCAGGATCGCGGCGCGACCAGCGCGGCGGCAGCAGGTCATAGACGCTGCGCCCGGGCTCGCGATGCGAGCAGACCACGCCGAGCGGCTTGTGCATGATCAGCGTCAAAGGCGGCGGCGGGTCCAGCGGCAGGCCATCGACCAGCATCCGGTCCTTAAGGTCGGCGGTAACCGCCACGTGGCCGTCGGCCTTGGGCAGCACCGCCCCGTCGAGCGTCACCAGGCCGGCGGCGACCAGGGACTGCACCTCCTTGCGCGAGCCATAGCCCAGATTGGCGAGCAGACGGTCAAGCCGCGCGGTCGGAACTTTGCTCACCGCCGCGCTTCGTAGATCTTGAAGCCCTCGCCCTGCTCGACTTGGCGCACGTTCGCGAACGATGCCTTCAGCTGCGTCTCGTAGGGCAGGTGACGGTTGGCGACCAGCCAGCATCGGCCGCCCGGCTTGAGCACGGCCGCGGCGCCGCGGATGAACGCCTCGCCAAGCGAACGATCCTCCGCACCGCCGTCATGGAACGGCGGGTTCATGACGACGAAATCGAGTTCCTGAATCCCGTCTATCGCCTGACGCACATCGCACCACATAAATTCCGCCCGCCGGTCGAGGACATTGCGCCTGGCGGAATCGATCGCGCGCCGGTCTATATCGATGAGAGAGATACGTTGTAACGCGGGGCTTTCCAGCGCGGCAAGGGCCAGCAGGCCGACGCCGCAGCCGAAATCGGCGCCGACGCCGGCCAGCGGCGGCAGGTGGCGGACCAGCATCCGGCTGCCGCTGTCGGGCCGGTCCCAGCTGAAAATGCCCGGCTGGCTCCACAGGCCGAGCGCGGGCGGGACCTGCGGGCCGCCGGCGGCGATGGCCTCATCTAGGCCAGTCGGCAGCTCCGGCCGGACAGAAGTGCAGATGCGGTGATGCCGGCGCGAAATCTGTTCGGCGGCGCAGCCAAACACGGCCAGCTCCTTGGCCAGGCGCTGGCCGCCGCGATCCTTGGGGGCGAGCGCCGTCAGCCGTCCGCCGGGGCCGAGGGCGCGCAGCGCATGGGCAAGGGTGAAGCGGCGCTCCAGCACGCCCTGGGGCGCCAGCACGGTCATCGCCGCGCACGAGCCGTCGGCAAGGTCGTCAAGCCGCCTGGCGCCGGGAACCAGCGGCGAAAGCTGCACGGCATCCGCCATAGCTGGCGCCAGCTCCGCATCGGGGAAGCCATAGATGCCGTTCGTAATCGTTACCTCCGACCGCCGCGCATCGGTTCGATTGTTGCGGCATCTGGATTTGCTTAGCATCTGAGAGCCGGTCCGGCCAAATCGGAGGCTAAGGTTTTCGCTTGCGGATCGACTAAATTTACCCGGGCATTATTGATCCATCCGAGAACGATGGCTAAAGTCCGGCAATGGATGAACCCGAACCGAGCTGGACCGCCTTCGAGGGGACGACGCGAATCGCCTCAGGTGCGCTCGCCGATGTCGTGACGGCGGCGAAGGCTGCGATCGACGCCGGCAGCATCGAGCCGGTCATGGTGCTGGACGACCGCGACGCCCAGCGGGTCGAGATCGATTTTCAGGGCGACATCGACTTCATCCTGGCCCGCCTGCCCCAGCCCGCGCCCAAGACCGATCCGGACGCGCCGCGCGGACGCGGGCGGCCCAGGCTGGGCGTGGTGGCGCGCGAGGTCACGCTGCTGCCGCGCCACTGGGACTGGCTGAACCGCCAGCCGGGCGGCGCCTCGGTCGCGCTGCGCAAGCTGGTCGAGGAGGCACGGCACACGCACCAGGCCCGCGACCGCATCCGCCAGTCGCAGGAGGCGGCCTATCGCTTCATGTCGATCATGGCCGGCGACCGTCCGTTCTTCGAGGAGGCGACGCGGGCACTGTTCGCCGGCAACCATGTGCGCTTCGACGCGATGACCGGCGGCTGGCCGGTCGATGTCCGCGACCATGCCCAACGGCTGGCGGCGGGTGCATTCGCGGCGAAGACCGAATAAGGTCGGGCGATGCCGCCGGGACTGTCCGCACCGCTGATCGACCGTACGCGCCGCCTGGCGCTGACCGCTCTCGACCTCGCTTTGCCGCCGCGCTGCATCGGCTGCGGCGAGCGCGTCGACCGAACCGGGCTCGCCTGCGCCGCCTGCTGGTCGAAGCTCACTTTCATTGCCCCGCCCTTCTGCGACTGCTGCGGCGCGCCGTTCGACTTCGCGGTCGAGGGCGTGCGCCGCTGCGCCGCCTGCTACGCGAACCCGCCTCACTATGACCGGGCGCGGGCGGCGGTGATCTATGACGAGGGCAGCCGCGGCCTGATATTGGGCTTCAAGCATGGCGACCGGCTGCACGGCGCGCCCGCCTTCGGTGCCTGGGTCGCCCGCGCCGGGGCGGAACTGCTGGCCGAAGCCGACCTGATCGTGCCGGTGCCGCTGCATCGCTGGCGGCTGCTCCGGCGGCGCTACAACCAGGCGGCGCTGATCGCCGAACATGCCGGCAGGCGCGCAGGCGTGCCCCATCTGCCCGACCTGCTGGAACGCCAGCGCGCGACGCCGAGCCAGGGCGATTTGGGACCGGCGGCGCGGGCCCGCAACGTCGCCGGCGCCTTCCGCCTCAACCCGCGGCATGCCGACCGGGTCAAAGGTTCGCGCATCGTGCTGGTTGACGACGTGCTGACCACAGGCGCGACGATCGGCGCGTGCGCCAAGGTGCTGCGCCGCGGCGGCGCCGCGCGGATCGACGTCTTGACGCTGGCCCGCGTCGTTCTGGCGGACTAGGTGATGGCCTACAACTCCTGAATGTCGGGGGTGGATTTCAGTCCGTCGGCCTTCCGGCGCCCCGACAGATAACCACACGTCCGGTCCAGCGTGCCGCGCGTCCGATCTCTTCCCGAAAGGAAATTTGACCAAGATCGTCCGTTATATTAGCATCCATGTCGATATAATGTAGGGCTTTTCGAATGAAATTCCTCGCTGGCATGATTGTTCTGCTGCTCGTGGCGGCGAGTGCCAGTGCGGAGCCAATCGCAGGAACATGGAATGCGACCGTTCCTTATCACGGCGCCATTTTGCCGTTCCAGATGGGCTTTTCCGGCGACGGGACTTCGGTCAAGGGCTGGTTCTTTAACGGCGATCAAACGCTTCCATCGACCGGCGGGGAGCTTCGGGACGGGCATCTCGTCCTCAATTTCGATCAGATCGACACAAAACTCGATGCCACTCTGAGGGACGGACACCTGGACGGCATCTATACCGCGTCGCCCTATCTAGGCGGGCCGCTCGATTTTCATGCGATGCGGGCGCCGGCCGTCGAACCGACGCCGATCGATGCGCCCACAATCGGCGGCGTCTGGGAAATCCCGGTTCCAGAACATAAGGGGATCCGTGCCTGGAACCTGATCGTCCACCAGACCGGGCCGAAAATATCGGCGTCGATATTGCGGGTCGACGGCGATACCGGTGCGATCACCGGGATGTATCGCGACGGCAAGTTCGTGCTGAGCCATTTTTCCGGATCGCGCGCGGCGTTGCTCGAGATTACCCCGACGCCGGAAGGTCGGTTGGCGCTCACGTTGGATGGTCAGGCGCTGACCGCCTATCGATCCCAGGACGCGCGGGCATTGGGCTTGCCGAAGCCCAGCGACCCAACGACATACACCACCGTGCGCGATCCAAACGAACCGTTCAAATTCAGTTTTCCGGATTTGAACGGTCGGCTTGTCTCGAACACCGATGCCCGTTTTCAGGACAAGGTCGTCGTCGTGAATATCATGGGAAGCTGGTGTCCCAACTGCCATGACGAGGCGCCGTTCCTCGCCGAACTCTACCGTAAATATCATGACAAAGGGCTGGAAGTCGTGTCGCTCGATTTCGAAGACCCCGCGCATATCGACAACCTCTCGCGCCTTCATGCCTTCATCAAGCAGTACAAGATGGATTATCCCGTGCTGCTGGGCGGCAACATGAAGGAGTGGAACGAGAAGCTGCCGCAGGCGGTGAATTTGAATTTCTGGCCGACGACCTTTTTTCTCGGGCGCGACGGCCGGGTCAAAGCCGTCCATGTCGGTTTCGCTGCCCCAGCAAGCGGAGAGTTCAATGACCGCCTTAGGGCGGAGATCGACAGCCAGGTCGAGGAGTTATTGGCGACAAGATCTTAGGTGGACAGGGCCCTGGCACCCTACCAAAATCGCCACGCGGGCCAACCGAGGATGTGATCATCGCCGGCTCGATCTCCAACGATGAAGCCAATACGATCTATCCGAACGGCTGGAAGGCCCCGAAGCCCTATCCGCGCATCGTGCCCCAGCGGCAATAAGGCACCTTATTGCACCGGGACTGGCCGGGCGCGCTGGTTATAAAGCAGCTTGGCGCGTCGCTCAGCCTCTTCCGGTGGAAGTTTCGTAATGTCCTCGGCAAAATCGCTGCCGACCGCCAAGCCGCGCTGGACCCCCGGCCGGGTGCCGATCTCCTCGAACCAGCGATTGAAATAGGGAAATTCCGCGATGTCCTGGTCCTGGCTCTGCCAATTGACCGCCCAAGGATAGGCGACCATGTCGGCTGCGGTATAGCTGTCGCCGGCCAGATAACGGCTTTGATAGAGCCGGTTGTTGAGTACCCCGTAAATCCGGTTGACCTCGTCGCCATAGCGGCGCAGCGCGTAGGATTGGTCGCCCTGGTGATCGCCTAGCCGCTTGAAATGGCCGTACTCGCCGGTCTTGGGCCCTTGGTTGGCCATCTGCCAGATCACCCATTGGACGACCTGGTATTTCAGGCGCGGCTCCTGTGGCCAGAACCGGCCGCTCTTTTCCGCGAGATACAGCACGATCGCGCCGGACTCGAAGATGCTGATCGGCTCGCCGCCGCCCATCGGATCGTCGTCGACCATCAGCGGCATGCGGTGGTTCGGGTTCAGCTTCAGGAATTCGGGCTCGAACTGATCACCGCGGCCGATATTGCAGGGCACGACCTGGTATTCCAGGCCGGCCTCCTCCAGGAAG
>Ga0302314_10023296_pt1 | contig 10109 bp, 11 predicted proteins | sample III_Palsa_N2_3_FD_200533 | JGI IMG/M metagenome (GOLD analysis project Ga0302314, IMG submission 200533) | Peat permafrost microbial communities from Stordalen Mire near Abisko, Sweden - III_Palsa_N2_3 | ecosystem: Environmental > Terrestrial > Soil > Palsa > Peat permafrost | place: Sweden...
GGTCAATTGTTGATGTTCATCGACTTGTCATCACTGTCTGGCAGGAGCTGTAAAAATGAAGAAAAGTGGAAAAGCGCTGATTTTGAGTCTGAGTATTGCAGGTAGCGCGCTGCTGGCACCCGTCATCGCCTCGGCGCAGATTGATATCACCGTCGCGCCGCCCGCGCCGCGCGTCGAGGTCGTGCCGGCACCGAGGCCGGGTTATGTTTGGGCTCCAGGCTACTGGGGCTGGCGCGGTGGAGCGCACGTGTGGATTGGAGGTCATTGGATCGGCGAGCGTCGGGGCTACCACTGGGTACCTGACCGCTGGGAGCAACGCGGCGATCACTATCATTACTGGAAAGGTCACTGGGAGCGCTGAGATCTAAGGCATCGCGCGGGGGCGGCGCATCGCGGCCGCCCCGCGCTTGCTCTGTCCGGATCGGCCTGATTTCCGACACGCACGGTCTGTTGAGGCCCGAAGCAAAAGCATTCCTCGAGGATTCGGACTGCATCGTCCACGCAGGAGATATCGGCACCGGGGGTGTCCTGCGCGAGCTGCGGACGATTGCCGCTCTCTATGCGGTCCGCGGCAACAACGATACCGAGGCGTGGGCGGCGCGCATTCCCGAGCGGCGCACCGTGCAACTGTGCGGCATACGCATTCATGTACTCCACGACGGAGCGGAACTTGCCGATCGGCCGGCACCGGAGGGCGCGCGCGTGATCATCGCGGGCCATTCGCACAAGCCGCTAATCGAGACATGGGAGGGCGGGCTCTTGGTGAATCCGGGAAGCGCCGGCCCCCGACGCTTCAGCTTGCCCGTATCCGCCGGTGAGATCGAGATCAGCGGCAAGCGCCTGAGCGTACGCCTCTTGGACTTGATGACGCGCCGCCCCTTGCCGGGTTTGACCGCAACGATGGCGCTGTAGCGCAGTACCGTGGCGCATCGGACATGTGCTGCGCAGGCGCGAGCTGCGTCAGGTCTGAATGCGAGCTGCGTCACGCATGAATAGGTAGCCACAACTCATTGATTTAGCTACCATCGCGGCCTCATGGACAGCGCGCCTCAAGGCCTCACGATCGAGAAAATCCACGTTTGGCGCGGCGATCGTCATGTGCTCCGAGGCGTGAGTCTCATCCTTCAGCCCGGCGAGCTGATGCAGGTGACCGGACCCAACGGTACGGGTAAGACCACGCTTTTGCGCGTGGCTTGCGGGCTGTTGCGGCCGGAGCAGGGGAGTGTGGCCTGGTGCGGCCGTCCCATCGCAGGCGTCCGGCCTCAATTCCACAGCGCACTTGCCTATGCCGCGCACGAGCCCGCGCTCAAGGGCGATCTCACGGCGCTCGAGAATCTACGCTATCTCGTGGGTCTGAAGCGGCCGGTGCGCACGGCCGAGCTCGAGGCTGCGCTTGAGCGCACGGGCGTCGCTCCGTGCGCGCAATTGCCCGTGCGCGTGCTGTCCGCCGGGCAGCGCCGTCGCGTGGCGCTCGCTCGAGTGCTCGCGATGCGCAGTCCGTTGTGGATGCTCGATGAGCCGTTCACGAATCTGGATTCTGCGGGCTCCGCGCTGGTGACCGATTTACTGCGCGAGCACGTGAGCGCCGCGGGCATGGCGCTCGTGGTCGCGCACCATGACATCGCCCTGTCGGCGCGCTTGCGGCGGCTGGAATTGCAATGAGCACGGCCGACCTCGAGCCGCAAGTGTCCGCGCTGCGCGCCATGACACTCATCGTCGGGCGTGAGCTGCGTCTCAGTTTCCGGCGGCCCGAGCAAGTGCTGCAACCGCTGGTGTTCTTTTTGATCGTCACCACGCTCTTTCCACTCGGTTTGAGCCTGCAGCTGTCGCTCCTGCGAGACATGGCCCCCGGTGTCCTTTGGGTGGCGGCGCTGCTATCGTCGCTCCTGTCGCTCGACGCCTTGTTCAAGGGCGACGCGGATGACGGAACTTTGGATCAGCTTGCCTTGTCCGGTCAGAGCCTGACGGCGATCGTCCTCGCCAAGACGGCCTCGCATTGGCTGGTGAGCGGTGCCGCGCTGGTGCTGGTATCGCCGCTCGTGGGAATTGCGCTCGGTATCCCCTGGGGCGTGTTCCCGACCATGCTGGGGAGCCTCGCGCTCGGCACGCTCTGTTTGAGCTGGCTCGGGGCCATCGGCGCGGGACTTACGGTGGGACTGAAGCGCGGCAACGTGCTCGTCTCGCTCGTGGTGCTGCCGCTCGCCATGCCGCTGTTGATTTTCGGAGCAGGCGCCACGGATCGTGCCGCCGCGGGGATCAGCCCGGCAGGAGCATTGTATTTACTGGGATCGCTGTGCGTTTTTACCTGTACCCTGGCGCCCTTCGCGGTCGCCGCGGCGTTGCGGATCACGCTGGAAGGCTGACAACACGGAAGCTATGTGGACTTGGTTTTATAAGCTCGCCTCTCCGCCCTCCGTCTACCGAACCGCCACGGCGCTCACGCCGTGGTTCATGACGGTGGCCCTGATCGCCATCGCCTGCGGACTGATCGGCGGCTTGGGTTTCGCTCCGCCCGACTACCAGCAGGGAGATGCGTTTCGCATCATCTACGTGCACGTTCCGAGCGCGTATATGTCCCTGTTCTGCTATTCGGCGATGGCGGTGGCCGGCGCGATCGGGCTCATCTGGCGCATCAAAATGAGCTATGCGCTCGCCGCCGCGACGGCGCCTATCGGCGCCTCGTTCACCGCGCTCGCGCTGGTCACGGGATCGCTCTGGGGAAAGCCCATGTGGGGAACTTACTGGGCGTGGGACCCGCGTCTCACTTCCGAGCTGATCTTGCTGTTTCTATATGCCGGAGTGATGTCTTTGCGGCCCGCGTTCGAGGATCCGGCGCGCGGCGACCGCGCTGCGGCGCTCTTGTCGATCGTCGGCTTCGTCAATGTCCCGATCATTCATTTTTCGGTTCAGTGGTGGAACTCACTGCATCAGGGCTCCACGATTGCTAAAATCGGCAAGCCGTCCATGCCTGGAAGCATGTTGTGGCCGTTGCTGACCATGCTGCTCGGTTTCACCTGCTTTTACGCGGCGGTGGTATGTATGCGGCTGCGCGGTGAGGTGCTCAATCGGGAGCGCCAATCGGCCTGGGTGCGGGAGGCGGTCAAGTCGTGAACTTTTGGGCCATGGGAGGCTACGCACGGTTCGTCTGGCCGTGCTTTGCACTGGCGGGCCTGGTGCTCGCCTGGAATGTGTGGTCGGCCCGCCGCTTTTATGCGGCGGCTCGCGTACGTGCGCAGCGCGCGCTGCTTATGACGGATGAATAGATGACTCCGCGCCGAAAACGCCTTTTCGTGGTGCTCGCCATCCTGGCCGGCGTCGGCGCGTCCGTATCGCTCGCGGTGGTGGCTTCGCGCGAGAACATCATGTTCTATTACGACCCGAGCCAGATCGCCGCCGGCCAGGCCCCGCTCCAGAAGCGCTTTCGCGTCGGCGGCATGGTGGTGAAGGGCAGCGTTGCACGCAAGCCCGGGGATCTGCAGGTGCGCTTCGTGCTCACCGACTTCGCCCACCAGGTTCCGGTCGAATATACGGGCGTGCTGCCTGATTTGTTCCGCGAGGGGCAGGGCATCATCGCGCACGGCACCATGGGTCCGGACGGAGCATTCGTCGCCGACGAGGTGCTCGCCAAGCACGACGAGAAGTACATGCCGCCCGAGGTGGCTGCCTCGCTGAAGCAAAAATCGGCAGCGGCCAACACCGCCGGTCCCAAGCCCGCGGGCTAAGGAGTATTCATGGCCCCCGAGCTCGGTGTCTTCGCTCTCATCCTCGCCTTCGTGCTCAGCGTCTCGCAGGCGTTCTTCGGGCTCATCGGCGCTTGGCGCGGCAAACCCGAGTGGATGAACGTCGCGCGCCCGGCGGTGGCGGGACAGTTCGTGTTCGTCGCCATGGCGTTCGGCTGTCTCGTGTACTCGTTCGTGAACAACGACTTCTCGGTGCTCTACGTCGCGCGCAACTCGAACTCGAATCTGCCGCTCTTCTACAAGGTCGCGGCGCTGTGGGGCGCGCACGAGGGATCGCTCCTCTTGTGGATATCGATCCTCTCGTTCTGGAGTCTGGCGGTTGCCGCATTCAGCCGGCAGCTTCCTGCCAGCTTCTCGAGCCGCGTCCTCGGTGTCATGGGCCTCGTCAGCGGCGGCTTCCTGCTGTTCACGTTGTGGACCTCGAATCCCTTCGAACGGCTCATGCCGGCCGCCCGCGACGGCGCCGACTTGAACCCGGTGCTGCAGGATTTCGCGCTCGCAATTCATCCGCCGATGCTCTACATGGGCTACGTCGGTTTCTCGGTCGCTTTCGCATTCGCCTGCGCGGCCATGCTCGAGGGCAAACTCGATCAGACTTGGGCCAAGTGGACCCGGCCGTGGACCATTTTTGCGTGGGTGTTCCAAACCATCGGGATCGCGCTCGGCAGCTGGTGGGCGTACTACGAGCTCGGCTGGGGCGGTTGGTGGTTCTGGGATCCGGTCGAGAACGCCTCGTTCATGCCCTGGCTGGTGGGCACGGCGCTGATTCACTCGCTCAGCGTCACCGAGAAGCGCGGCATATTCAAAAGCTGGACACTGCTGCTTGCCATATTCGCTTTCTCGTTGAGCTTGGTGGGCACGTTCCTGGTGCGCTCGGGCGTGCTCGTCTCGGTGCACTCGTTTGCAACCGATCCGACGCGCGGCTTGTACATCCTCGCATTCCTGGTGGCGACGATCGGAGGCTCGCTGACGCTCTATGCGTGGCGGGCGCCGAAGCTCTATGTGCCGGGCGGCTTCGAGCCGTTCTCGCGCGAGTTTTTCCTGCTCGTGAACAATGTGATTCTGGTGAGCGTCGCTGCGCTGGTTCTATGGGGAACACTCTCGCCCCTGGTGTATGAGCTGTTGAACATCGGCAAAATATCGGTGGGTCCGCCGGTATTCGCCGTCATGTTCTTGGTTCCCATGCTGCCGCTGATGATTTTCCTGGCCATCGGCATGCACTCGGCGTGGCGGCGCGGCAAGCTTCTGACCAATGCGCGGCCGCTTTGGTGGATGCTCGCGGCGGCGGTGCTCTTGGGCGTCGCTCTGCAGATCGGCTACGGCAAGGTTCATTGGGTGGGACTCGTCGGCGTGGTGTTCGGCGCCTGGATCATTCTGTCGGCGCTGCTCGAGCCCGTGCAGCGCTTGCGCCGTGGACAGACTCTCACGGCCGGCTTGATGGGGATGGTGATCGCGCATGCGGGCGTCGGTGTCTTCGCCATCGGCGCAAGCGGCGTGGAAAGCTACAAGATCGAGAAGGACGTCGCGCTCAAGCCGGGCATGGCCTACTCCATCGCGGGATATGATTTTCGCTTCGTCAAAGCCGTCGACGTGCGCGGTCCCAACTACGATGCGGTTCAGGCCACGGTCGAAGTGAGCCGCGGCGGCAAGCTCGTGGCGACGCTCCTGCCGCAGAAGCGTCACTTCTGGGTACAGCAAACCGACAACAGCCAGGCGGCGATTTCGGTGAACTGGGGGCGCGATCTGTTCGTCGCCATGGGGAACCCCTTGGGCGCGGGCGCTTGGAGCATGCGTATTCAATACAAGCCGCTGGTTCGCTACATCTGGCTGGGCGCGATCATCATGGCGCTCGGCGGGATCGTGGCGGCGACCGATCGGCGCTATCGGTCCCGGGTGAGGGCCACGTCGACCGATCCGGTACCGGGCGCCCCGGAACTCGGGCCTGCCTGATGTGGAAGTATTTGCTGCCGGTGGCGGCCTTCGTGGCGCTCGCCGTGCTGTTCGCATTCGGCTTGAACCCGAATCGCGATATCCATGCGCTGCCGTCGCCGCTCATCGGCAAGCCCGCGCCGCTGTTCAATCTCACGGACGTCATGGATCCGGCGCGCACCATCAGCAATGCCGCGCTCAAGGGACAGGTATACATGCTCAACGTTTGGGGCACCTGGTGCTACGCCTGCCGGCAAGAGCACGAGGCGCTTCTCGACATCGCGCGCCAACACGTGCTGCCCATCGTCGGCCTCGATTACATGGACCAACGCGAGAAGGCGCAGCAATGGCTCACGCAACTCGGCAATCCGTACTCGGGAGTCGCCTTCGACACGGACGGGCGCACGGCGATCGATTGGGGCGTGTACGGCGCGCCGGAGACGTTCCTGGTCGACCGCCAAGGACGTGTGATCTATAAGTTCATCTCGCCCATGACCCCCGAAGTCTGGCAGCACGACTTTCTGCCGCGCATCGAGGCGGCGCGCCGGAGCGGGGCATGAGGCGAACGGCGGCGCCACGCGCGGCTTCGTCGGCGCTGCTCGCGGTCTTGCTCGCGGCAGTGCTCGGCGCTCTGCTTGCCGGCGCGAGCGCACCGGTGCGCGCGCAGGCCGCGCGCGCGGTCGATGCTTACGGCCAGCTGGAGGATCCGGCGCTGCAGGCGCGCTTCGAGCACATCACGGCCCAGTTGCGCTGCCTCGTCTGTCAGAACGAGTCGATCGCGGACTCGAACGTCGAGCTCGCCTCCGACCTGCGCCGCCAGGTCCGCGAGATGCTGCTTGCCGGTCAGAGCGACGAGACGATCTTTAAGTTCATGACCGATCGCTACGGCGAGTTCGTGCGGTTCAACCCGCCGCTCGAGGCGAAGACGCTGTTCATTTGGGGTGCGCCGTTCGTCATGCTGCTCCTCGGCGTGCTCATCGTTTATCGCATCGTGCTTAAGCGCTCGCGCATGCCGCTGGACGATGAGCCCGCGCCCGGATCGATGTAATCATGAGCACATTCATTTTCATCGCGGCGGTGATGGCCGCGATCGCCGCCACGGCCGTGGCGTTTCCGCTGCTGCGCAGCTCCCGCAGCCGGCTGACGGGTGCCATCGCGGGGATCGTGGTGATGGCGGCGGCGGCGGCGCTCTATCCGCTCTGGTCGAACTGGGACTGGCGCGCGGCCCTGGCCGCGAAGCCCGCCGTGGATACGCAAGTACTCGAGATGGTCGCGAAACTCGAGCGGCACATGAAAGAGGCGCCGAACGACGTCAGGGGCTGGCTGCTGCTCGGGCAATCCGATCTGGCTCTCGAGCGCGCCGACGGCGCCATCGACGCCTACCAGCATGTGCAGCGCCTCGATCCCAATAACGTCGTGGCGCTGCTCGGACTCGGCGAGGCGCTCAGCCTGCGAGCGGGCGGCAATGTCACTCCGCCGGCCGGCGATCTTTTCGAGCGTGCGCTCGCTTTGGAGCCCGACAATCCCCGGGCATTGCTCTACTCGGGTTTTGGCGCGGCAACGCGCGGGGATCGCGCGACGGCGCGGCAACGATGGCTCAAGCTCAAAGGCATGCACCCGCCGGCGGAAATCGACGCCATGTTGAATGACCGCATCGCCGAGCTCGGCACGTCCGATCTGGAGCAGGGTTCCGCCGCCGCGGCAACGGCCGGAGCGCCCGTCGCCCCGGGCGCGGGGGGCGCGAGTTCTTCGACAGCCCTTGCGACCGTGAACATCCGGATCGCGCCGGAGCTCAAGTCGCACCTCACGGGCGACGTTCCCCTATTCGTTTTCGCGCGCGAGCCCGGCGGGGCGGGCCCCCCCTTGGCGGCAAAGCGCCTGACGAGCGCCGCGCTCGGTTCCGAGGTGCGTCTCTCCTCGGCCGATTCCTTGATGCCGGGGCGCTCGTTGGTCGCGGGACAGAAAGTGTCCATCACCGCACGGATCTCCTTCAGCGGTCAGCCACTACCCGCAGCGGGCGATTTGTACGGCGAACTTACCTATGATGTCGGCCGCGACGGCGTGCGGGATCTCGTCATCGATCACATTGCACAGTAGGTTCTCATCATGAGTGTTGCCAAGAATTTGCTGGCGGGGCGCATCGTCGAGGACAACCTCTTCCCCTATCCGCGGCTGCGCGAGAAGGACCGGGAGGTGCTCGGCATGATGCTCGAGGCGATCGATCAGTTCCTCGAGCCGCGCCGCGAGGACTTCAAGCAGTGGGACAAGGATGCCGAGCAGCCGGAGGATTTCATCCAGGGCCTGCGCGATCTCGGTCTGTTCGGCCTGATCATTCCCGAGGAAGAGGGCGGTCTCGGACTGTCGAACGCGGGTTATGCGCGCGTTTTGAGCCAGACGAGCTCCCATGACAGCTCCGTTACGCTCACCATCGGTGCGCACAGCTCGATCGGCATGAAAGGCATATTGCTGTTCGGCACGCCCGAGCAGCGCGCCCGCTATCTGCCGAAACTCGCCTCCGGCGAGATGATCGCCGCCTTTTGCCTCACTGAATCCGGCGCGGGGTCCGACGCGGCGTCGATTCGCACGCGCGCGGAGAAGGGCACCGACGGCAGCTGGACGCTGAGCGGCGAGAAGATCTGGATCACCAACGGCGGCATCGCCGATCTCTACACGGTGTTCGCGCGCACCACCTCCGACGCCGGCAAGATCACGGCATTCATCGTCGAAGCGGCGTGGCCGGGCGTGAGCCATGGCCACCACGAGGACAAGATGGGTATCCGGGCATCCTCCACCACGACGGTAAGCTTCACCGATGTGAAGGTGCCGCCCGAGAACGTACTGGATGCCGAAGGCAAGGGCTTCAAGGTCGCGATGGCCATCCTCAACAACGGCCGCACCGGGCTCGGAGGCGGGGCGGTCGGCGGCATGAAGGCCCTCATCGCGCTCGCCACGCAGCAGGCTCTGGCGCGCAAGCAATTCGGCGAGCCGATCGCGAATTTCGGATTGATTCGGGAGAAGCTCGCGCAGATGACGGTCGAATGCTTTGCCGCCGAGAGTGTGGTCTGGATGGTGGCGCATTACATCGACTCGGGCCTCGATGACTACTCCGTCGAGGCGGCCATCAGCAAGGTTTACGCGAGCGAAGCCATCCAGCGCGCCGCTTATGAGGCACTGCAGATCGCGGGGGGGAACGGCTTCATGCGGGAATTCCCCTATGAAGGGGCCGCGCGCGATTGTCGGATTTTGTCCATTTTCGAGGGCACCAACGAGGTGTTGCGGCTCTATATCGCGCTGTCGGGACTGAAGGAGATCGGCAAGTCCTATGGCGAGCTCAAGGCAGCCGTCGACGACATCTTCAACAGCCCGATCAAGGGCTTCGGCGTGCTGGCGGACTACTCCCAGAAGCGCTTGACTCGCGCCACGGGGGTCGGGCGCGACAAGATACTGGGTAAAATCCCGCCGCAGCTCCGCGAGGCGACCACGACGTATGAGAAGTACACCGTGGAACTTGCGAAGGCTTCCGACTATCTATTACGTAAACACGGCAAGAGTATCGCCGGCCAGCAGCATGCCTTGAAGCGCATCGCCGATATGACCATTGATTTGTTCGTCGGCCTTTGCGTATTGTCGCGGGCGACAGCCCTATCCGCCGAAAAGGGAGAGGAAGGGACGCAGGCCATGATCATCGCGCACGCGTTCGCGCGGCAGGCGAGGCGCCGGTTGGCCCAAAATATGCGCCGAATCGAGCGGAACGAAGATCAGGAAATGGATAGCTTGGCGGGCTTCATCGTGGACAGAGGACGTTATCCTTGGGACATCGTTAAATGAGCATCTCGTGGGATGAGCGCGCTGAGACGCGGGTGAGCGGGGCGGCCGGGTCGTCGTGGCTGACGCCGCGACGGGTCATGCTGATTTTCGCAGCCGCAGTGGCGTTGGTGGCCGTCGCGATCGCGGTCCGATTGACCCACACGTTGGGGGCGAAGAAAACAGTCGCCAACCGAGACGCGCCGGCCGTGACCGTCACCGAGGCGGGCCGGAGCGCCGCACCGACCACGGTCAGCGTCACGGGCACGATCGGTGCGCGCTACGACACCCCGATCGGCGCCGAGGGCGACGCGGGCCGCGTAGCCGCCGTGTACGTCGAGGCCGGTGATCACGTGAAGCGCGGACAGCTGCTGGCGCGCATCGATACGGCGCTCCTGGCTCCGCAAGTCGCCAACTTACAGGCGGCGCTCGACCTGGCCCGCGCCGAATCCGAACTCGCCGCCGCCGAATATCAGCGGGCGGTAGCCGTCGGCAAGTCGGGCGCGCTATCGACCGAGGAGACCGAACGCCGCCGCTCGAGTTCCGTCACGGCCGCCGCCAAGGTCAAGGTGGCCGCGGCGCAGCTCGCAGAGGCGCAGGCGCGCCTGGCGCGCGCCCAAGTGCGTGCGCCCGCCG
>Ga0302314_10023297_pt1 | contig 10109 bp, 9 predicted proteins | sample III_Palsa_N2_3_FD_200533 | JGI IMG/M metagenome (GOLD analysis project Ga0302314, IMG submission 200533) | Peat permafrost microbial communities from Stordalen Mire near Abisko, Sweden - III_Palsa_N2_3 | ecosystem: Environmental > Terrestrial > Soil > Palsa > Peat permafrost | place: Sweden...
CGAAATGGATGCACACCCCCGCGTTGTGGTTCGTTCCGAAGCTCAAGCCGTCGTCGACCATGGATCCACGAACACCGAACGCGGTCCACCAGCGGTAGTTCCGGGTGATGTGCGCCTCAGTGACATTTGCCAGCGGCGTCTTGATCTTGAAGAAACCGAAAGTCGCCGAGAGGAAGCCGTCGTCGGTGAGCGTGACGCCGTCCTTTGAACCTCGCAGCCCGAAGGGCACCAGCAAAGGCAGATATCGCTTGTCAATAGCGTAGGCGAAACGTTTGGACATGATTGGGTCCGATCCCCTGTCATGCATGAGCGCGACTGAGCCCCGGTATAGCCCAGTCTCCACCTTACTCTCGACTTCCGCAGCACTACCTTCCCTACGCCGTCGGCACGGCGGTAACCACCGCGGTGCGTTCGGCCAGTACGTGCGCGAAGGCGGCATCGGCGGCCAGGACGGCTGCCGTTAACAGATCGCCGTCTGCATCCTCGCGTTGACCTGCGATAGCAACCGGGTGGGGGACTTCGGCGTCCAGGGGGTATGAGCAGATGCTTCTCGGTTTACGCTGCGGCGCTCGTCGCGCTCGTCGCGCTCGTCGCGCTGGCCGGCTGCGGGTCGTCCAAGCCCGGCTCTGGGCAGTTGCCGGCCGCCGCGTCAGCCCCGGCAACCGCGAGCCCCTCCGTCACCGCGAGCCCCTCCGTCACCGCAGCCACCAGCCCGCCGACGCCGGCGTCCCCGAGCGCGCGGGCCGCCGGCCCGATCGACGTCCAGGACGTGAGCTTCGTCTCCGCCGGTCAAGGCTGGGTGCTCGGGAGCGGCGAGCTGGTCACCACGACCGACGGCGGCGCCAGCTGGACCCGGCTGCCCGGCCCGCCCGCCGGCGCGGCGCACATCCGGTTCGCCTCCCCGCAGGTCGGATACGCCTGGAGCGCCGCTGGTCCGCTCTGGATCACCACCGACGGCGCCGCCTCCTGGCAGCCGGGCGGGCTGACCCAGGTGCTCTCGCTCGAAACCGCCGCCGGCTGGGTGTGGTCCATCGCCGGCGCGCAGCCCTACCCGGACATCTGGCGGGCCCGGGTGGGCAGCACCGCCTGGACGAACCTCGGCTCCACGCCGGACCGCTCCGCGACCCTCACCGTTCACGGCGACGTCGCCTACGTCGTCGGCCAGCAGGGCGCCGGGCCGATCGCCCCGTCCCTGGATGTGTTCGCCGGCACCCAGCCGGCGCGCCACGAATCACTGCCGTGCGGGCAGGGTCAGACCTACGTGCCGTTCGCCGCGCTCGGGACCTCCACCGACGGCCTGGTCTACCTGGTCTGCGACGTCATGACCAACCAGGCGCAGACCCAGCTGGCCTACGAGTCCGTCAATGAGGGCAGCAGCTGGAGTGCCGGCAAGCCGCCGCCGCAGCCCCCGCAGGGCGTGACCGCAGTCGCAGGCGGCCGGTTCGCCTGGAACCTCGGGCCGGACCTGTACCAGCTCACCGGGCACGGCTGGCAAGTCTCGCTGATCAACCGCGGACACGGCTTCTCCCTGGTCGGGTTCGAAACGAACACCCAGGGCGTAGCCCTCGGCACCAACGGCTATCTGTGGATAACCCGCAACGCAGGCACCAGCTGGAGGCGGCTCACCGTCTAACCGACGCACGCCGTGGTCCCTGCCCGGCTCGCCTGCTACGGGTTCAACTCCGCCAGACGCGACCGCCCGGGTGTTCGTTCGGCCGACTTCCACCCCACTACCGCGCGGCGGCCCGCGCGGATCGGGGCAACCCCCGATCGCGGTCCGATCTTCCGGTCAATCCCTGGGCCTCCGGGCCTGGTTCACCTCGCGGCTGATCGCCCAGGCGTCCGCCACCGGACCCAGGTGCCTGAGCTTGTCGGGGTTGCTCACCGAGCGGATCGTCTGGATCTGCCCGTCGAGTACGTCGAGCGTCACGGTGTAGAGGACCTTGCCGTCCCGGTCGCGGAAGATCGCGCCCGGCTGACCGTTCACCTCGTGCGGCTCCAACGTCACCTCGATCCGTACGAGCCAGGGGAAGATCGAGGTAAGCACCCGGGCCACATGGCCTGCGCCGATGATGCTCCTGGCCAGCTGCGGGGCCTTGCCGCCGCCGTCCCCGACCAGCGATGCGTCAGCGGCGAGCAGCTCCCGCAGGCCCTCGACGTCGCCTTCGGCGAGCGCATCGAAGAACCGCGCCGCCAGCTCATCCCGCTCCCTGCGGTCCGCCTCGAACCGAGGGCGCCCCGCGTCCATGTGACGCCGCGCCCGGACCGCGAGCTGGCGGCACGCCGCCTCCGACCGGCCCACCGCCGACGCGACCTCTGCGAAGCCGAACCCGAACACCTCCCGCAGCACGAAGACCGCCCGCTCGAGCGGACTGAGCCGCTCGAGCAGCAACAGCGCCGCCATCGACACCGAGTCGGCCAGCTCCGCCGACCGCTCCGGGTCCTGGTAAGGGTCGGTGAGCAGCGGCTCGGGGAACCACTGCCCGACGTACTCCTCCCGCCGGACGCGGGCCGAGCGCAGCACGTCGATCGAGATCCGGGTCACCACGGCCGAGAGGAAAGCCTTGGCCGACGTGGGTTGAGTCGGGAAGGCCTCGTAGCGCAGCCAGGTCTCCTGGACCGCGTCCTCGGCCTCGCTCACGCTGCCAAGGATCCGGTACGCGATCGAGAACAGCAGCGGCCGCAGCCGCTCGAACTCCTCGGCCCTGCTCACTGGTCCAGCTCTTCCTTGAAGCCCTGGCGCCACGAGGGGTGGCGCAGTTTCCAGCCGAGTTCCCGCTTGGCCTTGGCGTTGCCGAAGCCGCGCCCCTCGGTCATCATGATCAACGCCATTTCCCCTGCTAGCAGCCGGGCCACCCACTTGGGAACCCGCACCGGCCGCTTCGCCCCCGCGCACGCGGCCAGATAAGGCAGCCATTCGCTGGCCGGGGCTGGTTCGTCGTCGGCGATGTTGAACACGCCGCTCGCCTGTTGCTCCAGGGCCAGCACGGTAGCGCTCGCCGCGTCATCGAGATGCACCCACGATAGGTAGCCGGTACCGCCCCCGACCAGCGGGAACTGCCGCTTGCGCACAAGCTCGACCCAGCCGTCGATGGCGCCAGGCCCGTACAGGCTGCCGTAGCGCAGGACCGCGCCATCCGCCCTGACGACCACGTCCTCGAGGTGGCGGAGGGCCTCCGCTCCCTTGCGCGCGCTCGCCGGGCCCGGGTCCATCGGGTCCTCCTCGGTCTTCACCCATCCACCCTCGCGGATGCCGTTAAAGGCGCCAAAGCCCTGCGCGACGACATGGGATACGCCGACCGCCTCGGCGGCGGCCAGCAAGTGATCCGTCCCCTCGGAGCGCAGCCGGATGGTGGTGGCGAAGAAGCGGTCGGGGTGCTTCAAATCGGGCTTTCCGGCGTGCGCCGCGGAAAGCGCGGTCATCTCGTGCACGATCGCGTCCGGCCTGGCCGCAGCCACCGCCCGCCCGACCGACACCGCATCCAGCCCGTCCATCACGACGCCGTCGGCGCCCAGCTGCTCCAGCAAGCTCAGCTTGGCCGGGCCCGTCGCCGTAGCCGTCACCTGGTGGCCCCGGGCCACCAGCTGCGGCACCAGCCGTCGCCCCAAGGCCCCGCTCCCGCCTGCCACGAAGACCCGCACACCCATCACCCTCTTGACTCCAGGATTGACTCTCAACCCCGAGACGAGACAGCCCCCGCCGTCTGTGACACGGGGGAGCGAGGACCGGCCACTTGCTGGCTGCCCCATCACCGGTGTCCGGGACGCGCTGAGCGGCTGTCAAGACGGACGCTCCGCCACTGCCACAACCCGTGCACCGACGTCGGAACACGTTGAGCGTGAGCGTCAGCTCATCCGGCGGGCCGGTATCGGCGAGCAGGACCTCCGGCGCCCCGCGCAGGTCGGCGACAACGGCTTCCGGAGTCGGGCCGTCGCCGACCGCGCCATTTACTGCCCTTTATTCCGAACGAGCAGTGGTTCCTCCCTCCGCTAGGTCGCCGGGCCGCCGGCTGATCCGGCCTCAAAGGCCACCCGTCATCGCCCGCGGTGAACTCAGCCCAGGCCACCGAGCCAGCCTATGCATGCCCGCCTCGGCCTCCGGCACCTGGCCGGACAGCTTTTCGAGCCTGTCACGTGAGAGCGGGGCTCAGCCTTCGGCGAGGTAGCCGTACCGGTCGCGGCAGGCTCCGGGCGTGAGCCCTGCGGCCGCTGCGATCGGGCCGAGCTTGTCCGGGTCCTCGAGGTCTTCGCGGTCCAGCCGGATCATGTACTCGCGGGCCACCCGGTACGAGCTCGACTCGCAGTTCACGAGCCGGATCCGGACCCGCCCCGTCTCGGGGTGGCTGAACGACCCGAAGGGCAGCGCCACCATGTGCCCCTCCTGGATCGTGATCATGGCGCCGGGCTCGCCGCCCTTCAGCGCCCGCTTGAGGTAGTCGACGGCGCCGTAGCCCAGGTCGCGGGTGTACTCGATGTCGAACGGGATGGGCGGCGCGCACCGGAGCTCGTAGCCGATGTTCTTGCCCTCGACCGTGACGTTCTGCCCGCGCGCCTTGAAGCGGGCCTTGACCTGCCTGGCCAGCAGCCGGTCCAGCTCGAGTTCGGCCAGCCGGACGTGGCCGTGCTCGTCCAGCTCGATCTCCGGCATGGCGCTGGCGAGCTCGCCGGCGGGCAGGCGCAGGCCGATGCCCTCGGCCAGCACCGCCACGCCGAAGGGACGGCCGTGGGCGATCCGCTTGAGCATCGAGGTCTCGATGACGTCCACCAGGCGCGACAGCCGGAGGGGCTCGTCGCGGCGGAACTCCTCGGCGATCACCGTCAGGGTGGCCCCGGCCGCCTTCCCGATGCCCAGGGCCAGGTGGCCGGCCGAACGGCCCATGGCCACCACCAGGTACCACCGCTGGGTGGTCATCGCGTCGGTCATCAGGTTGCTGACCAGCTCGACCCCCACGCTCCTGGCGGTCTCGAAGCCGAAGGTCGCGATGCCGCCCGGTAGCGGCAGGTCGTTGTCGATGGTCTTGGGCACGTGCGCCACCCGCAGGCCCCCTCCGGCCGCCGCGGCCAGCCGGGACGCCGAGAACGCGGTGTCGTCCCCGCCGATCGTCACCAGCGCGCCGATCCCCAGCGTCCGCAGCGACTCCAGGCAGGCGTGCAGCCGCCAGTCCGGGTCCGCGGCGCCCTCGTCCCGCACCGTCGGGTTGGCCCGCGAGGTCCGGATGACCGACCCGCCCAGGACGTGGATCCTCGACACGTCCGTGATGGACAGCGGCCGCGCCTGCTCGGTCCGGCCCTCGATGAGATGCTCGAAGCCGTCCATGATCCCCAGCACGTCCCACCCGGAGTTCCGGGCCTCGATCGTGGCAGCGGAAATGACCGAGTTCATCCCCGGGGCGGGGCCACCGCCGCACAAGATCCCCAGCTTCACGCTCCCATCGTCCCAGCCACGAGACGATCCGACAAACGGACCGGCCCGAACGAACCGAGGTACTCGCCCCCGCCATCTGATCGGCTAGCCCGGATGCGCCTTGCGGGCCGGCCGGAAGTCATCTGTGGTGGGGTGGTGTCGTGGATGCCGTCGCTGGGACCATCTGGTCGGGCAGCTTGCTGAGGCGGGAGCGCCCTTCGCTCGCCAGCTGGCCGGACAGACCGCCCCCCACTGGCGGGAGTCATCAGGCGTTCACCTCAGTTTTCTGTACGATACTGACGCCGTCGCCGATGGGAATCAGAACCACTTTCACGCGAGGATCGGCGGCGATTGCGTCGTTGACGGAACGGATCGCGGCGACGTCCTGGTCGCCTGCGAGATCACCGACGACGTGGCCACCCTGGAGCGTGTTGTCCATCAGGATCAGGCCTCCGGGCCGCAGCCGGGTCAGCACCTCTTCGTAGTACTGGGCATAGCCGGTTTTGTCGGCGTCGATGAACGCGAAGTCGAACTGCTCACCGGGTGGCAGTGCGCGCAGCGTTGCCAGGCCCGGACCGACCCGCAACTCGATCCGGTCGGCGACCCCGGCCTCCTGCCATGCCGCGCGGGCGATCGAGGTCCACTCCTGGCTGACGTCACAGCACAGCAGACGCCCGCCGGGACCCATTCCCCGGGCCACGGCCAGAGCCGAATAGCCGGTGAACGTGCCGATCTCCACCGCGCGCGTGGCTCCCATGGCCCGGACCAGCATCTCCATCAGCATCGCCTGGTCATCGCCGATCTGCATACCCGCAGCACGGCCTGTCTTCTCGCGCGTGATGCGCTGCAATTCGAGCTGGTGAGCGTCGGGCGGGGTGGAATGCGCTGCTGCGTACTCATCGATCACCGCATCGATGAACTGGCTCCGCCTCCGAGCAGCCGGTGGGGTCATTCCTTCGGGTTCTCCTTTCATGGGTGCCACCTCCCTGGCAGGGTCAGAAGCGGCGTTGTGCTGATGGTAATCACTGCGCCAGCGCCCGGCCACGCATTCCACGTGGCGCGGTTCCGGCGCTGGTCAGCGCCGCGACCGCCGGATCGTGGCGGAGCTTGTCCAGGCAGCGGCCGCGGGTCGGCCCGATGCTGCCGACCGGGATACCCAGCCTGGCGCTGATCTCGGTGTCCGGCATGGACGGCTCGTCGATGAGCAGGGTAAGCAGCCGCTGGCAGCAAGGGGACAGGCGGCTGAATGCCTCACGCAGCGCCGCGTGAGGTTCCGCCGCAAGCCGCTCCTGTTCGGCCGTCCTAGCCTGATGGCTGGGTTCCCGCCCGGCGCCGGCGAGTTCCCCGGCACTCTGCAGTCCCTCCGTCGCGGGCCGCACATTTCCGCATTCCCGCCAGGCGGTGACCGCCAGCCAGCCAGCAAGCGCGCCGGGATCCCGGACTTCATCCAGGTGGCGCACGAGCTGTCGCCAGACGCTGTGGCCGGCGGCGCGGGCGTCGGCGTCCCCCAGCCGGTGCCGGCGGCAAATCGACCAGATCAGCGGCGAGTACCGCTCGACCAGCGCGTCCCACGCCTGCTTCTCGCCCTTTCCCGCGCGAGCCACCAGGTCGGTGACCAGCAGGTCATCGTGCATCGGGTTACCTCCTTGCGGGTATGCCATCCGATCAGGCTTGATGCGCTCGCCGCACCGACGGCGCCAGGAGATGCGGGCCTGGCCGCGTTAAGGTGGCCCGATGGCCCGCAATGCCGCCGCCGATCCGGCGCTGTGCCAATGGAGTGAGGCACCCAGCTGCGGCCTCCGGTCCGTGAGCGAATGTGACTCATAGCGACGTCCTTTGACTGATCATCAGCCCGGCGCCGGCGGGCGGCCATACGAGGTTCGTCGTATCTCCACACCGGCGCCCCGGGGCCGTACGCTGATAAGAACGGGCACCTTCAGGTGGTGGCAATGGCGGAATCGGTCAGCGCCCGCGATCTGCGCGCGATGATGAACCTCGTCCAGGACGGCTATGCCGACGAGCCCGCGGATGGGCTTCCGGCCGCCGTCGTGGAGGGGCTGTCGCGGCTGGTGCCCTGTGACTCCGTCTGCTTTTTCGAGCTAAGCCCGGGACATCGGCATTGCACTGGTGACGGCTGCGTGCATGACCCCAGCTTGTCGCCGGTCTTCTGGACGCACTACTGGAGCTGCCCGCCCTGCTGCTATCCCGAGCGCAGCGGCGACTTCAAGTCCGTGACGAAGACCTCAGATTTTTACTCCCGGCTGCGGTGGCACAGCGCGCCGATGTTTTGTGACTATCTGCGCCACTTCGGCGTGGAGGACGAGATCGTCGCCTGCCTGCCCGCCGCGCCCGGCAGGTCCCTCCGCCTGCTCCTGCGCAGGGCTAGCGGCGGTTTCAGCGAGCGGGACAAGCTCCTGGTGGAGCTGCTGCGTCCCCACCTGCATGCTGTCTACCAGGACTCCCAGCGACGCCGGATCGGCGCCCCCAAACTCACCGCGCGCCAATGGGAGCTGCTCCGGCTGGTGGCGGCCGGACACAGCAACGCCGACATCGCCCAGCAGCTATTCCTGTCCGAGAACACCGTACGCAAGCACCTTGAGAACATCTACGAACGGCTCGGCGTCTCCAGCCGCACCGCGGCAGTCGCCCGTGCGTTCCAATCTGGAAACATAACCTGACCACCCTGCTGGCAACGCTTCAGCTGCGTTCCGCCGCTAGCATCGACCCCGGGTAAGCGGGCGGGAACCGGACGGCTCAGTCCACGCCTGAGGCAGCACAGATTCGGCCAGGCCTCGTGCTCCTTGGCGCTGCGCGCAACGAGCGTGATGCAACAGGCTCATCGCAGATGAGGGTGTAGCGGTCGGCGGCGCGGTCGACAGCGACACGGCCGCAGGCGAGGTCACTTGCTCAGGCTAATGGCGCGAAACCGTTACCCGTTCGGTCGCCCAGGGTTACGGGTCGTGATCGCATCAGCCCGGCGGTAATGCTCGTCTGCCGCGGCGGAATCACCCGGGAAGGTTTCGAGAGCGGCATCATATTCACCCCCGGCCAGGTGGGCACGGCCCACGTCGTTGAGCTCCCTGGACACGCCGAGTGAGTTAGGCTCCAGCGTCCGGCGCAGCGCCAGAGCGCGCTGCGCGAAACCGAGGGCGAGCTATCTAGCGGCGATGCCGGGTGCCGTGGCGACGGTGGCGGGCCTGGCTGGCCTGCGGGTCTTCTCTGGCCTGGTCTTCCAGCCGCTGATCGCCAGCAATGCGGTCAGCTACGGCGCGCTGGGCAGCTTCCTGATCCTGCAATCGTGGCTGATCGGCGTCGGCTGGGTCATCTACGGCGGCCAGTTGTTCGGGCGCTGGTTCCACGACGCCAGGCTGCAGGCCTGGGTGGACAGCCGCCGGGGCCGCGGGGATGAGGGCGAGCAGGAACCTGGGAATCACAGCGCACCGTCTGGGTAGGCGCGGATGGGAGCCGCGCCGTCCCTGCTTCTGTGCCCCAGCGCGTCGCCTGACCTGCCGGATCGATGTCCTGTACGGCTGAATCAGGCGGATGCCGAGGCGAGGCGCAGCCGCGCCTGGCGTGCGGCACGGTGGCCCGCCATCGCCGTGACCGCCATGACGATCACGCCGAGGACGTCGATCGCGCCCGGGTGGAACAGCGGAGTCCCTTCCCCGTCGGCGATCCACCAGCAGCACCCGGCGAGCAGGGCCGGCATTGCGGCGCACGCGCCAGCGGCAAGCCGGATCTCATAGCGGAGCACGGCCCGCGGCAGGTCCGCGCGGCGAACCGTTGCCGCCGCGCCCGCGACCGCGCACCCGACGGCCAGCGGGCTCACCGCCATCCACGCGAGTTCCCCCGCCGGGAACGCGGCGAGGGCCGACGGGTGCGCCCAGTACGAGGAGACGGACAGGGTCGACGCCCACGAGAACGCCGCCAGCCCGCCCGGCACGAACCCGCGGTGTGCGCCGGTTCCCGGCCATCCGTTCCCGAAGTGCCGCCCGCCGGCGAACGTGACCGCCGCTCCGGCCAGGACAACGGCCGCCGGGACGAGCAAGTTCCCGCCCTGCCCCCGCACAATACGGCGGCCCGCGACCCAGACGACCGGTGCGGCGGCTAGCAGCGCCAGCACGAGGAAGGCCAGCATGGCGGCCGACGTCACGATGGCGGCCGCCGTCGCGGCACCGCCGCTGGACTCCGACCACTGCCAGCCGATCGTGAGCTGTGACCAGATGGCCGCGCCGAAGCCGAGGAAGATGCTCAGGCAGCAGGCCAGCGACACGAGGCTCGCGCGAACCTGCCCAGCGGCGTCCGCCGCGAACCCGCACAGCCCTGCGCCGGCCAGCCGGGCGACGATACCGCCGCGGATCACGTCCGCCGTGCGCGCGAAAGAACGCGGCCGTTCCTCGATATCGGCGATCAGAAGTTCGGCGAACTCCTCGCCGTAACGATCCCGCCATGACCTCGGGTACCAGCGCACGAGCCGGGCTGCCCGGTCGGCGGGCGTCACGCGGCGCCCCAGCTGCCGGCTAGCCGACGCAGCCCTAGCTCGGCGACGCGGCGCTGGTTGTCGAGATGGGCGCGCAGTGCGGTCGCTCCCGCGGCGGTCAACCGGTACGGGCGGCGCCGGTCATGGCTCTCGACGCCCTCGATCATGCCCTGCGCCTCGAGCCTGGCGAGCGCTTCATACAGCGTGCCTGGCGCGAGGCGGACC
>Ga0302314_10023298_pt1 | contig 10109 bp, 8 predicted proteins | sample III_Palsa_N2_3_FD_200533 | JGI IMG/M metagenome (GOLD analysis project Ga0302314, IMG submission 200533) | Peat permafrost microbial communities from Stordalen Mire near Abisko, Sweden - III_Palsa_N2_3 | ecosystem: Environmental > Terrestrial > Soil > Palsa > Peat permafrost | place: Sweden...
CGATCCAGCACCATCCGCCCGATCACTTGCAAAGGCACCAGCTCCTCGGGAATCAGTTTGGTCGAATCGAGGTGATCGAACGGAAATTGGTCGGCTTCCTCTTGCGTGAAAAGCTGCACCGCAAATTCCCACTCGGGGAACGCACCGCTTTGCACTGCCTCGAACATGTCGCGGCGGTGAAAGTCGGGATCCGCGCCGGCAATCTTGACCGCTTCGTCCCACACCGTCGATTGCAAGCCCAGCTTCGGCCGCCAGTGGAATTTGACGAAAGTGGACTCGCCTTTTTCGTTGATCAACCTGAAGCTATGGATACCGAAGCCCTCGATCATGCGCAACGAACGCGGGATGGTACGGTCGGACATGATCCACATCACCATATGCATCGATTCCGGGGTCAGCGAGATGAAGTCCCAGAAGGTATCGTGGGCCGTCGCCGCTTGCGGAAAACCGCGATCCGGCTCCATCTTCACGGCGTGGATCAGGTCTGGAAATTTGATCGCGTCTTGAATGAAAAACACCGGGATATTGTTGCCAACCAGATCCCAGTTGCCTTCCTTGGTATAGAACTTAACGGCGAATCCGCGCACATCGCGAGGCGTATCGACCGAACCTGCTCCGCCGGCCACCGTCGAAATACGCGTGAACAGCGGCGTTTTCTCGCCTACTTCGGTAAGGATTTTGGCCGTCGTGTACTTCGCGAGCGACTGGGTCAGCTCGAAGTAGCCATGCACAGCGGTACCGCGTGCGTGCACGATGCGCTCCGGAATGCGCTCGTGGTCGAAGTGGGTAATTTTTTCACGAAGGATGAAATCTTCCAACAGAGAGGGACCGCGCGAGGTGGCCTTCAACGAATTCTGATTATCCGAAACCGGCAGGCCTTGATTGGTAGTCAAGGGCGGATGCGTTCCGCCGGCGGTCTGATGCAACTCGCCCGCGGTGCCCGCATGGGAGGCGCCTTGTCCAGCTGCCGCAGCCTTGGCGGGTTTGCGTTTGGTGGCCCCTTCTGCGGTATCTTTGGCGGCATCTTGCGAAGTCGTTTTTTCATTTTTCACGATCGTGGTTCCTTGCGTTTAAACGCGATATTCGATGAGAGAGCGTTGCGCGTTAGAGCGAACGGAACGGATCCGTACGACGGCAAGCCCGCGGGTTGGTGCTTTTCTTCGAAGCAACGCTGGCGCGGGCGCGCGAACGACCTTACAGACTCAGCAAGCCGCGTTCCCAGTTGGTAGACGGCGAACGAGCAGCGAATGAGCGGCAAAAAAGCTGCAAATAACCCGCAATCAAATCAACTTATCCAACGTGATCGGCAAGTCACGCACGCGCCTTCCCGTCGCGTGATACACCGCGTTGGAAATCGCCGCGGCCACGCCGGTGATACCTATTTCGCCTATGCCCTTGGCTCCGATAGGATTGACCTCGGTGTCCTGCTCGTCGACCACCACGACGTCGATATCGTGGATGTCCGCATTGACCGGCACGTGATATTCGGCGAGGTTGCCGTTCACGTAGCGGCCATAGCGCAAATCAAGGTCGGAACGCTCGAGCAAAGCCATGCTCAGCCCCCACACCATGCCGCCCATCAATTGACTGCGCCCGGTCTTGGCATTGAGCAATTTGCCTACGCCATAGGTGCCCGCCAACCGCGTAACTTGCACCGTGCCCAGCATTTCATCGACACGCACTTCGGCAAACACCGCGCCGAAGGAATGCATCGCCAGGCGCTGCTGCTCTTCGCCGGGCTTGACGTCGCTGCGCGCTTCGAGCGGCTGGCCACCCAAGCGGCCAAGCACTGCGGCGGGGTTGTCGCGTCGGCTCGCATCGCTTGCGAGCTGCAGCCAGCCATCGGCAATCTGCACTTGATCGGGGTCGAGTTTGAACAGCGCAGAATTGCTGTCAGCCACTGCCGCGTTGATCACTTTGCGGCGCAACGCGAGCGTTGCCGCCTTGACGGCCGGCCCCACGCTCGCCGCCGATTGCGAGCCACCGGAAACCGGCGCCGGTGGAAAGTTGCTGTCGCCCAACTCGAACGTCACGCGTTCGATCGGAAAGCCCATCGCGTCGGCGGCAATCTGCGTCATGATCGTGTACGTGCCGGTGCCCAAATCCTGCGACGCCGAACGCACCAGCAACCGGCCATCCGGCATCAAGCGCGCCGAGGCCGAGGCCGCTGAACGCCGCGTCGGATAGGTCGCACTCGCCATGCCCCAGCCGATCAAGACATTGCCTTCGCGCATCGAGCGCGGCTGCGGATTACGTGCCGACCAACCGAAGCGCTGCGCGCCCTGCACGTAGCATTCACGCAACGACTTGCTGGAAAACGGTTTGTTTTTTTCGGGATCGATCTCCGCGTAGTTGCGCAATCGCAACTCGATCGGGTCGATGCCCAACTGATACGCCAACTCGTCCATCGCCGATTCGAGCGCAAAGCTGCCGGTCGACTCGCCCGGCGCACGCGTGAAGGTCGGCACGCCGAGATTGAGCTTGACCAGGCGGTGGCTGGTCGCCTGATTGGCGCACGCATACAAGGTGCGGGTGACCATCGCCGATGGCTCGGTCCAGTCTTCCATCACCGACGTGTTCGATATCACGTCATGCCGCATCGCAGCCAAGCGCCCGTTCGAATCGCTGGCCAGTTGCAGCCTTTGTTCGGTGTGCGGGCGCGCGCCCACCGGCCCGAACATCTGCGTGCGTTCCAGCGCCAGTTTCACCGGGCGGCCGAGCTTTTGCGCGGCCATCGCGGCAAGCACCACATGCGACCAGACCGACCCTTTTGAGCCGAACCCGCCGCCGGTGTAAAAGCATATAGTGCGCACGTTTTCGGGTGGGATGCCGAAGGTCTTGGCCACCGTCTTGCCCACACCTGCGACGTATTGGGTTGAATCGTAAAGCGTAAGCCGTGGACCGTCCCACTGGGCGATGGTGGCGTGCGGTTCCATCGCGTTATGGTGTTCGATCGGCGTCGTATAGACCGCATCGAAATGTGCCGCCGCGCTCGCGAAAGCGGCAGTGGGGTCGCCACGCAAGCTGTCGGGTGAACCACCCGTAATACTCTTGGGCGGATACGCGCTGCCTTTGAGGCGTTCGAAATCGAGCGCTGCAGGCGCGCTTGTATAGGTCGCGCGCAAATGATTGGCGGCGTCGCGCGCCTGTTCGAGCGTCTGCGCTACCACCAGGGCAATCGGCTCGCCGTTGTAATGGATTTCGTCATCCTGCAGCAGCGACAATGCACGGCCAGCAGGCGGCTGGCTCGCCCCGCCCCGACCTTTCTCGGGCAAGGCTTGCGCGTTCTGATAAGTCAGCACCAGCAAGACACCGGGCATGCGCTCGACTTCTGCGCTGTTGATCGCGGTGATGCGCCCGGCCGCCACCGTACTTTGCACGAGCGCTGCGTAGGTTACGCCCGGCACCACGAATTCGGCGGCATAGTGGGCCTGGCCGGTTACCTTTGCAACGCCGTCTTCGCGGTCTATGCCCTGACCGACATAAATTATTGGAGCATTCATTGCACGCCTCCTGCGAGTGCGAGCGAACGCTCTACCGCACGCCGCGTCAATTCGACCTTGAAGCCGTTGTGAGCGTAAGGGCGAGCACCACTCATCGCCATGCGCCCCGCCTCGGCTCGCGTATCCGCGTTGAACGGCTGCCCGCGCAACGCGGTTTCGGCAGCGTGCGCGCGCCACGGCTTGTGAGCGACGCCGCCCAGCACGATACGCACATCGCGCACCACGCCGTCATCCAAGTCGAACGCGGTTGCCGCCGAGACCAGCGCAAACGCGTAACTCGCTCGGTCGCGCACTTTCAAATAATGGGCATGATCGCCGAACCGCGAACGCGGCAAGTCCACCGAAACGATCAGTTCATCAGGCGCCAGATTCGTATCGCGCTCGGGGGTATCGCCCGCCAGTCGGTGAAAATCGGCGATGGCGATGCTACGCGCGCCGTTTGGGCCTTCGACATTCACTACCGCGTCCAGCGCGCTCAACGCGACACTCATGTCGGAAGGGTTGACGGCGATGCACTGCGGGCTCGCGCCGAAAATGGCGTGGTTGCGGTTCTGGCCATCGAGCGCTGCACATCCGGAACCGGGTGCGCGCTTGTTGCAGGCATCGAACGCGGTGTCATAGAAATAGCCGCAGCGCGTACGTTGCAACAGGTTGCCGCCCACGGTCGCCATATTGCGCAGTTGCGGCGAAGCGCCCGATACCAGCGCTTGGGTGAGCAGCGGATAACTGCCCCGCACCACCGGATGCGCCGCTACATCGCTGTTACGCGCCAGCGCACCGATGCGCAACCCGCCATCGGGCTTGACGGTGATATCGCTCAAGGGCAACTGATTGATGTCGATCAACAGCACCGGACGTTCGACGCCGCCTTTCATGAGATCGAGCAGATTGCTGCCACCGCCAATGAATTTCGCGCCGGGCTCGCGAATCTGCTGGAGCGCACTGGCGATATCGCCGGCGCGCTGATATGAAAATGAATTCATGGTACCTCCAGGCTAAGCGCGACCGCGCAAACGCAGCGCGAGCCGCCCTTCTATCAAGTCGATTTGATCAGGGCCGTGCGCATTGCCGCAACGATGTTGGGATAAGCACCGCAGCGGCAGATATTGCCGCTCATGCGCTCGCGAATTTCCGCGTCGCTGAATGTAGTCTGAATTGCCTTCACATCCTGAGTGACGGCACTGGGCATGCCGTCGCGCATCTCCTGGATCGCACCTACCGCGGAACAGAGTTGCCCCGGGGTACAGTACCCGCACTGAAAGGCATCGTGCTCGATAAAGGCCGCTTGCAAAGGATGCAATACCGGTTGAGAAATATTCGATGCGGTGGTGTTCAATGCGGTGGGGGTGGCACTGCTCGTTTGCGCAAGGCCTTCGATCGAAGTGATGTTTTGCCCTTGATGCATGATCGCCAGCGTCAGGCACGAGTTGATGCGCCGCCCGTCCACCAGCACCGTGCAAGCACCGCACTGCCCGCGATCACAGCCTTTTTTGGTGCCGCTCAGATGCAAGGTTTCGCGCAGCGCGTCTAGCAGAGTGAGTCGGGGCTCAGCGAGAAACTGATGTTGTTGACCGTTGACCTGCAGGGTCATCGGCACGGGAGCGACATAGTTCGCCACCGGATCCGCAGCGGCCATGGCCATTGCCCGCTGATCCCCTGTCATGGATGTGGCCGCGCGTAGCCGACCCGCTGCGCCGACAAAAGCCATGATCGCTGCGGCGGAGCACAAGAAGGTTCGTCGCGTCACCCTCGACCAGGTAATGGATTCCTGCTTATCGATTGGCGATGAAATGGCGTGTTTTTTTTCGGACATGCAAAGCCTCCTGTGTCGTCTTCTGTGCCGTCTTCTGTACTTTCGCACTCCAGTGCCACTACCCGCTGTCGCGCGCCATACCCAAATTTACTGATTTCGGCATCTTTTACACGCGCATACGCAGCTACGCCGCGCCGGCAATCGGGGCAGCGGGTCGCTGGAACCTGGTATCCGCCGTGCAATGGCGAACGTTTACGGATATGGGCATGCAACTAGCGTGCCGGAGAGTGAGCGCCTCAACGCGCCAACCGAACAAGCCCAGGAAGAAACCGTGGTCAAGGTGTTCAGGACGTTGGGTGGACGGGATATCGAACGCGGGGAAGGCACGGTAGCCGACGGACGTTGGCAGACCTTCGATCCGCTAAAGCCGATGAATCGGATCGACCAGGATCACGGGCGCTAGGTGTTCTTGAGGATTGTGAACCTCTATCTGCGCGTGTCAACGATGATCTTTGCGTTCGCACCAGACTCGACGCGTTCGTGGGCCTTAGCGATTTCCGACAGAGGAAAAATTTCGACCTGAGGATGCTGCAGCGCCCCTCGTTCCAACAGAGGGGTAAGCCCATCGATGGCTGCCTCCCTCACCGGGATGGGCAAGTTGTAGACGATAAAGAATCGCAAATTCACGAAACCAACAATCATCGACTTGAAGGGGACCTCGATAAATCCGGCCCCCGAACCATAGATGATCACGTCGCCGTTGAACTTCAACAGTTCTCCATATTTGCCGGCATTGGCTGCTGCGTCGACTTCAATGATGGCGTCCACACCTTTGCCGGCTGTGATCTCACGTACCGAAGCGACCACATCCTGCTCGTTGCGATTGATCACCCACTCGGCACCAAGGCCGGAAGCGAGTTGGCACTTCTCTCGAGTGCCCGCCACACCAATGACTCTTGCGCCCGAGAGCGCGGCCAATTGCGCCGCGTAGCCACCCACCGCGCCGGTAGTACCGTAGACAAGAACCTTCTTGCCCAGAAGTCCACCGCACGCCTGCACCGCGTACCAGGCCGTCAAAAGCGGAATCCCAAGTGAGGCGCCCGTCTCGGTCGACACACTGTCAGGCAGAGGCGCAACCTGGCTTTCGGGCAAGGCGATCAGTTCGGCTGCTGTACCGAACGGTCGCTGCCACTGGCCGTTGATCGTCCAGACTCGCTGTCCGATCCACTGTTCCGAGACGCCTTCCCCAACTGCCTCGACGACGCCAGCGCCATCGCTGTGAGGAATAACGTGCGCAAACTCCATTGCCGAGCTTGTGACGCCCGAGCGCGACTTGACGTCTGAAGGATTCACGCCCGAGTGTGCGATGCGCACCAGGACTTCGCCCACTTGAGGGGCTGGATCACGCTGCTCGCCAACGACGAGAACGTCTCGAGCGGGGCCTTTTGAGAAATAGTACGCGGCCTTCATATCGTTCAACCTCCATCCACTTGCACGTTCACTACTACGGGAGACTACGAACGGCGACGCTAGCGCGCATACCGCCCGACTATGCTCATCCCGCCCAGCGTATGGCCCTTGATAGCAGCCATTAGCCCAGCGCGATCAAGCCCGCCAGGCAACGCATCGGGCGGAAGATCGAGCGCGATCACCGTAAGCACATAGTGGTGAGGCGTGTCGCCCGCGGGTGGGCAAGGTCCGCGATACACCTTCGCCCCGGCGCTGTTGGTGCCCAGTGTGGCGCCCTTGCCATCCTCTTGCCCTTCGCCTTCGACGAGTTGCGAGCGCGTGGCGTCGATGTTGTAGGCAATCCAATGCGACACGCCCATACCTTTCGCGCCATCGGGATCGAACAAGCTCACCGCGACACTACGCGCGCCCGCGGGTAGATCGGTCCAGCTCACCTGAAACGCCTGCCCCTTGCCGCCGCATTCGCCGGGCCCCACGTATTGGCGGGGTATGGTCGCGCCATCGGCGAACGCGCTCGAATACACCATCATGCCGGCGGCATGTGCGCTGCAAAACGGTAAGGCCGCAACGGCGACAAGGGCGGCCAAGGCCATGTGTTTTACGTGCAGCGCTCTACGCATAGTAAGTTTCCTGTGGTTTTCAAACGTCTCACCCCAGTGTATGCCATGCGCGTCCATCCCGGGCCAACAATGCGTCAGCGCGCGCGGGGCCGTCCGAACCCGCCGCATAACCCTCGACCTCGACCTTGGCGCCGCCGCTTTTCCACGCATCGATAAACGGCTGCACGGCACGCCAACCGTTTTCGATATTATCGGCTCGCTGGAATAAGGTCTGGTCGCCGATCAGGCAATCATAGACCAGCGTTTCGTAACCCGTGGACGGCGTCATTTCGAAAAAGTCCGCGTAAGCGAAACCCATCTCGATGTGTTCGATCTCGAGTTCGGGCCCGGGGCGTTTGGCCTGGAAATCAAACCACATGCCCTCGTCGGGCTGAATCTGCACCACCAGATAATTCGGCCTGAGTCTTTCGACGGGGCTCTCCCTGAACGGAGCAAACGGTGCCGGCTTGAAACAGATCGCGATATGCGTGTCGCGCGCACTCAGTCGCTTGCCGGTGCGCAAATAAAACGGTACGCCAGCCCAGCGCCAGTTATCGACCATCACCTTGAGCGCGACATAGGTTTCGGTATCGCTGCTGCGTGCCACGTTCGGCTCGCTGCGGTAAGACACGACCTTCGTGCCCGCGATCTCGCCGGCCCGATACTGGCCGCGTACCGAATTAGCCAGCGCCTCTTTTTTGGTTTGCGGCCGAATTGCGCCCACCACCTTGGCTTTCTCGCTGCGTACGGCGTCGGCGCCAAACGCTGCTGGCGGCTCCATCGCGATCATGGCGAGCAGCTGGAACAAGTGGTTGGGCACCATGTCGCGCAGCGCGCCGGTGTGCTCGTAAAAATCGCCACGCTCCTCGACCCCGACCGTCTCAGTCGCAGTGATCTGCACATGGTCGATATAGTGGTTGTTCCAGAACGATTCGAATAGCGCATTGGAGAAACGGCTGACCAGAATGTTCTGTACCGTTTCCTTGCCCAGGAAGTGATCGATCCGGTAGATCTGTTCCTCGGCCGCGCTCTTGAGCAAACGCGCGTTCAGCGCTTTGGCAGACGCCAGGTCGGAGCCGAACGGCTTCTCGATCACGAGGCGCCGAAAGCCGCCGCCTTTACTGCCTTTCGCACTCTCGGTGAACAACCCTGCCTTGCCGAGGCGATCGGCCACTTCGCCAAAAAAACGCGGTGCGGTCGCAAGGTAGAACAGCGCGTTGCCGGTGCCCGTTTCGGCCAGTTTGGCCGCAATGTCGGCATAGGTAGCATCGTCGAGAAAGTCGCCCTTGATGTAGGAGATGCGCTTGGTCAGCTTGTTCCACAACGCGGGGTCCTGCTTCTTGGCCGTCCCTTTTGCTGCCTTTGCGCCGCCCTTGCCCGTCGAGCGAATGAATGCGGAAAGGTGATCGCAAAACTGCTGCTCGGTGCTGTCGATGTGATCGATGCCAACGATATGCAGATTGGCCCCGACCAAGCCGTCGCGCGTAAGGTTGTACAGCGCCGGCATCAACAAGCGCTGCACCAGGTCGCCATGCGCTCCGAACAAGAACAAGGTGGCTGCGGGCGCTAACGGCGCCTTGCCCGGCTTGATTTTGGCCGGTGGTTTGATTTTGGGCGGCGGCTTGATTTTGGATAGCGCCATTATTTGGACCCTTGTTCGACGTGACCGCCGAAGCCGAAGCGCATCGCCGAGAGCATCCGCTCGCCATAGGCGTGCTCTTCGCGTGAACGGAAACGGGCGAATAGCGCGTTGGACAGCACCGGCACCGGCACCGCCTCTTCGATGGCCGCTTCTATCGTCCAGCGCCCTTCACCACTATCGGCAACGGAGCCCGAGTAATTGCCCAGCGACACGTCCTCGGCCAGCGCCTGCGCAGTAAGGTCGAGCAGCCACGAAGAAATCACGCTGCCGCGCCGCCATACTTCGGAAATATCGGCCAGATCCAGGTCGTAGCGCTCGTTCTTCGGCAGCGCCTCCGATGATTTTTGCTTGAGGACTTCGAAGCCTTCGGCGTAAGCCTGCATCAGGCCATACTCGATCCCGTTGTGGATCATCTTGACGAAATGGCCCGAGCCGATTGGACCCGCATGGATATAACCGCGCTCGGCCCGGTCGTCGCCCCCCGCGCGTCCCGGCGTGCGTTCGATCGAGCCGTAGCCCGGCGCCAGCGTGTCGAAGATCGGGTCGAGCCGTTTGATCACCGCAGTGTCCCCGCCTATCATCATGCAGTAGCCGCGCTCCAGCCCCCAGACGCCACCCGAAGTCCCGACATCCACGTAATCGAGTTTTTTCTCCGCCAGCGCCGCGCCGCGACGGATATCGTCCTTGTAGAAGCTGTTGCCGCCGTCGATGATCGTGTCGCCCGCTTCGAGCAGCTTGCTCAATTGATCGACCATGTCCTCGGTCGGATCCCCCGAGGGCAGCATCACCCACACAGCACGGGGCTTGACCAGCGCCTTGACCATCGCCTCGACGCTATTAGCGCCCTTCGCGCCGTCTTTCACTATGCTTGCGATCGCGTCGCTACTGCGGTCGAACACCACCGTCTCGTGGCCCTTTTGCATCAAGCGGCGCGCGATATTGCCGCCCATCCGACCCAAACCGATTATGCCGAGTTGCATATCCTGGTACTCCCGCGTGTAAGGTGGACTTGGATGACGCTTGCCGCAAGCGCGTTGACGAGGTGTATTCAAGTCATACTTGCTGCAAGCGCCTTGATCAACTGAACTGACTGCAGTGGCCTAATGAGGTCGGCTAAATGAAGTGGACCGAGCGATGCGAGC
>Ga0302314_10023300_pt1 | contig 10109 bp, 7 predicted proteins | sample III_Palsa_N2_3_FD_200533 | JGI IMG/M metagenome (GOLD analysis project Ga0302314, IMG submission 200533) | Peat permafrost microbial communities from Stordalen Mire near Abisko, Sweden - III_Palsa_N2_3 | ecosystem: Environmental > Terrestrial > Soil > Palsa > Peat permafrost | place: Sweden...
GACGCCCTTGACCACGCTGGCGTCGCGCATGCGCACGCCCATCCAGCCGTCGCCGCGAAATACGCTCGATGAGCGCACCGGGACGATGCGCGGCAAATCGATACTTGAGCCGTCCACGACGCGCCGGGCATCGCCGCCGGTGGCCTGCGCCAGCGGTTTGAGCATGTCGGTGGTCGACGTGACTTCGGAAAATTCCTTCGGGTTGGTCGGGCCGACATTGATCAGGGCTTTCAGCGTGCCGTCGGTGGCCTGCCACAGGCCGAGCTCGCTGGCAGGGATCGTCGCACTCCAGAGGCCGGGATCGCCAGCGGTCAATGTCAGTTCACGGGTGGCGCCCGAGGGCGACGTCACCGTCACCGGCGCCACCGTGTCCGCCATGGTTTGGCGCTGAACCGCCAGGTCCTTGCCATGGATTTGCAGCCGCAGCGCTTCCTCGTCGAGATCAGGCTGCTTCATCAGCCAATGCGACATCCGCCGCAGCAGATCGAGATGCGGCCCGCCGCCCTCATAGCCGCGTGCCCACAGCCAGATCTGGTCCGACAACAACAGCGCGACGCGGCCTTCGCCATAGCGCGACAGCAGCAGCAGCGGCTTGCCGTCGGCGCCGGTCATCACGGGAGGGGTGGTCGCGTTGCGGGTATCGACGGTGCGGAAGAACCGGCTCCAATGCGGTGGCTCGGACGCGGAGCCTTCGAGCCCGCGCGTCACCGGATGGCGTTTTCCGGCGTCGCTCAAATGCGCGTAAAACGGCTTTTCGGTAACGCCGACCGGTTCGGCAGGCAGCACCGAATCCAGCGGCGTGCGCCAGATGCTGGTGTTCGAGGCATAATCGGGGCCGGCCGACACCAGCACCGCGCCGCCGCCGCGCACATAGCGCGCGATGTTGTCGAAATAGGCGATCGGCAGCACGCCCTGGCGGGCATAGCGATCGAAGATGATCAACTGGAATTCGTTGATCTTCTGCTGGAACAGTTCGCGGGTCGGAAACGCGATCAGCGACAATTCATTGATCGGCGTGCCGTCCTGCTTCTCCGGCGGCCGCAGAATCGTAAAATGCACGAGATCGACACTGGGGTCTGACTTCAACAAATTGCGCCAGGTGCGCTCGCCGGAATGCGGCTCGCCCGACACCAGCAGCACCCGCAATTTGTCGCGCACGCCGTCGATCGCGACCACCGCGCGGTTGTTGACCGGGGTCAGTTCGTTGTCGAGCGGGGAAGCCTCAATCTCGACGATGTTCGGCCCGGCGTGCTTGATGTCGATATCGACATTGACGGTCTGGCCGCTCAGCAGGGTACGCTCGTTGATGACTTCGCCATCGCGACGCACCACGACCTTGGCGCGTTCGCCGGTAACGCCCTGATCGTCGAGCCGGTAGGTGATGGTTTGGGTCTGCCCGACGATGCCGAAACGCGGCGCCGCTGAAATCGCGATGCGCCGGTCGCGTTCGTCCTTGCGGCCGGTAATCAGTGCGTGCACCGGCGCCTGAAATCCGAGCGCCGCGACGTTGGCAGGAATGTCGTGGACCCGGCCGTCGGTGATCAGGAAGGCGCCGGCGACGCGATCGACGGGAACGTCGGACAATGCCGAAGACAACGCGCCGAACAATCGCGTGCCGTCGGTTTCGCCGTCCGCCTGGCCGGCCTCGACGACGCGTACTTCGAGCCCCTTGATTTTTTTCAGTTGATCGACAAGCGCTTCGCGCGCCTCGGCGGTTTCCCTGGTGCGCTGGCCGAAATTCTGGCTGGGGCTTTTGTCGATCACGACCACGGCCACCGATGACAGCGGCTCGCGGTCCTCGCGGGTAAACGATGGATTGGCCAGCGCCAGCACGATCAGCGCCAGCGCCGCCACGCGCACGCCCGCCCCCCGCGACCTTCCGAGCAACAGCAATGCCGCGATCACGGCAATCGCCGCGAGCGCAAGCCAGAGCACCAGCGAGGGAACCAGCGGGGTGAATGCGATACCGTAATTCATTTATTGATCCAGCAAGGTTGCCGTCATCCTGAGATGCGCGTCGCACTTGCGGGGCGCCTCGAAGGATGTGTCGTTTGTCGCCATCCTTCGAGGCTCGCCCAGCGTTGCAAGTGCACTGCAAGGCTCGCACCTCAGGATAACCGCGGTACTCATTGCCCCAGCCGTTCGATCAGCGCCGGTGCGTGCACCTGATCGGCCTTGTAGTTGCCGGTCAGCGTGTACATCACGATGTTGACGCCGGCCCGGAACGCGAATTCGCGTTGCCGCGGCTCACCCGGAGAGAGCGGCAGCATCGCCTGGCCATCGGGACGGATCGCCCAGGCGCCGGCCAAATCGTTCGAGGTGATGATGATCGGCGAGACGCCGTCGCCGCCGCGCGCCGGGTGCGATGCGGCCTCGTCGTCCTCCTCGCGCGGCAAGGCTTCGACCCAGGTCTGCCCATTGGTGAAGCGGCCGGGAAAGTCGCGCAGCAGATAGAACGTCTTGGTCAGGACGTGATCGCGCGGCACCGGCTCGAGCTCGGGGACGTCGAGCGAGGAAAGCAGTTCGCGCAGCGTCTGCATGCCCGGCGTCTGCGCCGCACCGCCTTCGCCGGGCGGCGCGTCGATGGCGTCGCGGGTATCGAACAATACAGTACCGCCCTGCTTCATGTAGGCGTCGATCCGGTTGATGGCATCCTGCGGCGGCTTTGCAGCACCCGGCACCACCGGCCAGTAGATCAGCGGGAAGAACGCCAGCTCGTCACGGGCTGGATCGATGCCAACGGGATCGCCGGCCTCCAGCGCCGTGCGCTGCGCGAGAAACAAGGTCAGTCCGGACATGCCCGCCTTGACGATGGAATCGACGTCGGCATTGCCGGTGACGACATAAGCGAGCCGGGTTTGCGAGACCGCCTTGATCGCAAAATCATCCTTCTCGTCGGCATGCGACGGCGCCGGCGCGAACATCGTCGCGGACAGGATGACGGCGCAGGCCAAAGCCGCCGATGTCGCGCGCCGCCGCAGCAGTGCCGCGATGCCGGCGCCAAGGAACGCGACGACGATAGCGTCGATCAGGAACAATGCCAGCGCCGACGACAGCAGGATTCCCCGCAAGTCGCGTGGCTCGGAATTGGTGTAGCTGGCGCGCCGTGCCCTCAATCCGGAGAGTTCGAGCGGCGCAATGCGATCCGCCGCCGCCAGCGTATTGACCGCGAGCGGACCGTCGGCCGGGCCGTAGAATCCCGGCGGATGATCCAACGCCGCGCGGTCGCGGAAATCCGCCGCGATCGGCTTGGCGGTCGAAGGCGGCGGTCCGAATGCGCCGAAGCCATCGAGCGTGCGCAGCGGCGCCACCGTTTCCGTGGTCGCTTCGCCGGCCGGGCCTGCGCCCGGATTGGAGGTGTAGCCGGACATATCGACGATTCGCCTCAGCATCTCGACGAAGGTGCCGGACATCGGCAGATCGGACCAGCGCATATCGGCGGCGACATGGAACAGGCTCACCACGCCCTTGCCGCGGCGTTCGCCCGTGACCAATGGCGTGCCGTCTTCCAGCGAGGCCCAGGTTCTGGTCACCAGGGCCGCGTCCGGTTCCGCCAACACCTGACGGTTGATCGTAATGTCCTTTGGCACCGACAGACCGGCGAACGGTCCGGCGGAGGCGAACGAGGCGAGATGCTGCGGCTTCTCCCAGGTCAGGCTGCCGCCCAGGGTGCGTCCGCCGCTGCGCAGCTTGACGGGCACCAGATCGTCGTCCTCGGCCTGCGCCAGACGCGGGCCGGCAAAGCGCACCAGCACACCGCCCTGGTCGATCCAGGCGTTCAGGCGTTCGCGAATTTCGGGCGACAGCGAGCCGACGTCGGCGAGCACGATCATCGGCAGCTTCTGGTCGAGAAATTGCGTGATCGCCACTTGCGGCGCGCCGCGATCGCCGAGCCGCACGTCGGCGAACGGCGCCAGCGCGCGGGTAAGATAGAATGTCGATGCCAACAGCGGCTGCGCGGTATCGGTGGTCGATCCGCTGACGATGCCGATCGCGCGCCGCCGCCATCTTTTGTCAAGCAGCTGCACCGCGCCGGCGGAGCGTTCGCCGGATATTTCCAGCCGCGCGATGTCGTTGCGCAACTCGACCGGCAGATCGAACGCGGCCTCGGTCTCGCGATCCTGCGGTCCAAAGCCGAAACGGGCTTCCGCGATCGGCGAGCCCTTGAGGTCGAGTGCGCGGACGATGCCCGCGGCAACGCCGCCGCCGTCGGCGCGCAGCAGCTTGACGGTCATCTTCGCCGCGGCATTTTCGGCGGCGACCAGCGCCAGCGGCGAGGGCGCGCCGTCCTTGAACACCGTCAATGCGCGATCCCCGATCGTTTTACCCAGGCCCTCGATAAACTCAGGTCCGCGCCCGGTATCGACGCCATCCGACAGCCACGCCAATTCACAGTCGCCGGTTGCTTTGAGAAAACGACCGAGGGTCGCGAGGGTATCGACCCGCTCGATCGCGTAGGGTTTCGGCGCAAGCTGGCGTAACGCCACCCGCGCGGTGCCCGCCGGCATCAGGGTGATGTCACGCGTCGGCTCCGACAGCGGAACCAGGGCTACGGCGCGGCGATCGCTGTCGGCCTGCGTGATCAACTCGTCGGCGGCCTTGATCCGGACGTCCCAGCTCGCGGCCGCACTCCAGCCGTCGTCGAGCAGGATCACCAGCGGCGCGCTGCCGCCGGCCGCATTGCCTCGCGGATTCCAGGTCGGTCCCGCCGCCGCCAAAATGATCAGGGCCGCCGCCGCGAGCCGCAGCGCCGTCAGCCACCACGGCGTCCGCGATGGGGTTTCTTCCTTGGGCGCGATGTCGAACAACAACCGCGTCGGCGGGAACTCGATGCGCCGCGGCCGCGGCGGCATCACCCGCAATAGCCACCACAGCACCGGCAGGCTCAACAGGCCCAGCAGCAATAATGGCTCCGCGAAGCTAAGAGGCAGTCCTGCCATCATGCGCTTCGCCCCACTTTGACCGTCGCGCCGCGCGCGCTCGCCTTGCTCACCATCATGCCGCCGTGCAGGAACAATAATAGCTCGGCCGCCGAGCGATCGGTGGTGTGGGTCGAAAACAGCCAGCCGAGCCGGTCGGTCTCGCTGCGAATCTGGTCGCGATGCAATGCAACGCGGGCCACGTAGTCGCTGGCCCATCGCTCGGCGCGGCCGGCGGTGATGATGCCGCCGCCTTCCGGCTCGACGAATTCGACGCGGCCGGAATAGGGGAAAGTCTCTTCGGCCGGATCGACGATCTGCACCAGCGTGCCGTGGGCGCCGGAGGCCGACAGACCGGCGAGCGTGGTCCTGATCTCCTGCAACGGCGACCAGAAATCCGACAGCACCACGATCTCGGCCAGCGCCGACGGCACAAACGACGGCGGCAGGCTCAGGCGGCTGGCGTCGTCATGCAGCATCGCCTGCGCCATCTTGTCGATCACGCTGCGGCTGGCGGTGGGATTCATCAGGCCGGGAATGCCGACGCGCTCGCCGCCCGCGACCAGGAGTTCGGCGAGCGCGAACGTGACGATCAGGGTGCGTTCCAGCTTGCTGTCGCGCGCCTGTTTCGAGGCAAAGGCCATTGACGGCGAGCGGTCCGGCCACAGCCACACGGTATGGGCGGCCTCCCATTCCTGTTCGCGGACATAGAGATGATCGTCGCGCGCCGAGCGGCGCCAGTCGACGTTCTGCGACGGCTCGCCGGAATTGAAGCGGCGATATTGCCAGAAACTTTCGCCCGCGCCGGCGCGTCGGCGTCCGTGCAGGCCGTGGATCACGTTGGCGGCGATGCGGCGCGCTTCAAGCACAAGACGGGGCAGCGATGCGGCGAGCGTTCGGCTTTCGCCATCGGCACGTCGGATTGCTGTAATTTCTCCAGTTGCGTGCTTGTTCAATTCCGCCATCAACCGATCCGCGCCTTCAATTGCCGGATCACATCGGGAATCGTGCGTCCTTCAGCGCGGGCGGAGAATGTCAGCGCCATGCGGTGCTTCAGGATCGGCTCCGCCAGATCGAGTACGTCGTCGATCGAGGGCGCGAGACGGCCGTCGAGCAAAGCGCGGGCGCGAACCGCGAGCATCAGCGACTGGCTGGCGCGGGGACCCGGCCCCCACGCGATCAGCTTGCCGGCCTCGCCGCCTTCGGGACCGGGGCGTGCCGAGCGCACCAGCGTCAGGATCGCTTCGACCACGCTGTCGCCGACCGGCAGCCGCCGCACCAGCCGTTGCGCGGTGACGAGGATCTCGGCGTTCATCGACGCCTTGGCCAGCGTCTCTTCCGCGCCGGTCGTTTCGAACAAAATGCGCCGCTCGGCGTCGCGATCCGGATAATCGACGTCGATTTCCATCAGGAAGCGATCGAGCTGCGCTTCCGGCAGCGGATAGGTGCCTTCCTGCTCCAGTGGATTTTGCGTCGCCAGCACGTGGAACGGCTTCGGCAAATCGTGACGCGCGCCGGCCACCGTGATGTGCTGTTCCTGCATCGCCTGCAGCAGCGCCGATTGCGTCCGCGGACTGGCGCGGTTGATTTCGTCGGCCATCAGAAGCTGCGCGAATACCGGCCCGGAGATGAAGCGGAACGACCGCTTGCCGGTGGTGCTTTCATCCAGCACTTCGGCGCCCAGGATGTCCGACGGCATCAAGTCTGGCGTGAACTGGATGCGCTTGGCGTCCAATCCGAGCGTAATCCCCAGGGTCTCGACCAGCTTGGTCTTGGCGAGACCCGGCACGCCGATCAGCAGCGCATGGCCGCCGGACAGGATCGTCACCAGCGTATTTTCGATCACGCGGTCCTGGCCGAAGATGACGGTGGATATCGCCTCCTTGGCGCTGCGGATTTGACCGGCGACCTGTTCGGCTGAACGGACGATGACGTCCTCGAGTTTTTCGACACTGTCTGCGCCAGCCATTCCGTTAGCTCCTTAAAGACGCCGCGGCTTGCGTCGTCATGCCATGAACCTCATGCTAAACTCGTGCGAAGGCCATGTATTCGTTGAATTAAACTATCCCCACATTATCGGCATTTCGGGGTATGAACGGCATCACGATGTGGCGAGAATGAAGTTCCGCTCACGTCGGGAGAACGTGCACCAATCGTGCCAGATCGAGGCGATCGAACCTTAAGGCAAACAATGGCGAAGCAAGGGCAGACCACCGAGCAGGGCCTTGAAACCCAAGGTCTTGAAAACCTGACCCGTGAAAACACGGGCCTTGAAGGCCTCACTACGGCGGCTACCACTGCGGCGAAAGCCAATCCTTCCGGAAAGGGGTTGCCGCCGGTGCATTTGTGGAATCCGCCATTCTGCGGCGATCTCGACATGCGAATCGCCGGCGACGGCACCTGGTTCTACATGGGAACACCGATCGGCCGGCCGGCGCTGGTGCGGCTGTTCTCGACCATTCTCAAGCGCGAGGACGGCAAGCACTTTCTCGTGACACCGGTGGAGAAGGTCGGCATCCGCGTCGACGATGCGCCGTTCCTCGCCGTCGAGATGCTTCAAGAGAGCGACGGTCAGGGCCGGCTGCTGCGGTTCCGGACCAATGTGGACGACTGGGTCGATTGCGACGCCGCGCACGGTTTGCGGTTCAAGGCGGCTGCCGATGGCGGGCTCACGCCCTATCTTCATGTCCGAGCGGATCTTTGGGCCAAGGTAACGCGGGCGATCTACTACGATCTGGTTGACATCGGCGAGGAGCGAGTGGTCGATGGTCGTCCGATGTTCGGGATCGCGTCAGGCGGAAAGTTTTTTGCGATGGCCGATGCGGAACAGGTGAGGGGCGCGCTTTGAACGAACCGATGCTGAAGACCGGGCCCGCTCTGTTCGATTCGGCGGAGTTCTTCGCGCGGGCCCGCGCGCGGCTGCGCTTCGATATCCCGCCGGGCCTGACCGACCCCGACATCGTTCCGCCGAGCGGCGATCAGGGCACCGATCGGATGCTGGAAATCATCGCGCGCGAGCAGCCGATCCGGCCCGCGGCGGTGCTGATCGCAGTGGTGGACCATCCGCAGCCGACTGTTCTGCTGACGCAGCGGGCGGCGCATTTGCACGACCACGCCGGCCAGATATCGTTTCCCGGCGGCAAGATCGACGCGACGGACGCCTCACCGCTCGATGCCGCGCTGCGCGAAGCCGAGGAAGAGATCGGCCTTAGCCGCGAATTCATCGATCCGATCGGCTACCTCGATCTGTACGGAACCGGCTTCGGATTTCGTATCCTGCCGACGGTGGCGCGGGTCAGGCCGGGTTTCGAGCTGCGCATCAACGAGGCGGAAGTCGACGATGCGTTCGAGGTGCCGTTGGCGTTCCTGATGAATGCCACGAACCATCAGGTGCACAACAAGGAATTCCGCGGCATCATGCGCTCATATTACGCGATGCCGTTTGAGGAGCGTTATATATGGGGCGCGACCGCGGGTATGCTGCGCGTGCTCTACGAGCGGATCTGCCGCGCATGATCCGTCCGGCTTTCACCGAAGTCGGAATTTTCCTGATCCCGTTCGCGGTCTATGCCCTGTTCCTGATTGCATCGCGCTCCGGATTGCTGGTGCAGACATCGTGGCCGCCGCATGTGATCGCCAAACTCGCGATTGGCGCGATGCTGCTTGTCGTGGTCAGTTTCCTCCTGCTGGCGCATTTTTCCGTCGGATCGACCAACTCGACCTATATTCCGGCCCATGTCGAGAATGGCAAGTTCGTTCCCGGAGTTGAAAAATGACCGATGCGCGCGTGCTCGCCGACGCGCCCTGGCTCCGGTCCGGTCCGGCTGCGCGCGTGCTGGGATTGCTGAATGGCGATGGCACCGAGGCGCGCGTGGTCGGTGGTGCCGTTCGCAATGCGCTGCTCGGGCTTGCCGTCAGCGAGATCGATATCGCAACGACGGCCTTGCCCGCTGAAGTGATCCGTCGCGCCAGGGCCGCCGGTATCAAGAGCGTACCGACGGGCATCGAGCATGGCACCGTGACGCTGGTGGTCGACGCGCAGCCGCTCGAGGTCACCACCTTGCGCGAGGACATCGAGACCTTCGGCCGCAAGGCAAAGGTTGCGTTCGGCCGCGATTGGGCGCGCGACGCGGAACGGCGCGATTTCACCATCAACGGTCTCTCCGTCGATGCCGACGGCGTGGTGCATGATTACGTCGGGGGCCTGGCGGATATCGCGGCAAAACGCGTGCGCTTCATCGGCGATGCCAAGCTTCGCATTGCCGAGGATTTTTTGCGCATCCTGCGGTTCTTCCGGATTCACGCCGCCTATGGCGTGGGCGAACCCGATCGCGCGGGATACCTTGCTTGTATCAGCGGGCGCGCCGGCCTTGCCAGTCTGTCCGCCGAACGCGTGCGCATGGAAATGCTGAAGCTGATGATCGCGCAAGACGCTGAAATCGCCGTCGCGGCGATGGCAGATGGCGGATTGCTGCTGCCGATTTTCGGCGGTATCGCCTATATCGGACCGTTTGCCAGCATGATTTCGGCGGAGCGCGCGCTTGGACTTGAGCCGAACGCCATTCGCAGGCTTGGCGCGCTCGCGGTCGCCGTGTCGGAGGATGCCAGGCGGCTGGCGGCGCGCTTGCGGCTGACCAATAACGAAGCCAAGGCGCTCGATTCCATGGGCCATCGCTGGTGGCGGCTGGCCGGAATGGACGAGGCAACGGCACGACGACGGCTGTATCGGCTCGGCGCGGAGCGCTACCGCGACCGGCTGATGCTGGCCTGGGCGAGGGCGGGAGCGGAGGCGAGTTCGGTATCCTGGCGCGAACTTGCCACCCTGCCGGCGCGTTGGAGCGCGCCAAAATTTCCGTTGAAGGCGGCCGATTTTGTCGCGCGCGGCATTGACGCTGGTCCGGCGCTCGGGCAGGTGCTCGGCTTGGCTGAAGACGCGTGGCTCGCGGCAGATTTTCCGGCCAACGAGCCTGCGCTGAAGGCCATCGCGGACCAGACCGTCACCCGCTTCAAGCGCGATCATCGGCTTTGAATATCCTTTCCGGCTTCGCCGATATTTCCCTCGTTCAATTATTGCTGGTGGCGGGCATGGCGTTGTTTGCCTCCGTGATCGGCGGCTTGGCCGGCTATGGCAGCGGCGCGCTGATGCCGCTGGTTCTGGTGCCGCTGGTCGGCGCCGAACCGGCGGTGCCG
>Ga0302314_10023302_pt1 | contig 10108 bp, 1 predicted proteins | sample III_Palsa_N2_3_FD_200533 | JGI IMG/M metagenome (GOLD analysis project Ga0302314, IMG submission 200533) | Peat permafrost microbial communities from Stordalen Mire near Abisko, Sweden - III_Palsa_N2_3 | ecosystem: Environmental > Terrestrial > Soil > Palsa > Peat permafrost | place: Sweden...
TGACGGCAACGGCAGCCGCCCGCTGGCCACGATCGCGTCGAACTCCTGGGGGAGCGGCGACGAGGACCAGCCGGCCCTGGTCACCAACATCGAGCACGCGTACCTGGTGAAGGCGGCCGCGGAGGGCGTCGGCATGTACTTCTCGGCCGGCGACTCGGAGGGCACCTTCGAACCGGCGGTCGACCCGTACGCGATCGCGGTCGGCGGTACCTCGCTCGGCATCGGCAAGACCGGCAGCCGGCTGTTCGAGACCGGCTGTTCGACGAACATCGTCGGCGAGCCGTTCGGCTCCACCGCCTGGCAGGAGTTCGGCTCGGAGGCGACCGGCGGCGGCGCCAGCCTGCTGTGGTCGCAGCCGTCCTACCAGAAGGGCATCGTCCCCAAGGCGCTGGCCACCCCGCCGGCCGCGGGCGACAGGGGGCACGGCGGTCTGGTGCGCTCGGACCCCGACATCAGCGCCGACGCCGACCCGTTCACGGGCTTCCTGACGGAGCTGCAGGAGCTGGACAGCAGCGGCGCCGTCGTCGGATACGAGACGGAGGTCATAGGCGGCACCTCGCTCTCTTCGCCGCTGGTCGCCGGGATCGTCGCGGCGGCGCAGCAGGGCCAGCGGAAGTCGTTCGGCTTCATCAACCCGGCCATCTACAAGATCAGCAAGACGGCGGCCTTCCACGACACGCTGCCGATGACCGCCAAGACGCCGGTGAACGACCGGCAGGCCCTGTGCGACCAGTACTACTGCTTCGCCTTCGAGATCTCGGATTTCGACGTCCAGAGCTACAACATGCCCTACTACGCCGGCCAGGTCACGCTTCCCGGCTATGACAACATGACCGGCGTCGGCACGCCGGCCGGCCAGGCCTTCATCACCGGGCTGCGCAAGCTGCTCTGGTAGGACCAGGCCCGCACCACGGTCATGGTCCGGGCGTTCGGATGGCTGCGCCTGCTTGGGCGCAGCCATCCGTCGAAAGGACGCGGAAACGGGCAGATCGCGGGCCTGATCCTGTCCGCCCCGCCTACGCGGGGTGATCCGCAGTACGAGCTTGACACGATCGAGGCCGGAACGTCCACCCGCACACAGGGGTGCCCCGATGCTTGTCTCGGCGGTGGTGATCAGGGTCGAGTCCGCCCCGCACACGCTGGTGTGCTCCGCTGCGCTTGGGTACTTGGCGGGCTCTGCCGGTGGTCCTTGCTCTAGCGTCCCGGCGGTGCGAATCAGCCAGACCAGGAGTTCATACGATCCCACTAGCCTGGCCGCCGGCCAGGCAGCGACTGCCGCTCCGACGGGCCCGTGTGACCAGCCCTGGGCCATGTTCGCCGTCAGCGTGGCATGGGTCTAGGGCCTTGCTTCGTTGTGCCTGACCTCGACGTTCCTCGGCTGGCTGGCACTCGGCCGCACGACGATCCGGCGGCAGGAGACCGCGCCCGCGACGGTCGGCGCGCCCACCGGAGCCAGCGCATAGGAACCAGCGCCCGACGTAAGCCGCCCCACGGGTCTCAGCGAACGCTGCGGCAGTCACCCGGTTCCGTTCGGGAAAATCGATAGCAGCAGCCCGAACGGACGCGTGGTTCCACCGCGACCGCGACCTGGGCGTGCCAGTCGTTATCGCGGAAAGCTGGCTTAGGGTCGGCGCAGGCACCACGTCGGCAGCAGCACGTGCGTCGCCCCGCACCCCCGTTATCGCGACCTGCGCGGACGAAAGTGCATGTCATCCCCGTCAAGAACCCGCGCGCGGCCGATCTGGCCGGGGGCGCGCTTGCGCAGGCGGATGTCTGGTGACCGGTGCCGGAACTGTTCCTGCCAGAGTGCCGGTCAGTGTTCCTTCTCCGCGGGACTTCCGGGCCTTAGCGTTCGGCGTGATGCGGACGCGGACGTGCCGGGGTGCGGGGGGCGCCGAGGGTGCGGGAGCCCAGGAGCGGGGACATGAGGCAGGGGTTGGTCAGGGCGGCTGTCGCGGCGGTGGCCGCGGTGGCCGCGTTTATCACCGCCTGGGTGCTGTGGCCCGGGCCCGTTGCTGTCGTCGCGCCGCGGGCACGCCAGTTCCTGGATGTCTCGGCGTGCCTGCTCACCGGGTCTGGCGGGGTCACCCCGGGCACCCTTGGTGCGCGGGTGTGGCATGCCATGCAGTCGGCGTCGCTGGCCAGCCATGTGATGGTCAGCTATCTGCCGGGCACCGGGGCCGCCGGTGTTCCCGCGCTGCTCGGCACCCTCGTTGAGCGGCGGTGCGGCGTTATTGTCGTGACGGGCGCCTCCCGGGTCCAGGTGGCGGGCGCGGCGGAGGCCAGTCCCGGGCGGCGTTTCATCCTCGTCACCGGCAGCACCGCTGCCGGGCCGGCCGTGGTGCCTGCTAATACCGTCGTCGTCCCCGCCGCCGGTGCTTCTGGACGCATCGTTCAGGAGTTCACCGCCCTCGCGGGCACCCCCTGAACACCGTCCCCCCACACCCACCTGGAGCGGATCATGTTGTCCCTGCGAGGCAGGAACATCCGGCGTTGCGTGATGGCGGTGACCGCCTTCGCGGTCGGCATGGCCGTCTGCACGCCTGTCGCTTTGGCCGGGCAGGCGGCCGGGAGCAAGGCCGTGCCGCCGCCGAAGATGTACGGGTACGCGGCGGGGCCGGCGCAACGCGACGGGACCGCGGCCGGCAGATCCCACTACGTGCCGGCGTCGGCGACGCGGACGGGGCTGCGGGTGCCCGGCCGCGGCGCTCCGAAGCCGGACCTGGCACCGCCCGCGATGGCGGCCGGGAAGCTGGTGCATACCGGGGAGACGAGGACCGCGCCCGGCCACGTCGTCACCCACGAGGGAACACGCCAGGGAACGGTCCAGGCGACGGCCGCCGCCGTGGCCGACAACGCCTCGTACAGCGTCGCGGCGGCCTACGACACCGTCCCGATGGCCAATCAGAGCGGCCGCGTCGCGGTGACCTTGACCAACACCGGCACCGCCACCTGGTCGGGCGGGTACGGGCTGGGCGCGAACGTTTACGCGGCCAGCGACACCGCCGGCACCGGCACGCCGCTGACGACGGGCCAGGACGTAACGTTCCAGACCACGGTCGCGCCCGGCCAGTCGGTGACGGTGGAGGGCGTGACACCGAACGAGAATCCCGGCTCGTACACGATCTGCTGGGACATGGAGACCCCGTCCGGTGCGTACTTCTCCGCGAGCGGCGGCAGCACGTCCTGCGCGGCGTACACGATCCAGCAGTACGCGGCCCAGGTCAGCGAGCAGGAGCCGTTGCCGGGCACCACCGTGGACACCCAGACACCGCAGTTGAGCGCGTCCGCGACGGTCCCGGGCGGGTACCCGGCCAAGCCCGGGTTCTGGTTCGCGTTCCAGGTCGTCACCCCGGGCAGCACGGCCGGCACGTGGCTGGTTGTGCAGTCCTCGGGCTGGGTCGCGGGGAACGGCAGCACCTGGACGGTGCCCAAGCCGCTCAACTGGGGCGCCACCTACTACTGGCAGGTGGCCGTCAGCGACGCGAGCTCACCGCCGAGCCTCACCAGCACGTCGGTCACGTGGACGACGCCGATCTCGGTTGTGGTGGGCAACGCCCAGCCGGCCGTCTGGAACCGGCTGGGGAACGTGGCCCAGGCCGACGACGGCAACCCGGTGATGACCTCCAGCCTCGGCGCCGCCGGCTACAGCGGGTCAGGGAAGACGGTGGACCCGAATACGGCGAACGTCACGCAGCAGATCACCGACGCCAGCGTGGCGACTGCGGGACCGGCGCTGTCGGTCGTGCGGACCTACAACTCGCTTGATCCGCGTACCTCGCAGGCGTTCGGGGCGGGCTGGTCGTCGTCGGCGGACATGTCGCTGGCCCCCGACCCCGACGGAACGGGCGCGCTGATCCTGACGCTCGCCGACGGGCAGCAGGTGCGGTTCGCGAAGAACGCCGGCGGCGGATACTCGCCGCCGCAGGACATGTACGCGGTGGTCACCGCGCTCGACGGCGGCGGCTTCTCGGTGACCGACCAGACGGATACCACTTACAGCTTCGCCCAGGCCAGCGGGTCTTCCTGGTTGATCTCTAAGATCACCGACGACGAGGGACGGGGGGAGACGTTCGGCTACGCCGGCGGTGAGCTGGCCACGATCACGAACAGCGTCTCCGGGCGGGCGCTGTACTTCACCTGGTCCACGCCCAGCGGCGCGACGTACCCGCACGTGGCGACGGTGTCCACCGACCCGGTGACCGCGGGGCAGGCGGCGACGGCACTGACCTGGACTTATGGCTACAGCGGTGACCTGCTGGCCGCGGTCTGCCCGCCCGGGACCACGACCGCGTGCACGGCGTACAAGTACATCACGAACGGCTCGCATGCTCCCACGGCGGTGCTGAACGCGAACCCGGCCGCCTACTACCGCCTCGATGACCAGGCGGGCGCCACCGCGGCGGCGAACGAGATCCCGGTCAACGACCTCACCACGGTGAACCCGCCGGCCACCGAGATGAACACCGCTCCCGGCGTGGCGGGCCCGGTCGCGGGCGTGACCGCCACCGGCTTCAACGGGAGCAGTTCGTTCATGCCGGTGGACGGCGCCTGGTGCACGACGCCCTCGCAGACCAGCTCCTGCATCCCGGCCGCCGGCAGCGACCGCATCGTGACAAGCTCCACGACCAGCCTCGGCTTCAGCGTGTGGTTCAAGACGTCCACGGCGTCCGGTGTGCTGCTCGGGCTGACCACTAGCCTGCCGGGCAGCTGCACTACGGGCTGTGCCGACACCGGCGCGACGCCGGTCATGTGGATCACCAGCACCGGTCAGCTGGAAGGCGCGGGCGCGCTGACGTCGCCGGCCGCGGTTGACGACGGCAAGTGGCACCAGGCGGTGCTCATCCCCGGCCAGGCGCTGTACATCGACGGGCAGAAAGTCGCCACAGGGACCGGGTCCTTCGCCACCCCGGCCGGCTCGTACGCGCTGCTCGGCACGGGTATCGTCCCGCAGGGCACGACCGGCAACTGGGAGTTCTTCAACGGTTCGCTCGCGGACTTCGCCGTATACCAGGACCAGCTTCCCGGCGCCGGCACGGTGGCCGCGCAGTACGCCGCGGAAACCCAGCCGGCGGCCGAGCTGACCAGCATCACCAGCCCAGGCGGCCGCACCGAGATGTCCGCCGCCTACGACACCGTCAACGACCGGGTGGCCTCGCTCACCGACGCGCACGGCGGAACCTGGGACTACAGCGGGCCCGTCACCCGGTCGCTGTCGGCCGGCTACGACGACGCGGTCCTGGGGTCGGCGCCGGAGGACTTCTGGCCGCTGAGCGATACTAGCGGGCCGCTGGCACATGACCTGGTCGGCGGGGCGGCGACCGCGGCGAGCCCGCGGCCGCCGGCGACCTACGCCAACGTGACGCTCGGGGTCACCGGGCCGACCGGGTTCGCCGACGGCACCGCGGCGAGCTTCAGCGGCAGCGGCTCGCAGCTCAGCATCCCCGGCGGGTACTTCGCCGGCGCCGGCGGTGCCGGCGAGTCGGCCGAGCTGTGGTTCAGCGCGACCAAGGCCGGGACGCTGCTGTCGGCCGGATCCGGCAGCGGCGGGAACCCGCCGACACTGTGGGTCAACTCCAGCGGCTGCGTGGAGGGGACCGTCAACGGCATCGTGCTGAGCGCTACCGGGACGTGCCGTTCGGTGATCGGCGACGGCAAGTGGCACCAGGCGGTTTTCACGCTGGGTCCCGTCGGGACCAGTACCACGGGCACCGCGACCCAGGCCGCCGCGCTCTACGTGGACGGCGCGGACATTTCCGGGTCGAAGCCCGTCACGCCCGCCACGGCCTCGGCCGCCGGGTATACCGCCGTCATCGGCAACGGGTCCGACGGCGACTTCACCGGGTCCATCGCCGACGTGTCGCTCTACACCGGCCAGCTATCGGCCACCGACGTCACCGCGCACTACGACGGGCTGCACAACCAGGTACTGGTCGAGGAGCCTGGCAACCCCGCGCTGCCAACCTACCTGGCCACCCCGGCGCTTAACACCCAGACGATCGCCGTCACCGACCCGGTCGGCAAGAACGCCTCGTATGCCTACGGGAACGGGAACCTGATCAAGGCGACGGACGTGCTCGGCGGCGTGACCTGGTACGGGTACGACGCCTCGGACCGCGCCACGACCGTCACCGATCCCGACGGTTACACGACGTACACGACGCACGACTCGTACAACAATGTCACGTCCACGACCACCTGCGCGGCGGTCAACGACTGCCAGACCTCCTACACGTCGTACTACGAGGATCTCTCCAACCCGCTGGACCCGCGCAACAGCAAGCCGACCGACGAGCGCGACGCGCGCTCATCCTCGCCGTATGACCCGGCCTACGACACCGTTACCGCCTACACCGCTTCGGCTGAGATAGCGTCACGGGCCACCCCGCCGACCCCGGCGTGCCCGTCGGGGTGCAAAACGGCATATGCCTACACCACCGGGTCCGAGGCGGCCATCGGCGGCGGGACCGAGCCGGCCGGCCTGCTGGCGTCGGTCACCGCCCCGGACGGCGGCGCGACCGCCTACGCCTACGACTCGGCCGGCGACGTGGCGAAGGTCACCGACCCGCTCGGCATGGTGACCAGCTACACCTACGACAACCTGGGCCGCGAGCTGTCCCAGACGCAGATCTCGGACACGTATCCCGTGGGCCTGACCACCAGCTACGCCTACGACTCGCTTGACCGGGTGGTCCAGGAGACGGATCCGCCGGTCACCGACCGGGTGACCGGCGCGGTGCACACCGAGGTGACCGCCTACACCTACGACCCCGACGACGACGTGCTGACCACCACGATCAGCGACACGACCGGCGGTGATGCGTCCCGCACGACGACTAACACCTATGACGCGTACGGCGACCTCGCGTCCGTCACCGACCCGCTCGGGAACGTCACCAAGTACACCTATGACGCATTCGGCGACCGCATCACCCTGACCAATCCGGCCGGCGTCACCACCGGATACGCCTACGACGCGGCCGGGAACCTGCTCACCACCACGCTCGAGGGCTACACCGGCAACCCGTCCGATCCCATTGCGGCGGAGAACCTGATCGAGGACTCCCGCGCCTACGACCCGGCGGGGCACCTGGCCTCGGATACCAACGTGAAGGGCACGACGACCGGCTACACCTACTACGGCAACGGCCAGCCCGCCTCCAGCTACGTGGCAGGCCCCTCGGGCGAGGAAGACGTGCACGCCTACGCCTACGACGCGGCGGGCAACAAGGTCTCAGAAACCGACCCGGGCGGCCTGGTCGTGAACACCGTCTTCAACGCCGACAGCCAGGTCACGTCCCAGACCGCCGACCCGGCGGGTGTCGACCGTACGACCAGCGCGGCCTACGACGCCGACGGCAGCGTCGTGGCGCAGACGCTGGCCGGCGGCGGGGTCACCCAGACCGAGACCATGACCTATAACGCGATGGACCAGGAGCTGTCGCAGACCGTTGACAACACCGGCGGGAACCTGACCACCACGTACGTGCGGGACGAGCGCGGCCTGGTGATCTCCGAGACCGACCCGGCGGGCAGCACCACGATGTACGAGAACGACGAGGCCGGGCGAACGGTCGTGACGACAGGCCCGGCGGTGGCGTCGCAGACCGGTTCGGGTTCGGCGCCGGTGACGGCTCACCCGGTCATCATGACCGGCTACGACACGTTCGGCGATGAGACCGAGACCTCCGACGCCGACGGCAACGTCACCGTGTACGCCTACGACCAGGACGGCCAGCAGGTTTCGGGAACCGACCCGTCCTACACCCCGCCCGGGTCGGGCTCCCCGGTCAGTACCACCACCACGACGGCCTACGATGACCTGGGCGAGGAGACCAGCGAGACCGACCCGCTGGGCAACACCACCACGTACGGCTACGACCAACTCGGGGACGAAACCAGCGAGACCGACCCGGGCGGCGGGGTGACCACCTACTCCTACGACCCGGCCGGCGAGCAGCTTTCGGTGACGGACCCGACCGGAGCCCAGACCCAGGCCACCTACGACAGCCTCGGCCACCTGATCACCACCACGGACCTCGTGCGGCAGAACTCCTCCGCCGCCTACACCACGACGTACGGGTACGACGACGCGGGCGACCAGACCTCGCAGACCAGCCCGACCGGGGTCGTCACCCGCGCCGCCTATAACGCGGTCGGGGAGCAGATCTCGGCCACGGACGGGGCCGGGAACACCACGACCTACGCCTACAACCTCGACGGCAGCCCGATCAAGACCACGCTGCCCGACGGGACCGCGACCACCGCCAGCTACGACCTGGCCGGGCGGGAGACCGGGCAGTCGGACCTGAGCGCGAGCGGCACGGTGCTGCGGTCGGAGTCGGCCACCTATACGCCTGACGGCCAGGCGGCGACCGCGACCGACTTCCGCGGCGACACCTCGACGTTCAGCTATGACGCGACCGGGATGCTGACCTCGCAGGCCCAGCCGGTCTCGGCCGGCCAGTCCATCACGGTGAGCTATGCATACGACCTCAACGGGAACCGCACAGCGCTCACCGACGGGAACGGCAACACCGCCTACACCACCTACAACCCCCTCGGCCTGCCGGAGACCGCGACCGAGCCGGCCACCGCGTCTCATGGCACCGCCGCCGACTCCACCACCACGGATGCCTACGATGCCGACGGAGACCTGGTCACCCAGGACCTGCCCGGCGGCGTGCAGGTCAGCGATACCTATGACCCGATGGGCGACCTGACCGGCCAGTCCGGCACCGGCGCGACCGCGCCGACCGCGAACAGGACCTTCTCCTACGACGCCGCCGGGCGCATGCTGACGGCGGCGACCAGCGCAGAGGGGACCCAGGGGAGCTTCGGCTACGAGCCGGCCACGTCGGAGGCCTTCGGCTACGACGACCGGGGCCTGCTGCTGTCGGCATCCGGCTCGGCGGGCACCACGGCCTTCACCTACAACGCCGGCGGCCAGCTCGCCTCCGCCACGGACGCCGCGGGAACGTCCGCCTACACCTACGACAGCGCCGGCCGGCTCGCGACCGACGCCGACGCGGCGTCGGGGACCACCGGCACCTACAGCTACAACACCCTCGGCCAGGTGACCCAGATCTCCTACGGCACGGGGAGCAGCACCCAGTCCTTCGGCTACGACGGCCTGCACCGGCTCACCTCCGACGCGATCACCACCGCCGCGGGGGCCCAGGTCGCCGCGATCGGCTACGGCTACAACGCCAACGACGACCTCACCTCGATGACGACCAGCGGCCTGTCCGCGTCCGGTGGCGGCACCGGCACGGTGACCAGCACTTACGGTTATGACGAGGCGGACAGGCTGACGTCCTGGACCGCCACCCCGTCCGGGGGGACCGCCACCACCCAGACCTACGGGTACGACAGCGACGGGAACCTGACCAACGACAACGGCGTCACCTACACCTACGACGCCCGCGACGAGCTGGTGTCCGACAGCAATGGCAACACGTATGCCTACAGCGCGGACGGGGACCCGGTCAGCGAGGGCAGCTCCGCCTTCACTTCCGACGCCTACGGCCAGCAGATCACTGACGGGACTTCCTCGTTCGCGTGGGACGCCCTTAACCGGGTGGTCGGCGCGGGCCAGGCGGGCAGCAGCGGTTACAGCGTGGCGCTGACGTATGAGGGGATGACCGGCGAGGTCGCCTCCGATCCCTCGGCCGTCTACTCCCGTGACCCGGCCGGCGCGATCACCGGGGTCGACAGCGGCGCCGGGGGCAGGACGCTCGCGCTGAATGACCAGCATGATGACCTGTCCGGGTTGTTCACCTCCTCGGGGACCGCCTTGGCGGGGTCGACCACGTACAGCCCGTGGGGCCAGGTGGCGGGCAGCAGCGGGCCCGCGGTCCAGGTCGGCTACCAGGGCCAGTGGACGGATCCGGTGAGCGGCCAGGTGAGCATGGGCTCGCGGTTCTACCGGCCCGGGACCGGCGGGTTTGTCGGCAAGGACACCTACACCGGCGCCGAGGGCGGCGCGGCGGCGGTGTCGGATAACGCCTACGCCTATGCCGGCGATAACCCGGTGACGGTCACCGACCCGTCCGGGCATGCTCCTTCTGGCAGTTCGGGCGGGGGGGACATCACCGCGGGCGACGTC
>Ga0302314_10023303_pt1 | contig 10108 bp, 8 predicted proteins | sample III_Palsa_N2_3_FD_200533 | JGI IMG/M metagenome (GOLD analysis project Ga0302314, IMG submission 200533) | Peat permafrost microbial communities from Stordalen Mire near Abisko, Sweden - III_Palsa_N2_3 | ecosystem: Environmental > Terrestrial > Soil > Palsa > Peat permafrost | place: Sweden...
CAACGCCAAGTCGGAGGCACAAGTAAGGCCCCTGTTGCCGGGAAGCCCCGGCTGCCTGGTCCTGGTGACCAGCCGCCGCCATCTGACCGGGCTCGACGAAGCACACACGATCACTCTCGACGCCTTACCCGACCCGGAGGCGACCGCACTCTTCACCGCGATCGCGGGCGCGGGCCGAGTGTCCAGCGGCGACCCGGCGCTCGCCCAGACCATTGCCCTGTGCGCGAATGTCCCGCTGACCTTGCGGATCGCAGCCGCCAGACTGCACAACAGGCCGACCTGGCCACTGCGATACCTCGTCGAACGATTGCGTGACCAGAGACAACGACTCGCCCAACTCGACGACGGCGAGCGTAGCCTGGCTGCCGCACTGAACGTCTCCTATGAGCACCTGACCGGCGAGGAGCAGGGCTTGTTCCGCCACCTGGGCCTGCACCCGGGCATCGACATCGACCTCTACGCCACCGCAGCCCTGATCGACACGACCGTGACCACTGCGGAACTGCTCCTGGAGGGTCTGGTCGACCACAATCTACTGACCCAGCCGTCGACCGGACGCTACCAATTGCACGACCTCATCCGCTTGCACGCCCGCAATCTCATCGCCACAGCGACCGCCGACGAACAACAGAACGCCATGGCTCGACTACTCAACTACTACGTACACACAGCGCGCAGAGCCGACCGGCTACTGTCGCGTCAGAGCTTCAGCCCCACCCAACCCGCCGCCTGCAAGCCTGCCGCCTCCCCGCCCCTGGCCAACGACGCGCAAGCGATACTCTGGATGGACGCCGAACGCATCAACCTCACGGCTCTGATCGACCACTGCAACGAATTCGGGCCCCCTGCGTATGTCGTCATCATCTCCGACGCGATGCACAGCGCCCTGCACATCCAAGGCCACTGGACCCTCGCCGAACGGCTCCAGAACGCAGCGCTCACCTCTGCCCAAGACCTCGGCGACCTCCAGGGCCAGGCCAATGCCCTCTGCCACCTCAGCGATATCATGGTACTGACGGGACAGTACGCCCGAGCAGCCGAGCGCTCCAACAGCGCACCGATGCTCTACCGCGAGCTCGGCGACCGCATCGGCGAGGCCAACGCGTGCTGCTTCCTGGCCCAGGCCCATCGCCTCACTTCGCACTTCAGCGAGGCGGTCGAGGCACTGGAACGCGCCCTGTCGCTGTATACCGACCTCGGGGACTGGCTCGGTGAGGCGACAGCGCTGACCACGCTGGGCAGCGTGCAAAAACTCGCAGGACAGTACTCCGAGGCGGAAGCCAACCTGGAGAACGCATTGCGCTTGTGCGTCCAATTCGGCCATCGCTACGGACAGGCCTCGGCACTGGCAGACCTGGGCGAAGTACAGCAGCTGACCGGACAGTACTTCAAGGCCGTGCGGACGCTCTACCGCGCGCTCGACCTCTACCGACACCTGGGTAATAGGCTGGGCGAAGCCTCAGTACTCACCTGTCTGGGTGAAATCAGGCGGCTGCTCAAGCAATATTCCAAAGCTGAGCGCCTGCTCCGCCTGGCACTGGAACTGCACCAGCAATTGGGCAACCGACTCGGCCAAGCCGAAGCCCTCACCTTCCTGGGCATCATCCAGAACGCGAGAAGCCAGGAGATCCAATCACACGCCACCCTCGAACAGGCCTATAGGCTGTACCAGCAGTTGGACAACCAACTCGGCCAAGCCGAGGCCCTCACAGCCCTGGCCGATGTACAACGCGCCCTTGGCCGGAACGAGGACGCCGCCAACAACCGCCGCCTGGCGTTGGACCTTTTGGAGCAGATCGAGAATCTCTAACATTTTGCGGTGCCAGCTCCGGCATACCCACACCCACCCAAAAGGGGGCTCGGGTAGGGCCGAACCCCCTCTTCAAAACAAAGCACCCGTATCCGCCCTGTACCAGGGCGAGATCGGGCACAGATGCACCTTTTAGTAACTACCCACCAAGCGAATCGAATTCGCCCGCAGCCATACCGGCCGCGAACGCGTTCCATTCGGCCGGAGTGAATCGCAGCGTCGGGCCTCCCGGGTCCTTGCTGTCACGCACTGCGACACCGCCCGCGGGGAGTGGCGCAAGCTCCACGCAATTGCCATCTACCGTACTCGCGCTTGCCTTTCGCCACTTAAGAACTTCTTGCCGTGCATCCACTGTTGGTAATCCCTTTCCTACTCCAACGAGGCTTACCCACGTCTACTCACTCACAAGTAGCGAGCAGTACGCGGCCTCGCGCTAGTCTAGACCTGGAAAGGGCCTTCGTCAGGCGAACCCGTGTTGTGCCGCGGCGATCGTCGCACGGCTTTCGTCTGCATTGAGCGCGATACTCTCAAGACATGAGAAGACATGCGCCACGCGCAGCCGGGCAGCAATATTTTCAGCCCAAAGTGCTTTCACAAAGCCTTCGACGTAGCATACTTCCTCGCGGACGGGTTTGCCGTGGCTGTGATCATATTCAAGAAGCGCAAATCCAGAGGATTGGCAACCTGGATATATACCAAAGGATGTTGGGATAACCCGTAGCGTGATATTTGGCTTATACGACATCTCGATCAAATGCTCGAGCTGTGCCATCATGATCTCTCTCGACCCGACACATCGCCTCACGACGTTTTCATCAATGATCGCCCGAAGATACAGCAAGTTCTCCCCAGCTAGCCGGAGCTGTCGCTGACGCCGGATCTCCATCAACGCCGGCAGGGGCTCGTCGTCATTTTCCTCCGGCCTCAGCCCTGCCAGAGCGAATCCGTCACGCATGGCGAGGTAGTAGTCGGTGGTCTGCAATAAGCCCGGCACCAACATGGGCTCGAAAGTGCATTCTGTCGAAGCTACCGACTCCAGCGCAACGAACTCGGCATATGTTGCGGGCGTGCCTTGGAGCCGATTGTCCAGGCGCACGTCCTTCGCCATGGCAACGAGGCGGTCTCGTTCGACCTGCTCGACCTGATAATAGTCGCATAGATCGCGTACATCACGAGGGTTCGCCCCGCGCCGACCTGTCTCTAATCTACCGATCTTCGCAGCCGAAAACCCTGCCCCGTACAGAACCCCCAAGTCCTGAGCCACCTGCTCGATGGTCTTTTTCCTGTCCTCGCGAATCTGACGCAACGCACCGCCAAGCTCCCAGCGGCGCAGCGTCTGCGACAGATCATCAGGCACGGTACCCTCCGTGTGCGGCATGTGACGGACAGCATATTACACGTGTATGGCACACGTACACATCCACATGGCCGATGTGTTTGTCATCTGCGATTGGCACATGCCAAATAGGGGTATGCAATCTGCAATACAGGAAAACTGGCACATGCACTCGAATTCAGAGATCAACAGGCACCTATCAGATCGCTAGCGGGCATCCCATGGCGATCACAGCCGACTGGACCGGGTGGAACATTTGCCAAACCCACGACTAGGGGGAGAAAGGCAACCGCCGTGAGCAATAACCCTCATTCAAGCACAGACAACGCACGCCCCAGGCGATTCATCGTCCCATGCCCGGCCTGTGTTGCCGAAGACCAAACGTTCAAAAGCCGCTTCCCCCAGCCCCAGCAAGTATGCGAGCTGTGCGATGGATTCGGCCAGGTCCCGCGCATTGCAGCCGAGCGCTATGAACTTTCACTGAATCCTGCGGCCTAACACGGCGGAGTCTGGCGTAGATAATCCCATACAGCGCCATGTGAAGTCAGTGCAACGGTGCGAGCATGTCGCCCAGGTGCGGGCTCATGGGCCTGCGGTGGACGTGATTGTGCTGCAGGGCAAAGGGGGAGTGGGGAGGATCTCAAAGACCATATACGCGCGTGGCGGTGCCGGAGAAGATCGCGTCTTGTTCAGCTGCGGTAAGGTGGTCAGTTAGTTCCAGGGCGGTGTCGAGGACTCGCGCATAGGATGCGGCGAGCAGGCAGACCGGCCAGTCCGAACCGTACATGATCCGATCCGGGCCGAACGCCTCGATGACCGTGTCCGCGTATGGACGCAGGTCCTTCACGGTCCAGTGCTCCCAGTCGGCCTCGGTCGCCATCCCGGAGAGTTTGCACACGGTATTCGGCTGGGCGGCGAGCGCGCGCAGGTGTGTCGCCCAGGGTTCCATTTCGCGTGCGGCGATCGGCGGCTTGCCGATGTGGTCGAGTACGAAGGTCAGCTCCGGCATCGCCTCGGCGGTCTCGGCTGCGGCGGGCAGCTGTTCCGGCAGAAGTACGAGGTCGTAGACAAGTCCTGCTTCGGCCACGGCAGCCAGGCCGCGTCGCACATCTGGTCTGCACAGCCAGCGCGGGTCCGACTCGCCTTGTACTTGGTGCCGGATGCCCTTGAGGAACTGGCCGCCGGGGCCGCGGCGCAGGACTGCGAGCGCGGGGCCGACGTCGGGCGCGGTCAGGTCGGTCCAGCCGACGACCGCGTCGATCAGGTGGCTGTCGGCGGCGAGGGCGAGGAATTCGGGGGTCTCCTCGGCCACGGACACGGTCTGCACCAGCACGCTGCGGGTGATCCCGGCGGCGCGGGCCTCGGGGGCCAGGTCGTCGAGCCCGAAGTCGCGGCGCAGGGGCGCGAGTGCGGCGCCGGTGATCCAGTCCTGGTCCCGGACCGACAGGTCCCAGAGGTGGTGGTGGGCGTCGACGATGTTCACGGTTTGGGGCTCTCCTTTTCGCTCTGCTTAAAGGTCCCAGACGACCGGAAGGCCGGCGGCGGCGCCCTCGGCGGAGTAGTCGTGGACGACGTCGAGCAATTCGTCCATCCGCACTTGCCAAGCCATGTTAACCGGGAGCTTCTCCAGACTTGCGAGCAGGGCCTGGTAATCGTCGCACTCCAGGAGGTGGAACAGTTCGGTTCCGCTGCGCCAGATCGTCCACTCGTGCGCTCCGCCGGCCTTGATGGCCGCGACGAGTTCCTCGGGGACCTCTCGGTGGGCCGCCTCGTAGTCCTCGATCCGGTCGGCTTTGATCCGGGTGTGCAGGGCAACCCTCATCAGTTCTCTCCATTCTTCGGTGTGGTGTCGTCGACCACGATGACGTCTAGCGTGCGCGGTCCGTGGACGCCCTCGACTCGGTTCAGTTCGATGTCGCTGGTGGCGGACGGGCCGGAGATGAAGGTCAGCGGCTTGGTCGTGCCGTTGAGCGGTTCAGCCGGTTCAGCCAGCACGGCGAGTGCGGCTGGTAGGTCGGGGGCGATCTGCCTAGCCTGGATGACGCACAGGTGGTAGTCGGGGACGAGCGAGAGTGCGCGCCTGCCCTGGCCGGGGCCGGCGTTCAATACGATCGTCCCGGTCACCGCGATGCCGACGGCGGCGGTCGTCAGGACGGCCTCGGCGCGGTCGAGTTCGGTCAGCGATAGCGGCGGGTCGTCGCGCAGCCATTCGGCCGACCAGCCGTCCGGCCGCTCGTTGGCCAGAAGCCAGTGCGGGGGAAAGCCTTCCGGGACGATTATGCGTCGGGCGCCACGCCGGGCCAGTGCGGCCGCGATCTGCTCGGGCAGGTCCGCCGCGCTGGTGCGGATGACGGTCGCCCGGTAGTCCTCGACGCGTTGCGAGAACAGTTCCAGGATGTCACCGGTGGCATGCGAGGCCTGATACGTGCGGGGCACGGGCACGTCGTCTGGGGTCTCGTCGGCTGGTACGTCGGTCAGGGCGGTGCGGATCCGGGCCAGGATCTCTTCGCGCGCGTTCATTGTCGCTCCTCGCCTTCGTACTTTTGCTCCCTGGCCGACCACCATGCGCGGAAGGACTCCTTTGCCGGGACGGGGGTATCGCGTGAGCGCGACCAGCCCCGCAGCGGTCCAGGTAGGCCGCGGATCACTCCCCCGCGGCTGATCAGTCGCGCTCCGGCGGCGCCTAGTCGCTGGCCTGCACCTAGTAGGCGCGGGGAGTTGAAGACGATGCGGGCGGTGTGCATCGCGACCGCTTCGGGCGTGGGCAGCAGATGATGTTCCTGCTTGCTCTCGACCACCTTGGCGCGCAGATGGACCAGCACTTCCGGGATGTTGATTTTCACCGGGCAGGCGTCATAGCAGGCCCCGCATAGAGTGGAGGCGAAGGGCAGGGAGTCCGTGTGCTTCGAGCCAGCCGCGCCGACGAGTTGCGGGGCGAGGATCGCGCCGATGGGGCCGGGGTATACCGAGCCATAGGCGTGTCCGCCCGTGCGTTCGTAGACTGGGCAGACGTTCAGGCAGGCCGAGCAACGGATGCAAGCGAGCGCTTGGCGCCCTACTGTGTCGGTGAGGGTCAGGGTTCGGCCATTGTCGATCAGCACCAAGTGGAACGACTGCGGGCCGTCGCCCGGCGTCACGCCGGTCCACATGGACGTGTACGGATTCATCCGCTCGCCGGTGGAGGCGCGTGGCAGCAGTTGCAGGAAGACTTCTAGGTCGGAGAACTGCGGTAGCACCTTTTCGATGCCCATCACGGTGATCAGAGTTTCCGGCAGGGTCAGGCACATCCGGCCGTTACCTTCGGATTCGACCACGCCGATTGTGCCGGTCTCGGCGATCGCGAAGTTGGCTCCGGAGACCGCGACCTTGGCGCGTAGGAACTTCTCCCGCAGGTGTCCCCGCGCGGCTTCGGCCAGGGCGGCCGGTTCGTCGGTGAGGCCCTCGGGCGCGGGGCGGCCGTATCCGGCCATCCGGGAGGTGAAGATGTCGCGGATCTCGGTGCGGTTGCGGTGGATCGCGGGCACCAGGATGTGCGAGGGCCGGTCGTCGCCGAGTTGGACGATCAGTTCCGCCAGGTCCGTTTCGTACGCTGTGATGCCTTCTTTGGCGAGGGCCTCGTTCAGGCCGATCTCCTGGGTGGCCATGGATTTGACCTTGACCACCTCGGTCTGGCCGGTCGCGCGGATGAGGTCGGCGACGATCGTGTTGGCCTCGTCGGCGTCGCGGGCCCAGTGCACGATTCCGCCGGCCGCCGTGACCGAGGTCTCCAGCTGTTCCAGGTAGCTGTCGAGGTGGCGCAGGACCCTGCGTTTGAGTGCAGCGCCTGCGTCGCGCAGTTGCTCCCAGTCGGCCAGTTCCCCGGTCACGTGCAGGCGCTTGTCACGGATCGTGGTGGTGGCGTGGCGCAGGTTGCGTCGGAGTTGGTCGTCGGCCAGGGCGGTCTTCGCGGCCTGGGGGAAGGCGGGTGAGCCGAGCCAGACGATGTTGTCCGTTTTGTCAGTGTCAGTTGTCTTGTCAGTGTCAGTTGTCGCCATGGTCAGTCACCACTCCCGTTCCTCGGTGGACGCGAGGATCTGTGCCAGGTGCAGTGGTCGGGCCCGCCCCGTGGCCGGGTCCGACCGCTGCAACCGCGAAAGGCCCCCGCCGATATGCATCAGGCAGGAGTTGTCCCCTGCGCACAGCACGTCGGCCCCGGTTTCGGCGACGTCGCTGATCTTGTCGGCGAGCATCGCCTCGGACACATCAGAGTTCTTCACCGCGAAGGTTCCGCCGAAGCCGCAGCAGGCCTCGGCTCGGGGAAGTTCCACCAGGTCGATTCCGCGCACCGCGCGCAGCAGCTGCAACGGCCGGTCGCCGACCCGGAGCATCCGCAGCGAATGGCAGGTCGGGTGGTAGGTGACCCGGTGCGGGAAGTACGCTCCGACGTCTTCCACGCCGAGCACATCGATCAGGAGTTCGGACAGCTCGTACACGTGCGGCGTCACCTCGTCCACTGCGGCGGCCAGCGCCGTGTCTCCGCAGTGCTGCGCGACCACGCGGTGGTTCTCCCGGATCATCCCGGCGCACGAGCCGGACGGTGTGACGACGACGTCGTATCCGTCGAAGGCCTCGACGAAGCGGCGCACCAGCGGCAGCGCGTCGCGGCGGTATCCGGTGTTGAAGTGCGCTTGGCCGCAGCAGCTCTGAGCGGCCGGGAACTCGACCGTGTGCCCGAGCTTTTCGAGCAGGGCCACCACGGCTTTGCCGGTGTCCGGGTACATCGCGTCGTTGATGCAGGTGATGAACAAGGCGATCCGCACGGCCGGCTACCTCGCCGTTGACGCGGCCGGAGGTACCGGCACGCGGTCGGGCAGCAGACCCGCGCCGCGCAGGTCCGTCCATACGAGCGGGGGTACCGGTTCCGTGGCCATCTGTACCGCGTCGCGGACTTCGGCGTCGGTGCGCGAGCCGATCAGGACACTGGCGATTGCCGGGTGGCCGAACGGGAACTGGAGCGCCGCGGCCCGCAGCGGGACGCCGTGCTTCTGACAGACCACTTGCATCCGCAGCGCCTTGGTCAGGATCTCCTCGGGCACGGTTCCGTAGTCGTAGGTGGAGCTTCGGCGCGGGTCGGCCAGCAGTCCGGAGTTGAACACTCCGCCGACCACGACGGAGGTTCCGCGCCGCGCCGCTTCCGGCAGCAGTTCGTCCAGGCCGCGCTGGTCGAGCAGGGTGTAGCGCCCGGCCAGCAGCACGACGTCCACGTCGGTCTCCCGCACGAACTGGGTCAGCATCTCCGCCTGGTTCATTCCGACGCCGATCGCCCCGACCACGCCCTGCGCGCGCAGGCGCTCCAGTGCCGGGTACGCCTCGGTCAGCGCCTGCGCGGCGTGGTAGTCCGGGTCGTGTATGTAGGCGACGTCGATCCGGTCCAGGCCGAGCCGCTCCAGGCTGGCCGTCAGGGAGCGCTCGACGCCGTCGGCGCTGAAGTCCCAGCGGCGCCAGTGCGTCGCGGGGACCGCGAAGCCGCCGTCTGCCAGGTCGTCGCCCGAGGGGTTCTCGACCGGCTCCAGGATCCGCCCGACCTTGGTCGACACGACGTACTCCGCGCGCGGACGGTCCCGCAGGGCCGCGCCGAGCCGCCGCTCGGACACGCCGAGCCCGTAGTGCGGCGCGGTGTCGAAGTAGCGGATCCCCTCGTCCCAGGCGGCGTCCACGGCGGCGGCAGCGGTCTCGTCGTCGATCGGCGTGTAGAGGTTGCCGATGGCCGCCGCGCCGAAAGCGAGCCGGGTGACCTGAACGGCGGAATGGCCTAGCGTTTGGCGCGGCATGATCGTCATAGCGCTCACGTCCCCACCGGGCGCAGCCGCAAACCCGCCATGCCGCCGTCCACGGCGAGTGCGGTGCCGGTGACGGAGCCGGCCGCGGGGCTCGCCAGATAGGCGATCGCCGCAGCGACCTCGTCGGCGGAGACCAGGCGGCCGGTGGGCTGGCGCGCGCTCAGGGCCGCGCGCTCGGCCCCGGGGTCCGGCGCGGCGTCCAGGAGCCGGCCCACCCAGGGCGTGTCCACGGTTCCGGGGTTCACGCAGTTGACCCGGATGCCCTCGCGCACGTGGTCGGCTGCCATCGCCAGGGTCAGCGAGAGGACAGCTCCCTTACTCGCCGAGTACAGCGCGCGCTGCGGGAGTCCGGCGGTCGCGGCGATCGAGCAGGTGTTGACGATGGCCGCGTGGCGGGAGCCGCGTAGAATCGGCAGCGCCGCGCGGCTGGTGCGCACGATACCCAGAACATTGACGTCGAGGACACGGTGCCATTGCTCGTCCGGGTTGTCCTCGACGGTTCCGGCCGCGCCGATTCCAGCATTATTGATCAGGATGTCGAGTCCGCCGAGCGTCTCGCACACGGCCAGCACCGCAGCGCTCACCTGCTCGTCCACCGAGACGTCGGCCTTGAAGCCGAGCAGGTGCGACGGGAGGCCGGCTGGATCGAGATCGAGGACTGCGACCGTTGCGCCGCGTTCGGCCAGCAGGGTCGCGGTGGCCAGGCCGATCCCGGACGCGCCGCCGGTCACAATGGCTTTCAGGCCGCTCAGGTCGCCCATGGCACTCGCTCCATTCAGGTCGTTCCCGCTGCTCATGCCGCCACCGCCGAGGTGAGCGCCAGGTCGGCGGCCCAGAAGCCGCCGCGCGGATAGGCGTAGGTGGCGATCGATTCGGCGTGCATCTGCGCGGAGAAGCCCGGGAGCGACGGCGCGGTGTAGTGCCCGCCCCGGATCACGACGGGGTCCACGAAGTGCTCGTGGAGGTGGTCGACGAACTCGATCACCCGGTTCTCGGTGCTGCCAGACAACGCAACGAAGTCGAACATTGACAGGTGCTGCACCAGTTCGCACAGTCCGACGCCTCCCGCATGCGGGCAGACCGGAACGCCGAATTTGGCCGCCAGCAACAGGATCGCCAAGTTCTCGTTGACCCCGCCGACCC
>Ga0302314_10023304_pt1 | contig 10107 bp, 7 predicted proteins | sample III_Palsa_N2_3_FD_200533 | JGI IMG/M metagenome (GOLD analysis project Ga0302314, IMG submission 200533) | Peat permafrost microbial communities from Stordalen Mire near Abisko, Sweden - III_Palsa_N2_3 | ecosystem: Environmental > Terrestrial > Soil > Palsa > Peat permafrost | place: Sweden...
GATGGCCAATACTGCCCGCGCAAGGCCTTGATCCGGTCGAACACCAAACTGCTGCAGCCCCGTGGCCAGGCCCTCGACAACATCAACACCGCGGCGGACTTTGAAACCATGCGCGCGTCGCTCGAGGCGCGGACGTGACCACCGTGACGCTGCAGTATTTCGCCCAGCTGCGTGAACAGGCGGGCGCCGGCGCCGAGCAGCTGAGCACGGCCGCCGGCTCGTTGCGGGAGCTCTACACAGAGCTTGCCGCCCGACACGGCTTTTCGCTTCCCGCCGACGCGCTCAAGGTCGCGGTCAACGCCCAGTTCAGCGACTGGAGCCGGCCGCTGCGCGACGGCGACACCGTCGTTTTCATCCCCCCGGTGAATGGCGGATGAGCCGGTTCGATATCTCCGGCGAGCCGGTCGACCTGAGCGCCCTACGCCAGGCGCTGCAGGACGCTGGCAGTGGCGGCTTCTGCTCCTTCGAAGGCTGGGTGCGTGACAGCAACGAGGGCCGCGCCGTCGATGGCCTGGACTATGAGGCCTACGAAGACCTGGCGAGGGCCGAAGGCGAGCTGATCATTCAGGAAGCGATCGACCGCTACGGCGTCGCCGACGCGCGGTGCCTGCACCGGACCGGATCCCTGCGTATCGGCGATCTGGCCGTCTGGGTCGGGGTCGCCGCCGCCCACCGCGACGAGGCCTTCCGCGCCTGCCGCTACATCATCGACGAGATCAAACACCGGCTGCCGATCTGGAAGAAGGAACACTATCTGGACGGCGACACCGCCTGGGTAGCCTGCACCCACGTCCATCGCGAGCATGAGCACGACCCTGTGCATCATGACCGGCCCGGGCCGCCCTTCGCCCCGGACTACTCGCGCCAGACGCGGCTGCGGGAGGTTGGCGCGGCCGGACAGGCCAGGCTCGCCGCCGCGCGCGTGCTGGTGATCGGCGCCGGCGGCCTCGGCTGTCCGGTGCTGAGCTATCTGGCCGGCGCCGGGGTCGGGATGCTGGGCGTGGTGGACCCTGACCGGCTCGACGCCAGCAATCTGCACCGCCAGACGATGTACGACGCCCGCGACATTGGCGAACTGAAGGCTGAACTGGCCAAGCGACGTATCGCCGCGCTCAATCCGACGGTCGCGGTGAGCGTTTGGACGGAGCCGCTGCACCCGGGCAACGTGATAGAGGTTTTCTCCGAGTTCGATCTGGTGGTCGAATGCACCGACGATATGCGCAGCCGCTACCTCAGCAACGACGCGGCGATCCTGACCGGCACGCCGCTGATCCTGGCCAGCGTCTACCAGTACGAGGGTCAGCTTCAGGTCATCTCCGCAAAGCCCGGCGGGTCCTGCCTGCGCTGCCTTTGGCCGGACGAGCCGGCGCCAGGCGTGACGGGAAGCTGCGCAGAGTCCGGCGTTCTGGGTCCCGTCCCCGGCGTGCTGGGGGCGATGCAGGCGGCGGAGGCGCTGAAGCTCCTGCTCGATCTTCCGCGTCAGGACGACGGAGTCCTTTTTCTGTACAACCTGCTGGATCACACCAGTCAGCGCCTGCCGATCGACGCGGCGGCCGGCTGTGCCAGCCACGGCTCCTGTGTCGAGGTTGCGCAGAGTGCGATGGCGCGCGCGCGGGGCGATGTCGGGCTCTCGCTCGTCTTCGAGCGCCTCGACGATGCCGTGTCCGCCGGCTTCAGCCTGGTGGACGTGCGAGACCCCGAGGAGATCGCGACCGATCCTCTTGGCGCGCCGGCGCGCGAAATTCCCGCCTCACAAATCGTGGCGCGCCAGGCCGAGTTCGCCGGCCGAACCATGCTGCTGGTTTGCGCCACCGGCCGGCGTAGCGACCACGCGGTGAGCTTCCTGCGGGAAAAGGGGCTGCTGAACGTGCGTTCTCTTGCGGGTGGGCTGAACGCGCTTAAGCGATCCGCGGAGGTGTCGAGCTGATCTGACGATCCAGCCAAAACGCCGAATTTTCGAAGGGCCGGTTCAAAGTTTTCGTTATCGTGGCTGCCGCGCGTAAGCTTCAGCAGGGTGAAGCGCTGCAGCAGACTCAATCGGGTCCAGGTCTGGATTCTCGGCGCCGGCAAGCCCAGGAGCACCATTCGGCCGTTGACAGCTTTGGGAATGCCGCCGCTGCCTTGATGCCGCACAGGTCGAGCTTGAATCGAACGATCATCGGAATGCAATGGAGCGTTCCGGCAAAGTCCATAGGGTTTCACCGTAAGGACGATGCCGCAGGCGTTCAAATTGAAGGAATGTTCGAGCTTTCCTTCCATCGCATCGACATAGGGTTCAAGCTTCACTTGGATCGATCTCTGACGAACAAGGTCGCGCCTCGTACTCCCCGGCGCGGGGCCTTCGCCGTTTCAGGCGGGTCGACCGCGGAACGCCGCCCCTGGCCATTGTTCGGCGAAGTTGGGCCAGGGCAAGTTGGAGCAGGCTCGCCTGTCGCCTATTGACGCCAGGACGGCTACGAGGATCGTCTCGTAACGCATCGGGGGTCCGCAATTCATGATCGCTGCCGGCCGATTGCTGACGATTGGCGCCGTCCTTGCCGCCATGGCCACGAACGTCGCCGCCTCGGCTCAACCGAGGCCCGCCGGCGCGCCGGCAAAGCCGATGCGGATCATGTCCATGAACATATGCACCGACCTGCTGGTGCTTCAGCTCGCGCCCAAATCCAGGATCGCCTCGGTCAGCTATCTTGCCCATGACGCGGCCAACACCGTCGAGCCGGGGCTCGACAAGGGGGTGGCGGCCAACCACGGCGCCGCCGAGGATGTGCTGCTGGAAAGCCCCGATCTCATCCTGACGGGAAGCTTCAGCCCGCCCGCGACGCAAAGGCTGGCCAGACAGGTCGGCGCACGCTTGGTCCTGGTCGACCAGGCCGAAAATTTCGAGCAGATTCGGGCCGTCACGCGTCAGATCGGGCAGGCGGTTGGAGAGCCAGGGCGAGCCGAGGCCTTGATCGCCCGGATGGACGCCAAGCTCGCGCAACTGAAGGCGTCGGCGGCGCCGCCCATTCGCGTGGTGGCGTGGGACGGCGGCAAGACCGTGCCAGGCAAGGGCACCCTCACCAACGCCATTATCGAGGCCGCCGGAGCGGTCAACATCGGCGCGACGCTGCCGGATGCGACTTATGGGCGATACGATCTGGAAGAGCTGATCAGGGACCGGCCCGCCGCCTTGCTGCAGGGCATATCGTCCTGGGGCGGACCCTCCCTGCAGGATGACAGCAGCGCGAACCGCGTCGTACGCACTCTCTACAGGGGACGCCGGATCACCTACCCGGAAATGCTCTATGGATGCGGCCTCCCGCAGTCCGCCGACGCCGCAATCGTCTTGCGGGACGCCCTCAGACGTTTGCCGAAGCAGGGATGGGCCTATTGAGCCGCGCCGCACTGACCACCGCGGGCGCGTTTGCAGCCCTGATCCTGCTCTTTCTGCTGTCGCTGCTGACCGGACGGGTTTGGCTGCCGCCGGCGCAGTTGATCCATGGGCTGGCCGCGCCCAAGCCCAACCTGGCCTGGCTGATCCTGAGCGAGCTGCGGATGCCGCGCGCGGTGCTGGCGGGGCTGGTGGGCGCGGCCCTCGGCCTGTCCGGCGCGGTGCTTCAGGGCCTGCTGCGCAACCCCCTGGCCGAGCCCGGGCTCCTTGGCGTGTCCGGCGGCGCGGCCCTGGGCGCGGTGATCGCGCTCTACTTCGGTCTGTCCGCCCACTTTGCCCTGGCCTTGCCCCTGATGGGCTTGATCGGCGCCCTTGGCGCTTGCGCTCTTACGCTTAGCTTCGGCCAGGGCGGGACCCTGACGCTCATCCTTGCCGGCTCCGCCGTCTCAGCCTTGTCCGGCGCCCTGCTCGCCCTGGCCCTCAACCTCGCGCCCAGCCCCTACGCCGCCTATGAAATCACCACCTGGCTGCTGGGCTCCCTGGCCGACCGGAGCTGGGATCATGTCATGCTCGCCGCGCCCTTCATTCTCGTCGGCTGGGTCCTGCTGGCCATGACCTCCCGCGCCCTCGACGCCCTGACCCTGGGCGAGGCCCAGGCCGAAAGCCTGGGGGTCAACCTCAACCGGGTCCGGCTGCTGGCTCTTGTCGGCACGGCGCTGTCGGTCGGCGCCGCGACCTCGGTGGCGGGCTCGATCGGTTTCATCGGCTTGGTGGCGCCGCACCTGGTCCGGCCCTTCGTCGGATATCGGCCCAGCAAGCTCTTGCTGCCTTCCGCCGTGCTGGGGGCGGCGCTCCTGCTGTTCGCGGACATCGCCACACGGATCATTCCAACCCAGTCGGAAATGAAGCTGGGCGTGCTGACCAGTCTGATCGGGACACCCTTCTTCTTCTGGCTGGTGGTTCGATTGAGGAGAACCGCGCCATGACGTTTCTGGACGCTCACGACATCACCGTGAGAAGGGGAAGCAAGGCGATCGTCGACGGGGTGTCCCTGCACTGCGCGAGGGGGGCGTTCGTCGCCGTGATTGGCGCGAACGGCGCGGGCAAATCCACCCTGTTGTCGGTGCTGACCGGCTTGCTGAAGCCCGACGAAGGACAGGTGACGCTGGACAGCCGACCTCTGGCGGCGATCGGCGCCCGCGACCTTGCCAGGCGCCGCGCCTATCTGCCGCAAAATCCACGCGCGGAATGGCCGATCTCGGTGGAGCGGCTGGTGACCTTGGGCCTGCTGCCGCATCTGCCCGCATTCGGAAACCTGCCCGCCCTCTTCACCCCGCGCGTGGTTCGGGCGCTGGAGGCCCATGATCTGCTGGACCGGCGTGAACAGCCGGCGACCACCCTGTCGGGCGGCGAACTGGCCCGCGCCATGCTGGCCCGCGCCCTCGTCGGCGACCCCGACATTCTGATCGCGGACGAACCGACCGCCGGCCTGGATCCGCGTCATGCCCTGGATTGCGCGGTGCGCCTGCGGGCTTACGCCCTGTCCGGAAAGCTGGTCATCGCCGCCCTGCACGACCTGACCCTCGCCGCGCGCTACGCCACCCATGTGGCCGCGCTCGAACAGGGACGGCTGGCCGCCTTCGGTCCGATCGAGACGGTGCTGACGCCGGCGCTTATTCGGCGGGTGTTCGAGGTCGACGCCTGCGTCGGCGGCGAGGGCCGCAACACCTATGTCGACTTCGCCAGCGACGCCTCCAGGCCCTGAGGTCTGGAGGCGTCGTCGTCGTGAAGCGGCGCCGGCTAGCCGAACCTGCCCTTGATCCCCACAAAGAAGCCGCGGCCGGGACGCAGGAAGCCGTCCGGGTCTTCGTAGCGCGCATCGAAGAGATTGGTCACGCGCCCGTAGATCGTCAGGCTCTTGTTGAGGTCGTAGTTGGCCGCCACGTCCAGCGTCGTATAGCCAGGCTGCTTGAGATAGCCGATCGAGAAGTCCCGGTTACCATCGATATAGGTGCTGACCGAGACCACATCGGCATCCAGCGACAGCTTATCGGTCGCCTGCCAGCGACCGTCGAAGTTCCACTTGTTCCGCGGCCGCAGCAGCAACTCCTGATGCAGGATATCGTCGTCGGCTTCGGTGTAGGTGTAGTCGACGCGCAGGGTCACCGGATCGATCGGCCTGTAGGAGGCGAAGGCTTCCACCCCGTCGGTATGGGCGCGCCCGACATTGGCGTAGGAGGTGAAGGTGGCGTTGTCGTCGATCAGGTTCCTGATGCTGTTGTAGAAGTAGGTCGCGCCGAACCGCAGCCTGTTGGCCAGCAGGTATTGCTCGAAGCCGGCGTCATAGCCGGTGCTGGTTTCCGGCCGCAGGTTCGGGTTTCCGAAGAAGCCGAAGGACGGAAAGCTCTCGAACATCTGGCTCAAGGTGGGGGCCTTGAAGCCTGTGCCGACGCTGGCTTCCAGCTTGGTGCCGGTCGAGGCGATGAAATAGGTCGGCGCGACGCGATAGGTGGTCGCATCGCCGAACCGGTTGTTGGCGTCGTAACGGACGCTGACCGTGTCGTTGAAATCCTGGAACAGGTTGGATTCGAGTTCCGCATAGCCGGACGCGATCGAGGTGCTGGCCGAGATCGGCAGGCGAATTTCATCCTGCTGATCCTCGGCGCCGAGCACCAGGGTCTCTCCCGGCACAATCTTTATGTCGCCCTGCCAATCGGCTTTGACCCGATCGCCGGAATAGTAGCTGGCGCCGTCGTCAGGACTGAAGTCGGTGGTGGTGATGCTGCTGTAGGCGACGCCCAGCGTCTGCTCGAAACGTCCGCCGAACAGAACCAGGTGAGCCGTCCCCCGGGTGTAGTATTGCAGCGTGTCGGTGTCGCTCTGCGACGCGTCCGGGTAGTCGATGAAGGGCGGGGCGGAGGCGTAGTTTTCCCCGGTAAACCGCAGCTTGGTGTCGGTGTAGCGGGCGACCAGACCCAGATCGAAATTGTCGGTGACGTCATAGCCGAGCTTGGTCGAGGCGGTCAGGTTGTCATAGGAATCGTCGATCCGCTTCTCGCCCGGCGCCAGCAGATCGAGCGGGGTCACCGGCGTGGCGCCGACATCGACGTGCTCGATATTGGCCGCGTAGTGGAACGGCCCGGTCGAGCCGGTCACGCCGGCGTTCTGGTTGAAGGTTCCGAAGGATCCGCCTTCCAGCCCGGCCGTGACCTGCGGCGGGCCATTGCCGCTCTTGGTGATGACGTTGATGACCCCGCCGATGGCGTCGGAGCCGTAAAGACCGCTCTGCGGACCGCGCAGAATCTCAACGCGGTCGATATCCGGAGTCAGGAACTGACCGAAGTCGAACGCGGCGTTGGGACTGCTGGGATCGCTGACGTCGATACCGTCGACCAGCACCTTGACGTGGTTGGAATCGGTCCCGCGCATGAACACCGAAGTCTGGCCGCCGGGGCCGCCGGTCTGGACGACGTTAAGGCCAGGGGCGTCTTTCAGCACATCGGGCAGGGTCTGCTCCTGCTTGAGGGCGATGTCCTTGGCGGTGATCACCGTGATGCTGTCGGCGACCTTGAGCTTCTCGGTAGGCAGGCGCGTCGCGGTGACGACAACCTCCCCGACATCGGTTGCGGGCAAGTTTGCCGCCGTCTGAGCCGTGGCGGAAACGCCAAGCCCCAGAGCCAGGGCAAAGGTAGAAACGGAGAGGTATAGCTTGGTCATGAAAGACCCCTTGGCGCGTCTGTAGCGACAAGGCGGGAGTCTCCGCGGATTGCGGTCGGTCCACGCATCGGGCGGACGCCCGGCGCCCGTCACGCGAACCGTACGGCTCCCGCCGCACGTCGTCGCTCAGACGGAACTACCGTGCCTCGGCCATCCCCTGGACCCGGGCAAGAGCGACTCGCACCGGCCGGTCTCCTGGCTTGCGGGTCGTCACGCGGCTTGCGCCTTCCCGGGACCGAGGTCCCAGTGGCTGCGATTTGGGCTTTTGGCTCAAATCACGTGCAGGCCGCGCTCACCGCTCACAGTTGCAGGGACAGCCTCGGATCAGGGCCGCAAAAGCCCCTACCGCGTTCCCGTTAAGCCCTCTCGGGCGCCGGCGCGAAATCTGCCCGACCCAGATAGCTCGGGTCGAAGCGGCTTCCGGCTAAGCCATTCGTCGTTTGAAGGCAATGACCCGTTCAGCGAAAGCCGGGTTTGCCCCGACGACATCACCTGCGCGGCCAACGTTCATGAACATCGCGCAACCGTAACGGGCTCGACGTGATCGGCGGCGTCCGGCATGGCCACGCCGTGGCCACCGGCGCTTCGGGCGGTGACCATAAAGTTAAGGCGAGGATCGATGTTCGATTTGCTGCGGCGGGTCATCGGCAGTCAGTCACCGGGGCTACGCCGGTCGATCTTCGGCGTCTATGGCGTGCTGGTCGCGGTGAACATCGCCGTCTGGGTCTGGGCGGCGATCATTTTTCGCAGCCACCCTCTGATGCTGGGCACCGCCCTGCTGGCCTATGGGTTCGGTTTGCGCCACGCGGTGGACGCCGATCATATCGCCGCCATCGACAACGTCACCCGCAAGCTCATGCAGGAAGGCCAACGGCCCGTCACGGTGGGGTTCTATTTCGCCCTGGGTCATTCGACCGTGGTGATCCTGGCCGCGGCCGTGATCGCCGGCACGGCGCAGGCCTTCAATTTCGAACACCTCAAGGGCTATGGCGGCATCATCAGCACCTCGGTTTCCGCGCTGTTCCTGTTCGTGATCGCGGCGATGAATTTGCTGATTTTCCGCTCAGTCTGGCGGACCTTTCATCACGTCAGGGGCGGCGGCGATTATGTCGACGAGGATTTCGATCTGCTGCTGAACAAGCGTGGCTTCGCATCACGGCTTTTTCGCCCGCTGTTCCGGCTGATCAGCAAGAGCTGGCACATGTATCCGCTCGGCTTTCTGTTCGGCCTGGGGTTCGACACGGCGACGGAGGTGGCGTTGCTGGGCATATCGGCGACCCAGGCGGCCAAGGGGCTCTCCATCTGGACGATCATGGTGTTTCCCGCCCTGTTCGCGGCTGGGATGTCGCTTATCGACACTACCGACGGCATCCTGATGCTGGGCGCCTATGAGTGGGCGTTCGTGAAGCCGATCCGGAAACTCTACTATAATCTGACGATCACCCTGCTGGCGGTCGTGATCGCCGTGCTGATCGGCGGCATCGAGGCGCTGGGCCTGATGAAGGATCAGCTCAACCTGACAGGGGGCGTCTGGAAGTTCGTCGGCCTGTTGAATGACAACTTCAACAACCTGGGCTTCATCATCATCGGTCTCTTCATCGTCGCCTGGGTCGGATCCATCATCGTCTATCGCTACATGGGCTACGATGAGTTGGAGGCTCAGCGCGCAACCATGCCGGAATGAGAATCGGCTCAGCGCGCCTCGAAAAGCACGATCGATCGCCCCTCAAGCTCATAGTCGCCATCGACCTCGAGCGGGTTCTGCGCCTCCAGGCCGCTGTCCACAACGCGGGTCCAGCCTTTGCCGAGCGGCGACTCCGGCAAGGTCAACCCGACCCCGTCCGCGCCGCCGTTGAAGGCCAGCAGGACCACATCCCGATCGTCATCGGCCGTGGGCGGCGCATCGATGAGCATGCAGAAGGCGCGGGCGCCGCCATCCTCCCAGTCCCCGCCATCCATCTCCTTGGCCTCCGGGGTGAGCCAGGTCATGTCGCGCGGATTGTCGGGAAAGTCGGAGCGGCCGAGATATCTGCCGTAGCGCAGGGCCTGGTGTTTCGCCCTTAGCCCGGTCACCAGCTTGGCGAAGGCGAGGATGGTTTCGCCGCGTTCGCCGATGTCCCAATCCAACCATCCGATCTTGTCGTCATGGCAGTAGGCGTTGTTGTTGCCGCCCTGGGTGCGGCCAAGTTCGTCGCCGGCCAGCAGCATCGGCAGACCCTGGCTGAGGAACAGCGAGCCCAGCAGGTTGCGGATCTGGCGCATACGCAGCGCATTGACCTCGTCGTCGTCCGTCGGGCCCTCCACGCCGCAGTTCCAGCTGTGATTATCGTTCGAGCCGTCGTTGTTGTCCTCGCCATTGGCCTCGTTGTGCTTATCGTCAAAGGTCACGAGGTCATTGAGGGTGAAGCCATCGTGGGCGGCGACGAAGTTGACGCTGGAGCGAGGCCGCCGGCCCTTGTTGTCGAAGATGTCGCCCGAGCCCTGCACCCGCCGCGCCATATCGCCGGCCGACGCCGCGCCCCGCCAGAAGTCGCGGACGGTGTCGCGGAACTTGTCGTTCCACTCCGACCACCCTGGCGGGAAGCCGCCCACCTGATAGCCGCCCGGCCCAATGTCCCAGGGCTCGGCGATCAGCTTGACGGACTGCAGACAGGGATCCTGGCTGCAGGCGATCAGGAAGCCGCTGCGAGCGTCAAAGCCGCCGGGATCACGAGCCAGAATCGTTCCCAGATCGAAGCGAAATCCATCGACATGGGTCTCCTGCACCCAGTAGCGCAGGCTATCCATGACCATCTGCAACACCCGCGGATTATACAGGTCCATGGTATTGCCGGTGCCGGTGTCATTGACGTAGTGGCGCTTATCGTCCGGGATCAGACGATAGTAGCTGTTGTTGTCGATGCCACGGAACGACAGGGTCGCGCCCTTCTCGTTGCCCTCGGCGGTGTGGTTGTAGACCACGTCCAGGATCACCTCGAGACCCGCGTCGTGGAACCGCGACACCATCTCCTTGAACTCGC
>Ga0302314_10023305_pt1 | contig 10107 bp, 9 predicted proteins | sample III_Palsa_N2_3_FD_200533 | JGI IMG/M metagenome (GOLD analysis project Ga0302314, IMG submission 200533) | Peat permafrost microbial communities from Stordalen Mire near Abisko, Sweden - III_Palsa_N2_3 | ecosystem: Environmental > Terrestrial > Soil > Palsa > Peat permafrost | place: Sweden...
GGCCGCCAGCACGGCCTGATACGTGGCATCGGTGGCGTGGCGGTTGCGCAGCAGTTCGGTCGCGTAGTCGTGGATCGCCTGCTCGTCCGGTGCGGCGAACCGGGCGCCACCTTCTCGTAGCGTCTCGATCGACTGGGCCGAAAGTCCGGCCTTGCGTGCCTCACCTTCATGGGAAAACCACTCGAACTGGCAATCCCAATGGCGGCCGACCAGCAGGATGACGAACTCGCGCAGGCGCGGCGGCAGGGTCGAATTGAACCGGAGCACCAGGCCGAGCGCCGACCATGCCTCGGCCAGGTCGGGGCGGTGCATCGCCGCCGCCAGCGGCCCGACCGGGGGCGAGCGGCGCGGGCCGTGCATCATCGCGTCATAGACCCGGCGCTGCGCGTCGGTCATGTTGGTCTCGGACACCAGCGGGATGCGGGGCATGCGTTTCCTCCTGTCGCTTGATGCGTTGGCGCCACGATGCACCCATCCGCCGCGGCACACAGCCCCGGCGGGCGGGAACGCTGCATGACCGCGATGGCGATCGCTTTGGAGCAGGCACGACTGGCCGCCGCGCGGAATGAGGTGCCGGTTGGCGCCGTTGTGGTCGCGGCCGATGGCGTGGTGCTGTCGCATGCCGGCAATGAGGTCGAAGCGCGCAACGACTCCAGCGCACACGCGGAACTGCTGGCTCTGCGTGGCGCGGCGGCGGCGCGTGGGACGAAATTTCTAGCCGACTGCGATCTGGTGGTGACGCTGGAGCCGTGCCCGATGTGCGCCCAGGCGATCAGTCTGTTTCGCATCCGACGTCTGGTGTTCGGCGCCTACGATCCGAAGGGCGGTGGCGTCGAGCACGGCGCGCGGGTGTTCGACGCGGCGTCGTGCCACCATCGGCCCGAGGTGGTGGGCGGCGTGCGCGAGGCCGAGGCGGCGGCGCTACTGCGTACGTTCTTTCAAACGAAGCGGTAGTTGGAGGACGTTTCCTGCGCGACCCACGCGGGCCGGAGGCCAGCGCCCAGCGTATGCATTATCCGTAGCCCGGGGCATCGACCGGATCACCGAGACGCCGCTCGCACGCCGCGTCATGCCTGCATTTCGCGTCATGTTCCTGGAACGCCGGCTCAGCATGCATAGCCGAAACGATCAAGAAACGGCGCGAACACACGCGTCAACTACGCCTGCACCGAACCCGGCAGCGCACGCCATTTGCCGCTGCTTGCATCGCCGATATGGCACTCAAGGATCTGGGTGACGCGGTCCATCTTGAATGTCCAGACCGTCGTCAAGCGGGCCGGCGGCAGCTCCGCCAGGCGCTGTGCGAAACCACGCACCGCCGCGGTGCGATAGCGGTTGAAAATTGCCTCGATCGTCGCCGGTGCAGGACGCAGCCCGAGGGCGCATGCGAGCTGCTCGATCGCCGCCCGATCGTCGAAAAACCGATCTTCATAGCGCAGCAGCGCGTGGCCCATCGACGCGAGGCGTATCGCCCTATTGCAGTCGTTGGCCAGCCAACGAACGGTGCGGTCCAACGGGGCTTTGAAACGTTGTGCCATTGATATGCACGCATCGCGCGGATCGCGCACGCTGAGGAAAACGCGTGCCTGCTCCCCTGCGAGCCAGGCATCCAACCCCTGGCTGCCATGGTGGGACTTGATCACCATGTGCCGCCCGCCGCGTGCTGCCTCGTCAGGCACCTGGCCCACCTCATCCGCGTAGAGGGCTAGGACCTGCGCTTCTCCGACAGCGGCAGCCACCATTTCACGAATCACGTTGAAGACCCAGGTCGAGGCGCTTCCATGCAGCCCGATGGTCGCGATCAGACCCGGCGGCGCATCCTCGGCGGCCACTCAGGGGGTCCTGCTCTGCGACGCCGCGTCCCGCCCGGTGCCTGATCGCGTTGCCATCGACCGCGTGGTGCCAAATCGTATCGCGAATTGCCGACCGCCGCCGCGCCCGCGTCAGCGCACCAGCGCGCGATGGCCAATGTCGTGGCGGTAGAACCCCTCCGGCCAGTCGATCGCCTCAACCGCCGCATAGGCAGAATCGCATGCCGCCTGCAGCGTGGAGCCCGTGGCGCAGACGGTCAGTACACGCCCGCCAGCCGCACGAACGCGCCCGTCGACATCGGCGATCGTTCCGGCGTGAAACACCTGCACACCCGGCTTCGCCGCAGCGCTTTCAAGACCGCGGATTTCGCTGCCGTGCTCGGGTGCCTCGGGATAGCCGCGTGCCGCCATGACGACGGCGACCGCTGCGCTGTCGTGCCACCGCAGATCGAAATGCGCCAGCTCGCCGTCGTGCGCGGCCAGCAGCGCGGGCAGCAGATCGGACCGCAACCGCAGCAGCAGAACCTGGCACTCCGGATCGCCAAAACGCACGTTGAACTCGATCAGCTTCAGCCCGTCCGAGGTCAACATCAGCCCCGCGAACAGAACACCGCGGAACGGCGTGCCGCGCCGCGCCATCTCGGCCAGCGCGGGTTGTATGATGCCCTCGAAAGCCGCCTGCTCCAGCGCCGGGGGAAACATCGGCGTCGGCGCATAGCACCCCATGCCGCCGGTGTTCGGACCGGTGTCCCCGTCGCCAACGCGCTTGTGGTCCTGCGCCGAACCCAGTGGCAGCGCGTGCGTCCCGTCACACAGCGCGAACAGCGACATCTCGTCGCCGACCAGGCATTCTTCGATCACCACCGCGGCCCCGGAGTCGCCAAACACGCGCGCGTCCATCATCGCATCGATGGCTGCCAGCGCGTCCTGCTCGGTGGCGGCAACCACGACCCCCTTGCCGGCGGCCAGGCCATCCGCCTTTACCACAAGCGGCGCGCCGCGGCGGCGGACGAATTCGCGGGCGGCCTCGGCGTCCTCGAAGCGTTCCCAGCGCGGGGTCGGGATGCTGGCGGCGTCGCATATTTCCTTGGCGAATGTCTTGCTGCCCTCAAGCTGCGCGGCCGCCTGGGTGGGGCCGCAACATGCGATGCCGGCGGCCTCCATCGCATCGGTGATGCCGGCGACCAGGGGTGCCTCGGGGCCGGGGATCACCAGGTCTATCGCGTTGTCGCGCGCGAAGCTGACCAGGGCGGCGAGGTCCATGGCGCCGATTGGCACGCAGGTGGCGACCGCGGCGATACCGGGGTTGCCCGGCGCGCACCAGAGATTGGTCAACAGCGGGCTTGCCGCGATCGACCAGCACAGCGCGTGCTCGCGCCCACCTGACCCCACCACCAACACACGCACGGCGTCACCTCCAGCAGGGCAAAGGGGGAGTGTAATCGGCGCATCATCTAGCATACCCTATCGCCATGGACGAACCACGGCTCGACCCAGTCAGCAATGTCCCGGAATTCTCCGTTTCGGAGATCTCGGGGGCGGTGAAGCGTACGCTCGAGGGCAACTTCGCCCGCGTGCGTGTGCGCGGCGAGGTGACCGAGCTCAAGCGCTACCCCTCCGGCCACATCTATTTCTCGCTGAAGGACGAGGGCGCCAAACTGGCCGGCGTGGTCTGGAAGTTCGCAGTTCCCCGCCTCGGCATGCAGCCGGAGAACGGGGTCGAGGTTGTCGCGACCGGCCGCATTTCGTCGTATGGCGAGCGCTCATCCTACCAGCTCATCGTCGAACGCATGGAGTATGCCGGCGCCGGCGCACTGCTGGCACGGATCGAGGCGCTGCGCCTGCGCCTGGCCGCCGAGGGCCTGTTCGACGCGGCCCGCAAGCGCGTGCTGCCGGGGCTGCCCTCGGTGATCGGTGTGGTAACCAGCGAGCGTGGCGCGGTGATCCAGGACATCCGCACGACGATCACGCGGCGCTTCCCCCGCCCGATCCTGCTATGGCCGGTACCAGTGCAGGGCGAGGGCGCGGCCGAACGTATCGCCGCGGCGATCGCCGGGTTCGACGCGCTGCCCGCGGACGGGCCGATCCGGCGCCCCGACGTGCTGATCGTCGCACGCGGTGGCGGCAGCCTGGAAGACCTGATGGCGTTCAACGAGGAAGTCGTGGTGCGCGCCGTCGCCGCGTGCAGCATTCCACTGATTTCCGCCGTCGGGCACGAGACCGACACCACGCTGATCGACTTCGCCTCCGACCGCAGGGCGCCGACGCCGACCGCCGCGGCCGAGCTGGCAATACCCGCGCGGGCCGACCTGCTGGCGGACCTGGCACACACCGCCGCGCGACTGATCGGCGCGTTGAACCGGCTGACGCAAGAGCGGCGATTGCGGCTCTCGCGGGCCGAACGCGGGCTGCCTGATCTGCCGGGGTTGGTCGGCACGGCACGGCAACGCTTGGACGACCGGGCCGAGAGGCTGCGCATGGCGCTGCCCAACCTGGTGCGCGGCTGGGCCGGGCGGCTGACCCTGGCACGCTCGAAGTTGGCCGGTGGCCTGCGGCACACGCTGGCGGCGCGGCGCGACCGGGCAGTACGCGTGCTGGCCCGGGTCACGCCGGCGCCGCTGCGGGCGCGACTGCGGGAGGCGCGGGCGCAACTGGACGGGGCGGCGGGGCGGCTCGAGTCGGTCTCGCCGTTGGCTGTGCTGCAGCGAGGCTACGCGCTGGTGACCGACCCGCTTGGCCATCCGCTGACCACTGCGGCCTCGGTGCAGCCGGGCGCGCGGGTGCGTCTGCGCTTCGCCGATGGTGAGGTGGGCGCGACCGCCGATGGCGGCGGCAAGCCGGAGCGGCAGGGTCGACTTTCGCTATGAGGCACGCGATTGGCCAGCCGGCAATTGCCGAGCTGGTGGCGATCGGCGGCGCGACGCGATGGTACGTGGGCGCGCATGGCGTGGAATCCGGTAACGCCGAGGCCTTATTTGGTCCATCATTGAAAGCATTGGAGATCGACATCGGCGTCAGGGAGCGACCGGCTCTCATTGCCAATGCGCTTGTTCGACGGGCTGGCAGCATGGTAGTTGGCGCGCGGTTTCGCGGGACAATTGAAGCGATGAAAGCGGACCTGGATGCTCTTCAATAGCTACGCTTTCATCTGCGTTTTTCTTCCCGCAACTCTCATCGGATTCTTCGTTCTCGCGCGCGCCGGAAAGCTGTGGGCGACATGCTGGCTGGTGCTTGCCTCGCTGCTATTCTATGCATACTGGAATCCGCACTACCTCCCGCTGCTGCTGGGATCGATCGTGTTCAATTATGCGGCTGGGCGCCTGCTGATCCGCAACGCGGCCGGTACCCGGCCTTTGAACAAGTCGGCGATTCTTGCCGTTGCGATCGGGTCGAATTTGTTGCTGTTAGCCTACTACAAATACGCGGGCTTCTTCGTTGAGAACACCGACGCTGTTTTGGGCCTCGACTGGTCGATACCGCACATCGTGCTCCCACTCGGCATTTCGTTCTTTACGTTCACGCAAATCGCCTATCTCGTCGATGTCTATCGGGGCACCGCCAGAGAGGCGCGTTTCATCCACTACGCACTGTTTGTGAGTTACTTCCCGCATCTCATCGCTGGGCCAATTTTGCATCATAGCGAGATGATGCCGCAATTCACACGGGATGACGTCTATTCCTGGGACAGCGACAGGTTCGTCAATGGAATGGTCGTGTTCACGATCGGCTTGGTGAAGAAGGTTGTGCTGGCGGATGGCGTTGCCGCGTTTGTTGGACCGGCGTTTCAGGCGGTGGGGTTGGGTCACGCTCCATCGCTGGTCGAGGCTTGGGGCGCCGCTTTCGCCTACACCTTCCAGCTTTACTTCGATTTCTCGGGTTACTGCGATATGGCGATCGGCGCATCCTGGTTGTTCGGCATCGGGTTGCCGCTGAACTTCAATTCTCCATACAAGGCGGCGAACATCATCGACTTCTGGCGCCGCTGGCACATCACATTGTCGCGCTTCCTGCGAGATTATCTCTACATTCCGCTCGGCGGAAATCGTCGCGGGTCGATCAGACGCTACGTCAACCTGCTCGCCACCATGGTCATCGGGGGCCTCTGGCACGGCGCCGGCTGGACGTTCGTGATCTGGGGTGGACTGCATGGTCTGTACCTGGTCATCAACCACGCCTGGGCCGCTATGCGATCTCGGATCGAGTTACCTACTCTGGGTCGCGCGGGCGCCATCCTGAGTTGGGCCATTACTTTCCTTGCGGTCGTGGTCGGTTGGGTGTTCTTTCGCGCGCCTTCGCTGCAAGACGCGCTGCACATGGTGGTGGGGATGAGCGGTGCGAACGGCCTCGGGTTGGACCGGTCCGCGGCCTCTCTCACGGAGGTATACTGGACCTGGGCTTGGTGCGTTGGGCTAGGGGCCATCGCATTCATTTTGCCCAACACAGAAGAGATTATGGCGCCCTACCTGCCGCAGATTGCCAAACCAGCAGGTACGAGTGGCCCGATTAGATGGGCCGCCCTGACCTTCTCACCCTCATTGGGATGGGCCGCGGTGACGGCCGTTCTGCTTGCGGCCGGGCTCATTAGTCTGCCACAGCCGACCAACTTCCTCTATTTCAACTTCTGACCGGGCAAGCGGGAATGCGCACACGCCGCCGGTTGCGCCCGCGACAATTCATCGCCGCAGTCGTTGCTTTGACGGTCTTGGTGATCGCCGGCATCTGTGCCCTGCCGCACGATCGTTACGTGCGTTTCAAGAGTTTGCGTGATAACGCCGTCATCAAGGCGGGCTGGATCTACGAACGGATCCACTTCGACCCTACCCCGATCGATGTGGTATTCGTTGGCAGTTCGCACACTGTATTCGGTGTGGACAGTGCCAGAGTCGAGAGCCAGTACCTCGCCACGACGGGTCGCGATCTGCATATCGTCAATCTCGCCATGCCGCATTTGGGTCGTGACCTGCAGTACGTGCTAGCGCGCGAAGTCTTGCAGACGCGATCGGTGAAGCTGTTGGTGATCGAAGTGCAGGAGGACGAATCACGAAGTCTGCATCCTGCCTTCGCCTCGCTTGCGGAGTCCGGCGACATCATCACCGCGCCGCTGCTGATCAACACGAATTTTTTTGACAACCTCGCACACCTGCCAATGCGCCAGCTTCGACTGTTCATACACAGCATTGCTCCCGGACTATTCGGCGAGTCTATCGATTTTGATCCCGCGACCTACCCCGGGGCACACTGGGACGATACGTACCAGGAACATCCGGCTGCGGATGCCACGACGGTTGCGCCGCCGCGCCTCGAGTCACACTCGGCGGAGCAATTGGAGCAGGAACGCCAGCACCTCGACCGAATGATCGCGAGCAAACTGATGCTCCCAGACGCGCTCAAGGGGCTTGAGACCCGCGCCAACCTAAACTACCTGCATCGGATGCTCGATGTGGCGGGGCAAGCGCGAGTTCCCGTTCGTTTCCTATACATGCCGGACTATGCAGCACACGTGCTTCCGAGATTCCAATCTGTCTACCAGGCGTACGGGCCGCTTTGGTACCCGCAGGATGTCTACCGGCACCTCGCTTGGTGGCTGGATGTCGGACACCTCAACAACTATGGCGCCGAGGCACTCTCGGACTGGTTGGCGAAGGCGCTGAGCAACGAGCCGGCTTCGTTGGCGGCTTTGCCGGCGGTCGGGGGACAAGAAAACTGCAAATACAAGCAGGCTTGCGGACAACGGCTGCCATGATCGCGCCAACCACACCAACTGTCCGTATGATCGACACTTCGGCGGTACCCCCGGGTCATACCGGCGAAATTCAGTATCCACGCCTTGTGTTCATTGCAACATGGAAAGGTGTGGATATCCTGAGTTCATAAACGAAGGGCAACAGCAGGCCAAGTTGTGGCAATGGCCAATCGTACTCTCACCTCGGTCTTGAGGACAGTTCCCCGGGCGCTGAAGTGCAACCGCCGCGCGATCGATTGGCACTGACAATAGCATGCGCAACGGGTAGGCCGTGGGCGCCTTCGCCTTCGTCGCGCCTTTAACCGCCCGCCGTCCGAAGTGCCGCAGTGCCGCAGTGCCGCAGTGCCGCAGGCCAGCGGCAAGGTCTCCGGTACGCCTTAATCAACGAGCCGTACGTAGCCCGAGACGGCCCGTCGATCGTCCTTCACCGACGGTGGTCACAACACGGAGCAAGGTTGGCGAAGGGGTCAGCCCTGCCCGTCCCCAACGTTGCACTCTCCCCCAACACACGGACTGAACGCGAGGGGAGGACATGAACACAATTCCGCCGATCCTGGCGGAACGTCGAGAGGGCGCGCGCGTTGGTGGGCACGGCTTGGTAGGCAAAGAAGCCCCGCACCACCGCCCCCAACCACTGTCCCTGCTCGGCGAAGTCCTGGTGCCAGCGCCGCTGGAGGTCCTCATTAATCTCCAGCAGCTTCGCCGTCTTGCGGTGACGTCGCGTATGGCGGCCAGCAGGAAGCCGCCCCGCCGCGATTGACGCACCCGCCTTGCCCCTCCCGTCGGCAGGGTCTAGAAGCCGGCACTCCCCGAAACAGGCAGTACGAGCTTTCCCATGAAGCAGCAGGCGAACCTGATCCGCGCCGGCCAGGTGATCGAACACGACGGTCGCCGCTGGACGGTGTTGAAGCAGCAGATCATTTCCCCCGGCAAGGGCGGCGCCTTCATCCAGGTGGAGATGCGCGATCTGAAATCCGGCAGCAAGACCAATGAGCGCTGGCGCACCGCCGATACGGTCGAGCGGCTGATGACCGACAATCAGGATTTCACCTATTCATACACCGACGGCACCAACATCGTATTGATGGACCCTGAGACCTACGAGGAACACCACATCCCGATCGAACTTCTGGGCGACGCGGCGCCGTTCCTGCAGGACCAGATGACAATCACCGTAGATCTGGTGGAGGGCGAACCCGTCGGCCTCCATCTCCCACCCAGCGTGGCGCTCGAAGTGGTCGAGGCCGACCCGGTTGTGAAAGGGCAGACCGCGTCTTCCTCCTACAAGCCCGCCAGGCTGTCGAACGGGGTGAAAACCATGGTGCCGCCATTCATCGAAGCGGGCGAGCGGATCGTGGTGAAGACCGAAGACGGCAGCTACATGGAGCGGGCGAAGGGCTGACGGGACCTTCGTGCGATGGCATTCCGCCTTTCCCCACATCTGACCGTGATGGCCAACGCCGCACACAAGGCGGCAAAGCGGCTGCTGCGCGACTTCAACGAGGTCGAGCAGCTTCAGGTCTCGGTGAAGGGGCCATCGGACTTTGTCTCCCAGGCCGACATCCGCGCCGAGCAGACTTTGCGCGAGGAGCTGAACAAGGCGCGCCCGGGCTACGCGTTCCTGATGGAGGAATCCGGCGCCTCCGGGTCCGAAAATTGGGCGTGGCGCTGGGTGGTCGATCCGCTAGACGGCACCACCAACTTCCTGCATGGCATCCCGCACTGGGCGATCAGCATCGGCCTGGAGCGGCGAATTGCCGGCGGCGGCTCCGAGATCGCCGCGGGACTGATCTACGCCCCGACGGTCGACGAGATGTTCTGGGCCGAGAAGGGCGCCGGCGCCTTCGTCAATGAGCGCCGGCTGCGGGTGTCGGCGCGGCGCGAGCTGTCGTCGGCGGTGTTCGCCACCGGCATCCCATTCGCCGCAGTGGCGCCAGGCCGTCGGTTGGCGTTCGCACACACACTGGGCGCACTGATGCCGCAGGTCGCCGGGATCCGACGGTTCGGCGCGGCGGCGTTGGACCTCGCCTGGGTGGCGGCGGGCCGCTACGACGGGTTCTGGGAGTTGGGGTTGCAGCGCTGGGACATGGCCGCGGGGTTGCTATTGGTGCGCGAGGCCGGCGGTTTTGCGACAGATCCGGCGGGCGGCGACCCGTGCGAGACCGGCAACCTGGTGGCCGCCAACGCGAACCTGCATGCGGTGCTGAACGGGTTCGTCACCGACGGGCAGACGGTCGCCACCGCCCGCGGCGGCTGACGCCGGGCTGCTCGCGGGACGGCGTTGCTTTCCGGCGAGCCCGCCCGCCAGCTCAAAAGCCTGCATCGCCGAACGCGGCGCGTAGCGCGATGTACAGCAGCCCGCCTACCAGGAACCCGACCAACGTGCCGTTGACACGGACGAATTGCAGGTCCTTCCCGACATGCAGTTCCAGCCGGTCGGTGATGGTCGCAGCATCCCAACCACCCACGACGCCCGCGATAAAGTCGGCCACCTGGACCTGCGCCGAGGGCAGCAGCGAGGCCACCAACCCCTCGATCGCGCGCTCCACGCCG
>Ga0302314_10023306_pt1 | contig 10107 bp, 11 predicted proteins | sample III_Palsa_N2_3_FD_200533 | JGI IMG/M metagenome (GOLD analysis project Ga0302314, IMG submission 200533) | Peat permafrost microbial communities from Stordalen Mire near Abisko, Sweden - III_Palsa_N2_3 | ecosystem: Environmental > Terrestrial > Soil > Palsa > Peat permafrost | place: Sweden...
CCCGGCTTCTTCAGATCGTGTAGATCTGGCCCTCGGCGGCCAGCTCGACCGGGCCGCCGTAGCTTCGCTCCGCCTCGGACCTGGCCCAGGCCTGATCGAGCTCATCGGAGATGTGCGTGAGCACCAGCCGTCCGGCGGCCGCGCGGCGCCCGTGCTCGCCCGCCTCGCACGGCGTCAGGTGCCCGCGCACGCCCGTGCGCTCGGGGCGCGGCAGCGTCGCCTCGATCAAGAGCACATCGGTATTCCGGGCGAACTCGATCAGCTCGTCGTTCGGGCGGCAGTCGGCGCTGTAGGTGAGCCGGCCGGGCCCGGCGCCGTTGCCCTGACTCGACAGCTCGACCGCGAAGGTCGCCATGTAATGGGGCACCTCACAGAAGCGGACCGAGAACGGACCGACCTGGAGGACGTCTGTGCCGTCGTACTCGTGCAGGTGGAAGGCCTGCTCGATCAGCTCCTCGTTACCCCAGTTGGAGACGATCCTGCGGAACATCTCGGTCGCTCCGCGCGGGGCGTACAGGTCGGGTCGGGCGGGGTGTCCCGTCCCCGGCCAGCCGGCCACGGGAACCGGCTGCTGGCGCGGCGCGTAGGTCAGGGCATACGCGAAGGGCACGAGATCGAGGAAGTGGTCGGCGTGCAGATGACTGACGATCACCGCGCCGACGTCGACGTAGTCACGGAACCGCCGCAGCTTCGAGAACACGCCGTTGCCGCAGTCGAGCAACAGCGCGAACCCGTCCTGCTCGATCAGATAGCCGCTGCAGGCTCCGCCAGCGTCCTGCCAAGCTGGAGACTTCCCCAGCACCGTGATGCGCACATCGCTCCTCTCTTCCTGACACGGGCCACTGTAAGGGTTTCGCAACCATCGAGGGTCACCCGCGCGCACGGCGTTGCACGCGGACCGGTCCGTCGATGCCGGGCCAGCTACGATCACCGCAGGTGAGCCGGGAAGACTGGTCGGCACCGTCTCGCGCTGCCCGAGCCATGTCGTCCGACCACACCCCCTCCTGATGTTCCCGTTATCGGCGTGGCGCCGGGAGGCGTTGCGCACGAACCTGTGGCTGGTGCCCGTGGTCGAGGTGATCGCCTCGGTGGCGCTGTACGCGATCACCCACGCGCTCGATCGTGCGGCCTTCAATGGGACGCTTCATCTACCCACCTGGGTGATCTCGGGTACGGCCGATGCTGCCCGGCAGATCCTGACCACGCTCGCCGCGGCGGTGATCACCGTGGTCGGCGTCGTCTTCTCGATCATGATCGTCACCCTGACGCTGGCCTCGACTCAGTTCGGGCCTCGAATGCTCCGCAACTTCATCCGCGACCGGGGCACGCAGGTCACGCTCGGGACCTTCGTCGCGACGTTCGTGTACGCGACCCTCGTGCTGGTGTCGATCCCCGGCCCGCTCAAGGACGGCCGCCAGTTCGTTCCGCATCTGTCGCTCACGGTGTCCGTCGCGCTGGTCGCGGCGTCGATGGGCGTGCTCATCTACTTCATCAACCACATCGCGACCTCGATCCAGCTGCCCCAGGTGATCGCGAGCATCGCAGGCGACCTTTCGCGAGCGATCGACGCCGAGCGGGGCGGCGGCGGCACGCTCGAGGCTGGACCCTCCGTGGCCGAGCTGCTCGCGCGCCTGCGCACGGGCGGCGGCACCGTACCGGCACCGGCGAGCGGCTACCTGCAGTTCATTCGCCACAAGACGCTGGTCGGCTTGGCGACCGAGACGGGAGCGGTGGTGCGACTGCTCTACCGACCCGGGCACTTTCTCGTCGAGGGGCATCCGATCGCGATCGTGTGGCCGGCACAGGCCGCCGACGCCGTGACCCGTGAACTGCGCCGCGCCCACGTCACCGGCCCGATCCGAACGCTGACCCAGGATCTGGCGTTCGCGTTCGACCAGCTGGTCGAGATCGCGATCCGCGCGCTCTCGCCCGCGGTCAATGACACCTTCACGGCGCTGACGTGCATCGACTGGCTGGGCGAGAGCCTATGCAAGGTGTCCACGCGCTGGCACCCCACGCGAGTGCACCGTGACAGCTTCGGCTACGTGCGCGTGATCACCGCGCACGTCAGCTGGGACGGTCTCGTCGAGCGCGCGTTCGAGAAGATCCGCCAGGCGGGGCGCGGCATGCCCGCCGTGATGATCCGCCAGCTCGACGCGCTCACGAAGATCATGCAGTATGCCTCGACCCCCGAGCAGCGCGGGATCCTGCTGGAGCAGGCCGCGATGATCCTGCAATCGAGCATCGAATCGGTCCCCGAGCCCTCCGACCGCGCCGATGTACGGCGCGAGTACGACCTGGTCGTCGCGGCCGCCACGGCGGCCGATCGCAGTCAGTGATGCTCGCGCTCGGAGTCCTCGTGACGCGAGGGATCCACGGCCCAGCCGATCGCGATCGCCAGTAGGACGAAGACGACGAAACCCAGGAACAGAGGCAGGTACATGGCGGGAAACATATCGGGCCGGGCGACGGCCCGCCACCGGTCGGCCCCGACCCGGGCCCGAGCCGCTACGCGTGCAGGGCCACCTGCTCCTGCGCCGTGGGGAAGGCCCAGGCCACCTGCAGGCTCCGCTCCTGCCGGAACACGAACCGCATCTGCTTCGGCGGGCGCAGGCCTTCGGGATGGGCGGGCCGGAAGGTCGAACAGGGACGGGAATCAGACACCGCACAGAGCCGGTTCTGGCCGAAGAAGCAGTTCTCGCAGCTCGCCTTCATTGCCCGTGTGCGCCCGTCTGCCATGCCCGCGTTCACTCCTCCGTGTGGTTTGAAACCTAAATTGACTGCGCGAGCATCAAACCGCAGTTCGCCCCCCTCCTGCAACCCCGTTTCCCGGAAAACGCACGAACTTCTCCCCAACCTGGATTCCCTGCAAACAGCGGGACTTCTTGTGGCCGGCCCGAGAACGAGCCGCATTTTCCGTACCTTTCCGGCGGTGCGCGGCCCGCGCGTCCAGCTCTTCGTCACCTGTCTCGTCGACCTGCTCTACCCAGAGATCGGCGAGCGCACGGTGGCGCTGCTCGAGCGGCTCGGCTGCGAGGTCGCATTTCCGGCGGCGCAGACTTGTTGCGGCCAGCCCGCGCTCAGCTCCGGCTACCCCGACGAGGCGCGTACCGTAGCCGACCGATTCCTCGACGCGTTCGCCGAAACCGAGGGACCGATCGTGGCTCCCTTCGGATCCTGCGTGCACATGGTGCGCCACCACTACCCGCGCCTGTACGAGGGCGAGCGCGCCATGGTGGCCGCCCGGCTCGCCGCCCGCACGCATGAGCTGTCGAGCTTCATCGTCGACGAACTCGGTCGGCCCGCGGTCGGGGGGCGCTATCCGGCGCCGGGAGTGACCGCCGTGGCCTACCACCACGAGTGTCACATGCGGTATGGCCTCGGCGTGACCGAGGCGCCGATGTCCTTGCTCCGCGGCGTCACCGGGTGCACGATCGTCGAGCCGGCCCGGCCCGAGCTGTGCTGCGGGTTCGGAGGGTCCTTCTCGCTGAAGCTTCCCGAGGTCTCGGTCGCGATGGCCGATGAGAAGCTCGACAGCGCCCTGGAGGCGGGAGCGCGGGCGATCGTCTCGACCGATGTCGGATGCCTGATGCACCTCGAGGGGCGCGCGCGCCGGCGCGGCCTGCCCCTGCGGGTGCACCACCTCGTCGACCTGCTCGAGCCGGACGGCCGGCTGTGAGCTTGCCGCTCACCCGACCTCGCCCGGCAATTCGAAAGGGCGGCCAGTGAGCGGCCTGGTGATCGAGCCGCCCCGCGAGGGACCGGATCCGGCGGTTACGCCGAACCTCCACCGCGCCGCCGGGCACTGGGGTACGCACCGCGCCGATGCTCGCCGCAGCGTCGATTGGGAGGCGTGGCGAGAGCGGGCGCGTGAGATCCGGGCCGACGCGGTGCGCCATCTTCCCGAGCTGATCGAGCTGCTCGAGGATCGCGTTGTGGCTGCCGGCGGCCACGTCCACCACGCCCTCGACGCCGACCAGGCCTGCGCTCACGTGGTGCGCATCTGCCAGGCCGCGGACGCGACGCGGGCGGTCAAGGGCAAGTCGATGACGAGCGAGGAGATCGGGCTCGGCGCGGCGCTGGCGCAGGCCGGGATCGAGGCGGTCGAGACCGACCTCGGGGAGTACATCGTGCAGGCGATGGGAGACCGGCCCTCGCACCTGCTGGCGCCCGCCGTGCATTTGAGCGCCGCGCAGGTGGCCGACCTGTTCGCCCGGGAGTCCGGACGCCACTTCGATCCCGACGACACCGCCGCGCTTGTCGACTACGCCCGCCGCATCCTGCGAGAGCGGTTCCTGGCCGCCGAGGTGGGAATCACCGGAGTCAACCTCGCGGTCGCCGAAACCGGAACGCTCGCGATCGTGGAATCGGAGGGCAACATCCGTCTCGCGACCGCGCTCCCGCGCATCCACATCGCGCTGATGGGGATCGAGAAGGTGATCCGCAACTGGGACGGTGCCGCTCATCTGATCCAGATGCTGCCGCTGGCCGCCCACGGGACTCCGGCCGCCGCCTCGACCTCTTTTATCACCGGCCCGGCGCGCGACGGCGACGACGGGCCGCAGGAGGTCCACCTCGTGCTGCTCGACGGCGGCCGCTCCGCGCTCCGGGGAACGCCGTTCGAGGAGACGCTCCATTGCATCCGCTGCGGCGCGTGCCTGTATGCCTGCCCGGTCTACCGGCAGGTCGGCGGGCACGGCTACGGAACCACGTACAGCGGCCCGATCGGCGCGGTGCTCAGCCCGCTGCTGGCTCGCGGGGGTGAGGCCGACGAGCTGCCTTGGCATTCGTCGCTGTGCGGCGCGTGCGTCGAGGCATGCCCGGTGAAGATCCCGCTCGACGATCAGCTCGTGACCCTGCGCGCGCGGGCGCACGAGCGCAACCCGGCACGCGCTGAGGCGGCACTGTTCGCGGCCTGGGCCCGGTTGTGGTCGCGCCCCGCGACCTATCGCGCCACCGCGGCCACCGCCGGCCGCGCCCTGCGGCCGCTGTGGTCGGCGCTCGCGCGCGACGGCTGGCAGCGTCGCGCGCCGTTCCCGTTCTCCGGTTGGACCGAGGGCCGCGACGCGCGGGCGCCCGATCCCGAGCCCTTCCACGTCCGCTGGCGGAGGCGGCGCGGTGGCGCCTGAGGACCCGACGCCCGTGGTCAAGGCCGCCGTGGCTGAGCGGTGCCCGACGCCATCGGCCGACCTGCTCGGCGAGTTTCGCGCTCGCCTGGAGGGGTTCGACGCCAGCCTGCACGAGGCCCCGTCGCTCGCGGCGGCACGCGCCCTCGCCCACGAGCTGATCGGTAACGCGACGGTCTCCCGCTGGCGTGACGAGGCGCTCGACGGCATCGCCCGGCCCGAGCAGGAGGCGCCGGCGGTCGACGCCGAGGTGTCGCTGATCCTCGCCGACGTCGCCGTCGCGGGTACCGGCGCAGTCGGATTCGCCCATCACGAGGGGCGCCCGCGAGCCACCGGCGTGCTGCCCTCGAAGCAGGTCGTGCTGGTGAACAGCGCCGATCTCGTGGCCGACATGGCATCGGCGTTCGAGCACGTTGGCCTGCGGGCCGGTCGTTCTCCGCTCCCGGGTAACGTGGTTTTCGTCGCCGGGCCGAGCCGCACATCGGACATCGAACAGCGATCGATTCGGGGCGTCCACGCGCCCCGAGAGGTCGCGGTTGTCATATTCAATGGGTGAACATCCTCGTCACCGGGATCACCGGATACATCGGATCGCGCCTCACGCCCAGACTGCTGCGCGACGGCCATAGGGTCCGCGGCTTCACCCGCGACCCCGGCTATGTGGGGTTCGGGATTCCCGTCGCGACGGGCGACGCGGTGACCGGGGCCGGGCTGGACGACGCGCTCCGCGGGATCGAGGTCGCGTACTTCCTGATCCACTCGATGGAGCAATCCTCGAACGGCGCATTCGCCGTGCGCGAGCGAGCCGCGGCGGAGAACTTCGGCGAGGCCGCGCGCCGGTCCGGCGTGCGCCGCATCGTGTACCTGGGAGGGCTCGTTCCGGCGAACGGGCCGTCGTCGCTCCATCTCGCGAGCCGGCTCGAGGTCGAGCACACCCTGCTCGGTGCGGTGCCGGACTCGGTCGCGTTCAGGGCTTCAATCGTGATCGGGGCGCGCTCGCGGTCGTTTCGCTTCCTCGTCCACCTGGTGGAGCGCCTGCCGGTGCTCGCCGTTCCCGCCTGGCGCACCCACGTGACGCAGCCGATCGACGAGCGCGACGTCATCGAGCTGCTGGCCCGCGCCGCAACCAGCGACCGGGCGGGAGGCGAGTCACTCGACATCGGCGGGCCCGACGTCGTCTCCTACGGAGAGCTGATCGATCGCATCCGCCATCACATGCTGGTGTCCCGTCCGACGATTTCCTTCAAGCGCCTCACCATGACTCCGATTGCCAGCCGGATCTCGGCCGTGATCGCCGGCGAGGACTACGCGCTCGTCGGTCCGCTGATGGAGAGCCTGGGCGAGGATCTCCTCCCGCGGGACGATCGGGCCGTGAGGCTGCTCGGCGTCCGTAGCCACTCGCTCGATGCGGCCATCGAGCACGCACTACGCGACTGGGAGGCGGCCGAGCGATTGACCGCCCGGTAGCTCCGGGTATGCACCCGTTGCGCGCCGAACCCGTAGTGTCCGCACCCACATGAGCATCGTTCACGCACAGATCCGGATCAACGCACCCGTAGAGAAGGTGTGGGAGATCGTGATGGACCCGGAGCGGCTGCACGAATGGGTCAGCATCCACCGGTCGTTGGACTCGTTCTCCCCGGGACCGCCCCGGAAGGGCTCGGCGATGGTGCAGAACCTGCGTATTCGGGGCGTCACCTTTCGGGTGCAATGGACGCTTGTCGATGTGCACCCACCCTCGCTCGCCGACTGGGAGGGCAAGGGGCCGGCTCATTCACGGGCACGCACCCGGTACGAGCTAACGAGCGCCGGTGACGGGCATACCCTGTTTGACTACACGAACGAGTTCAAGACTCCGGGCGGCCGCCTCGGCCTGGCGGCGAGCCGAGTGATCGTCGGGGGGGTCTCGGAACGAGAGGCTCACACGTCACTGAAACGCCTCAAGGGGCTCGTCGAGTCGCAGGTGTGAAGCATGCGTAGTTGGGATCTGTATCGTTACCCCACTATCTTTGCTTTACGCCACCCACCGAGGGAGATGAATGGCTGGTTTCGTTGACACAACCGTGAAGGACATTGAACAGCGGCTCCGCGAACTCAAGGAAGAGGTCGGCAAGCTGGAAGCCGCCCGGACGGCACTCACCAGCGAGCGGTCTCGACCCGCGCGTGCACCGCGTAGCGCGACACCCCGTGCGGCGGGCACCACGCGGCGTGGCCGTCCCGGACGCGCGGGACGCCCACGCGGACGGCGCAGCGGTAACACCCGTGCAAGCCAGGCGCTCGAGCTCGTTCGTTCACAGCCGGGGATCACCATCCCCAAGCTCGCCGACGCGATGAAGATCCAGCCCAACTATCTGTACCGCGTGATGCCCGCGCTGGAGAAGGACGGCAGCATCAAGCGCGACGGACTGGGCTGGTTCCCGGCCGGTTGAGCGCGCCGCGTGGCTCGCGGCCGCCCCGGCGGCCGCGAGGACCCGTCTCGCCCGCTAGATCAGGCCCAGCAGCGTGACCGCGTCACGTTCTTCCACCAGTTCTTGCACCGTGGCGTCGATGCGCGACCGTGAGAACTCGTCTATCTCGAGCCCCTGGACGACCTCATAGGACCCGTCCGAGGTGGTGACCGGGAAGCTCGAGATGATTCCCTCCCGGACACCGTACGAGCCGTCCGAAGGGATCGCCATCGACACCCAGTCCCCCTCCGGCGTGCCAAGCACCCAGTCGTGAACGTGGTCGATCGCGGCATTAGCCGCTGATGCCGCACTCGAGGCGCCGCGGGCCTCGATGATCGCTGCCCCCCGTTTCTGTACCGTCGGGATGAAGTCGTTCTCGAGCCAGTCCTGATCGTTGACTATCTCAGCGGCGTTCTGACCAATCACCTTCGCGTGGAAGATGTCGGGGTACTGGGTGGCTGAGTGGTTGCCCCAGATCGTCATATTGCTGATGGCCTTCACGGTCGCCCCCGCCTTCTTCGCCAGCTGGGCGATCGCGCGGTTGTGATCTAGGCGCGTCATCGCGGTGAAGCGCTCGGCGGGGATGTCGGGCGCGTTGCTCTGCGCGATCAAGCAGTTGGTGTTGGCCGGGTTGCCGACCACCAGTACCTTCACGTCGGGCGCCGCATTGTCGTTCAGTGCCTGGCCCTGCGGCTTGAAGATACCGCCGTTCGCCTCGAGGAGATCCGATCGCTCCATGCCCTTGCTGCGCGGACGCGCTCCGACCAGCAGCGCGATGTTGACGCCGTCGAATGCCTGTTCCGGATCATCGTAGATATCGATTCTTCCCGCCAGCAACGGAAAGGCACAGTCGTCCAGCTCCATCGCCGTACCCTCGGCCGCCTGTAGCGCGGCCGGGACCTCCAGCAGCGCCAGCGACACGGGCGTATCCGGGCCGAGCAGCTGGCCGCTGGCGATTCGGAACAGGATGGCGTAGCCGATCTGACCGGCGGCTCCGGTCACCGCTACGCGTACAGGATATGGGGTCACTGGTTCATCTCCTCGATCACCGCGTCAGCGAACTGGGACGTTCCCACCGCGGTCGGGTCGTCACGGGTGGCTTTCAGATCGTAGGTCACCTTCTCGCCCTTGCGGATGACCTCGGCGATCGCATGCTCGAGCCGGTCGGCCGCGTCGCGCTCGTCGAGGTGACGAAGCATCAGCATGCCCGACAGCATCAGGGCGGTCGGATTGACTCTGTTCTGCCCCTTGTATTTCGGGGCCGAACCGTGCGTGGCCTCGAACACCGCGGCCTCGGTGCCGATGTTTCCCCCGGGCGCGAGTCCTAGGCCGCCGATCATGCCGGCGCCGAGGTCGGACACGATGTCTCCGTACAGGTTCGGCAGCACGATGACGTCGTATTCCTCCGGTCGGGACACCAGCTGATTGCACAGATTGTCGACGATTCGATCCTCGAACTCGATCTCCGGGTGCCTAGTCGCGACCTGGCGAGCGACTTCGAGAAACAGTCCGTCAGAGAACTTCATGATGTTGGCCTTATGGACCGCTGTCACCTTGTGGCGGTCGTTGTCCTCGGCGTACTTGAAGGCCGCCTCGACGATGCGGTCCGAGCCGAACCGTGAGATCGGCTTGATCGAGATCCCGGCGTCTTCGCGAATCGTGGCGCCCAGGCCGGCCAGGAAGTCCCGCAGCTTTGCGTTGTCCTCGCTTCCCTCTTCGAACTCGATCCCGGCGTACAGATCCTCGGTGTTCTCGCGCACGATCACGATGTCGGTCTCGGGGTACCTCGTGCGCACGCCCTCGTATGCCTTGCACGGCCGGATGCACGCGTACAGGTCGAGCTCCTTGCGCAGCAGGACGTTGACGCTGCGAAAGCCGGACCCGACCGGAGTCGTGGTCGGTCCCTTGATCCCGACTCGATTGCGTTTGATCGACGCGAGCGTTCGCTCGGGGAAGGGCGTTCCCTCCTCCGCATAGACGTCTTCGCCGGCCGGCTGCACGTCCCACTGGAACTCGACTCCGGTCGCCTCGAGCACCCGCCGAGTCGCCTCGGCCAGCTCTGGGCCGGTCCCGTCGCCGGGGATCAGCGTGACTTCATGGGCCATCTGGGTCCTTTCTCATCGCGAGCTCGTCGCGATGTATATCGCGGCTTGCGCTGTGACCGTTCGCAGCGTAGATGGCGCCCCGCGACGTTTCGCCACCAGCCGGGATGTTCGGCGCCCAAGCCGCCACCCGCCAGGACCCTCGATCGAACTCCCAGCGCGCGAAGCGCGCCATGTTCGGCGCCCAAGCCGCCACCCGCCAGGACCCTCGATCGAACTCCCAGCGCGCGAAGCGCGCCATGTTCGGCGCCCAAGCCGCCACCCGCCAGGACCCTCGATCGAACTCCCAGCGCGCGAAGCGCGCCATGTTCGGCGCCCAAGCCGCCACCCGCCAGGACCCTCGATCGAACTCCCAGCGCGCGAAGCGCGCCATGTTCGGCGCCCAAGCCGCCACCCGCCAGGACCCTCGATCGAACTCCCAGCGCGCGAAGC
>Ga0302314_10023307_pt1 | contig 10107 bp, 1 predicted proteins | sample III_Palsa_N2_3_FD_200533 | JGI IMG/M metagenome (GOLD analysis project Ga0302314, IMG submission 200533) | Peat permafrost microbial communities from Stordalen Mire near Abisko, Sweden - III_Palsa_N2_3 | ecosystem: Environmental > Terrestrial > Soil > Palsa > Peat permafrost | place: Sweden...
GCGGCGCTTGCTTCAGTCAGAATCAAAGCACACACACACAAAAGCAGCAACAAGGAGGCGCGTGCGTTCCAAGGCGTAAAGCTGAGGCGACTCTCGTCGACTTGGCACCAGTGTGTGGCGACTCTCAAGGACTCTGCGCTCAGCCCCCATGCTGGCTTCACCACGTCCGGCGTCGCCGTCTTCGCAATCATTCTCGTCCTCGGATGGCGTGTTTGCCATTCGCTCCGACCTCGGTTCCAAAAACGCCGAAGTGCGCGCTCGCGCCGCACGCGCGTTTAAACAATACGTGGAACAAGAAGCGCGCGACCGCTCCAAGGAGGGGTTTCAAAAAGTGCTCACGTCCTTGCTGGCGCGCGTGGAGGAGTACGCATCGTCCACCAACGTGTACGCCAAGCTGGGCTGCATTTTGGTCATTGACGAGCTCATTGCCTTTGCCGTCGTCGAGAGCGAAACCATGGTGATTCGTTTCGCAAGCCAGTTGTCGATTATCGTCAAGGAGCAGGCCATGCTGCACGCCGGCGCGGAGATTGAAGTGCTTGACGCGGCCACGCGCGCGCTGGGGCATTTGGCACGCGCCGGCCCGCCGTCGCTCACGTACGACCATTTGGAGCACGAGGTGAACCGCGCCATTGGCTGGATGGACCCTGAGCGCCACGAGATGCGCAGGCACGCTGCGCTCTTTGTCATCACCGAGCTTGCGCAAAACGCCCCAGCCTTGCTGTACTCTCACGTTGGTCGGTTCTTCGACAGCGTGTGGCGCGTGTTGTGCGACGTCAAGATTACCATTCGCGTGCGCGCCGCGCTGGCGCTGCGCTCGGTGCTTCGCCTCGTGGGCATGCGCGACGCCAACGCGTCAAAGAAGAATTACGAAGCCATGTACATGGTGGCGCGCCAAGTCTTCCCGCCCGCCGGCGCGGACTGGACCACGGCACGCGGTATCAAGAAGAGCGCGCTCACGGCTACCAAGCGCGCGCAAGCGGGCTCGCGCGACAGCGACACGTCGTTTGACGCGCGCGCGGCTGCCACCGACCCCTTCCACCCGAGCCACCGCACCACGGCGGCCACCTCGGCGTCGTCGCCACCGCCGCTGTCGGGCTTGGCGGCGGCGGCGCCCACTCGGCTGCTGCCTCCGCTCGGACGCTCGTACGAGGACCAAGTGTACGATTCGTCCAACGTGACTCTGCTGCACGCGTCGCTGCTCACGTTTTACGAGCTTTTGGACCCGCTCATGAGCGTCAACTTTATGGAGCAGCATTTTTTTGAAATTCTCAACGACTGCGTGATGCGCGAGGAAATCAAAAACCACAAGGACGCTTTGGTGGTGCACCACGTCATCGCGCTGCTGCCGCGGCTCGCGCAATTCTGCCCCAACGGCATGCTGTCCGTGTACCTCAAAACGTGCGTGCGATACCTGCTGGAGACGATTGCGCGCGGGGAAAGGAAAAAGGACGCGGGCGCGCAAGACAGGTCGGTGGCCTTTCGCGCCTTGGGGCAGCTGGCTGAAATCCCGCGCGTGTCCACGTGGTTTACCGAGCACGTGCCCGCCATTGTGCAAGCAGTCAAGTCGGGCGTGGCGCCCACGTCGTCCAAAGTGGTGTTTTGCGACGAGGCGCTGGAGTGCTTGGAAATCGTCGTGCGCAAACAAGGCATTCCGCAAGCGCTCATCAAGTTTGTGAGCGAGATGATCCCCGATTTGTTTGGCGGCGGTTTAACCGAGCAGCTCGTCAACCTGCTGGCGGCGCTCATGGAAAAAGAGCCCTCGGTCAAGAAGGACATTCGCGGCGCGCTGCTGTTTGAAATCACGCGCGTGCTCGGCGGTGCCGACGGGGAGAAGATTGCCGTGGCCTCCAAAGCTTGGTTTCCCACGTCGCGCATGCCCTCCAAGCAAAGCGCGTTGCTGTTGCAAGCCGCTGCCAAGAACCTCGAGCAGCGCCTCGGGCTGGGCAAGAACTCCACGGACCCTTCGCTCGTGCTGGCGCTCCAAGCGCACGACGGCGCCGCCGCGCATCCGTCATCGGCGGCCGTGATTGAGGCCACGACGCCGCCCAAGCCCGCCGTGGCGCTGATTCGCCGCGCAAGCGCGCCCGCGGCCGACGGGTTCTACGCCGAGCTCGAGGCGTATCGGCAACGCTTGGCCATTCGCACGCTGGGCGCGTTTGACTTTGCGGGCGTGACGTTTCTGCCCATTGTGATGGCCGCCGTGCTGCAGTTCCTCGAATCCAACAATGTGGGCGTGCGCCTCGAGGCCGTCGTGGCGTGCTGCCGTTTGCTATCGAGCGCGCAGGGCGCGCACCGGCATCGGCAGCAAATGGGCGGCAAGCGCGGCTTTGACGACACTGAGCCCATGGTGTCCACCACGCTGGCCACGCCCGCGGCTGAAAGCGGCACGCGGCCCGAGCACGTGATTGAGCGCCTCGTCGTCATGGCCTTAACCGACTCGGATGCGGACATTCGCTGCCGCGTGGTCACCGAGCTCGACGGCAGGTTTAGGCACATTATGCTGGAGAACCCAGAGAATTTGCGCTCGCTCTTTGTGTTGGTCAACGACCAGCACTTTGCCGTGCGCGCTGCAGCCATCAAAGCTCTGGGGCATTTGACCGAGCTCGCGCCCAGTTACGTCATGCCCACGCTGCGCACCGTCCTCGTGCGGCTTTTGACTGAGTTGGACTTTGGCGGCGACTTGCAGCACCGCGAGGAGTCGGCCACGCTGCTCGGCTTGCTCGTGCAAAGCCTCGACCCGCCGCTGGCGCGGCCCCACGTCGAATCCATGCTCAAGGGCCTGCTGCCCAAGCTGCGCGACCCCAACCAGGGCGTGGCTGCGGCGATGATGGCCACGCTGGGCGAAGTCGCCGTGGTGGCCGGCGACGCGCTGCTGCCGCACGTGAACCAGATTTTTGCCGTGGTCATTGACGCGTTGGAGGACAAGTCCACGCAGAGCAACTTGAAGCGCGAGTGGGCTTTGCACACGCTCAGCAAGGTGGTGCGCAGCACCATTATGTCCGTGTGGCCGTACTTCCAGCACCGCCGGCTGCTCGACTTGATTTTGAGCCTCATGATGAATCCCACGTCGCCGTGGGCGGTGCGCAGGCAAGCCATGATTGCGCTGGGCACGCTGGGCGCGCTCGACCCGATGCTGCACAAGATGGCGCGACTCTCGTCCGGGGAGGAGGGCTTTTCAGCGCTGGGCCAGACGCCCGAGGAGCTTGCCAAGTTTAGTGCCGAGCGTTTTAGCCTTTCGCTCGTGTTTGTAGTGTTTGGAGGCACGTCGCAGGACGACGAGGACGAGTTTGACACGGACTTTGAGCTAGACGACAAGGTGGACAAGGAAGCGGACGCGTTTGCGTCGCTGTTTACGCTCAAGGGCGAGAAGACTATGTGGCTGCTCGACCAGAGCGGCGCAGCGGCAGTGCGCGGCGACGTCGAGGGCGACGGAGGCGACTTGGACTTTGTGTACCCGTCGTCGTCGATGGCGGCCGGCGATGTGCCGAGACTGCACGCAGCCGCTGCGGCAGCGCAAAAGTCCCCGCGCGAGTCCGGGCTGTCGCGCAAGGCACTCGCGATGATGCGCGGCGACGGAGCCATGTTGCCCGTAGCGCTGCCGCCACCGCCGCCGCCGCCGCAGCAGCAGCAGCAGCCGGGCGCGCAGTCGTTGTCGGGCGGCGTGCAGCCCGTCGTGGTGGGCGGTCCCGTGGCCGCGGGCACGGCTGCCGCAGCTGCGTCAGCCTCGGCAGCCGGGGCCATGGCGGTGACCAAGCTGCGCAGGGACTTCCGCGACAGGCGCAGCTCGCTCGTGACGGTGGCTGCCGTTGTTGCTCCGCTGCAGGGCGGCGCGGGCGCTGGCGGCGCGAACCCGCAGAACCCCGTGATTGGCCGCATGCTGGGCGCACAGCACTCGCGCCGACTGTCCAACCTGCGGCCCACCGAGGGCTCGCAGACGCCTGCAAGCCCGGGCGGACCGGCGGGCCTCACGGCGGACGACGGCGTGCTGTTCAAGCAGGCCAAGGACAAGACGGAGCGGCCGATGGACCGCGTTCAGAGGCTGCGCGCGCTGGCCTCTGGAGCACGCACGACGGAAAAGGACGCGGGCGTGTTCGGCTTGGACCCTTCAACCGTGCTGCCGTCAATGGTGGCCAAGGGATTTTACACCTCGACGGTGGCGCTGAGCGCGCTGGTGCGCGTCTTGGCCAACCCCACGGCGGTGGCACATCGCAAGATGGCCGTGGGCGCCATTATGAAGATTTTCAAAGTGCTCAAGACGGCGCGCAGCGGGCCGTTCCTGCAGAACGTCGTGCCTCACTTGCTGGCCATCGCCACCACGCAGCTCGCGTCCAAGGGCACGGCGGAGCAGCGCTCGTGGCCGCTGTCGGAAATTGGCCGCCTGGTGGGCATTGTCAAGGGACAGTTCAAGTCGTACTTGCCGCGTTTGTTTGAGCTCACTCGACCGTACTTTGACGACGGCGACGTGCTGCCGCACATTCTCGAGCTCACACACGCGGTGGCCAAGGGCCTGGAGGCGCGCTCGCTGCAGCTCTACGTGCCCAACTTGCTGCCGGAAATGCTCGGGATTCTGCGCTACGAGCGCGAGACGACGGAGGTGCACTGGCCCAACACGCCCGCGGTGCTCAAGACGATTGCCACGCTTGGAAGCAACCTGGGCGACTACCTTTACTTGGTCATGCCCATGCTCATGAAGCTTATTGACAACTCGATTACGGCGTCGGGGCCGGTGCCCATCAAGATCCGCGTTGCCTCGGTGCACACGCTGCTCGCCTTGGTGCAGCGCTGCGACGTGGCCGACTACGCGTCGCACATTGTCCACCCCTTGGTGCGCGCGCTCCGCGACTGCTACAGGGAGAAGAACGAGGCGCCCATGCCGCCGGCAAAGAAGGAGGCGCGCGAAGTCGAGGGCCATGGTTTGTTCCTCGCTCTGGTGGACGTTTTCAAGGCGCTCGTGTTTCGGTTGGAGGAAGAATACGCCGTGTACGTGCCCACGGTGGAGGCCGCCCTGGAATGGAGCCTGCGTGAGGCCCCGCGCACCGTCATGGCTGCCGACGACGTGCACTCGGTGGAGGTGTACCGCACGCTCGTGCAGCGCGTGCTCCGCGGCCAGGCGCTGCCCAAGCCTGACTGGTTTGACGCCGAGCTCGAGGACCAGGGCAGCGCCGCTGTGGCGGCCGAGCACGATGAGGACAAGGTCGAAGGCGGCGGCGGCGGCGTGGCTGAGGACCGCAACGGCTTGGACGCGGACGCGCTGGTCAAGATTAAAAACGCGTGGGACGCCTCGGCGCGCACGACGGAGGACGACTGGACGGAGTGGATGCGTCGGCTCTCGCTGGCGCTCCTCGCCGTGAGCCCCTCGCCGGCGCTCGAGTCGTGCGGCCCCTTGGCTCAAGTATACGAGCCGCTGGCGCACGACTTGTTCAACGCCGCGTTTGCGGCCGTGTGGACCGTGTTTGGCACGCCGCCGGCGCGCAATGGGGGCAGCGCTGGAATGACGGCCATCAAGGGCGCCGAGTACCGCGAGCTCCTCGTGCAAGCGTTGATGCAGGCCTTGCAGAGCCAGCACTTGCCCAAGGACATTTTGCAAAACCTGCTCAACCTTGCCGAGTTTATGGAGCACGACGACAAGCCGCTCCCGCTCGACTTGCGTGTGCTGGGCGAGAAGGCGCTGAAAATCCAGGCGTACGCCAAGGCGCTGCACTACAAGGAAATCGAGTTCAAAACCGAGCCTGAGAACACGATTGAGGCGCTCATCTCGATTAACAAGAACCTCGACCAGATTAATGCCGCGCAGGGCGTCGTGGACTACGTGAAGAAGAAGGCCGCCAACGACATTGAGCTGCAGCCCAGCTGGTTTGCGCAACTGGGCAACTGGCAAGAGGCCCTCAAGGTGTACAACGCCAAGGCCGCGCGCCTGGCCGAGCAGGGCATGAGCCACGTGCAGGCCGGGCTCACGGCAGAGGACATGGAGGTCAACGTCGGACGCATGTCGTGCGCCAAGGCGCTGGGCGAGTGGAACTTTCTCACCGAGCTCGCTGACGACAAGCGCGCTGAGATTCGCGAGCTCAAGCGCAACACGCGCTTGGCCGGCAACGCGGCGGCGCGCGCCAGTGGCGGCGGCGGTGGTGCGGCAGCGGCCGCCGACGTCGCCGTGGTGGACGACGAGTTCGCATTGCTCACCGACTTGACGCCAGGCGGATTTGCGCTCACGTCACCGCTGGCGTCCGATGTCGTTGGCGAGCGGCCGGTGCGCATGCTCAACCGGCTAACGTCGACTGGCTCAAAGCAGACTGTGACGGCGTCGCCAGGGATTAACCGCGCGCTCAGCCAGATTGACGTTGCCGGCAGCGGCACCAACCTGGACCAGCAGCGCTCGCAACTTCCGCGCCGCGTCGTGTCGCAGGCTGCCATTGAAAACAGACGCGGCAGCTTGGGCGGGGGCGATGACGTGGCTGCCAAGGACCAGGCGCGATTCGGCATCAACCTGGACGACTACGACGAGAAGGAGGGCGGCGTGCGCCTGTACATTCAAAACATTGCTCGCCTGGGTGCGTACGGGTGCTGGATGCTGGGCGAATGGGGCGGCATGGCCAGCTACCTGGGCGGCACGTCGCGACAGACGTACGAGGGCGCGTTTCTTCGCGCAGTGCTTCACGCGCATTTGCGCCAACTCGACGACGCCGAGGCGCACATTGAAGAGGCGTACCGCGTGCTCGGCGATGCTGCAGTGTCGCTGGTGAGCGAGTCGTACTCGCGCGCGTACGCTCGCATCGTGCACGTGCAGGAACTGGTGGAACTGCAGGAGCTCGTCGAGTACAAGCGACTGGAAAAGGACGGGCGCACGGCCGAGGCCAAGCACGCCCTGGCGCGGCTGCGGAGCTTGTGGCGGCAAAGGGCGCAGGGCGTGCAGCAAAATGTGGACGTGCTGCTGCCCATCCTGGCTATCCGCTCCATGGTGGTCAACCCGCACGACGACATTGACTCGTGGCTCAACTTTGCCAAGGTTGCGCGGCAGCAGGGCCGCCACCTGCTCTCGCTCAAGGCGCTCATGAACGTGGGCGTCACGCAGGCCTCACTCAAAGGCGGCGGGCGCATGTCTGTTGGAGGCAGCGAGGACGCTGGGCTGGGGCTGCCGGGGCCGCTGTTCCCGCATCTGGTGACTGCGGCTGAGCCGGTGCACCCGCGCGTGGCGTACGCGTTTGCCAAGCACCTGTGGGCCATCGGACAGAGCGACGATGCCGTGGCGCGCCTCAAGCGGCTCACCGAGGACCTCATGGACTCCCTGGCGGGCGCCGAGCTAGGCGACGGGCCGTGGGAGCTCGTTCCCGAGAGCGCCAGGCCAGCCGGCGGCCTGCCATACGTCATCGAGCCCGCCGTGTCGCGTCGCACGAGCGCCAAGCCCATCGGACCCAGCAAGCTGCGGACGACGTCGGCGACCACGGGCAGCGTCGGAGGCGGGGACAACATGATGGACATTGACGAGATGGTGGCATTGCCCACGGAACAGCGCCGTAGGCTCGCGGTTCAGTGCAACTGCACGTTGGGCGAGTGGCGCATGCATCTGTCGCACGACGACGGCAGGCGCGTTCCCGACGCGGTCATGGCGCGGCGCACGCTCGCCAAGGACCACGGCGCCATGGGGCGCGCGCAGTCGTTTTACCTGTCGCAGTCGCCCAACCAGAAGAGCCAGCTGGACGAAACCATGCACGAGGTGCTTGGCTACTACGAGCGCGCCATCAAGCTGGACCCGGCGTCGTACAAGGCGTGGCGGCTGTGGGCGCTGACCAACTTTGAAGCCGTGGAGCTCGAGGACAAGTCGGCGACGCGCATGGGCGTGACGTCGTCGCCATCGGCAGTGTCGGCGCGCATTGTGTGCGCCATCACAGGGCTGTTCCGCTCGATTGACCTCGGCAGCAAGGAGCGCTCGGTGCTGCAGGACGTGCTGCGCGTGCTCGCGCTGTGGTTTCGCGACGGCACGCCCGACGACCAAGTGCTGAGCGCCATCCAGCAGGGCTTCCACCAAGTATCCATCGACACGTGGCTCGACGTCATCCCGCAGCTCATCGCGCGCGTCAACGCGCCCACCGACCTCGTGTGCGTGCTGCTGCGCAACATTGGCAAGGAACACCCGCAGGAGCTGCTGTACCCGCTCACGGTGGCCTCGTCCAGCGACCAGCACCAGCAGCGCTCGCTCGCAGCGAGCAAGATTATGAGCGAGATGAAGGAGCGCCGCCCCGAGCTCGTGGAGGAGGCGCTGCTCGTGTCGCGCGAGCTGATCCGCGTCGCTGTGCTGTGGCACGAAATGTGGCACGAGGGCTTGGAGGACGCCAGCCGGCTGTACTTTATCAACCACGACCCCGACCAGATGATTGCCGTGCTCGCGCCGCTGCACGACAAGGTGGACGCCGGGCCGGAAACGCTATCCGAGGTTGGGTTTTGCCACGCGTTTGGGCGCGACTTGCGCGAAGCGAGCGAGTGGCTCGCAGCGTACGCCGAGTCGCGCGACCCGTCGCACTTGAACCAGGCGTGGGACCTGTACTACAAGGTGTTCCGCGTCGTGTCCAAACAACTCGACGCCAAGTCGCTGGAGCTAAGGCACGTTTCGCCGCAGCTCTTGCATGCGCGCAAGCTGCAGCTCGCCATTCCGGGCACGTACTCGGCTGGCGCCGAGGTGATCCGCATCGAGGGTTTTCTGCCCACGCTGCGCGTGATCAAGTCCAAGCAGCGCCCGCGTGTCGTGACCATGGCCGGGTCGGACGGGCTGGACCACATGTTCCTGCTCAAGGGCCACGAGGACCTGCGGCTGGACGAGCGCGTCATGCAGCTCATGGACTTGGTCAACAATTTGCTGGCCTCGGACCCGGACACGAACAAGGCCGAGGTGGAAATTCACAACTACGCCGTGGTGCCGTTGAGCTCGCGCGCGGGCGTCATGGAGTGGGTGCCGTCGTGCGACACCATCTTTGAGCTGGTGAAGGAGTTCCGCGAGTCGCGCAACATCCCGGTCAACGTTGAGCACCGGCTCGTTCTGGAGCAGAGCGCCGATTTTGACCAGCTCACGCCCATTCAAAAAGTCGAAGTCTTCCAGCGCGCCGTGCACGAAACGTCGGGGCAGGACCTTGCCAAAGTGCTGTGGCTCAAGAGCGCCAATTCGGAAACTTGGCTGGATCGCCGCACCACGTTTACGCGCTCGCTGGCGAGCATGTCCATCGTCGGCTACATTCTGGGCCTGGGCGATAGGCACCCGTCCAACCTCATGGTCGAGCGCGCCTCGGGGCGCGTGCTGCACATTGACTTTGGCGATTGCTTTGAGGTCGCCTTGCACAGGGACAAGTTCCCGGAGAACGTGCCGTTCCGGTTGACGCGCATGCTGGTCAACGCCATGGAGGCTTCGGGCGTCGAGGGCAACTTTAGGTTGACGTGCGTCAACGTGATGCGCGTGCTGCGCTTCAACCGCGACAGCGTCATGACCATGCTGTCGGCCTTTGTGCACGACCCGCTCATCACGTGGGCGCTCTTCAAGCAGCGCGCCGGGCCGTCGCAGGGCACCGCAGAGTCGGCGTCGTCGTCTGCGGCTGCTCACGTGACGCCAGAAAAGGCGCCGGCGCACCGCGCAGCGCCGGCGGAGGACAAGTCGTTTATCGGCTCGTACGCCGACGGCGGCCAGAGCGCCGCGGTGAGCCGCGCCGGTGCGCGCGTGGGCGTCAGCAAACCGATGAGCGCCACCGACGCGCAGACCAACTCGACGGCGGTCAAGGTGACTGGCCGCGTGCGCCAAAAGCTGCGCGGGACAGATTTTGGCAACGAGGTGCCGCTCGCCGTGGAGGCGCAAGTGGACAAGCTCATTCGCGAGGTTGGTTTGAATGTGCGGCGTGCGCTCACGTGTTGCGGCGGCTGCAGGCAATGTCCGTGGAACATTTGGCGCTCATGTATATTGGTACGTCCGCACGTGCTGCTGCAGTGTTTGGCTAACGCGCTCGGGTTTTTTTTTCAAGGTTGGGCGCCGTTTTGGTAGTCTATAACAACACACTTACAGTTAAAATTCACTCACAAGGAAGCTTCCTTCAGACTTCTCTCCCACCTTGTGGATTCCAACTGTAAACCCGG
>Ga0302314_10023308_pt1 | contig 10106 bp, 7 predicted proteins | sample III_Palsa_N2_3_FD_200533 | JGI IMG/M metagenome (GOLD analysis project Ga0302314, IMG submission 200533) | Peat permafrost microbial communities from Stordalen Mire near Abisko, Sweden - III_Palsa_N2_3 | ecosystem: Environmental > Terrestrial > Soil > Palsa > Peat permafrost | place: Sweden...
CGTCTACCTGGTGTTTCTCGGTGTGCAGGCGATCCGGCACCGGCGGTCGATGGCCGAGACGCTGGCCGCGCGGGTCACGCCGGTCCGGCCGCTGCGGGCGATCCGTGACGGGTTCGCGGTCGGGGTGGCCAACCCGAAGACCATCGTGTTCTTCGTCGTCGGCCTGCCGGAGTTCACCACCACCGCGCCGGGACATCTGCCGGTCCCGGCGCAGATGCTCATCTTGGGGGCGTTGTTCCCCGTCATCGCGCTGGTCCTGGACAGCGGGTGGGCCGCGGTGGCAGGCACGGCCAGGCAGTGGCTGGTGGCCTCGCCGCGGCGGCTGGCGCTGATCGGCGGGACCGGCGGCCTGGTGATGATCGGGCTCGGCGTCAGCGTCGCGGCGACCGGTCGTAAGGACTGAGCAGCAGCATCGCGGCGACCGGCCGTAGGGACTGAGGCGCCAGTAGCCCGGTCTCGGACTACTAACCGACGCGTCCCTCCTGGCCAGTCATTTGTCCGTCGGCAGACGTTGTGTCACGCATTGTAATCTGAATGTTACAAAATTCTTTCGGATACTGACCCATCCAGGATCCTGACCGTAGCGAAGATAACGCGTGACAGGCGATCAGGTGGTCAGCCAAGACCACCGCAAACGCGGGCCGACGTGGGCACCGGCTCGCGATGTGGCCGTCGGCGGGTCGCCGTACCGCCCCCACCACTGTCTCCCGGCGTTGCCTTCGCCTGCAGCGACGTGCATGCCGACCAGTAACCGAAAGGATCGTCATGCCCCGTCACGACACACAGCGTGAGCCGGATCAGCGTATCTCCCGGCGTTCTGTGCTCCAGGGAGCCGCGACTGCGGGCGCGGCGGGACTCGCCGTCACGGCCCTCGGCGGAGCCATGAGCCCGGCAGCATCGGCCGCTACCCGGCCCGCGTCCAGCACCCGACCGGCGGTGTCGGCCGACCATAACGTGCAGGCACCAGCGGGACCCATCGTGGTGCACGTGCGCAACGCGAAGTCCGGGGACATCGAGGTGTTCTCCGGCACCAGCCAGACCCGCCTCCAGGACAAGGACCTGGCCGCCCGGATCGCCCGGGCGATCGGCTGACCTAGCTATCCACTGATCCCGGTTATCGGCTGGCCCCGGTTATTTCGCTGACCCGGGTTATTTGCTGACCCGGTTATCCCTGACAAGCCATCCCATCCCGCTGATACAGCCATCTGCCCATTCGAGCCGTTCCAGCCAGTGAGGTAATTGAATGTCATCGCATCGCGAGGCACCGGAGATCTCCAAGGACCCGGTGGCCGACAGCACCGACGTCTACGCGTTCGTCAGCCCGGACAAGCCCAGCACGGTCACCCTGATCGCCAACTACATCCCGCTGCAGGGACCGGCGGGCGGGCCGAACTTCTACGAGTTCGGCGACGACGTCCTCTACGAAATCCACATCGACAACAACGGTGACGGCCGCGCCGACATCTCTTACCAGTTCCGCTTCAGGACCACGGTGCGCGACCCGGACACCTTCCTGTACAACGTGGGCCCGATCGAGTCGCTGGGCAGCACGAACTGGAACCGGGTGCAGACCTACGACGTGGGCGTGGTGAAAGGCGGGTCGTTCAGCAACCTGGGCAGCGGGCTGCCCTGCCCGCCGTGCAACATCGGGCCGCTGTCCACCCCGGACTACGCCAGCCTGGCCGCCGCGGCGGTGACGAACGTGGGCGGGATCACGGTGTTCGCCGGGCAGCGCGCGGAGGCGTTCTACGTCGACCTCGGCTCGATCTTCGACCTGGGTGACCTGCGGCCGTTCGAGAACCTGCACGCCCAGTACGGCCTGAACGTCTTCTCCGGCCCCGCCGCCGGGGTGAACGCCACCAACCACCTGAACGTGCACTCGATCGCGATCCAGGTACCGATCTCCGCGGTGACCATCCACGGCCACCCGACCATCGGGGTATGGACCACGGCCAGCCGCCAGCGGGTCACGCTGTGGGACGCCGACCGGGGCGAGACCGTGAACTCCGGACCGTTCCGGCAGGTCTCCCGGCTGGGCAACCCGCTGATCAACGAGGTGGTCATCCCGCTGGGCAAGAAGGACCTGTGGAACTCCCTGCCGCCGAACGACGACAAGCAGTTCGCCGGGTACGTCACCCAGCCCGGCCTGGCCGCGCTGCTGCCGGCCCTGTACCCGGGCGTGTTCCCCAACCTGGCCAAGCTGGTCGCGTCCGGGAAGCCGCGGGCCGACCTGGAGGCGATCCTGCTCACCGGGATTCCTTCCGGGCTGATCCCCGGGTTCACCAACCTGACCGGGACGGTGCTCGCGGACATGCTGCGGCTGAACACCTCGATTCCGCCGACCCCGGCCGGCAAGCAGAACATCTACGGGCTGGTCGGCGGCGACGCGGGCGGGTTCCCGAACGGCCGCCGGGTGACCGACGACGTGGTCGCGATCGAGCTCCGGGCGATCGCGGGAGTCGTCTACCCGCTGATCGACAAGAGCTACACCCCGGACGCGGCGGCCGGCAAGCTCACCGACGGGCTGACCCCGGCCGACGTCAGCGCCCCTCCTCTGTCTCGGTTCCCCTACCTCGGGGTTCCGTACAGCGGCTTCGACAACCCGTCCTAGAGGAGTCGGTATGACCGAGGAGATCCGGGGGCCGTCAGGCCCGGGAACCGTGGTCCTGGAGCTGGGCGCCGACGTCGGGGCCCTGGTCCTGTTCACGCCGGCCGACCTGGACGGCCACGAGATCGAGATAAGCCGGGAAGACCAGGTGGCCCCGCGCACGCATTCGCAGGTCCGGCCCCGGCATATGGCCAGCGGGACCAAGTACGCGGCCGTCTACCCGGACCTGGCCGCCGGGTCGTACACGATCTGGGCCGACGAGCAGCGTCCGGCGGGCCACGTGGTCATCGCCGGTGGCCGGGTCACCAACTGGAGCTGGCCGGCCTGAAACCCCTCCTCTGGCTGGCCTCAGCCCGCCCTGGCTGCTCGTCGAGGGCCAGGGCGGGTCTTGTTTGGCGTGACCCGGGGGCAAGCACCACGGGCCGTTCGGCATAAAAATCTGTGGCTACGGTCTGCGGGGCGTGGGTTATACCGGCAGGGGCAGAGCCAGGATCGGGGTGGTGGTGGGCTGTTTCGAGCCGGGGGCCGGCTCGACGGTCAGGCCGAGCTTGTCGCCCGTGACGATCCCGGTCGCCACCACCGGCGTGGTCACCCCGGCCTGGGCCGAGGGCAGCAGGCCGGCCGAGACGATCTTCACCGGGCCGATCAGCCACAGCTGGTAGACCTTGCCCGCGGGCAGCGCCGGCAACCCGGAGGTGGCTACGACCAGCTTGCGTGTGGCCGCGTCCAGCACCACGACGGCCACGCCGCCCGCGGTCGTGCTGTGGGACAGCAACGTGACGTGCGGCGCGCCCAGGATCTGGGCTAGCGCCTGGTCATGCTCGCGGGCCTGGCTGAGCTCGGCCTCGACGCGGACCTGGGCCGCGGCCAGCGCCTGGTTATGCGACCGGGCCTGGTTGAGCTCGTCCTGCGTGTGGGCCTGGGCGAAGCCGAACACCACCGCGACCACGATCCCGGCCGTCGCGATCGCCCCGGACAGCCACGGTATCCGCGGCGCGGCGCTGCGGGTGCGGCGCGGGCGGGCGTGGGTCCTGATCTCGGGCGGCAGCTGGCGGGTACGGGCCACGGCGGCCAGTACCTGATCGCGCATCTCGGCCGGCGGCTCGGTGGTGGCGGCAAAGGCCATGGCCGTCGCCACCTCGCGGAAGCCGCGAACCTCGCTGGCACACGACTGGCAGCGGCTCAGGTGGCGGTTGAACTTGGTGATCTCGCTCGCGGAGTCCAGCGCGTCGAGGGCGTAGGCACCGGTGAGCGTGTGCAGGTCCTGGCGGAAGAACCTCATCAGCTCACCCCCAGGCAGTCGCGCATCCGGATCAGCCCGTCGCGGATCCTGGTCTTGATCGCGCCCAGCGTGACGTTCAGCAACTCGGCCACCTGACGGTAGCTGTGCCCGCCGTAGTAGGCCAAGGTGATCGACTCGCGCTGGATCTCGGTGAGCGAATCCAGGCAGCGCCGGACCCGCTCCCGGTCCAGGCTGGCTTCCACGGCCTCGGCGACCTCATCGTGTGGCGGGCTGACGTCGGCTGTCCGGTGTTCGCGGTCGGTCGCAGCGGTCGTCGAGCGGATACGGTCGATGGCGCGGCGGTGGGCGATGGTCGTTACCCAGGTCGCCGCGCCACCCATGGCTGGGTCGAACCGCCCGGCGGTCCGCCACACCTCGAGGAGGACCTCTTGGGCGACCTCCTCGGACTGGGACGGATCGCGAAGAACCTTGCGTATGACGCCGTACACCGGGCCGACCATCCGGTCATACAGCGTTTCGAACGCTTCCTGGTCGCCACGTGCCACGTGGACGAGCAGGACGTCGAGATCCTGCTCTCCCCTCCTATCCGTGGTCGCCGGCCGGAACCGGGACGCGTCCGAATCGTTCGGGTTCATATGGCACCTTCGGGGCCGAAGCCGGATCGGATGGGTGGGGACAAAAGAAATTCTAAAATTTTTCTCGCCCCTGTAGCGTGGTTCGGTGGCTGGTCTGATTCGGGGGCGCGGGGCCCGGGGGGCCCGGGCCGGCTACGGGGCGGCCGTGCGGCTCATGTGGGAGACCAGCCACCCGCTCTCCTTTGCCGTCGCAGGCTACGCGATCGCCGCTTCCATTATGCCGAACCTGGTCCTGATCGCGGCGGGTCATCTGGTCGGCACCATTCCCGCGGCGGCCGATCACGGGCTCGGGTCGCCGGCCGGGCACCGGCTGGTCGTGGCGCTCGCGATCACGGGCGCCTTGTACGCGGCGGCGCTGGTGCTGGGACCGGTGCAGTCCGCGCTCAGCTCGGTGGTGAAGTGGCGGCTGGTCTACCGCACCGAGGACCGGCTGATCGCCGCGGTGTCCGGGCCCGTCGGTATCGCGCACCTGGAAGACCCCAAGGTGCTCGACGACCTGGCCCTGGCCCAGGGCCAGCTGACCGGGCAGATGCCCGCCGACGCGCCGATGACGCTGGCCCTGGTGGTGAGCAACCGGGTCAGCGGGCTGCTCGCGTGTCTCGTGCTCGCGTCGTGGCAGTGGTGGCTGGGGCTGGGGATGTTCGTCATGTGGATGGCCATCCGGCGCCCGCAGCTGGCCCTGATCCGGGAACAGGGTGCGCTGTACGCGGGTAGTTCGGAGGACCTGCGGCGGGCCTGGTACCTGCAGCGGCTCGCGGCGTCGCCGGGTGTGGCTAAGGAGTCGCGGGTGTTCGGGCTGGGCGGGTGGCTGGTGGACCGGTACCGGTCTACGTTTCTTATGGCGATGGCCGCGCCGTGGGCGGTGCTGCGGCGGCTGGACCGTGCGGTGCTCTTTTTGTCGCTGCCGGTGCTGGTGGCGTTCGGGGTGGCGTGCGGTTACCTGGGCCTGGCCGCGTACCGGGGGGAGATCGGCCTGGGGACGCTGGCCATCATGCTGCCGATGCTGGCCGCCACCACGCCGCTGGGCGACATCTCCTGGGACGACGTGGCGCTGTCCTGGATGATCCAGGGGCTGCCGCGGGTGGGTGAGCTGGAAACGTCGCTTTCTGCTGCGGTTTCTGGCTTGGCGGGGTCGCTTCCGGTGGCCGGGACTGGACTGCCGGTCCGGGAGGTCCGGTTCGAGGAGGTGCGGTTCCGCTACCCGGGCGCGGACCGGGATGTGTTCGGCGGGCTGGACCTGGTGCTGCGGGCCGGGCAGTCAACGGCGCTGGTCGGCATCAACGGCGCGGGGAAGACGACACTGGTGAAGCTGCTGGCCCGGCTGCACGATCCGGTTTCCGGCCGGATCCTGGTGGACGGGACAGACCTGAGTTTGCTGCGGCCGACGGAGTGGCAGCGGCAGGTGGCGGTGGTGTTCCAGGACTTCGCGCACTACCCGCTGTCGTTCGCGGAGAACATCGGGTTCGGGTCGCCGTCTTTCTTGTCGGACGTGGCCGGGCTTTCTGATGCGGCCCGGCGGGCGGGGGCGCTGGACGTGCTGTCCGGCCTTTCGGGGCCTTCGGGGCCTTCGGGGCTTTCGGGGTGGGATACCGTGCTGTCTCGCTCCTACGATGGCGGGGTCGACCTGTCCGGCGGGCAGTGGCAGCGGATCGCACTGGCCCGCGCGCTGTTCGCGGTGCGGCACGGCGCCACGATCTTGGTCCTGGACGAGCCGACCGCCTGGCTGGACGCCCGGGGCGAGGCCGACTTCTTCGACCGGTTCCTGGAGATCACCGAGGGCACCACCACGCTGATCATCTCGCACCGGTTCTCTACCGTCCGGCGCGCCGATCACATCTGCGTGCTGGACGAGGGGCGGGTGCTCGAGGAGGGCGACCACGAGTCGCTGATCGCGGCCGGGAGGCGGTACGCCGAGCTGTTCGGGCTGCAGGCGGCGCGGTTTGCCTCGGACGGGGCCCCGGGTTCTGGCTCGGACGGGGAGGGCGGGCCGTGAGCCGGCGGGTCTGGAGGTCGGTGCTTGGCTGGGGCTGGCGGGCCGCGCCCGGCTGGCTTTTGTATACGGCGGCCCTGCTGGTCGCCAACGCGATCACGACCGTGGTGTACCCGGTCGGCCTGGCGCTGGTCATCGACTCCGCGCTTCGGCATGACGCGGAGGGCGTTCTCGTGGGTGTGATCCTGGTCGGCGGCCTGTACACAGTGTCCTGGGCGCTGGCCATGCTGGCCGGCACCGCGGGCGCCCTGCTGTCGGACCGGACGACCTTCTACCTGACCGCGCGCATCGCCGAGCAGCTCAACGCGGTCAGCGGGGTCGACCACCTGGAGCGGCCCGCCTACCTGACCGAGCTCGACCTGCTGCAGCAGAACCTCCGGCTGCTCGGGAACGGCCCGCGCCAGATCCTGCTGGTCATCCAGGTGCTGGTCCGGACGCTGGGGATCGTGGTGATCCTGTCCGTGATCTTCCCGTATTTGGGGGTGCTGCCGCTGGCCGCGGTCTTCCCGGTGGCCGGCGAGCGGCTGTCGGTCTTCTTGCGGCAGCGCTCCGATGAGCGCCTCGCGCCGGACCGGCGGCTGGCCAACGAGCTGTTCGAGCTGGCGACGTCGGCTGGGCCAGCGAAGGAGCTGCGGGTGTTCGGGGTCACGGGACCGCTGCGGGACCGGCACCGGGAGCTGGCCCGGCGGATCAACTCGGGCACGGCCCGGGCCGCGCTGCTCGGCGGCCTCTTGGGCGTGGCCGGCTGGCTGCTGTTCGCGGGGGCGTTCGTGGCCGGGATCGCCGTGGTCGTGGTGCGGGCCGCGCACGGCACGGCCAGCGTGGGCGAGGTGGTGCTCGCCGTGACGCTGGTCCAGCGGGCCCAGCTCCAGGTCGGCCAAGCCGCCGCCGCCATCGGCCAGCTGCTGACCACGGTACGCACGGCCCGGCGGCTGCTGTGGCTGGAGGACTACGCCGGGGCTGAGCGCGCCGGGGCGGTCGCCGTCGCGTCCGCGTCGCCGGTCGCGGCGGCGGTCGCGTCCCGGGGCCTGCCGCCCGCCGTGTTGAGGCGCGGCATCACGCTGCGGGAGGTCAGCTTCGGTTACCCGCCGGACGGCGGCACCGTGCTGGACGGGGTGGACGTGCACCTGCCGGCGGGCGCGGCCGTCGCCCTGGTCGGCGAGAACGGCGCCGGCAAAACCACGCTGGTGAAGCTGCTGACCGGCATGTACCAGCCGACGGCCGGCCAGGTGCTGCTGGACGGAGTGCCGCTGGCCGATATCGACCTGGCCGCCTGGCGCGAGCGCACCGCGGCGACTTTCCAGGACTTCGTCCGGTTCGAGTTGCTGGCCGGCGAGGCGGTCGGGGTAGGCGACCTGCCCCGTATCGATCAGGCGGCCGCGCTGGAGTCGGCCTTGCACCGGGCCGACGCCACCGCGGTGGCCGCGGAGCTGCCCGAAGGGCTGGCCACCCGGCTGGGCCGCTCCTTCACCGGCGGGCGGGAGCTGTCCGGCGGGCAGTGGCAGCGGCTCGCGCTGGCCCGTGGCATGATGCGCGACCTGCCGCTGCTGCTCATCCTGGACGAGCCCACCGCCAGCCTGGACGCGATCACCGAGGCGGCGCTGTTCGAGCGCTACCTGTCGGCGCGCCAGCTGGCCGCCCAGTCGGGCGCGATCACGCTGCTCGTGTCGCACCGGTTCTCCACGGTCCGGATGGCCGACCTGATCATCGTGCTGGACCAGGGCCGGATCGTGGCCAGCGGGGATCACACCTCGCTGGTCCGGGCCGGCGGCCTGTACGCCGAGCTGTACGAACTGCAGGCCCGGGCCTACAGGTGATCCTGGGGCTGGCCGGGCCGACGACCGCCGTAACTCCGCGGACCCTACGAGTCGGTTTCGCCGGTCAGGATCCGCTGCTGCTGGATGTCGGGGACGACCGCGGCGGCGCAGCATTCGCACCAGGGCGCTAGTGTCGATCAGGTACTTCACTGATCGAGGTCTTCTAGCCGACCGTAGCGCCCCGGCCTACCGGTGAGCGCCCGGGCTGTTCCTCAGGACCCGCACCGCGCCCTATCCATGATTCTCGGCCTGCTGTGCCTCGGCTGGCCCTGGTTACGCGCGATCGAGATCGACTCGGTCCCGGCGGGGCGGCGATGAGGAGATAACCAGGAACTCGAGCGCCTCTGGCGAGTCGTTGCGCAACTGGTGGGGCGCGGCCGCGGGGACGTGCACGGCGTCTCCGGGCTGGAGCGTCTCCTCGTGATCGTCGAACCGGACCGTGGCGACGCCCTCCAGGATGTAGTAGAGCTGTTCCACGGCGCCGTGCAGGTGCCTGCGTTCGGCATTGCCCGGCGGCATGCGCTCCTGCTGCACGTGCATATGCGGCTGGTCGGTCAGGGTCCAGCTCTCGCCGGCCTCCCAGACGTTCCGCGGCGCGATGAATTTGTTGATCATGTTCCGCTCCTTTCCTGGCCGCACTCGGTCCTGCTCGACGGTAAGCGTGCGGCGTAGCACGGCACTAATGGCGACCGTGCCGAGACAGCCGAGGCACAGCAGGCCGATCCAGACGGCGGCCGCGCCGGCCGCGATCAGGGCGGTGGCGATGGCGGGCGACACGATAAGCGCGAGCGACTGGCCGAATCCGGCCAGCGAGTTTGCCCGGCCCCGGCTCCGGTTGGCGGCCAGGCTGTTGACCAGCGGCCCCATGGTCGGCGCCAGGACGGTCTCCCCCAGCCCGAACAGCGCGGTGAAGCCGAACACGCAGGCGATCCGCCCGGCCGCGGTGATCGGGAGGGCGGCCAGGCCCAGCACCACCCACGAGACGGCCAGGATCAGGCCGGTCACGGCTAGCGCGCGGGTGCGCCGGGCCCGGCGCAGGACGCGCAGCACGATGAGCTGCGCGGCGACGATGACGACCGTGTTGACGGTGAGGGACAGCGCGACGACGTGCGCCGACACGTGCCCCTCCACCGTCGCGTAGGCCGGGAGGCCGGAGTCGAACGCCGCGTAGCCGGTGAAGGCGAGGATGAGCGAGGCCACCATGACCAGCCGCAGCCCGCGGTGGGCCAGCACGTCGCGGTAGCCGGACCGCGGCTCGCCCTGGACCCGCGGCCGACGCAGGTTGGGCAGAAACGGGAGAACGACGGCGAACACCAGGCAGGACCCGGCGTTGGCCAGGAAGAGGATCTGGAACGAACCGGGGTCGCGGACGCTGGCGACCACGGCGCCGACCGTCGTGCCCACGCCGAGAGCGGCGTTCTGGAGGGTGAAGTTGATCGCGAACGCGCGCTGCTGGCTGGCCGGTTCGGGGGTGAGTCCGGAGATCATCGTCTGCAGCGCGGGGAACATCGGAGCCCAGCTCGCGCCGTACACCAGCAGGGCCGGCAGCGCGGTCGCGGCGTCGTGCGCCCGGGCCAGCAGCACCTGCGCGACGGCCTGGCCGACGAGGATGCCGGTCAGCACCCGCCGGGCGCCCACCTGGTCGAGCAGCACCCCGACGGCCGGCATCACGATCAGGCCGGCCGCAGCCGAGGCGGCCAGCAGGGCCCCGACGACGGGCAGGGCCAGGCCGCGCACCTGGTGCAGGTAGATGAGCGTGAACGCGATGACCAAGCCCGTCCCGGCCATCGAGACCGTGTTCCCGGCGAGGAAC
>Ga0302314_10023310_pt1 | contig 10105 bp, 8 predicted proteins | sample III_Palsa_N2_3_FD_200533 | JGI IMG/M metagenome (GOLD analysis project Ga0302314, IMG submission 200533) | Peat permafrost microbial communities from Stordalen Mire near Abisko, Sweden - III_Palsa_N2_3 | ecosystem: Environmental > Terrestrial > Soil > Palsa > Peat permafrost | place: Sweden...
GGCCGCAGCCCGTACATGGCCATGCCGACGGCGGTGCCGAGGATGCCGGCCTCGGCGAGCGGGGTGTCCAGGCAGCGGTCGGCGCCGAACTCGGCGGCCAGGCCGTCGGTGATCCGGAAGACGCCGCCGAGGGCGCCCACGTCCTCGCCGAGGACGTGGACCGACGGGTCCGCGCGCAGTGAGTCGCGCAGGGCGGTGTTGAGGGCCTGGGCCATGGTGGTGGCCTTCGGGCCGGCCTGGGTCTCGACAGTGGTGGCGCTCATCGCTGCTCCGCCTCCGCCTCGGCGGCGAGCTCGGCGGCCAGCTGTGCGGCCTGCTCCCGCAACTGGCTGGTGGGCTGCTCGTAGACGTGGGCGAACAGGCTCATCGGGTCGAGTTCGGGTTTCACGTGAAACATCGCGCGCATCCGGGCGGCCAGCTCCTCGGCCTCGGCGGCGGCCTCGGCCACCTCGGTGTCGCCGAGCAGTCCGGCCTTGCGCAGCCCTTCCTCCAGCAGTGTCAGCGGGTCCCGCTCCCGCCAGCCGGCCACCTCCTCCGGGCTGCGGTAGCGTCCGGCGTCGTCGGCGTTGGTGTGGGCGTCCAGCCGGTAGGTGATCGCCTCGACCAGGACCGGGCCGAGCCCGGCCCGGGCGTGCTCCACGGCCTCCTGCAGCACGGTGTGCACGGCGGCGGCGTCGTTGCCGTCGACCAGTCGGCCGTGGATGCCGTAGCCGACGGCCTTGTGGGCGAGGGTGGGTGCGGCGGACTGCTTGGACAGCGGGACCGAGATGGCGTAGCCGTTGTTCTGCACCAGCACCACCACCGGGGCGTTCAGCACCCCGGCGAAGTTCAGTGCCTCGTGGAAGTCGCCCTCGCTGGTCCCGCCGTCGCCGACCAGGGCCAGCGCCACGGTGTCGTCGCCGCGCAGCCGCGCGGCGTGGGCCAGCCCGACGGCGTGCGGGGCCTGGGTGGCCAGCGGGGTGCTGAGCGGGGCGACCCGGTGCTCGTAGGGGTCGTAGCCGCTGTGGGCGTTGCCGCGGAGCAGGGTGAGTGCCTCGACCGGGTCCACGCCCCGGGAGACCACGGCGAGGGTGTCGCGGTAGCTGGGGAAGAGCCAGTCCCCGTCGCGCAGCGCGGTCGCGGCGGCGATCTGGCAGGCCTCCTGGCCGGTGGAGGAGGGGTAGACGGCCAGGCTGCCCTGCTTGGTCAGGGTGGTCGCCTGCTGGTTGTAGCGGCGTCCGACGACCAGTCGGCGGTACAGCTCGCGCAGCAGGTCGGGGTCCATCTCAGCCAGGGCCGGGGTGCCCAGCACCCGGAACGGCTCGGCGTCGGGCAGCAGTGGCGCGGGGTCGCGGCGGGGGGTGTGGCCGTCCGGTGGCCAGGTCGGCGCGACGGGGTGGTCCAGCACGGTCATGGCGGCACCTCCTGGGGGTGAGAGAGGGTAAGGCGGTGCGACGGACCGGCAGGTCCTCCCTACCGATTGTTCGGTCGTTTGATCGAACTGGCTATGGCCCCGGGTAAGTGGTGGACAATCGGCCGCAGTCGCGCTGTCCTGGAATCAGGACGTCCACCGTTGGAGGGCAGGGGGGCATGTCCACTGAACAGATGGCCGGAGCCGGGGAACCGGGCTCCGGACGGCGCCCGCAGCTGCCGGCGCTGCGCTCGGGATCGGCTGCGGACTGGGTCGCGGAACGGGCGCGGCAGCGCGCGGCTTCGGTGCCGGGTCGGGCCGGAGCCTCCAGGTCGAGGGCCGGGAGCGGCGGAACGGGTCACGGCCCGGTCGTTCCGCAGTCCCCGCCGCAGCCCTCGGGCCGGGACCGGGAACGTCCGCCGGAGCAGCCTCCGGCCGACGACGGCTCCGGACACCGTGCGCTGGACCGGATCGACCGGGCGATCCTGCGGCTGCTCCAGCAGGACGGCCGGGCCTCGGTGCGCTCGGTGGCCGAACGGGTGCATGTGTCGCGGGCCAACGCCTATGCGCGGATCGCGCGGATGATGGACGACGGGGTGATCCGGGGCTTCACCGCCCGGGTCGACCACGAGCGGGCGGGCCAGGGCGCCTCCGCCTACGTGACCCTGAAGATCGTGCAGAACTCCTGGCGGACCGTGCGCGGACTGCTGCTGGAACTGCCGGGGGTCGAGCACATGGCCCTGGTCAGCGGTGACTTCGACGTGCTGATGCTGGTGCACACGGTCGACAACCGGGCGCTCCGGGACCTGGTGCTGAACCGCATCCAGAACATCCCGGAGGTGCTGAGCACCCACACCCTGCTGGTCTTCGACGAGACGGACCGGACGCCGGTGCTGCCGGAGTGACCCCCTCGGGCCCCGGCCGGGGTCGGGCCGGGTCCGGGTCGGGGCCCGGGGCCCGGGACGAGCTCTAGGCCGGGGCCTGGAGGCCGTGCAGGGTGAGGGCGATCACGGCCTCGGTGATCTGCCCGGCCGCCTTGGCGTCGGTGTCCGGGCGGTACCACTCGACCAGCGAGTTGATCATTCCGAAGATCAGCCGGGTGGCCAGCCGGGGCTCGACGTCCGAGCGCAGTTCACCGGAGCGCACGGCCGCCGCCAGCAGTTCGGCGACATGGTGGTCGAACTCCCGCCGCCGTCCCAGCGCCCACTGCTCGGTGGCGGTGTTGCCGCGCACCCGCAGCAGCAGGGTGACGTAGGGGAGTTCGGCGAGCAGCACCTCGGTGGTGCGGCGGACGACGTGCTCCAGCCGGGCGGCCGGGCTGCCGGTGGCGCCGGCGGGCTCGTCCAGGATCCCGAAGAGGCCGTCCAGGGCGCGGTCGACGGCGAGCCGCAGCAGTTCCTCCTTGCCGCGGACATGGTGGTAGATCGACGACTTGCTGATTCCGGCGGCGCGGGACAGGTCCTCCATCGAGGTGCCGTCGTAGCCGCGCTCGTTGAAGACCCGCACGGTCACGGCGAGCAGCGTCTCGACGGTGTAGCTGTCGCGGCGCGGGGGTGCGGGGTTCCTGTCGACCATGGGGACGAGTATCGCTCACGGGCCGCACGGTCCTGCGGCTTGTCCCCGTCCCGGTGATAGTTGTATTCTCACAACTGTTATAGAAGTCAAACCATTGAGGCGGGCCCGATGACCGAAGAAGGATCCGCACTGAGCGTCCGACGACGCTTCCTGGTGCTCGCGATATGTTGCATGAGCCTGTTCATCGTCGGGCTCGACAACACCATCGTGAACGTCGCCCTGCCCTCGATCCAGCGCGATCTCCACACCTCGGTCTCCGGCCTCCAGTGGACCATCGACGCCTACACCCTGGTGCTGGCCAGCCTGCTGATGCTCTCCGGCTCCATGGGCGACCGGCTCGGCCGGCGCCGGACCTTCCAGACCGGACTGGTGCTGTTCACCCTCGGCTCGCTGCTCTGCAGCCTCTCCCCCAGCCTGAGCTGGCTGATCGCCGCCCGGATGATCCAGGCGGTCGGCGGTTCGATGCTGAACCCGGTCGCCATGTCGATCATCACCAACACCTTCACCGACGCCAAGGAGCGGGCCCGCGCCATCGGCGTCTGGGGCGCGACCGTCGGCGTCAGCATGGCGCTCGGCCCGGTGGTCGGCGGGCTGCTGGTGGGCTCCGTCGGCTGGCAGTCGATCTTCTGGATCAACATCCCGGTCGGCATCGCGGCCCTGGTCCTGGCCGGGCTGTTCGTCCCCGAGTCCAAGGCCGCGCGGGCCCGTCGGCTGGACCCGGTCGGACAGCTGCTGGTCATCCTGCTGCTGGTCTCGCTGACCTACGGGATCATCGAGGCGCCCAGCGTCGGCTGGCTCTCCGGACAGACCCTGGGCTGCTTCCTGGTCGCGGCCCTGGCCCTGGCCGGACTGGTCGGCTACGAGACCAGGCGCGAGGAGCCGCTGATCGACCTGCGCTTCTTCCGCAGCGTGCCGTTCTCCGGCGCGACCGTGATCGCCGTCTGCGGCTTCGCCGCGCTGGCCGGGTTCCTCTTCATGAACACCCTGTACCTCCAGGACGCCCTCGGCTGGAGCGCGCTCCACGCCGGACTGTTCACCCTGCCGATGGCGCTGATGACGGTGGTCTTCGCACCGCTGTCCGGCCGGCTGGTCGGCTCGCGCGGGCCCAGGCTGCCGCTGCTGGCCGCCGGGATCGCGATGACGCTCAGCAGCCTGCTGCTGGTCGGGCTGAGCCCGAGCACCCCGGTCTGGCAGCTGATGACCGCGTACGTGCTGTTCGGCATCGGCTTCGGCATGATCAATGCCCCGATCACCAACACCGCCGTCTCCGGGATGCCCCGCAGCCAGGCCGGGGTGGCCGCGGCGGTGGCCTCCACCAGCAGGCAGGTCGGGCAGTCGCTCGGGGTGGCCGTCATCGGCTCGGTCGTCACCTCGGCCGTCCACGGTTCGCTGCACACCGGCTTCACCCAGGCCAGCCACACCGGTTGGTGGATCACCGCGGGCTGCGGAACCGTGGTGCTGGCGCTCGGTATCCTCACCACAGGCGCATGGGCGAAGGGCACGGCTGCCCGGAACGCCGCCCGGCTCATCCCCGAGGACGTGAGGACACCGGTCAGCGCATGAACACCATCGATGCCACCACCCAGCACGCCACGGATGCCCGGGACGCCGCGGCCGCCCAGGTCTACGCGGTGATGCGGCGGCTGGTACTGGACGAGGACGACCACCGGAACGAGGTCGCCGACGCCCTCGGCATGAGCTTCAGCCGCACCAAGGCGCTGCGCCGGCTGGTGCACGGCTCACTGCGGATGAGCGAGCTGACGGCGAAGCTGGTCACCGACAAGCCCTACACCACGCTGATCGTGGACGACCTGGAGCGGCGCGGACTGGTCGTCCGCAGCGTCCACCCGGACGACCGGCGCTGCAAGATCGTGACCATCACCGAGGCCGGGCGGGAGGCCGCCGAGCTGGCCGAGGCCATCCTGTCCCGCCCCCCGCGCGCCCTGCTGGGGCTGGGCGACGCGAAGCTGGCGGAGCTGAAGCGACTGCTCGGCAGCCTGTAAAGGCGAAATCGTCGGGGCGTCTCCCTGCCGGAGGCGCCCCTGCTCTTTTGCCCGTATTTTGCCCGGGGCTTACTCGGCTCATTCTTCGCGATAACCCGGCTCCGGCGCTGCGTTAAGGATGTGTACGGATCCCTGGACATGGTGTCAAGAGAGCGTCTGGACCCTTGACGGTCTGCCTGATGGTCTGAAACGGCATCCGGGTCGAAACTCTAGGGATCCGGTGTACTCCCGGCTGTGCGGATGCCTGCAGCGAGGACCGGAACAACCAGCGGGGAACAGGGGGCCGGACGGCCCCCGGCTGCGGCACGCGGATTTTCGTCCGCCGGCTGGCGCCCGCCGCGTTCCATTGCAGTGACCGGAGCTTCGTCCGGCCCGTTCCCGGGGCCGGTCGAGCCGATTTGACCAGAGGTGGTAATGGCCGAGATCGCCAAGGACCTGCCTGTCGTCCGCATGCCGTCGCCACGACGCGTGCGAATGATGCCGCTCGTCGCCCTCATCTTCTTCAGCGTCTCGGGCGGCGCGTACGGCATCGAGAGCCTGTTCTCCACGTCCGGGCCGGGCATGGGGATTCTGCTGATCGTCGTCACACCGCTGATCTACAGCATTCCCCACTCGCTGGTCTGCGCCGAGCTCGGCACCGCGCTCCCGGTCGAGGGCGGCTACTACCACTGGGTCAAGAAGGGCCTCGGGAAGTTCTGGGGCTTCCAGCAGGGCATGCTCCAGTGGATCTGCAGCTTCGTGGACATGGCCCTCTACCCGGTGCTGTTCACCAGCTACCTGACCAGCCTGGTCGCCTCGGTGGCCCCCGGCAACCACGTGCTGTTCACCCTCGGGCACCTCCAGTTCGACCTGAACTGGTTCGTCTGCCTGGCCGTGATCGTGGTGTTCACCCTGGTCAACCTGCTGGGCGCGGGCTGGGTCGGCGACTCCTCGGTGGTCTTCGCGCTGATCTGCCTCACCCCGATGGTGCTGCTCAGCGGCATCGGCATCTACCACCTGATCAGCCACGGCACCAATCCGGTCGGCTCGTTCACCGCCTCGCACACCCAGTCGACCTGGAACGCCTTCGGGGCCGGCCTCTTCATCGTGATGTGGAACTACTCCGGCTGGGACAGCGTGTCCAACGTGGCCGGTGAGATGGAGAACCCGCGCAAGCACCTGCCCAAGGCACTGGCGCTGGCCGTGGTCCTGATCATGGTGGGCTACCTGCTGCCGACCCTGGGCTCGCTGGCGGTCGGCGCCAAGGGTCCCAACGGCTGGGAGAACTGGGAGGCCGGTTCCTTCTCCGACATCGCCAAGCAGCTGGCCGGCCCCTGGCTCCAGTGGACGGTCACCATCGGCGGCATGTTCGCGGCGGTGGCGATGTTCTCGGCGCTGCTCGCCTCCAACACCCGGCTGCCCTTCGTGCTCGCCCAGGACGGCTACTTCCCCTCCTGGGTGGCCAAGGAGACCAAGCGCTACCGGATGCCGATCGTCTCGATCATCGGCTCCTCGGTCATCTACGCCATGTTCTGCCTGAGCAGCTTCGGCAACCTGGTCATCTTCGACGTCTTCCTGACCAACATCGGGATCCTGCTGGAGGTCGCCGCGCTGATCGCGCTGCGGATCAGGGAGCCCGAACTGGACCGCCCCTACCGGATCCCCGGCGGCTGGTGGTCGATCTCCGCGATCGTGGCGCTGCTGCTCGGCGTCTGCGGCTGGGCGGCCTGGCAGCAGTACGACGAGAGCGGCACCCAGGCGGTCCGCTACTGCCTGTACGTGGTCGGCTTCTCGGTGCTGGTCTACTTCCCGCTGGAGGCGTGGCGGAAGTGGAAGGCCAAGGCCGACCCGCTGCTCGACCTGAGCCCCGGCAGCGTCGGCTACGAGCGCTGGCTGCGCGAGGCGATCAACCACGGGCCCGCCGGGCATGCGGACGCGGCCCCGGTGCAGGAGGCACCCGCCACGGCGTGACGGCGGACGCCCGATAGGGCGTACAGGAAGTTCCTGGGGACCGTGCGGATTCTTCCGCACGGTCCCTTCGGCGTCTGCTGTCACAGGTGCAGGGCTTCTGTTGCGCCTTTTACAGGCTGTATCTGGCCACCCGGAGGCCCGGTGACAGAGAGTAAGAGGTGATGCGGATCACGTTGCTGATCTGGCCAAAAGATAACGATTCCGCTGCCGAAGAGGTACCGGCCTAGGGAATTCGTTGTTTTACGGCCTAATGTCTGACCCCATCCTCTTACTTACGTCCGCACCGACCTGGCTGTAAAGGACCTTCCACCAGCACCCGGCGTTCTGCAGAAAGGCCGTACCCCCCTCATGACGGGCTCCAGCTCCTTCGACCTCGCGCGGTTCGCCAACCGCACCCGCGCCCATTCGGCGGCGGCCGCCATGAGCCGCCGTTCCCTGCTTCGCGGCGCCGCGGTCGGCGGCCTGGCCGTGGCCGGCGCCGGGGCGCTGTCGGGCTGCGGTGTCCAGGGCCATGTCGTTCCGCCGGGGGCCGCCGACATCGGCGAGGCCGGGAAGGACTACTCCGACACGGAGAAGAAGGTCGTCTGGGCGACCTGGCCGGCCTACATCGACGTGAGCGAGAAGAACCCCAGCGACCACCCCACGCTGGACGCCTTCGAGAAGCAGACCGGGATCCAGGTGACCTACCTGGAGGTCATCAACGACAACAACGACTGGTACACCAAGATCGACCCGTACCTGGTCAAGGGGATCGACACCGGGTACGACGTGATGGTCGTCAGTGACTACATGATCTCCAAGTACAAGGCCTACGACTACATCCAGGAACTGGACCTGGCGAACATCCCCAACCACGCCAAGCTGCTGCCGAGCGTGCTGCGCGACCCTGCCGACCCGGGCCGCCGCTTCTCGGTGCCGTGGGCGTACGGCTACACGACCATCGCCTACAACAGCAACCTGGTGAAGCAGCCGATCAGCTCGATCTCGGAGATCTTCACCCGCCCCGACCTGCGCGGGAAGGTCTCGCTCTTCAGCGAGATGGAGGACACCATGGGCCTCGCGCTGCTGGCCACCGGATCGAACCCGGAGAAGTTCACCGACGCCCAGTTCAACACCGCGCTGGAGTACGTCCGCCGGGCCAAGGACTCCGGCCAGATCCGCGCCTTCACCGGCAACGACTACCTGAGCGACTTCCAGCAGGGCAACACCGCCGTGACCATGGCCTACTCCGGCGACGTCGCCCAGCTCGGCAAGCCCAACCTGGTCACCGTGAACCTCCCCAAGGAGGGCCTGCTGTCCTGGTCGGACAACTGCGTGATCCCCAACTACGCCCGGCACAAGACCAACGCCGAGAAGTTGATGAACTTCTACCTCCAGCCGGACATCGCCGCCGAGCTCGACGACTACATCGACTACATCCCCTCGGTCGAGGGCGCCGTCGCCGCGCTGCAGCAGCTCGACTCGACCGCCGCGGCCGTCCCGCTGATCGTGCCGACCAAGGCGATGGACGCCGCGTCGCACGGGTTCATGGCCCTCAGCATCGACCAACTCAACGACTACACCAGCCGATTCCAGCAGGTCACCGGCCAGTAGCGGCCCCGTCCCCTCAGCGAAAGTAGAGTCTCGATGAGCTCCAACGATGTACTCGGCCGCACCGAGGGCGGGGATCTCCGCCTCGTCGGCCTGACCAAACGCTTCGGCTCCTTCAAGGCCGTGGACAACCTCGACCTGGTGATCCCCCAGGGCTCCTTCTTCGCCCTGCTCGGCGCCTCCGGCTGCGGCAAGACCACCACCCTGCGGATGGTCTCCGGCCTGGAGGACCCGACCGCCGGCCAGATCTTCCTCGGCGACCAGGACGTCACCGACACCAAGCCGTACCGACGACCGGTCAACACGGTCTTCCAGAACTATGCGCTCTTCCCGCACCTCGACATCTTCGAGAACGTCGCCTTCGGCCTCCGCCGCCGCGGCTTCAAGAGCGTGAAGCCGCAGGTCGACGCGATGCTGGAGCTGGTCGAGCTGGGTCACCTGGCCAAGCGCAAGCCCACCCAGCTCTCCGGCGGCCAGCAGCAGCGGATCGCGCTCGCCCGCGCCCTGATCAACCAGCCGCAGGTGCTGCTGCTGGACGAGCCGCTGGGCGCACTGGACCTGAAGCTCCGTCGGCAGATGCAGATCGAGCTCAAGCGGATCCAGACCGAGGTCGGGCTGACCTTCGTCCACGTCACCCACGACCAGGAGGAGGCCATGACCATGGCCGACACCATCGCGGTGATGAACCACGGCCGGATCGAGCAGATGGGCTCCCCCGCCGAGCTCTACGAGAACCCGCAGACGACCTTCGTCGCCAACTTCCTCGGCCAGTCCAACCTGATCCCCTGTACCGTCGAGGGCAGCAGCGGCGACGTGGTCACGGTCAGCTTCCACGGCCGCAAGCTCACCCTGGACGCCAAGCGCTGCCGCGCCCTCACCGGCCCGGTCATCCTCGGCGTCCGCCCGGAGAAGGTGCAGATCGCGGTGGGCGAGGCCGAGGTGCCGGCCGGCTCCAACTCCCTGGAAGGCACCGTCTCCGACGCCTCCTTCATCGGCGTCTCCACCCAGTACCTGGTCAAGCTGGCCTCGGGCGAGGAGATCGCGGTCTTCGAGCAGAACACCGGCCGCGCCATCCAGCGCCCCGGCAGCGCGGTCACCGTCTACTGGGACCCGAGCCAGGGCTTCGGCCTGGACGGCACCCAGGACATCGGCGCCGGCGCGGCCCTGGACGAGGAGGGCGCCGCGTGACCACCCTCACTCCGCCGAAGCCGCAGGCCGCGGAGCCGGAGCGGCCGGCCGACCGCAAGGTCCGCCGCAACCTCACCCCCTGGGTGCTGCTGCTGCCCGGCCTGCTCTGGCTGATCGTCTTCTTCCTGGTGCCGATCCTGACCTCGGTCTCGGCCTCGGTCCAGACCGGCAACTTCGACGACGGCTTCAAGGTCACCTGGGACTGGGGCAACTACTGGACCGCGATCCACAGTTACGGCACCCAGTACTGGCACTCCGGGCTCTACTCGGTGCTGACCACGATCTTCTGCCTGGCACTCGGCTACCCGGTCGCGTACTTCATCGCCTTCAAGGGCGGCAAGTACAAGTCGCTGCTGATGGCCCTGGTGATCGTGCCCTCGTTCACCAGCTTCCTGATCCGCACCATCGC
>Ga0302314_10023311_pt1 | contig 10105 bp, 8 predicted proteins | sample III_Palsa_N2_3_FD_200533 | JGI IMG/M metagenome (GOLD analysis project Ga0302314, IMG submission 200533) | Peat permafrost microbial communities from Stordalen Mire near Abisko, Sweden - III_Palsa_N2_3 | ecosystem: Environmental > Terrestrial > Soil > Palsa > Peat permafrost | place: Sweden...
AACCCACATCTCAGAAGCGAGATATGGGGCATCTCGCCCTATTGGCCGGGACTCAAATTTCTGATGTCAGCATAATGGACAACGTCGTAGAGGCGCATTTGCCTTACGACCGCTAGCCACTTAACTTGTGCTATCGGCAAATAGATAATGGTCTTTCTCATGTGCGATCTGCTGTCGGAGGGATTATCAGGATAGATTGCGAGAAGAGCATACAGTTTCTCGTCAGAGTCCAGAAGAACTACAAGGGTATCCTTGGAGCCAACCATTTCTTCGATGCCTGAGTATCCGACAACGGGATAGTCTTCTGTGGTATTGCTAGCTCCTATGAAGAAGGCATACGTGCCAAATAAAGTTATTGTGATTATGCTTGCCCAGCCAACATAAAGCACTCTTAGAATGAGCCTCTGTCCAAACCTATTGAACAGCCAAACATTCAATACAATAAACAACACCAGAACGCCCATAAAAAGCATCTGGTATGCAACGATCCAAACCTTGTCAGAGTCAAAGCTAACCCTCATCCACATTCTTCCAACTTCGCTCGGCGGCTTTAACAGAATACCTTCAGTGTGAGTAAAGAGTCTGACGCTGAGTCGGATTGCAAAATTGCCTACTAGAATCGCGCTTACGAAAACTGCCCAGAAAAACGATTTGCTCTGACGGATGGTCTCAATCTTCACCGTGACTTGGGAAGGTAGATAATGGAACATTTTTTTCGCAAGCCAAACCATGAGCGCGGTTGGCGCGAGTATGTATATTGTCGTTATTGTTATCGAAATCAATATGCCTACGCCGAAAAAGATATATTTTTCGCTTAAGGCTGGGACTGTGAGCGCAGAAACCCCAAGCGCCCTCCTCTGGCCAGACATAGCGACATAACCCAGATAATGCACGAATGCTACGGCGAGCGCTCCTGCAGCAGGCAATACTAACGCTTTCCACTCATCAAGCCATTGTTCCCAGCGAGTTCTATTTGGATTATTGCAGTCGGTCTCTGACAAAGTGTCTCCTCTAAAGTGCCAGTCGTATGCATTGATTCAGGCTTGGCTCCATCAAAGCTACACGCAGCATAGCTGATGTGAATCGTGATAAGTAACTCAAGCTATCGTAAAAGGGCTGCCTTTCGGCAGCCCTTGTTTTGTTGCGGCAATGTATTCTTCCCTACTTGTGCAGGTCGAAGCGGTCGAGGTTCATTACCTTGGTCCAGGCGGCGATGAAGGCGTTGACGAATTTTTCCTTTGCGTCGGATGCGGCGTAGACCTCGGCGATGGCGCGGAGTTGGGAGTTGGAGCCGAAGATCAAATCGACGCGGGTGGCGGTCCACTTCGTTTCGCCTGTGGCGCGGTTGAGGCCTTCGAACTGGCCTTCGGTGGTGGATGAAGCCTTCCACTCGGTGGCCATGTCGAGCAGGTTGACGAAGAAGTCGTTCGTCAGTGTGCCCGGCTTGTCGGTGAAGACACCGTCCTTGGATTGGCGGTAGTTTGCGCCGAGGACGCGGAGGCCGGCGGTGAGGACGGCCATCTCCGGTGCGGTGAGGGTGAGGAGCTGGGCGCGGTCGATGAAGAGCTCTTCGGGGCGCTTGGTGTGGCCGAGACGGAGGTAGTTGCGGAAGCCGTCGGCGGTCTGCTCGAGTGGGGCGAAGGAGGGGATGTCGGTCTGGGCTTGTGTTGCATCTGTTCTGCCCGGGCTGAAAGGAACCTTTACGTCGTGGCCGGCCTTCTTTGCCGCGTCTTCTACGGCAGCGGTGCCGCCGAGGACGATGAGGTCGGCCAGGGACACGGGCTTGCCGAAGGCTTTCTGGATGCCTTCGAGTGTGGTGAGGACCTTGGCGAGGACCTGCGGCTGGTTGACTTCCCAGTTCTTCTGCGGCTCGAGGCGGATGCGGGCGCCGTTGGCTCCGCCGCGCTTGTCGGAACCGCGGAAGGATGCTGCCGAAGCCCATGCTACAGATACGAGATTCGAGATGCTGAGATCCGAAGAAAGGATGCGAGACTTCAGATCGGCGATGTCGGCTTCGGAGAGCGTGTAGCCGTTGGCGGCTGGGACGGGGTCTTGCCAGATGAGCTCTTCCTTGGGAACCAGAGGGCCGAGGTAGCGGACGATGGGGCCCATGTCGCGGTGGGTGAGCTTGAACCAGGCGCGGGCGAAGGCGTCGGAGAAGGCGGCGGGGTCTTTTACGAAGCGTTGGCCGATCTCGTTGTAGATGGGGTCGAAGCGCAGCGCGAGGTCCGAGGTGAACATCATGTGCGGGTGCTTCTTGCCCTTGATGTGCGCGTCGGGGATGTTCGCTTCGACATCCTTGGCGTACCACTGCCAGCCGCCGCCGGGGCCTTTTTTGAGCTCCCACTCGTAGCCGTAGAGGTTGATGAGGAATTCGTTGTCCCACTTGATGGGGTTGGTGGTCCAGGCGCCTTCGAGGCCGGAGGAGATGGTGTCTTCGGCGTTGCCCTTGCCGGCGGAGTTCTTCCAGCCGAGGCCCTGCTGCTCGATGGGTGCGCCTTCGGGCTCGGGGCCGACGTTGGGGCCGGGATCGTATGCGCCGTGGCCCTTGCCGAAGGTGTGTCCGCCGGCGATGAGGGCGAAGGTCTCTTCGTCGTTCATGGCCATGCGGCCGAAGGTTTCGCGGATGTCGCGCGCGGAGGCGATGGGGTCGGGCTTGCCGTCGGGGCCTTCGGGGTTGACGTAGATGAGGCCCATCTGGACGGCGGCGAGTGGTGCGTCGAGCTCGCGGTCTGATTTGTCCGAGGTCTGGTAGCGGTCGCTGCCGAGCCATGTGTGCTCGGTGCCCCAGAAGATGTCTTCCTGCGGGACCCAGACGTCGGCGCGGCCGCCGGCGAAGCCGAAGGTCTTGAAGCCCATGCTGTCGAGCGCGACGTTGCCGGTGAGGATCATGAGATCGGCCCAGGAGATCTTCTTGCCGTACTTCTGCTTGATGGGCCAGAGCAGGCGGCGGGCCTTGTCGAGCGAGACGTTGTCGGGCCAGCTATTGAGCGGAGCGAAACGCTGCGTGCCCATGCCGGCGCCACCTCGACCGTCGTAGGTGCGGTAGGTGCCGGCGGAGTGCCAGGCCATGCGGATGAAGAACGGGCCGTAGTGGCCGAAGTCTGCGGGCCACCAGGGCTGCGAGTCGGTCATGAGGGTGTGGAGGTCGGCAATGACTGCGTCGAGGTCGAGGGTGGCGAACTCCTTGGCGTAGTCGAAGCCGGGGTCGAAGGGGTCGACGAGTTCGTTGTTCTGGGCGAGGACGGCGAGGTCGAGGCGGTCGGGCCACCAGTGCTCGTTGCGCGTGATCTTGCGGGAGTTGATGGTGACGGCGCCGTGCTTGGGCGATTCGGTTTCAGTGGCGGTGGTGCTCGGGGCGGGGCGGTCGCCGGTGACTCCGGTGACGGGGCATTTGGCTTGATCGGACATTTTTCGTGCTCCTTGGAAGTGCAGACAGTTAGAGGTAGACAGCGAGGGGTTAGGAGGGTTTTTGTGGGGCGCAGGTGGCGCAGAGGCCGCGGATGATGAGTTCGCACTCGCGCACGACGCGTTTGCCGAGCGAGCGTGCGGCGGGGGCGGGGACGGTGTACCAGTCGATGTCTTCGACGCTGCCGCAGCGGTCGCAGATGAAGTGATAGTGCTGCTCGTCTTTAGCGTCGTAACGGGCGGCACGGCCTTCGGCGGCGACTTCGCGGACGAGGCCGGCTTCTACGAGGTCGCGTAGGTTGTTGTAGGTGGTGGCGCGGGAGGAGCGAGGGTCGAGGCGGTTGACGGCTTCGAAGATTTCGGCGGCGGTGGGGTGCTCGTGATGGTCCATGAGGAACGACATGACGCTGTAGCGCTGCGCGGTGCAGCGGAGGCCGCTGTCTTCAAGTTTTTGCCGAATTTGCTGCACGTCCATCGCAAGTTAGATTATGTCTAATCTGAGACTTGGTCAAGACTGGGGTTGTGGATTGCGGGGAATTGCTAGCTTGCCTGGGGTTGGTAGGAGCCGTCGAGAATTTCGCGAGCGCCGCGGGCGGTGAGGCCAGCAGCGGCGAGTTCGCCTAGTTCGGTGGGTGAGATGTTGCGCGGGGCTTTTTCGATGTAGTGGGCGATGGCTTCGCCATCGGGGGCGGCGACCATGGTGTGCAGATGCCAGTGGTCGTCGGATACGTGGCAGTAGGCGCCTAGTGGGAGTTGGCAGCCTCCGCCGAGTGCGGCGAGGACCGCGCGTTCGGCCTGGGTGGCGAACTCGGTGTCGCAACAGTTGAGGGCGCGGATGGCGGTGTAGAGGGTGGCGTCGCCGTCGTTGAGGTGGTTGGCGCGGGTTTCGAGCGCGAGTGCGCCCTGGCCGGGGGCGGGGCAGATTTCGTCTACGGAGAAGCGCTGGTGGACGCTTTCAGTGCGGCCGAGGCGGTCGAGACCGGCGGAGGCGAGGACGAGGGCGTCGGCCTGGCCTTCGGACCATTTGCGGAGGCGGGTGTCGATGTTGCCGCGCATCTCGACGAACTCGATATCCGGGCGCAGGGCGAGCAGCATGGCTTTGCGGCGAGGGCTGGTGGTGCCGATGCGTGAGCCCATGGGCAGCATGTGGAGGCCCCAGTGGTCTTCGCAGATGAAGGCGTCGCGGGCGTCGGCGCGAGGGGGGATGGCGGCGAGGGTGAAGCGCGGGTCGAGGGTGGTCGGAAGGTCTTTGAGCGAGTGGACGGCGAGGTCGATGCGATTGGCCGCGAGTGCGTCTTCGATCTCTTTGATGAAGATGCCTTTGGCGTCGAGGGCGGTGCCGTCGGGGAAGGTTGCGGGGGCGACGAAGGTGGGGTCCTGCATGCGGTCGCCTACCGTGCGGATGACTTCGATCTCTACGGCATGGCCGTGCTGCCGCAGTTGTGCGGCGATGTGGTTGGCCTGCCAGAGCGCGAGTTGGGAGCCGCGGGAGCCGATGCGGATGGGAGTCGTCATGCTCTATCAGGATACTCGCCTGGCAGAAAAGAGACGACGCCCCGGATAGGTTGCTCCGGGGCGTCGCTGATTTTGAAGACGACTAATGCGCGCCGGTGAGGGTAAGAGGCATAGTGGTGGAGGCGTCGATGACTGCCGAGGTTTCGGCGGGCGTCGAGGTGAGCGATTTGCCGGTGAGCCCGGATGTCTTGATCTGCAGGCGTTTGAAGCGCTCGGACATCGTGAGGCTTTCGCCGCGGGCATCTTTGGCTTCGGCGCCAGCGAGCACGGCGTAGTCGCTGGCCGCGGCGAGATCAGGCTTGCCGCCGTTGCCTGCGCGAGCGGAGAGGGCCGCCATGTAATAGAGCGTGCAAGCGACATAGTGCTGGTCAGCCTGGGCGCGTTTGACGGCGAGGACGTAAAACGGATGGCTGCTGACTCCGCGTGTGGACGCAACCAGAACCGCAGGCGGGTTCCCGTTCTGGAGTGCGGTTGCCGAGGCAGCGAGAAGATTGCAGCGGGTCTTCCAGGCTTCGTTGTTCCGGGGTAATTGCGCGTGGAGGGCGGTTGAAAAGCCGAAGACGAGCAGACAAACGGTGAAGCAGCGGATGAGCACAGACATACGGTTCATTTTTCTTTGAAGGCTCCGATGGATTGAGGATGCAGTCGAGCTATTGGGGCAGAATTTTGCTGCGGTTGTGATGCACGAACGGCCAAGTGATTGTGTTGAAACCTATTTCACCGCAGGTCGGAAAGGCGGTGTATCCCACGAAAGTGCCAGCGTTAACGGACGTGGCAACAGGAGGACTACGATAGAAGAGGGCGATTTTCGCAGGGTTTGCAAGGCGAGGACAGTTCCGAGGAGATGGGATGAATTGGTTGCGAAGAGTGCTGGCGCCGGGGATGTTTCTTTTGTTGATGCAGGCCGGGTGGGCGCAGGGGTACTCGGCGGATAAGCCGATTGGGCTGGCGGCGCAGCAGCGGCCGGATTATCTGGCTCATGCGGGGATTGAGCAGCGGTTGGGGCAGTCGCTGCCTATGAATGCTGTATTTACGGACGAAAATGGGCGTACGGGGGCGGTTCAGAGCTGGTTTGATGGGAAACCGGTGGTGATGGCGGAGGTTTATTACAAGTGCGTGATGCTTTGTCCGCAGGTTTTGCATGGGTTGGCGGCGGGATTGAAGCAGATGGCGCTGACGCCGGGCAAGGATTATGACGTGCTGGTGTTCAGCATTGATGCTACCGATACGCCTGCTGATGCTTCGAAAGAGAGACAGCAGTTTTTGCAGGAGGCTGGGTGGGCCGGTAATGCAGCGGGGGTACATTTTCTTACTGGAAGTGCTGATTCCATTGCGCTTATGGCGGGGGCTTCGGGGTTTCATTTTGTGCGGGTGCCGGGGCCGGATGGAGTGGTGAACCAGTTTGCGCACTCGAGCGTGATCATGTTTGTGACGCCGGATGGGAGGATGTCGAAGTATCTTTCGGGGATTGATTATCCGGCGCGGGATTTGAGGATGGCGGTTTTGGAGGCTTCGCAGAAAAAGATCAGTAATCCGGTGGATTTGTTGATTCTTTACTGCTGCAGCTATAACCCGGCGGTGGGGCGGTACTCGGTTTCGATCATGAGAATCATGGGGATAGCGGGGATGATTTCGATGCTGGTTGTGATCGGGATGGTGTTTCTGCTGGTGCGGAAGCCGAAGATGGCTCAAAGCCAATAACGACGGTACTTTGACGGTGAGGGGCATGGTTCCGGACGGTGCGATTTACGGTCGCACGGACGGTGATTTACGGTGCGATTTCACCGTGCGGTGAGGCCAGGGGGAACTCGACTCGAAAGCAGGTTTGGAAGCCGGTGGGGAGGTTGCCGCTGGCTACGGAGATGCGGCCGCCGTTCTTTTCCACAATCTCTTTGGTGACCCAGAGGCCGATGCCGGTGCCGACCTCTTTTTTGGTGCTGAAGAAGGGATCGAAGATGCGGGTGAGGTTGGCGGCAGGAATGCCATCTCCGTTGTCTTCGACCAGGAGCAGGGCCTTGTCTCCGGTGTGTGTGATCTGGATGGAGACTGTGGGATTTGTGACCGCGCCTGCTACTGCGTCGGAGGCGTTGGCGATGAGGTTGGTGACGATCTGGCGCAGTTCGTGGGGCGGGATGGTGATGCGGACTTCGGGTTCGTAGCTGCGGGCGATGTCGACTCCGCCGGCGATGAAGCGGTGGTGGAGGATGGAGAGGACATCCTCGACGTGTTCGGAGATTTCGACGTCCATGGTTTCGCTGGAGGTGCGGACGAAGCCGAGGGTGAGGCGGGTGATGTTGCCGAGGCGGCCGAGTTCGCGCTCGGCCATGGAGACATAGGAACGCGTGGTGGTGTCGAGTGTTTCGTCAGCGCTGGCGAGGTAGAGGAGATTGGTGACAGCCTCGAGCGGGTTGTTGATCTCATGCGCGACGGTGGAGGCGAGGCGACCCATGGCGGCGAGTTTTTCGGAGCGGAGGAGGGCGGCCTCGGCGAGCTTGCGCTCGGTGATGTCGAGCGTGACACCGCGCCAGACGCGATGTTCTCCGGGGACACGATTGCCACGCATCTCCAGCCAGTGGAGTTCGCCGTTTGGCCAGGGCGCGCGGAACTCGCAGACGATGGGGTCGTTCGACGACTGCATGTGCTCGGCTATTTCGGAGATGCTCGACTGGTCTTCGGGATGAAGGAGAGCGGTGAGATCGGAGAGGCCGTCGAACTCGCTGAAGGGGCGGCCAAAGATGGGATAGCTGCCGCCGTACCAGTGGATGCCGCCGCCGCTGTCGAGATCCATGGTCCAGGAGGCGCACTTGCTGTTGTGGAGGGATTCGACGAGGGTGTCGGTGCGGTCCTGCAGTTCGGCGAGCGTGAGTTCGAGACGGTCGCCGGAGATGCGGCGACGGTGTGTCATGAAGCTGATGATGAGGGCGCCGCAGAGGAGAACGGAGAAACGCAGGAGCTCGCCGTGTACCAAGAAGACCGTAGGAGGTTCGGCGCGGAGTTGATAGATGCGCGTGAGGATGGAGATAAACACCGCGGCGAATGCGGGGCCGAAGCCACCGAGGGTGGCGATGAGCGCCATCGACAGGAAGTGCAGCGACATCGGGAGGCCGACGAGGGCTTTGACGTGGGTTGTGATGACCCAGGAGGCAATGGGGAGGACTACGGCAAGTACGTAGGCGATGCTTTGACGCGAGGGACGATATCGCGAACCCTGCGAGACCGTGGCCTGACTCATCGTTGCGCTGCTCCCTTGGAAAAGGCCACCCGTGCGGCTGGTTTTAGTGAGACGAGTTTATAACAGGTGGGGTTGTGTTTTGGGGGGGGCGGTTTTGGCGATGGCCGGAAGAGAGCGGTCGAGCTTCGCTCGATACCCCACCATTCCACCCCAGGAAGCAAAAAGCGCGCTTGGCGGGAGACTCCGGCCTTTGCAAAATGCGTAAAGGATGGCGCACCCCGCTGCGAACTCAAGCGGCAGCCGACACCTTACTCTTCACCGCCCGCACCTTGATCTTGAACTCAACCTGCGACCCTAGCCGGTTCAGCGCCGTCATCAGCCGGTCCACTGTAAACCGCTTCAAGTCAGCCTGCCGAATCCGCGAAAAATCCGCCGCCGCAATCCCCGTCCGAGCATGAGCCGCCCGCACCGTCAGGCCCTCACGATCCATCACCTTAATAATCTCGGCAGCCAGCAGCGCTTTTGCCAGGTTCACATCTGCGTCGGGGTCTCCAAAATCTCGAAAGATATTGAGGCTTCCATGGACCAGTTCAATAGGTTCGTCTTTCATCGCAGAATCTCCTTCAATCGCTTGAGCCTATCTTGAATCAGATCAATCTCGTGCTTCGGCGTTTTGATGCCCTGTGTCGATTTCTTTTGAAACGCATGAATCACCCAGATGGCATCCTCCAGTTGGACGGCATACACCACGCGGAAGGCGTTGCCGCGGTGGGGGAGTGCAATCTCCAGAACTCCGGGCCCAGACCTGACAGCGGTTTGGCGATCTCAGACTTTCCACCTTGCGACGCGATGGCCAGCGCTGTTTGACAGATCGTTTGAGCCTCGACCGGAAACTTTTCAAAGTCTTTCCGTGCTGCTTTGATCCACGAGATGGGCCGTATCTGTATCTGACTCATATCCTGCTCAGCGTGGGGACCACTGACTGAGTGTAGTCAAATATGACAACAGGGGGCAATCCCAAACAGCAAGAACAAATACAGAGGTCCTTCACTGCGTTCAGGATGAAGGCGAGAAACGAGCAACGGCAACAGCAACAACAACGGCCGAAGCGAGGTTGTGGTTAAAAAGTTCGTGCTGTGTGCTGGGGTTGGCGGTGTGGCAGGTCCTTCGACTGCGCTCAGGATGACAGATTTGGGGTGATATCGAGGAGAGCGGTCGAGCGTAGCTCGATACCCCACCCTTTGCAAAGTGCGCAAAGGATAGGGCGCCCGGAGTGTGCTGCTGCGGGAGAGAACCAATACGGGGATTTCTCCACTGCGCTGCGCTTCGGTCGAAATGACAAGTATTTGGGTGGGGTTAGCGAAGAACGGGAGAATACGGAGATTCTTCGCGAAGCTCAGAATGACGGCGGTGGTGGGATGGCGGCAGGGTGGCCGGGCCGAGGCGACGTTTATTTTGTGGGGTCGTCGGGGGTGCGGAGGGCGGAGAGTTGGGAGTGGAGAAGTTTGGCGGTTAGGGATTTGGTTAGGGCTTCTATGGCCGCTTGCTGCTCGGGGGTTAGGGGGTTTGTGGCGAGGCGTTGGGCGGTGCGGGCCAGTTCCTGTTGGCGGACGGCTTCGGCGGAGAGCTGGAGCTGCTTGATGGCTTCGATGGCCGGGGCCTGGGAGAGGCGGTCGTTGTAGAGCTCGACCTCGCGGGTGACGATGGTTTCTGCGGCTTCGGCTTCCCTGCTGCGAACGGCCTGGTTTTGGGCGGCTACCTGCTGGAGGTCGTCGATGTCGTAGACGAAGCAGCCTTCGAGGTTGTTGATCTCGGGGGCTACGTCGCGGGGGACGGCGATGTCGATGAAGAAGATGGGGCGGTTGCGGCGGCGGTGGAGGAGCGCGCGGGCTTGCGCGGCGGTGAAGATTTGGGCTTGGCCCAGAGCGGCAGCGCCGGTGCTGGTGATGATGATGTCGGCGCGGTGGGATTGCTCGTGGAGCTGGTTGAAGGGGATGACGCCGGTGGTGA